>ERZ791626.430-NODE-430-length-47506-cov-16.565847_pt1 | contig 47506 bp, 40 predicted proteins | sample MGYA00510266_ERZ791626 | MGnify/ENA primary metagenome ERZ791626 (study PRJEB30046, sample SAMN00715208) | human gut metagenome | study: EMG produced TPA metagenomics assembly of the A metagenome-wide association study of gut microbiota in type 2...
ATCAGGATTGAGGGCAAGACCATCACCATACTCAACTCGGATGAAATGAAATAAGCTGTTTCTCGCCGAGATGGTAGCATAAAAATCACCCACTCCCCGAGAGTGTAGCAACGCCAGGAAAGATGGTTTCAGATATCGGCATATAGGGTGCTGGCAGGAGGCATATTGGGCATCAGCCTACACTCAATATAGCATCAGCCTACGCCATATACGGCATGAGCTTGCATCATATATGACGTAAGCAATCATCATATATGACGTAAGCAATCATCATATATGGCACTCAAAAGCAGGATAATAGTAAGCCTCTTTCAAAAATACTCTTCACTCTTCACAAAAATAGCATAAGTGTTTGTATCTAAGGAATTTGTGCGGGTGAAGAGTAAAAAGAAGAGTGGTGCTTTTATAAAAAACTCCCGACGTATCGTTTTGTGCCTGGCAATGGCAGATTATTGCCCTGGTAAGGGGCAATGTTGTGCCATAGTGAGGCAATAAGCGATACAAGCCGCTTTACGCATCGTAAGTACTATCAGAGATACCTGCTAAAACCTGCCAGACCTTATCCCCTATTCATCATCGCCCGCCAAAGACTGTATCTCGCCTCGGGATTCAGCTGTTCCAGCTGCTGGAATATCTGCTGCATATCACTGCGGCGCGTGGTCTCCTCGTACGGACACAGCGCCTTCTGCTTCGTGAATTGCAACTCCTCTGCCACCTGACGGATATCCACCTCATGCACCAGACAAAGGGGGCGGATAATGGTGAGCGGATAATGCTTTAAAGTAAGACTTGGTTGCATCGTGGAGGCAGAACCCTCAAAGGTGATATTCATCAGGAAAGTAACCAAGATATCATCCATGTGATGGCCCAGGGCTATCTTATTGAAACCATTATTCACTGCAAATTCGTAGAGCGTCTTTCGGCGGTTCCAGGCACAAAGAAAACAACGGGTCTTGCGGGGATCGGTGGATTCATCGAAAGAACTATGCAGGATATGAAGTTTGATGCCATTCTCTGCACAAAATGCCTGCAGATAAGAACGGTCGGTCTCGTAAGGAATGTTATCCATAATGATATGCGCCGCCTCTACCTCGATATGCGGCTTATAGATGCGGGCACGCTGAGCCAAGAGGCGCAACAGTTCCAGAGAATCCTTTCCGCCGCTCAAGGCAATGAGAATCCGGTCACCATCCTCCAAAAGGTGATAATCCACGCATCCTTTATTGAATCGCTTTAAAATCTTCTGTTCTGCTTTCATCACATTATATTATATAAATGTAGCCGTACATGATATGAAAGAAAAAAGCCGCTGTCCCCTAGAGAACAGCGACTTTATCAAATACATTCCTCATCCTATGAAGGAGAGAAACGACATTTAAACTTCGAATATTTAAAAACGCGTTTTATCGCTTGATTCCTTCTTACTTAGCGTAAGCCACACTGCGGGTCTCACGAATCACGGTAATCTTCACCTGACCCGGATAGGTCATCTCGTTCTGAATCTTGGTTGCAATCTCATCAGAGAGCTTGATACTCTGCTCATCGCTCATCTTGTCGGCGCCCACGATGACACGAAGCTCACGACCTGCCTGGATGGCATAGGTCTTGGTAACGCCAGGATAGCTCATGGCGATAGCTTCAAGATCGTTCAATCGCTTGATATATGCCTCTACAATCTCACGGCGGGCACCTGGACGGGCACCTGAGATGGCATCACATACCTGTACGATAGGAGCCAGAAGGGTGTTCATCTCCATCTCGTCGTGGTGAGCACCAATGGCATTGCAGATATCTGCCTTCTCCTTGTACTTCTCGGCAATCTTGGCACCATAGAGTGCGTGTGGCAACTCGCTCTCCTCGTCTGGCACCTTACCGATATCGTGCAACAGACCGGCACGCTTTGCCTTCTTAGGGTTCAAGCCCAACTCAGAAGCCATCACCGCACAGAGATTGGCGGTTTCACGAGCATGCTGCAAAAGGTTCTGACCGTAAGAAGAACGATACTTCATCTTACCTACGATACGAATCAACTCTGGATGCAGACCATGGATACCGAGGTCGATGGCTGTACGCTTACCGGTCTCGATGATCTCATTATCCAACTGCTTCTTCACCTTGGCTACCACCTCCTCGATACGGGCTGGGTGGATACGGCCATCGGCTACCAACTGATGGAGAGCCAGACGGCAAACCTCACGGCGCACAGGGTCGAAGGCTGAGATAACGATAGCCTCAGGAGTATCATCTACCACGATTTCCACACCGGTGGCTGCCTCAAGGGCACGGATGTTGCGGCCTTCACGACCGATAATGCGTCCCTTGACCTCATCATTATCGATATGGAATACAGAGACAGAGTTCTCGATAGCTGTCTCGGTAGCCACACGCTGGATGGTCTGGATTACGATCTTCTTAGCCTGCTGGTTGGCATTGAGCTTGGCATCATCCATGATCTCATTGATGTAGCTGGCTGCATCAAGACGAGCCTGATCCTTCAGACTCTCTACCAAGCGACTCTTCGCCTCCTCGGCACTGAGACCGGAAAGCTCTTCGAGCTTAGCCTGCTCCTGCTTCTGCATCTTCTCGAGTTCCTGCTGCTTCACGGCGAGGAGTTTCTTCTCATTGTCGATGCGCTGCTGATACTGCTCTACCTCCTGCTTGCGGCGACCGAGGTCTTCCTGTCGCTGGTTGAGCGAGATTTCACGCTGCTTGAGCTTGTTTTCACTCTGCTGGATGCGGGAGTTGCGCTGCTGCACCTCCTTCTCCAACTCGGCTTTCTTATTGAGGAACTTCTCCTTTACTTCGAGAAGCTTTTTCTCCTTTACTACTTCTGCCTCTTTGTTGGCAGCATCTATCATTTCATTATATTTTCCCTTAATGACATAACGGAAAATGACATACCCCACGATACCTCCCAACACGAGAGCTACCAGGGCCGCTATTATTGTTACCATATATATATTATAATTATTAATATTCTTACTTAGCCAAGGTATCTTCTATCTCCGCAGTCAGTTTGTCCAGAATATCATTATATGGTTGGGTATCATTTTTATCTGATTCCTTCTCGAATCTCAAAGCTACGTCGATGAGAGCCATATACAAAATCTCCTTGTCGCTCTTGCGCCCCTTGAAGATTTTCGCATACGAATTGACGATCTCATCGATCAACTTAGCCGACTTACGATAATACTCCTCATCCTCTCTCGGTATTCTTACCGTGAGGTCGGTATCATATACATGTAATCTGATCTGTAATTTATCTTCCATCTGATCTGCCTCCGCTCCAATAGTTATTACTTGTCGCTCAGTAGCGTTATACACTTGTTGACATCTCTGATGAGCTTGGCGATGCGCTTCTGGGTGGTCTCCATGTCGGAGTCGGAAATCGTCATCATCTTCGCCATCTTCAGACTGTCGTAATCATGCTTTGCCTGAGTCAACTTCTCCTGCAATTCCTTGATCTTGGCATCGCGCTCATCCACCATCGCATACAGCTCTGCATTCTCATGCTTGATATCTTCAAACTTGAGAATCATCTGCCTTACTCTTGTGGCAAACGTATTGATTGTTTTCTCACTAGCACTCATGACTTTTTATTTTTGGCTACAAATTTAAGAGAATAATTTGAAAAAAACAAATATTCTCCTGTTTTTTTTATCTTTTGGGGAGAATATTGCCTACTTTCCCATCTTTTGCTTTGCCTTTTCCACCTCTTCATCGGATGGACGTGGCTCCTTCTTAGCCAACATCAGTACCTGGAAGGTGAAATCGGTAACCCATTGCTGGCTGAACTTCAGACGGGTGTTGAAGTGGCGCAAGCCTACCACGGTCTTGAGCACGCTGGCATCCGAGAAATCGTTCTTGTTGAAGATGTCGTCCACGGTCTGTGCAGTGAGCTTATAGAGGGTCTTCTTCATGAAGCTTGGCAGACGGAGCTTGAACTTCATCAGGTTGCCCATGAGCATCATCAGATCCTGGGTGAAGTTCTGGAACTGGATGAGATAGGTATTGACATCCTGGAGCTTCTGGCAGTTCTTGCGGATGCTGGCATCAATCTCCTTGAAAAAGTTATCGTCGGTATCATAGAGGTTCTTCATCATCTTCTTGACCTGAGCCTTCTCACCGATGCCCAGACGGTTGTTGACGGTAGGAACATGGAGGCTGGTCTTGAAGACACGGAGGTCTGGAAGCATAGCCAGATTGGTGATACCTAATTGTGAAGCCAAGGCTGCCTGGAAATATACACGGACCAGGGTCATGTAGTCTTCCATTCCACCTACTTTCTTATCTTCGTCTTTACGACTGAATAGTTTAGAAAATATTCCCATTCTTAATCTTATTTATTCATTAATGTTCTTAAATGTTCTGCAAAAATACAATAAAATCGCAAAATACCCAAATTAAGAAGTAGTTTTTTTCCCTTAAAGTATATTTTTCCTATATTATATGAAGATTTTAGGCTGATTATTTTCACCGCTCAATATTTTTTAGTAACTTTGCCACGTTTTTAAAGACGTTTTTTCAGTTCCGCCCAGAGACTACACTGACTGCGGAACGTGCAACATATAATATAAGGTATAATAAGAACTTTTCCCATTAATAAAGGAAAGAAACAAGAAGAAGATATGAAAGGAATCGTATTAGCAGGTGGTTCGGGTACCAGACTGTACCCTATCACAAAAGGCATCAGCAAGCAGCTGATTCCTATCTTTGACAAACCTATGATATATTATCCCGTATCGGTACTGATGCTGGCTGGTATCAAGGAAATTCTGATTATCTCTACGCCTTTCGATCTGCCTGGATTCAAGAGACTGCTGGGCGACGGAAGCGAACTGGGGGTTCACTTCGAGTATGCTGAACAGCCTTCGCCTGACGGACTGGCTCAGGCGTTCATCATCGGAGAGAAATTCATAGGGAAGGATGACGTCTGCCTCGTGCTGGGCGACAACATCTTCTACGGAGCCGGCTTTACCGGACTGCTGAAGGAGAGCGTGAAGGCTGCCGAAGAGGGACAGGCAAGCGTATTCGGCTACTACGTGAACGATCCGGAAAGATACGGCGTGGCGGAGTTTGACAAGGACGGCAACTGCCTGAGCATCGAGGAGAAGCCAGCACAGCCTAAGAGCAACTATGCCGTAGTGGGACTCTACTTCTATCCGAACAGCGTGGTGGAAGTGGCGAAGCACATCAAGCCTAGTGCGCGTGGAGAGCTGGAGATTACCACAGTGAACCAGCACTATCTGGCAGAGAAGACCCTGAAGGTAAGAACCCTGCAGCGCGGTTTTGCCTGGCTGGATACCGGTACCCACGACAGTCTTTCGGAAGCCAGCACCTTCATCGAGGTGATAGAAAAGCGCCAGGGACTGAAGGTAGCCTGCCTGGAAGAGATAGCCTACAACCAGGGATGGATCGGCAAGAAACAGCTGAAGAAACTGGCAGAGCCGATGCTCAAGAACGGATACGGACAGTATCTGATGGCTATTGCTACTGACAACAGATAAGCTCTGACTCAAGACTGAGATTTCAACAGAATAAAATAAGAATATCATTAATAGTAAAATGGAAGAAAACAAGAATTACGAACTTGAGGACTTGCAGGAGCAGGAAGAACAGTCGGCGCTCGACTTTCAGACCATCTATTCCACTCTGATTCTGAACTGGAAATGGTTCCTTCTCTCGATTGTTCTCTGCTGTGCCCTTGCAGTGGCTTACGTGAAGCTGGCACCAAAGGTATTCCAGAGTTCTACGAAGATTTTGATCAAGGATGATGAATCCAAGAAGAGCGGCGGTGCTGCGGGTGCAGCGGCTGCGGCGATGTCGAACCTGAGTCTGGGATTCATGTCCAGTTCCAACGGTATCGACAACGAGACGGAAATTCTGAACTCACGCTTTCTGGTACAGCAGACCATCAAGAACCTGAAGCTCTACGCTGAGTACAAGCACGGCGGCATGCTGGTAGATACGCTGATCTATGCCAAGCAGGAAGTAAACGTGGACATGGACACCACCAGCCTGAAACAGCTGAATGCTCCGATGAAGCTCACCATCACTCGTGAGGGAGGCATCTACCACGTAAAGGGTAAGTATTTCAAGCCTATCGATGCAGAAACCTTCGAGAAGGCTCCTTACGAAATCAACAAAACCCTCGCCAAACTCCCGGCACAGTTCAGAACCAAGGCGGGTACACTGACCCTGACACAGAATCCTGTCTATGAGCTGAAGGAAGGTACTGAGCTGAAGGTGGAGATGATTTCTCCTTTCAAGGCTTCTAAGGAATACTTCAAGCGTCTGACCATGAACCAGACCAAGAAGACGGCTAACACCGTGGAGCTGACCTTCAACGATGAGAGCAGAGAAAGAGGCGTTGACTTCCTCAACGGTCTGATTGATGCCTACAACTATCAGGCAAACATCGACAAGAACGAGATACAGAAGCGCACAGAAGACTTCATCAACAGCCGACTGGCAAAGATCTCTACAGAGTTGACCGGCAACGATACCAACCTGGAGAAGTACAAGCAGAAGAACCGTATGGTGGACATCGGACTGAACGCCAAGCAGGCTGTATTGAGTTCCGACCAGTTTGACCAGGAGTTGAACAAGGCCAACATGCAGGTGGAACTGCTCAACGAGATCGGTAAGTATATGGATCAGCCAGCCAACAAGTATCAGCCTATCCCTACCAACGTAGGTCTGGAGGATGAGAGTGCTACGGCATTGATCGGACAATACAACAGCCTTGCCCTGACCCGCAAGCAGCTGCTACACAGTGCGAGCGAGGATTCGCCAGTGGTAACCCCTATCACGGCACAGCTGGAAGACCTGATGACTGCCATCAAGCGAGCTATGTTCCAGGCAAGAATCAATATGAAGATCCAGCGTAACAGCATCGCCGACATGGCAAGCAAATACGAGAAGACCATCGGTGTGACTCCAGAACAGGAGAAGGCACTGACACAGATTGGACGTCAGCAGTCGGTTACCTCAGGTCTTTACCTGATGCTGCTGCAGAAACGCGAGGAGACATCCATGTCGCTGGCATCTACCGCCGACAAGGCAAAGATCATCGAGCCTGCAGCCTTCGTAGATAAGGTAAGCCCTAAGGGAATCATCGCATTGCTCATCGCATTCATCCTGGGTGTTGCCATCCCTGCCGGTATCATCTACCTGCGCGAACTGCTGCGCAACAAGATTCTGGGTCACGACGATGTAGAGAAACTGACCCAGCTCCCTATCATCGGAGACATCCCTACTGCCAGCGCCAACGGAAGCAAGGGTAACATCGTGATACAGGAAAACAAGAGCAACCTGATGTCGGAAATATTCAGAGGATTGCGTACCAACCTGCAACTGGCAGGTGACGACAAGGAAAAGGTATTCATCGTGACCTCTACCACTACCGGAGAAGGCAAGACCTTTATCGCTTCGAACCTTGCCATGAGCCTCGCTCTGCTGGAGAAGAAGACTATCATGGTGGGACTCGATATCAGAAAGCCTAGAATGGCAGAACTCTTCGGCATCGGCGACCGTCAGCACGGCATCACCAACATCCTTGCCAACGAGGAATGCAACTGGGAGGAAGTAAAGGCTCAGATCGTAGCATCTGGCGTGAACCACAACTTAGACTTGCTGATGGCAGGTCCTACACCGGCCAACCCTGGTGAACTGATGGTTAGAAAGAGTCTGAAGCAGACCATCGCTCTGCTGAAAGAGCACTACGACTATGTAATCATCGATACAGCGCCTGTAGGACTGGTAGCAGATAGCCTGCAGCTCAGCAAGCTGGCAGACAGAACCCTGTTCGTTTGCCGCGCAGACTTCTCAACCAAGTCTAGCTTCACTTACATCAACAAGCTCGATGAGCAGAAGAAACTGCCAAATATCTCAATCGTAATCAACGATATCGACCTCTCCAAGAAGAAGTTCGCATACAGTTACGGATTTGGCAAATACAGCAAAAACGGCAACCGTTCTTTCGGTTCCTACGGTTTGTTCAGCAACAACACCAATGATGACAGCATCAAGATCTAGATCTTGAATCACGATAAAAAAACGACGTGCAGCACTTGAATCAAAGTGCTGCACGTTTTTTTATGCATCAAAAAAATAGGGCGCATCACAAAAGAATCGTGACACGCCCAAATAATAGAAAATGATAATTACTATAATTAGAAGAACAAGTAGCGGTTATCCACTACGTGAGCCTTCATATAAAGCTCGTTCATGAAGTTGCCGGCATACTGCATAGCCTTCTGGCGGCACTTCTGCTCGTAAGCCTTCTCATCGAACTTAACAGGACGGTTGGTCTTGCCAGTAACCTGGAAGAGATAAACACCTGCGTTACCCTTTACTGCGTTAGCTACGAAAGCACCCTTCTTGGTAGCAGAAACAGCACCAGAAACAGCTGGCTCGCTGGCACCTGTAGCAGAGATGAAGGTAGGAGCTGCGAAAGTAATCTGATTAACGGTAGCAATCTTAGCACCCTTAGCCTTAGCAGCAGCGATGCTCTTCACACCAGCTACCTTAGCCATAATCAGCTCAGCCTTCTTGTCCTTGATAACCTCAGCCTTTACCATCTCCTTAACCTGAGAATCGCTCAAGTCGCGGTAACCGATGCGATGAATCTTATCCAATACAACTACAAGCAGGTGGTTGTTGTCACCACACTCATACATAGGAGAAACCTCACCCTCCTTGCTCTCGAAGATCCACTTCAAGGCATCACGGGTAGAATGGATGTTGGCTACATAGTGAGTAGCTGTTGTCATATCATTCAGGTTCTGTACGCGATAACCGCTCTTGGTTGCATTCTTCAAGAGATCCTCTGACTTAGGATTAGCACTTACATAGCTAGAGAACTTGTTGTATGCTGTACGGTATGTATCGTTAGAGAACTGAATCTCCTTCTTGATGACTGCTGCCACATACTTGGTTACCATTGCCTTGCGGTCGCAAACCTGGAGGATGACATAACCCTGACCGAGCTGAAGCTCATTGTATGCATTGACAGAAGCTGTATTCAAGGTGTTGATGAATGCCTTGTTGTCCTTATCCATAGTCTGAGCATACTCATACTGCTTGGTAGTCATCCAAGCCTTCTCACCAGTCTGACCATACTTCTTAGCGAGTGCCTCGAAGTCTGCACCAGCAGCAAGAGCGCTGTGGATTGAATCTGCCTTGGTCTTAGCCTCTGCCTGAGAAGCTGCAGCCACCTGGATAACACGATACTGGATAGAGTCTGGCAATTGCTGCTTGCTCATCAGCTTCACGATGTTCAATGTGTTATCAGAAGCGTTAGCCTTTACTGCAGAAGTAGCACCTACAGCCATAGAATCGATAGCCGAAGCAATGTCTGATGGCAAAGCCTCCTTGCTCACTGGGATACCCAGGTAAGCTACGGTAGAAGCTGACTTGCGAACAAGCTCTGCAGGATCAGCTGCAGCAGCGAGCTGTGAATGATACTCAGCAAACTCCTTGTTGAGTGCTGCACGGTCGGCCTTGGAAGCCTCAACCTGAACATCGATGAACTTGATATCTCTGCTCTCTACAGGCTGCTTGAAGCGAGCCTTCATCTCGTCATACTTAGCCTTCAGGTCGCTCTCCTCTACCTTCACCTTGTCGTCCTGAACATCAGAATAAGGGAAGGCAGCCAACTGGATCTGGCTTTCCTCGTTCTCCTCCTTGAAAGCCATCTTAGCCTCTACAGGGTTTGAAAGGAAGCAGTGTGCCAGGAGTGCCTGATACTTCTGAGCCAATGTCTGCTGACGGAGTGTCTTCTCGATGAATGACCAGTAGTTGAAAATCTTGGTGTACTGTTCCATCATCTGAGGATTAGCAGATGGGTTAGCCTTCTGAGCCTTGTAATCAGCCAGGAACTTCTGGAGAGAAGATGCGTCGAAACGACCTGTCTGCTGATTTACGAATGGAGTCTGCTGAAGCATTGGGTTTGTACCAGTCTTCAAGATATCCTGAAGCTCTGCGTCTGTTACGGTAAGCCCCAACTTGCTAGCCTCCTTGGCAATGATCTGGTTCTGCACGTATGTATTCCATACCATGTCCTTCACCTGATTCATCTGCTCCTCAGGAAGGTTTTCCTGACCTTGTTGCATTTTAATAACCTCTGTGTACTCATCAACGAGCTTCTGGAAATCCTGCACGCTGATTTTCTCGCCATACACCTCACCGATTTGCTGACGCTCATTGTTCTTTGCAGAATCGCAAGAGCGGAAAGCTTCCTCAGCAATGAAGGCGAAAAGACCGAAACTGATAATACATACCAGTATCACGCCTCTTTTTCTAATTGTTCCTAATGCTGCCATTACGTTTTAATTATTATTATTATTTTATTTTTTCCTTATTAGGATTGTACTGCTTTTGATACAAGTAGCCAATTGGTTGCAAAAATACAAAAATAATACGAGAAAAGGGAATTTTTCGGTATCTTTTTTGGCTGAAAACGCAAAAAAGTCGAAAAATTCCCTCTTCTCATCCAACTATTTGATGATGTGGAGTTTCACAAGTTCTATCTTACGAGATGTGGACTTGATAATCTTAAACTCAAACTTGTCGAATTTAATTACTTCATTCAGCTTCGGGAAGCTCTGATATTCGTGCAGAATGAGTCCGCCCAGAGTCATATACTCATCACTCTCCGGAAGATCCAGGTCGAACAGATCGTTCACCTTGTCTATCTCCAGACGAGCCGACAGCAGATAGTCGCCGTCGTCGGTCTTCTTGGCTACATACTTCGCAGAATCGTGCTCATCCTCGATATCGCCGAAGATCTCTTCCACGATATCCTCCAGACTCACCAGTCCGCTGGTTCCGCCAAACTCATCTACCACAACGCCCAGCGACTTCTTCTGCTGCAGGAAGGTCTGCATCAGCTTCTGCGCCTGCATGGTCTCCGGCACGAAAGGCATCGTGCGGATATGATCCTGCCATCTCTTCGGATTGTGGAAGAGTTCGGAACTGTGGATATAGCCCACAATATGGTCGATGTCATCCTCATAGACGATGATCTTGGAGTTTCCGCTTTCGATGAATTTCTGGCGGAGTTCCTCCAGCGAGGTATCGATCTCTACCGCCTGAATCTCGGTACGTGGCACCATACAGTCGCGCACCTTGGTATCTGAGAAATCCAGGGCATTCTGGAAAATCTTCACCTCGTCGTTGATCTCGTCCTCATTGGTGGCATTGTCGATGCTCGACTGCACCAGATAGTCAAGATCTACCTTAGAAAAGCCTTCATCCCCCTCTTCAGACTCCATCTTCATACCCACCATGCGCAGCAATCCCTTGCTGAGGAAGGTACTGAACTTGCTGATAGGCCAGAGAATGACGTAGCACAGATACGCAAACGGACTGAAGATGGACAGCAGTCGGTTTGGATTCGACTTGAAAAGCGTCTTCGGCAGGAACTCACCCGTAAACAACACGATGAGTGTAGAGAGAATGGTATCGCAGGTAACCTTGACACCATCATCCAGACCAGCAAAGATGGTATTATCAAACAGACGGGCTATCAGGATACCATATACTACGAGGGCTATATTGTTGCCCACCAGCATGGTACTGACGAATCCGTTGGGATGATTATAAAAGAGCGACAAGAGTCGCTGCGTAAGTCCGTTTTTCTCCTTGTCCATTTCCGCCAACATACGGTTGGAGGAGACGAAGGCAATTTCCATTCCACTAAAGAATGCAGAAAACACCATCGTGATGAGGATACTCACTATCAGACTTATATCAACTTCTTCCATGATACATTATATCGTTAAAAAACATATTTCCTCCTACCCTATCAATGCATGATAGGAATGGTGGTGGCTCGCTGCGGCGTTGCCGGCTGGCGCATAGGCGCACTGGTAGAATCGGATGATGAAGCAGAAGATGAACTGCCTCCACCTCCAAAGTCGCCCTTCTCGAAGCTACCCTTAGAATTGCTCACAAAATAGCGGGTCATACGCTCATCGCTCCAGAAATAGGAACCCTGAAGGGTACGCTCCGGAGTAACGAGCTTACTGAAAACATGGCTGGAGAGTTCATGCTTGTTCTCATCCCAGGTGAGCTGCTCGCTGGTAAAGCGAAGACCATCCTTAGTAAGGATGCGCACCCTGCCATAGAGTTTCCAGACACGTTCCTGATCAAAGTAATAAGCCGTATCACACTGGATATAACTGTTGATGTGGAACTTCTCGTCAAACTGTTCGAGCAGCATACCCTTATCAAAAATCCAGCGGGAAGGCACACGGTTGGTATTCACCTCCCATCGCTCGGTAACAATGCGGTACTTGATGACACCCGAATCACTGATGAGCGTATTGACGCCATACGAAGTCATCATCGCCACAGAGTCTCTGTCGTGGATAGCAGGCGCAGTATGTTCTACCGGATTCTGGCACGCAGCCAAAACCCAGGAAACTATGACACCTATTACTATGAAATATTTAATCTTATACATTATTATATATATAGAAGATGTGGCATCTCCCGAAGAAAACACCACAATATGGGCAGATTACTGCATCTTCCACTTCTTGAACCAATCCTCGTTGAAAGTGAATCCGATGTTCAGGCGGAAGATATTCTCCTTGATAAGTCCGGTAGCCGAATTCTTCACCCACTGGCCGCTGATATTCAACTGCGAACGGTTGTTGTAGGAGTTCATGATAGGAATACCGAAACCGGCACTTACAGAAAGCTCCTTAGGGCCATCCACGCCGTTCACCTTATAATATGGTGTAGCAAAGCTTACACCGGCACGGTAAGCCACACGCTTGAGGAAAGCACGGCTGCGCTCACCATAGCAGTACTGGAATCCGACATTCACCTTGCTGCGATCCTTATACACCCCATCGCGCAATGCCCAAGGCTCGCTGCTGTTAGCCTCGTAGGTAGGATAGCCCAGGCTGCCCCATTTCTGCAGACTGTAATCTACACCAATCTTCCACTGGTTGTTGTGATTCCACATCAAACCGGCGCCATACATTGTAGGCAACTCGTAGGCATTCTTGATGCTGAAGGCAAGTGTATCAGATGTACTGGTCTGCGCATTGGAAGAAATGATGCTCATATCGGCATCGGCATGCAGGTTATGACCTGGCGAATAAGTGACACCCAGGGTTACCTCATCCTTCTTCGACAATTTCTGGGTATATTGCACACCCAGGTCGATCTTGTAGTTGTTCACACGAGTACCATAGGTGCGGTAAAGAGACTTATAATAGCTGTTGCTATAGTAGTTCTGCACGGTTCTGTCGATGGAGCCCCAGATATAGCCAATATTGGCACCGACAGACAAGCCCTTGAGTGGAGACCAGCCGGCACCCACATATACCTGATGCAAACCGCCTTCACCCTCGTAGGAGTTGGTGTAGGTAACATCCTTGTCGTTCTTGTTCACCCATCCGCTGGTAGAATAGTTGTATCCCACGTTGGTGAAAGGGATAATACCGAAACTCATACCCAGATGGCGGAAGAGGCGGAAGCCTGCTACCACATATTCGAGATTGGAGTTATTGGCATTCTTCTTCACCCCGTTCTCGTTGAAGTTGGTTACCTGACCCGAGATACCTGCATCCAGGATGAAAGTCATGGAGTCGATGGCTGCATAGGAAGCAGGGTTCAGATAGTTAATCTGATTATGCTCATGAAAACCAAGTCCAACACCATTCATACCACGGTTGAAGCCAGAAGTCTGTTCAGACAAAACGCCTAAACCATACTGGCTGTATGGAGAATTAGTACCACTTTGGGCATTAACCATAAGAGTAGAACCCAACAAGAGGGCTGCTAAAATAAACTTTCTCATTTATATATAAATCAGTCAAAATTATATTCAGAGTGCAAAAGTATTAAAAAAAATCTAGAAAAAAGAAGGATATTCCAAAATAATAAGTTATTTTTGCATCGTGAAACGATTTAAGCATATTTTTGGAGTCATTTTAGCGGTTATTTTAACCAATTTAACTACTAATGTGACAGCACAGGATTTTTCAGGCTATCAGACTCCTGACATTTCTGTGCAGAACAGTCGTGTCAATGAGGATGCTACATCCTGGCTCGACTCGGTAGATATTTCGCTCCTCACCTGCGGACCAGGCAACGAGGTATGGTCGTACTACGGTCATTCAGCCCTGCGCATCCAGGACAAGATGCACGGAAGCGACGTGGCAGTCAACTGGGGCATGTTCAGTTTCAGGCAGAACTTCTTCATCCTGCGCTTCGTATTCGGACTCACCGACTACCAGATCGGCATTTACCCAATGACCGACTTCCTCGCCGAATATGCAGCAGAAGGAAGATGGGTACGCCAGCAGCGCATCAATCTCTCCAGGGACGAGAAGATCAACATCCTGCATGCCATCGAGGAGAATGCCAAGCCGGAGAACCGTACCTACCGGTACAACTTCTTCTTCGACAACTGCACCACCCGTGCAAGGGAGATGATTCTCACCAACATCGGTTACTGCAACACCAACTTTGATGATAAGGAAACCCAATCCACCTATCGCCAGGAAATCCACAAGCTGAACGGAGACCACCGATGGAGCCGTTTCGGCAACGACCTGCTCCTGGGCTATCTTTCCGACCAGCCTATCAGCAAGCGTGAATGGGAGTTCCTGCCAGACAACCTGAGCCGTGACTTTGCCACAGAAGGCAGAAAAGACAATATGAATGCACCCCAGGATCTGGCTAGCACCCGATACGACAACGGCAAGGAGGGCTATATCACGATGGTAGATAGCACCAGCTACCTGATACCGAAGCAGGCACAGGTGGCAGAATCGGAAGCCATCACCCCAATCATGGTGGCAACATTCATCGCCATCATCATCATAGGCGTGAGCATCATCGAATGGCGCAAGAAGAAGAACTTCTGGGGGTTTGATGCCTTCCTGCTCATCCTGACGGGTCTGCCGGGCATCATCCTCTTTGCGATGATCTTCTCGCAGCACCCTACCGTGCAGATCAACTTCCAGCTCCTGCTGCTGAACCCAGTGAACCTCATCTTCGCTTGGAAAACCATCTCGAAGATGAGAAAAGGCAAGCTCTACTGGTATTACGAGGTATGGGGATGGTGCCTGCTCGTAGCATTGCTCCTGCAAATCTGGCAGAGCTATGCCGAAGGAATGAGCACTTTGGCATTCTCTTTGCTGATGAGATATGCGATTAAGTCAACCCTGCTCGACCTCAACAGCAGCAAGCTGGCTATACAGAAACAATTAATGAATAAACTCAGAAAAGACAAGTAGAGACACTTCTCCAAACCGAAACAGAGAGAAGATGCTCTAAAAAAGACTTTCAAAAGTTACATAAATAAAGAAAATAAAATGATGGTAAACAGATATATCACAGCCCTTTTGGTTGTCCTGGCGGCAACCGGCATGGAGGCGCAGACTTATCAGCAGGCGCTGAAGTTTGCGCTCACGGATATATCCTACGATGAATTCATCCAGCAACCGGAGGCGAAGGCATTGGAGGAGGACATCCTCTATGTCATCAAAGCCATCAAGCAGGCTTCCGAAGAGGAAAACATGTCAGAGCATCATTACCATCAGGCAGCTGTGCCTGCAGCTGTCAAGACTGACATTCTGACAGATTCACATTTAAATATTTGTTTTCGCCCCGTTGTGGTGCATAAGTACAAAGCACCCTTCGGAAGCATTGTTATTCGAGGTCCAAACTGCTGATTATGTGCTTTCTGACAGCAAAACTAGCAAGAAATGCAGCCAGAAAGGGCAATAATTGGTAAAATATTGCAGATTTACAGATATTTTTTGTATTTTTGCAAGCTAGTAAACAAACAACAGGAAAAAGCTGAAGAGGAAAAAGGACTGACAGACCACATTTGTCTTAACTCCTTTAACTCCTTAACTCCTTTAATTCCTATATCATACATCGAATAATAATAAAAAATAAATATACAATGAACTTTAACAAAATTCTTCAGTCATTGTTTGGCAACAAGTCAACTCGCGATATGAAGTTGATCCAGCCAATCGTAGAGAAAGTCAAGGCAGAATACCCTAAGATGAATGCCTTGAGCAATGACGAACTTCGTGCAAAAACAAAGGAACTCCAGAAGTACGTACAGGAGTACGCTAAGGAAGAGAAGGCTAAGATTGCCGAACTCAAAGCTAAGATCGAGGACACTCCAATCGACGAGCGTGAAGGTATCTTCAACCAGATCGACAAGTTGGAGCAGGAAGCACTCGACAAGTATGAGGTTGCACTCAACGAGGTTTTGCCTCAGGTTTTCGCTATCGTAAAGGATACAGCACGCCGCTTCGCTGAGAACGAGGAGACCGTAGTTACTGCTACAGACTTCGACCGCGAGCTGGCTTCAAACCCAGCCAACGACTTCGTGACCATCGACGGCGACAAGGCAATCTATCACAACCACTGGACTGCCGGCGGCAACGATATGAAGTGGGAAATGATCCACTACGACGTACAGCTCTTCGGTGGTGTTGTTCTCCACCAGGGTAAGATTGCAGAGATGGCTACCGGTGAGGGTAAGACCCTCGTAGGTACTACCCCTATCTTCCTCAACGCGTTGACAGGTAACGGTGTACACGTAGTAACCGTGAACGACTACCTGGCTAAGCGTGACTCTGAATGGATGGGACCTCTCTATATGTTCCACGGTCTCTCTGTAGATTGTATCGACAAGCATCGTCCTAATTCCGACGAGCGCCGCAAGGCATATATGGCAGACATCACCTTCGGTACCAACAATGAGTTTGGTTTCGACTACCTACGTGATAACATGGCTACCAACCCTAGCGACCTGGTACAGCGCCAGCACAACTACGCCATCGTCGATGAGGTTGACTCCGTATTGATCGATGATGCCCGTACTCCATTGATCATCTCTGGTCCTATCCCAAAGGGCGACGACCAGATGTTCGAGCAGTACCAGCCACTGGTAGAGAAGCTCTACGAGGTACAGCGCAAGCAGGCTACCGAGCTGCTCGCCGAGGCTAAGCAGAAGATTACAGAGGGCGGCAAGACCAAGAACCAGCAGATGCTCGAGGAAGGTTTCCTCTCACTCTACCGTTCTTACAAGGCTCTGCCTAAGAACAAGCCATTGATCAAGTACCTCTCTGAGGAGGGTATCAAGGCTGGATTGCTCAAGACCGAGGAATTCTATATGGCAAACAACAACCGTGAGATGCCTAAGGCTGTTGAGCCTTTGTACTTCGTGGTTGATGAGAAGCTGAACTCTGCCGACCTGACAGATAAGGGTACAGAGTGGTTGGCTAAGCAGGTGAACGATAGAGAGCTCTTCGTATTGCCAGACATCACTACACAGATGAGTGCCCTGGAAGCTCGCACAGACCTTTCAGACCAGGAGCGTCTGGATATCAAGGACGAATTGCTGGCTCACTACGGCGTACAGAGCGAGCGTGTTCATACCCTGCAGCAGCTCTTGAAGGCTTACACCATGTTTAATAAGGACGATGAGTATGTTGTCATGGACGGTCAGGTGAAGATCGTGGATGAGCAGACAGGTCGTATCATGGAGGGTCGTCGCTGGAGCGATGGCTTGCACCAGGCTGTAGAGGCTAAGGAGCATGTAAAGGTAGAGGCTGCAACACAGACCTTCGCTACCATCACACTCCAGAACTACTTCCGTATGTACCACAAGCTCGCAGGTATGACCGGTACTGCCAGCACAGAATCTGGTGAGTTCTGGGATATCTATAAGCTCGATGTAGTTGAGATTCCTACCAACCGCCCTATCCTGCGTAAGGACTTGGATGACCGTGTATATAAGACTGCCCGCGAGAAGTATCGTGCCGTCATCGATGAGATTGAGGAGACACGCAATGCTGGTCGCCCAGTATTGGTTGGTACTACATCTGTAGAAATCTCTGAGTTGTTGAGCAAGATGTTGAAGATGCGCAACATTCCTCATAATGTATTGAACGCCAAGCTGCACCAGCAGGAGGCTCAGATCGTAGCCGAGGCTGGTCGCTCAGTAAATGGCAAGGGTGCCGTAACCATCGCTACCAACATGGCAGGTCGTGGTACCGATATCAAGCTGACCCCAGAGGTGAAGGCTGCAGGTGGTCTCGCCATCATCGGTACAGAGCGTCATGAGAGCCGTCGTGTTGACCGCCAGCTCCGTGGTCGTGCCGGACGTCAGGGTGACCCAGGTTCTTCTGTATTCTATGTATCATTGGAGGATAAGCTGATGCGTCTGTTCGCTTCTGAGCGCATTGCCAAGGTAATGGACCGTCTCGGTTTCGAGGATGGCGAACGTATCGAAAGCCCAATGATCAGCAAGAGCATCGAGCGTGCACAGCGCAAGGTTGAGGAGAACAACTTCGGTATCCGTAAGCACCTTTTGGAGTATGATGACGTGATGAACCGTCAGCGTACCGTTATCTACGAGAAGCGTCGCCACGCCCTGATGGGTGAGCGTATCGGTATGGATATCGCCAACGTAATCTGGGACCGCGTACTGAACATCGTGAACAACAACGACTTCACCGGTGCCAAGGAAGAGTTTCTGAAGGTCCTCGCCATGGAGATTCCTTTCACAGAGGAGGAATACGAGAACGGCAGACGCGACGAGATGGCTGAGCGTGCCTTCCAGGAGGCTATGGCTGCCTTCAAGCGCAAGACCGACCGCATCCAGGCTACAGCAATGCCTATCATCAAGCAGGTGTATGAAAACCAGGGTGCGATGTACGAGCGCATCATGGTGCCTATCACCGACGGCAAGCGTATGTACAACATCGCATGCAACCTGAAGGAAGCTTACGAGACTGAGGCAAAGAACGTAGTGAAGGAGTTCGAGAAGAGCGTAGTACTCCACATCATCGATGATGACTGGAAGGAGAACCTCCGCAAGCTCGATGAGTTGAAGCACTCAGTACAGAATGCCAGCTACGAGCAGAAGGATCCATTGCTCATCTTCAAGTTGGAGAGTGCAAAGGTATGGGACGCTATGATCAATGATATGAACGACCGCATCGCCAGCATCCTGATGCGTGGTCAGATTCCTGTCATGGAGCAGGAGCAGCCAGTTCAGGAGGCAGCACCAGAGCAGCACACCCAGCAGAACTACGTAGAGAGCAAAGTGGATATCGATGCTGAGCGTGCAGCACAGGAGGCAGCAGCCAACCAGGATACCCGCGAGGGAGCTGACCAGGTGAACCGCACTCCATACCGTGCCGAGCACATGCCTCGTCCTAACGATCCATGTCCATGCGGCAGCGGAAAGAAGTTCAAGAACTGCCACGGCAGAAACATCTAATCACCAGAAAGGATGATAAGTGATGACAGCGAAATCTTGCCATCACAAGAAATAATGATAAGAATACCTAGATTTGATGATACTCTCATCATTTCTAGGTATTTTTGTTATAAATAACTTCATTGCTACCGAGTTGCAAATAATTATTAGTATTTTTGCAGTCAAAAAGAAAAAAGAGCTGGCAATGAAGCCAGTTTCTAGAGAAAATAAGGTTAATTCTAGGAAAGATATATGAAATTATCAGAACTTAAAACAGGTGAAAGCGCCGTTATCGTCAAGGTTTCAGGACACGGTGGCTTCAGAAAGAGAGTTATCGAGATGGGATTCATCAAGGGAAAGAAGGTTGATGTGCTCCTGAACGCCCCACTCCAGGACCCTGTGAAATACAAGATTATGGGTTACGAGGTGTCACTCCGACACAGCGAAGCTGACCATATCGAGGTGGTTTCCATCGAGGAAGCCAAGCATGATGCACAGCTCTGCAAGGCGGAAGAAGAAGACCGCCAGCAGGTAATTGACTCAAAAGTAGTAGATTCCAACGATAGCGACGAGCAGGCGCTCGGCGACAAGATGCTCGTGGCTGAAAGAAAAGACTCTGCCAGCAACGAAGCCTTGGCTGAACAGGAAGCAGAAAGACTCCACCGCGTCATCAACGTGGCACTGGTGGGAAATCCAAACTGCGGAAAGACTTCATTGTTCAACTTCGCATCGGGTGCTCACGAACGTGTGGGCAACTATAGCGGAGTAACCGTGGATGCCAAGGTGGGCGAAGCCGAATACAACGGTTATCACTTCAACCTGGTAGATTTGCCAGGCACCTATTCCCTTTCTGCCTATTCTCCGGAAGAGCTTTATGTGCGCAAGCAGCTCATCGAGCATACGCCGGATATCGTCATCAACGTTATCGACACCAGCAACCTGGAGCGCAACCTCTATCTCACCACCCAGTTGATAGACATGCACATCCGCATGGTCTGTGCTCTCAACATGTTTGATGAAACCGAAAAGCGTGGCGATAACATCGACTACGACAAGCTGGGCGAACTCTTCGGTATCTCGATGATTCCTACCGTCTTCACCAATGGTCGAGGCGTGGATAAGCTCTTCGAGACCATCATCGAACTCTACGAAGGCAAGGAAGATTCCAGCGCTCACTATCGCCATATCCACATCAACCACGGACATGAGATAGAGCACGGCATCGAGCATATCCAGAAATATCTGAAGGCAGATGATTCCATCCGCCAGCGCTACTCTACCCGTTACCTCTCCATCAAGTTGTTGGAGAATGATAAGCACGCTGAGGAATACGTTAGTCATCTGAAATCGGCAAAGGAAATCTTCGCAGCCCGCAATGAGGCAGCCAAGCGTGTGAAGGAAGAGACTCTGGAAGATAGCGAAACCGCCATCATGGATGCCAAATACGGTTTTATCCATGGCGCATTGCAGGAAGCGGGCTATGAACCGGGCAAGGCAAAGGATACCTATCAGGTAACCCATCTCATCGACAGCATCCTGACCAATAAATATGTAGGCTTCCCAATCTTCGTCCTCCTGCTGTTCATCATGTTCTCAGCCACCTTCGTTCTGGGCGAGATTCCTAAGGGATGGATTGAGGACGGCGTGGCATGGCTGGGCGAGTTCATCAGCAATACAATGCCGGATGGACCAGTGAAGGATATGCTGGTAGATGGTGTGATTGGTGGTGTTGGTGCGGTCATCGTATTCCTGCCACAGATTCTGATTCTGTATTTCTTCATTTCTTATATGGAGGATTCGGGATATATGGCTCGTGCCGCCTTCATCATGGATAAGCTGATGCACAAGATGGGCCTGCATGGCAAGTCATTCATCCCGCTGATTATGGGATTCGGCTGTAACGTACCTGCGGTGATGGCAACGAGAACCATTGAGAGTCACCGTTCCCGTCTGATAACGATGCTGATATTGCCATTGATGAGCTGTTCGGCTCGTCTGCCAATCTACATCATGGTCATCGGAACGTTCTTTGCCATCCAATACCGTTCGCTCATCATGGTATCGCTCTATCTCATCGGCATCTTCCTTGCCGTGATATTGAGCCGCATCTTTGCCAGTTTCGTGGTGAAGGGCGAAGACACCCCATTCGTGATGGAGCTGCCTCCTTACCGCTTCCCTACCTGGAAGGCGATAGGCCGCCATACCTGGGAAAAGGGTAAGCAGTACTTGAAGAAGATGGGTGGCATCATCCTCGTGGCAAGTATCATCGTCTGGGCTTTGGGCTACTTCCCTCACAATGAGGAACTTGACAACCAGGCTCAGCAGGAGCAGAGCTATATCGGCAGAATCGGTAAGACCATCGAGCCTATCTTTACCCCACAGGGTTTTGACTGGAAGTTAGATGTGGGCTTGGTATCCGGTGTGGGTGCCAAGGAAATTGTAGCCTCAACAATGGGCGTGCTCTACAGCAACAACGACAGTTTCTCTGATGATCAGGATTACAACGATGAAGACGGAAAATATGAGGTTTTGAAGAAGCAGATGACTTCTGATTTGAAGAAGACCTACGGTTACAGCGATGCCGAGGCTGAATCCAAAGCTACGCTCACCGCCTATTGCTTCCTTCTCTTCGTATTGCTCTACTTCCCTTGCATCGCCACCATCGCCGCCATCAAGGGCGAGACGGGCAGTTGGAAATGGGCAGGCTTCGCCGCCGGCTACACCACGCTCCTGGCATGGGTAGTATCAGCCCTGGTCTTCCAGATAGGAAGCTTGTTTATCTAATATAACAACGTAAATTCAAACAAAAAGGGTGTGACTAGTCGATTAGTCACACCCTTTTTGTTTGTTGCTCATAAGAATGAAGGCCGTTCTTACCTGCCGGAAAAAGCAGGAGAAGCAGGAAAGTTCTTGGTAAGCCATAAGAAAAATGTTTCTGTCCCTAATAGAAATCTATGTTCAGCAGTGTTGAACCTATGTTCAGCAGTGTTGAACTTATGTTCAGCAGTGTTGAACTTACGTTCAGCAGTGTTAAACATAGAAATCCATTAAGGGCAGAAACAATTACCATTAAGGATAAAAAGAAATATCGTGGTGAATAACATCACTATGAATCATATTCACCAGCAGTCAAGATATTCTCTTTTCCACCTTTGCAGCAACAAACGCTATCATCAAGCCCAGGCAGGCGGCAATGCTGATGGCGATGCGGAGACCGGTAGCCTCAGCAAGCCATCCGATAACCGGTGGTCCTACCAGAAAGCCGAAGAAACTGATGCTCGAAACGATGGTGATGGCGATGCTCGCCTTGATGGTTCCCAACTTTCCGGCGATGCTGTAACAGATAGGCACCGATGAAGAGATGCCAAAACCTACCAGCAGGAAGCCCAAAGTGGCAGGAATCAGATAAGGCAAGGCGGCAGCCAGCCACAAACCGCCCAATATCAAAGCACCACAAACCTTCAACACCCTGGCTGGGCCATATTTCGTAACAAAGCCATCGGCAAGGAATCTACCCAAGGTCATCGCTCCCATGCCAGCCACATAGCCTGCACGGATAAAAGCCTCATCAGGTTTTACTACTGATGAGAAATACACACTACTCCAATCGTAAACAGTACCTTCACAGAACATACCGGAAAATCCCATCAATCCCAGAAGGAACAGAATCGGGTCAATGGTCTTGAAAGAGAACTTCGGAACATCCTCCTCTTCCGCCTTTGCCGTAGCATCATCTACCAGATATCTGAATCCGATGGCGATGATAAGAAGGCTCATCACCAGGATGGCTCCAAAGTGAGCCTCTATCGGAAGCAAAGTATTGGCAAAGACGGCTCCGATGATACCGCCCGAGAATCCGCCCAAACTCCACAAGCCATGAAACGACGACATGATGTTGCGCCCATACATCTTCTCCACCAGGCAAGCCTGGGTGTTGGTGGCGATGTTCATCAGATTCGCCATCATTCCGAAAGCCATCAGAGAAAGAATCAGCTGGAACACCGTACTGCTGCTTCCCATACAGAACAACACGAAAGCATAGAGCACCTCAGCAAGCAGAATCATCTTCCTGCTGCCAAACTTACTCACCAAAACGCCCGAAAAAGCCATCATCAGAAGCTGGCCGATGGGAATGGCAAAAAGCACCGTTCCCAGCTGTCCGTTGCTCAAGTGCAACATCTGTTTTACATCCGGAATACGGCTTGCCCAACTAGCAAACACCACTCCCGGCACAAAATAATAAGCCGCAACAGCCACTCGCTTGCGGGCTAAATCTCCCAAGTGATTCAAACTTACAGTCATCCCTATTAATACCTATTTATATTTGCGGCTGCAAAATTACGAAAAAAAGCAGAATTATATCTATTTTTGAACAAAAAATATAGCTTTATTCAAGAAAATAGCCGTAACTTTGCACTCAGAAAAAGATTAAAAAACAAACTAGCAATGAAGAAACAGACAATGATTACCCTGGCACTCGCCTTGACTTTGGCGATGCCAACCCAGCCAGCATTCGCCCAAAAGGCGATGAGCAAGAAAGAAATCGCCGAAAAAGAAAAGGCTTTCAAGAACCTTCAGCATCCTTGGAAAGGCAAGAAAGTGGCTTACTTCGGTGACTCCATCACCGATCCGAACATCAAGGCTTCTAAAGTGAAATACTGGGGATTCCTGCAGGATTGGCTCGGCATCACCCCTTACGTTTATGGTGTAAGCGGCAGACAGTGGAACGACATTCCCCGCCAGGCAGATAAGCTCCAGAAGGAGCATGGCGATGATTTTGATGCCATCCTTATCTTTATGGGTACCAACGATTACAACAATGGTGTGCCTATCGGTGAATGGTACACTGAGACTTTCGACAGTGTGAGAGTAGCCCGCCACAAGCCAAGCGAAATGATTCAACGTCGCCATCGCCATTTTGCCATGGATAAGAACACCCTGAAAGGTCGTATCAACATCGCCATGTCGAAGTTGAAGCAGATGTATCCTACCAAGCAAATTGTAGTAATGACACCAGTACATCGTGCTTACTTTGCATCTGGCGACAAGAATATCCAGCCTAATGAGATGTACGAAAACGCCCGTGGTCTTTTCTTTGATGAATACGTAAAGGCTATCAAGGAGACTGGCAATATATGGGCAGTACCAGTCATCGACCTCAACTCCCTTTCTGGTCTCTTCCCTCTTTACGATGCTGGCGCCCAGATGTTCAACAAGCCAAACACCGACCGTCTTCATCCTAATGATGCCGGTCACTCCCGCATGGCGAAGACCATCATGCAGCAGCTCTCTGCCCTGCCTTGCGACTTCTAGAGAAGGGGCAGCAGATATTGAAAAGTGTATTATTTCACCCCTATTTTATATTGAAAAAAGTGTAAATTTCCGCAGGGATTTGCCTATATTTCAGGTAAATTTCTGCGTTTTTTGCCTATTCTTTAGGAAGGTTGTCATTCAAGTTGCCTATGTTTTAGGAAAATTTCACTATATTTTTGCCTATGCTTTAGGAAAATTTCACTATATTTTTGCCTATGTTTTAGGAAAAAAGAGTAACTTTGCAGCATAACTTAAAGAGAAGGAAACGTTATGATATATAGACAATTAACAGAAGAACTCCAGAAATGGAGTGAAAGAGACAACAGGAAGCCATTGGTTTTACGAGGCGCAAGACAAGTTGGAAAGACAACATTGGTCAATGAATTGGGTAAGAAATACGATGTATATATCAAACTGAATCTAGAACAAAGCTCCGATGCAGAAATCTTTGCCAAATCAGACAATGTAAAAGAGATATATCAATACATCTGCCTCAAGAAGAAAATCAAGGTAGATGAAGGTAAGCGTACTCTACTTTTTATTGATGAGATACAAAACGAACCAAAAGCAGTTGGTCTGCTGAGATACTTCTATGAAGAGATGCCATGGTTGCACATCATAGCAGCAGGTTCCAGACTTCAAACCCTCATCAAGCAGCGCATCTCTTTCCCTGTGGGAAGAGTGGATTATCTATCCCTTCGTCCATGCTCCTTCTTGGAATATCTCGATGCTATAGGTGAAGACCAATTGGTACAAATGGTGAAAGAAATCAGTGTATCACCTCTATATCACGAGATGTTACTGAACCATTTCAATCATTACACCTTGATAGGTGGTATGCCTGAAGCCTTAGTAGAATATGCCAAGACTCATAACCTAACCAAGTTAGCCCCTATCTATCGTTCACTGCTTGATGGCTACAATGAAGATGTAGAAAAATATGCTCGTAATGAAAACCAAGTAAAGGTTATCCGCCATCTGCTTACACATGGCTGGGCAGAGGCAGGACAATCCATTACTTTCGCTCGATTTGGAGGTAGCAACTACACAAGCAAGGAGGTACATGAGGCTTTGGAAGTGATGCAGAAAGCATTCTTGCTCAATTTGGACTATCCCGTCACATCTGTGAAAGCCCCAGCTGTACCAGCCATAGCAAGACAACCCAAGCTAGTATGGGTAGATACGGGCATCATGAATTTCTCCGTTGACATTCAGGCAGAATATCTGCAAGGCAATTCTCTCTTGGATGTATGGAAGGGGCATGCTGCGGAACAAATCATAGCCCAAGAGCTGCGCATTGTTTTGGATCGCAACTTCCGCAACGAGCAATATTACTGGGTAAGAGACAAAAAAGGTTCTTCAGCAGAGGTAGATTTCGTTTGGCAACATCACTCACAGATTCTCCCGATAGAAGTGAAGTCTGGCACAAATGCCCATCTTCGATCCCTCCACTCCTTCATGTCTCAGCCTGATGCCCCAAGCATTGCCATCCGCATTTGGCCAGGAGAATATAGCATAGACGAAGTGGTATCCCCTACAGGTCATCCCTTCCGTCTTATCAATCTTCCCTTCTATTATGTGGGGATACTGGATAAGATATTGGAAATGGTATAATCCAAGGCTATAAAACCAGAAGAAGCCACATGATTAGCCATAAGATAGCCGTCCATCAGCTGATTGACGTGTACACAACACGTGTTGTGCATGTGCACATCAGCTGTTGGACGAGCGCACAACAGCTGTTGTGCGACCGAAGATATAGGGTTCTCCGGCTTATAGCATTAATTATTCCGACAACAAGTAAAGGTTACTCCGAAGACTTTTTACGTAAAACCGATGCTAAAACGATGGTACAGAATTCTCCATTCACACTTAAATGGTTGATTATGTGCATACTATGGTAGTCGTGAAAGGAGAATAAAAGTTGAATTGCTGTTTTTGAGAAGCTATTTCTGAAGGTGACTTTATGTTGAATCGGCTCAAAATACCATTGTATATTCAAGTTTCGCAAGTTCAGAAGTTAAAGGAGTTATCGCTCCCTGCGGTCGCTGAGGAGTTAAGTCATAACCTTAATGATAGTTTTACAGGCAAAGTTAATGAAAATATGGCAAAACTCAAAGAAAAGTTCAATAATAGTATAATATATTATAAATAAGAATGCGATATTGTACTTTATCTTGCGAAATCTGAAAATATTTATTATTTTTGCACAATAAGTACAATATAACGCACTTAATGGCATGAATATTCAAGAAGTAATGAAATCCCAGCGTAAGTTCTTGGGCATTACCGACATTTAAACATTCATAAGATATGAAACTTAACAAAATCCATCATGTAGCCGTGATTTGCTCCGACTATGTGAAATCCAAGCATTTCTACACAGATGTGCTCGGAATGAAGATCATGAGTGAAAACTATCGTAAGGAACGTGACTCATGGAAAGCTGACTGCTGGCTTGATGACAACTATGTCATCGAGTTATTCTCCTTTCCTAACCCACCAGCACGTCCTTCCTATCCGGAAGCAGCCGGTCTACGCCATCTTGCTTTTGAGGTAGATGATCTTTCGGATGCAATTGATGAACTTGACAGTAAAGGCATCGCGCATGAGCCTATACGCACGGATGAATATACTGACAAGCGATTTGTATTCTTCAGTGACCCAGATGGTTTGCCGATAGAATTGTATGAAAAATAAAGATTCCGTTTCATCGTATTTGATAGAATGCAGCAAATAAACATCCAATATTACAACTCGCCCTGCGGAGAGTTAATTCTGGCATCTGTGGGTGATGATTTGTGTCTTTGTGATTGGAATGAAATGCCATGTGCAGAGCGCAATAAGCTTCGGGTTTCGCAGTATATGAAGGCTGAGTTCAAAATTGAGACATCCCCTATCCTGGAACTTGCCAAGAAGCAGCTGAATGAATATTTCACCGGCATCCGCAAGATATTCGATATTCCGTTGCGTCCTATAGGAACCGATTTTCAGAAAAAAGTATGGCATGCATTGCTCAACATACCCTACGGAGAAACAAGAAGCTATAAGGAAATAGCCATAAGTATGGGTAACCCCAATAGCACAAGAGCCGTGGCTGGTGCCATCGGAGCTAATGGCATCAGCATTTTCATTCCCTGCCATCGTGTTATCGGTAGCAATCATTGCCTTACAGGTTTTGCCGGAGGATTAGACGCAAAGAGAAGGTTATTGGAACTTGAAGCAGAAAAAAAAACAACATAAAAAGTTGATTTTCAAATAAGAGAGTAAAAAACAAATGAACAAAAGAAATGAACATCAAGTCTATAGGCAGTAAAATCAAGGGAAATCCTACGATGGTAGAGGGTACTGTGTATTCCATGCTCATCATCTGTAGCATTTCCCATTTCCTGAACGATATGATTCAGTCGATTATCCCTTCCATCTATCCGATTGTGAAGGATAAGTTCGATTTCTCGTTTGCACAGATAGGCATCATCACGCTGGTTTTCCAGATGACATCTTCTATTCTGCAACCTTTCACAGGACTTTATGCCGATAAGCATCCCCGTCCCTATGCCCTCTCCATCGGCATGTGTTTCACATTGGTGGGTCTGCTCCTGCTGGCTTTCGCCGAGAATTACTACCTAATTCTTCTGGCAGTGAGCGTTGTAGGTCTGGGTTCGTCCGTGTTTCATCCCACAGCATCGAGAGTGGCACAGATGGCATCGGGAGGCAAGAAGAGTCTGGCACAATCCATCTTCCAGGTGGGTGGCAATGGAGGTTCTGCAATAGGACCATTGCTTGCAGCCATCATCATTCTGCCTTTCGGTCAGCATGCCATCTCCTGGTTTGCCCTTGCAGCCCTACTGGCCGCCATCATCATGGTAAGATTGGGAGTCTGGTATAAGGCACGATTGGCTTACGTGGTGAACCATCCGCAGAAACAACCGCTTCTCAACACCCATATCTCTAAAAGGGTGAAGTATTGGGCTCTGTTCATCCTCATCATGCTCGTGTTCTCCAAGTATTTCTATACGGCGTGCATTACGAGTTACTTCACCTTCTTCCTGATGGATAAGTTCGGGGTTTCGGTACAGACTTCGCAGCTGTGCCTCTTCGTATTCCTTGCCGCCTTTGCCATAGGTACCGTAGCAGGAGGCATGCTGGGTGACAAGTTTGGCAGAAAGTATGTCATCTGGTTCTCCATTCTGGGAGCAGCCCCTTTTGCCATCGCCATGCCTTTCGTCAACTTCACGTGGACCATCATCTGTACCTTCCTTTCCGGCTTGATCATCGCCTCGGCATTCTCTTCCATCGTGGTATATGCCACCGACCTGATGCCAGATAAAGTGGGATTGATAGCAGGCATTTTCTTCGGCCTGATGTTCGGACTGGGAGGACTGGGTTCAGCTTTCTTCGGATGGCTAGCCGACAAGACCAGTATTGAGTTTATCTTCCAGGTGAGTGCCTTCCTGCCATTGCTCGGCATCATTGCAGGATTCTTGCCGAATACCCAGAAGAAAAGCATAGAAGAAACAGATGAATTAACAGATATAGAAGATAAACGGATATGAAAAAAGATTCAAGGGCAAACCATGCTAGATATGTAGAGCTCAATATCTTTTTTTTGAGACATAAATAATCTCCTTTCTTACCAATTCAGTACCCAACTTGCATTGGAGTATTTTCCGATAGTCTCAGCATCCTTGAGGGCGTCAAGCTGACGGACATGCTTGTTTCTCTTGCTGATATCTATAGTTTTACCTTTCTTGTCATGGCTGTTGAATTCCAGGAGATTTGCCGTAGATGCCGACTCATCTATGGGGCCAAAGCCTTCCGAAGGCACACCATCAAGCGTACAGTTCAGCAGCACGCATTCCGCATCAGGATAATTTCTGCCCTTGTTGTCAGGAAGGCGGGCTATCACGGCATCCTTGCCCAATCCTTTGAAGGTACAGTCATTGAAGATGTTACCATGGTTCTCCCTGGTATTTCTAATCCACATGAAAGCACCATAGCTGGAAAGGGTACAGTGATTGAAATAGGATGGACCTCTACCCAGCACCGTGTCACCTCCTCCATCAATCACGCAGTTGAGCCAGTAGGCAGAACCATTCACCTGAAGAGCATCACCATCACCGATTACATGCACATTCTCTGCAAAGTTTCTTTCACCATTGAGCAGGAATCCCTCAGCCTGTCCCTTGCAATCAGTCTTGAAGGTGATATCCTTGAAAATCATGTCGGCACAGTTGTCTGCTGCCACAGCTGCACGGCGAGAAGGGAATGTTCCTTTCTGCTCATTGGTCTTGATATCAACCGGGTGAGGATTGAATACCTCGTTATTGGGGTAATGTACCACTACCCCATCCATGGATTCTCCTTGGATAGTTACGAATCGCTTATTGCGGAAATAAACCAACTCTTCATAATTTCCATTCTTCACGAAAACCTTTTTCCTGCTGTCTTCAGAAGGCAATGAGTCTGGTATCCAATCCATGGCACCTTGCAGAGTGGAGAAGTCTCCGCTGCCATCAGCTGCCACAACGATATGACGCAAATCTGCAGAAGGGGCGTTTTTCTTAGTCCTAAACGTCCATGACTTCTTGCCATTCCATCCCTCAATCGTACCCTTGCTAATCTTGATTTCATATTCATGTCCATATTCCAGCATATTGTTATGCAGATAAATGGTTACTTTGTTCCCATGACAGATGACAGGATAGAAGTGAAAGGCATCAGAGAATCCACCAATGATGGTCTTCTGATACTTGCGCTTGTCTTCCTTGGCAGCCCCTGATGGAGTTCCAGGACGAGTATTGCGATTGGTTACATTCTCCACCTTATATATATAGGGAACGGGAGTATAGACAGCATATGGATTCTTGGGCTGTCCTTCGGTTGGTCCCGCCGGAATGCTCATGTCGATTCTATCAACCACTTTTCGAGTTGTCTTGTCCGTAACAGTGATTATACCCTTGCTGCCAGTCTTTACTGTCTTGTCAAACACGATGACCAGATGTGTATCAATGTTGATGTCTTGGTCATTCTCCTGAGGATAAAAACTGACAGGAGTTTGTGCCATCAGGTTCATACAGGTGATGAAACCTGTCATTGAGATAAAGATTCGTTTCATATCAATAGCCTTTAATGTTGTTTTAGGGTGCAATATTACGAAAAAAATCCGAAATAACGTATTTTTTTGATGGAAAAATGTTTTTTATTTTGGCTGCGTAAAAAGACAGCATCCTTGTGGCTGGTTAGTGCAAAGCATCAGAAAAACATTCCCCTACTTCCAGCAGTAATCAATGCCTCGCTTCTCACACTCTCCTCGCAAGGCGGCAAGGAAGTAACTGCGCTCGCTGCCCCAACCACGAACCTTGCGCTCGTGATCCACGGTCTGCTTCAAACGCTCATCGCTGTATGCGGCAAAACGGGCAGCATACTCTGAAATTCTTGACTCGGCATAGCCTGCATCAACAGTTGATGTCTCAGCATTAGCTGCCTTAATTGTTGATGACTCGACATTAGATGCCATTACACTCTCATTGTTCTTTTTGTTCTTTAAATCTGAATTTGGATTCATAAAGATAATTATTTTAAGTTGTTAAACACTTACACATTCTTTTACCACCGTGGTTATCTCTATGCGAAACTCGGTTGGTGTGCCGCAACTGGGCAACTCTTAATGCTTGATTTCGGGTGCAAAAGTACATCATTATTCTGAAACCACCAAATTTTTTCGGGATTATTTTTCCTGTTTTTTTCCTTCTTCTAAAGAAGAAGATTTTTCGGGGTAGCAGATAGCAAGAGATATAGCCTACGTGGCAGGAAGAGAAATCCTCAAATGGTTAAACTTTCCTATATTTGCATTATAATAGTATCATAATAATAAAATTATAATTATCTTTGCACCATGATTATCAGAAAGATATAGGACTATTCAAAAATAATAAAGAAGATAATATAATGATAGAGAATCCGTTTATTCTGCGAGGATACATATCCGACGCTTACTTCTGTGATAGAGAAAAGGAAACCATCGACTTGATAAGAGAAATCAAGAATGGCAATAATATCACCCTGATTGCACCTAGAAGAATCGGCAAAACAGGGTTGGTGCAACACGTCTATGCCCAGGAAGAAATCAAGGATAAATACTATACATTTCTTGTAGATATTTATGCCACGAAAACCCTAGCCGATTTCATTCAGAAGCTAGGCAGAAGTATTCTGCAAAGTCTGAAACCTAAAGGCACCAAAGTAGTGGAACATTTTCTTAACTGCCTCCACTCACTCCGTTCATCCATCAGCTTCGACATGAATGGCGTGCCTTCGTGGGGAGTAGATTTGGGAGAAATCACCAGTCCAACCACAACACTCGATGAAATTTTCCATTATCTGGAGAGCGCTGATAAGCCTTGCATCGTGGCCATTGATGAATTTCAAACCATCAGCAGCTATAGAGAAGCAAATGTGGAAGCCATACTGCGCACTTACATTCAGCACTGTCATAATGCCAGTTTCATCTTTGCCGGATCTCAGCGTAACATGATGTCGGAGATGTTCTTGAGTCATGCCCGTCCTTTCTACCAAAGCACCTCCATTAAAACACTGAAAACTATTGATAGAGAGGTATATGCAGACTTTACCTCTCGTCTTTTCGAAGAAAGACAGAAGCATATCAAACGAGAAACCATTTATCAGATATACGACCGTTTTGACGGCATCACCTGGTATCTGCAGAGGATGCTCAACAAGATTTTCTCCCTCACGGAAAGGACTGATGATAAGATGATGGAAAGGGCTGACGATAAGATGATGGAACTGGCACTCAACTCGATTATAGACGAGAGTGCTTTTGCATACGAAGCACTCCTCTTTCAATTGCCAGCTAAGCAAAAGGAACTTCTCTTTGCCATCTGCAACGCTGGCAAGGCTCAAAACATCATGTCATCGGCATTCATCAAGAAGCACAATCTTCCTTCCGCTAGTTTTGTACAAGGTGGAATCAAGGGATTATTAGAGAAAGATTTTGTTACAGAGACGGATGGAACTTACGAACTGTACGATAAGTTCTTCGGTGAATGGCTGAAAAAGGAATTATAAAGAATACTGATATTATTATAAAGAATAAGAATATAAATAAAAAGAAGAATATGATACAGCAAGTAGAATTTTCATTGCGCCCGCTTCCTCGCGGCTTTCACCTCGTAACCAACGAGGTGATGAGGAACTTGCCGGCGCTGCCTAAGACAGGGATTCTGAATCTCTTCGTAAGACATACCAGTTGTGGATTGTCGCTGAACGAGAACTTCGATCCGGATGTGAGACATGATTTGAAGGGTATCTTCGAAAGACTGGTTCCAGATGGCGACCCAAGATACCTGCACCAGGATGAAGGACCTACGGATATGTCGGCGCATGCCAAATCGAGCATGGTGGGGGTATCACTCACCATTCCTATTACCAATGGCAGACTGAACCTTGGTACATGGCAGGGGATTTACCTCTGTGAATTCAGAGAGGGAGGCGGAAGCCGACACCTCATCGCAACGATTATCGGGGAATAAATAACCGTTGCGACGAATCGAAGACGTCTCTATTTCCTGGATGAATCGGAGGCGTCTTTATCAATTTCACGGAAAAGACCGAAGTATCTCTTGCATACCCAGACGATACCTACTACCATTGCTATGACGAGGATTCCTCTTAAAATTCCACTTAATATCTTTGGCATACAATCCCAAATAGGCAGAAGATGCATCGCAAAACCTAAAACCGCCGTCAATACCAACACACCGATGGTCAAGAGTTTCTCGTTTTTGATAGCTGGCTCAGGATTCTCTACTTCTACCAGGTTTCTCAACTGGTATATCTTATAAAAAAAGAATACACCGTTCAGACATAAAAGAACACAGCAAACGATCACTCCACCCACAAATACAGGCTCACTTCCGATAAAATCCATACAACTAATCCATAACCAGAAGAGGGCTGACCATAAAGCTGCATAGCGATCCAACAGAGACAGGTAATATACCTGTCTGGCATTGACTATCTTGACGAAAGGAAAGTCATTGGCCTTTGGATGATAGCTGTGAAGCAAACAAGCAATAGGGAAAAAAGTACCCATTCCAGCCAACAGAAGAAGATAAGGCAAATCATCAGATGTGGCATGAATGATGTTTCTGATGGTGAGCAGCCACATGGCAAGAACCAGGATTCCTACAATAAATTCAAAGACCCTGGCACTTGTAGAACGATAGATCTTGACTTGCGCAAAGATGCCAGTCTGCTCTTCCTTATCGCCATTTTTGAATAAATCAAGCACAAAACTAAATATTTTATTCTTCATCTTTCTTTTCCCCTCCTATTTGATTTGAATCGACTTCTTCCTTCGTTTTCTTTGATGCAGCCTTCTTTTTCTTAGGCAGTCTGCCAGCCTTGCGCAGTGCTTCGGCGATGATCCATTGCAGTTGGCCGTTGGTTGAGCGGAACTCATCCTCCGCCCACGCTTCAATGGCACTCATCGTTTCCGAATCAATGCGCAATATAAAACTCTTCGTATTTGTTTCCTTTTTAGCCATACTTTTTTAATGATTCAATGTTCCCGTATTTACTACAGGCTGGGCAGTATCATCACCACAGAGCACTACGAGTAGATTGCTGACCATGGCAGCCTTCTTGTCGTCATCAAGCTCTACCACATCTTCATCGCTCAACTTCTGCAATGCCATTTTTACCATTGACACGGCACCCTCTACTATCTTCTCTCTGGCAGAGATGATGGCTGAAGCCTGCTGGCGACGAAGCATCACGGCTGCTATCTCCGGAGCATAAGCCAGATAGTTGATGCGAGCCTCTACTACCTCAATACCTGCCATCGCCAAGCGCTCGTCGATGCGAGCCTCCAACTCCTTGTTAATCTCATCACTTCCATCGCGAAGCGTAATCTGATTCGACTTTCCACCCTCGTCATCATCGTAGGCATACTGTCCGGCTACCTGACGGAGAGCGGCATCTGCCTGAATCTGGACAAAGCGGCCCAGCATGTTCATGATCTGTGCAGCAGAAGCACCGATGCCAGCCTGCCCCGTAGAACCCTCAGCCATCGTCTGGGTATCAATCTCGAAGATAGCCTTGTAGGTATCTTTCAGTTTCCATACCAGCACCATACCAATCATTATCGGATTACCCGTCTTGTCATTCACCTTGATAGGTTCGGCATCGAGGTTGCGCACACGAAGCGAAAGCTTCTTCTGACTGATAAACGGATTCAGCCAATAGTAACCCGGCTCTGTAAAAGTGCCACGATACTTACCGAAGAAAAGCAACACGCGAGCCTGACCCGGCTCTACCAGAATGAAACCGCAAACGCAGATGATGCTCAGGATGAGAAGCAACACGCCGCAAACGCCACAGACATTTGCCAGCCAGCCTTCTTGCGAAACGCAGGCAAATATAAACAAGCCAACTCCAGCCAGAAAGCTGATGATGTTTAATACTAACATCAGGATGCCATTCAAGGTCTTTCCCTGATACGTAAATTCCTTATTCTCCATAATTTTACTTTATTTATTACGTTATTGATGTTGATATCATTTTGATATCGCAAATATACGATATTAAAATGATATCACAAGGGCAGAAGAAAAAGATTTCAAATACTTTAACAGAAAAAGGTCGTCGGGACGATACCCAACGACCTTTTCTCAGATTTTCACCTATTTATATATAGAAATATTATTCTATCACTTCCATTTCTTCCTCTTCTATTTCCTCCTTGATTTCCTTCTCTTTCTTTCCGAACTCAGGATCTATCTTCAGGAAAGCGGTAACCAGGAAAGTGATGGCGCAGCATGCCATCACAATGATGAAGAACAAGCGATAGCCTACCATATCTTTCAGATATCCCGAAACCATACCTGGCAACATCAAACCTAAATAAGAGATACCTGTACAGATGGAATAATGGGATGTCTTGAACTTGCCCTGGCTATAGAACAGCATATAAAGGGTAAGAACCGTGAAGCCCAAACCATAACCGAACTGCTCGATAAAGAGACAGCTTGAAACCACGATAATGTCGCTATTGAGTGAGTAGCTCAAATAGATGTAAACCACATCCGGCAGGGTGATGGCGCAAACCATCGGCCAAAGCCATTTCTTCATACCATCGCGGCTCACCAGAATACCGCCGATGATGCCACCCAGCAGCAAACCGATCAGTCCCACCGTACCATTGGCAAAACCATATTCCTGCGGAGACAATCCCAGTCCGCCCTGCGAATTAGGACGAAGAATGAAGGTTTTGGTCATCGTATTTAAGAGTGCTTCCGGGAAACGATAAAGCAGGAGGAAGAGCATCACACAGATGGTTTCTCCCAATCCGAATTTCACAAAGAAGGTGCGGAACATATTCTTCAGTTCGTGCGCCACTTCGCCCACCGTTCTATCGGTCTGCACATCCTCCTTCGGACGCGGCATGAATCTGCTATGATAGAGCCACAATCCGATGAAGATACCTGCCAATCCGTAGAAGATAAGCGCCCATGAGAAGCGAATCTGGTTACGGAACAGCACCTGGAGAACACCAGCCAACATCACCAGGAATCCATTCACGAAGATGATGGCAAGGCGATAGAAGGTATTTCTCAAACCCACGAACTTGGTCTGCGTATGCTCATCCAACTCTATCATATAGAAACCATCCGCCGAAATATCGTGGGTGGCACTACAGAAGGCGATGAGGAAGAAGAAACACATCGTTGCCTGGAACCAGAAGGCAGTAGGCAGCGAAAAGGCGATTCCGGCAAGAGCTGCTCCGATGAGCGCCTGCATCGTCAATACCCACCAGCGCTTGGTCTTCAGCAGGTCGATGAATGGACTCCACAAGGGTTTGATAACCCAAGGCAGGGCGAGCCATCCGGTATAGAGACCCACCTCAGCATCGGTCAAGCCCAACTGCATATACATTACCACAGAGAGGGCTGTCACGATAACGTTAGGCAGTCCTTCCGCAAAGTAGAGTGTCGGAATCCAAGCCCATGGATTCCGACTATTTTTCAATGTTCCCATTCTACAGCTTTATTTATAGAGTTTCTTGATTTCTGCACCCTGATAGTAGTGCAGAAGGATAGCATCATAGAGATACCCCTCCTCGCCCATCATCGCAGCACCAATCTGACAGAGACCTACTCCATGGCCCCATCCTGCACCGATGAGTTCGAAACGCTGAGGTACTCCCTGCTCATCTTCATCCTGTTTATCTACCACAAAAGCAGAACTTAAAAGATGAGAATCGCTGAGTGCACGTCGGATTTCGAGTTCCTTACCGATGGTGAAGGTCTTCTCGGTACCGATAATCTGGAGTTTGCTGATTCTTCCACTCTTGCCACGCTCCACGGCCTTCAGGTCGAGGATGACACCAAAATCCATCTTCAGTTTGTCAGCGATAAGCTGCTGGAGTTTCTCCTGAGTGAGCGTTACCTTCCAGCGATAGAAATCGGCAGTCTCCTGGTCATAGTCATTCAATACCTGCGAAAGAATCTTCTTGTCTTTCGTATTGCAGAAAGCAGGTGGGTTCGAGCGAATCCACTTCTCAGCCTCTTCCTCGCTGGTAAGATCAGGCATAACCTTTGCATCCTCTACACCCAAAGCAATATCCCTTACGGCTGTGAGATAATTCTTCGGCGTATTCTCCCAGCAATACTGGAACTCTTCGGTAATACCGCCACAACACTTCGAGAATCTGGCATCACAAATCTCATCACCATCCAGCAGAACCTGTCCTCTGGTGAGTCTTACCGCCTCTGCCACATGTGGTGAGGTCTCCTTCGTAATACCCTGATAACGCTGACAGTGGTCATCGGCACAAACATCGAAAAGAGTATGATCTTCGCGATCGTACCAACGGATGAGCATATCCTCCTTCTTCACGAAAGAGAAGAAATTGTTGCCACTCTCCGCCACCTCTCTGCGATGCTGCATCTGAGCCAAAAGCCAAGAACGGGAAATCACGGCGTGCGCCTTCAGGAGTTCGAGACTGGATGTGGCACTCATCTCACTGCTGATGACACTCTCCAGATATTTTTCTACAGGCAGCTCATTAATGGCTAAAATCTTATCAGATTCTACCAGGAATCTCAGCGTACCCAGGAAAGTCTGGGTTTCCTTGCGTTCCCAATGGAAGTTTACACCGATGGTTACATCACTCAAGGAGAAAGAGGCATTCGAGCTCTGCGGATGGAAAGTCAGTGAACTATACTGATTTCCGTTCCAAAGCACGCCACCTTCTGAGAATTCCACCTCCTGCTCACCAATCACGATTTCTCCCTTGGCAAGATAAGGTTTGTTGAGTATGAAATGAACCTTCTGCGCACTCACGATTCCAACAGTTACTTCCGGCTCCTTACCATTATTATATAAGGCAGAAGCTCCGACAGCAGCCTTAGCCTCCTTTGCCGCCTTCAGCTTGTTAACGATAGTCTCTACCTTCTCTGGACTGATGCCGCATTCCTGCAAGATAGCAGTAGCCTTTTCATCGGTGAGTTTACGGAAATCTTCCTCACGAGGAGTAATGATGAGTCCGCTCATATCGAGTGCTCCCGGCGAAACCATCACCTGTGCATCCCCTTCAGCAAAGTATGCATCAGGTCGATGTTTCTCTCTTGGGATAACCACAGTGATGAATTCTTCACCCTTACGCCAGGCAACGATGTTCATCATTGGCTCTTTCTCGTCGCCACGATGAGGCAAAGCCTTGTAAAGTCGGCGGAAGAGGGTTTCATCACTCTCTTCGCTCTTCGAAATGATAACAAAGGCTGGCACGATGAAATCGCGAATCAATGCAATCTTCTCATCATCATTCAGCGAGATGATATCGGTAAGATTGCGGGAAAGGCGCTGCCAGTTTGCCTGCAAAGGAAGAAGTCCACTAGAACCAGCCTGGAAATGCAAGTGGTCTGGAGCAGAAGCTCCACACTTCGGACCATTATAGAATACCATCAAGTCGCTGTGCAGACTCAGGAATCTATGCATCTCACCATAGTTCTTATAAATGAGCTGATACTGGTGTTTGCGTGCCGGGATCGTGAAATGGATTGGCAAGATAGGGAACGGATTCACCAACAGCTGGAACTTATCGTCTATCTGCTGCACCATCTGTTCTTCCGGACGATTGGCAGCACAGAGGAAGCAAGGGCGCTCGCTCAATGCCTTCTTGTCGATTTTGGCTCCCGTGCTAACCATACGAGCCGGATTCCACTGCAACTTCACAAACTCAGAGAGTGTCCTGGTCTCTACGTGCTTGAGGTCGCGATAACGATGGCGTGCCTCCCCCCATTGCTCCAACTGTCGATTGAAGAATCGGGAGATACTGCTATCTTCCATGATATCAGCCTTACCCAACAGCATCTGCTGACGTGCCTTCAACTCCATGGTGCGCAAACGGTCTTTATAAAGATTATTGGCGTTCACCTTTTCTATACTGAGGGCAGCATCAGAGTTTCCTCCCCAGCGACGACAGAGGTAGAGTTCCTCATAGATTCTGCCGATGCGGTAGCGGCGAGAGAAAGCCAAGCCCATCGCATAGTCCTCGCCATAGCTGGTATTAGGAAACGGTATCTGTCTAGCCAACGGGGTAAAGAAAGCACGAGGAGCGCCTAATCCGTTGATGCGCAAGGCATTGTTGCAGCCATTCTCCTCGGTCCACTCCTTATGGTCGATAAGGCCAGGAGGAAGGGTCTGCAGATCGAAGTTGCACATACGATAAGAACCCACAATCATCGCAGCCTTCTGCTGATGGAAAGCATCTACTATCTTCTGCAGTGTATCGGTAGAAGAATAGAGGTCATCGCTATCGAGCTGAACGGCAAACTTTCCGCAAAACTCGCTAGAGATGGCCAGATTCCAGCATCCACCTATTCCAAGGTCTTTGCTTGCAGGTTGGAGCAGGAAGAGACGTGGACTATCAGCTATTTTCTGCACGATTTCACCGGTACGATCGGTAGAATGATTATCTACGACGATGACATTGAACTTGAAATTGGTTTTCTGGCTCATTGCACTAAGCACAGCGTCTGCGATGGTCTTCTCTCTATTGAAAACTGGGATGATGACAGATGCCTCATATTCAAAGTCCTGCTCATCAAAATTCGGCTGACGATAGTAACAGGTATCAATCAGAGCGCCCAATTTGCCAAGATGCTGGGTACAAGCCTTTTCCATTTCTATCTGCACCTCCCTGTTACGAGGATTCACATAGTCAAACTGCTTCTCACCGCTCTTGCGATTGTCTCTCTCAGTCTCGGTATAGAGATACTCATTGATATGGAAGATTTCTCCTACTCGACTCAGATAAAGTCTCAGGTCGTAGAGACCTGCATAAAGGTATTCCTGACGATCGCGCTGAGCTACATAATCACGGAGAGCCTGTGCCTTGATGAGCCAGAGGCTTCCAAAATCGAAATCATCACGGAGTGAACCCTGCTGATAATCGATTACAGGATGCTTTTCCAACTTAGAAACTCTCAGTGATTTCTCTAGCTCAGAAGCATCTTCACCCAATGAAGCCTGGAACTTGGCTGTTTCCTCCTCATCCAACACCTTCGTATAATGGTCGGAGTAAACCATCACAGCTCCCGTGTCATCAGCCACACGGAGAAAACGCTCCAATGCGAGATTGCCCCATTGGATATCTGTATTTTTGGTACAGATCAACACATAGTCGGCATCGGTGTTCTCAGCGATGCTCTCTACTGTGTTAGAACTCTCAAGGCGGTCAACGGCAATGAAGGTGCAACCTTCCGGCACCGGATGCTGGGCAGCGAAGTCAGCGCTCACCAGGAGGTTGATATGCTGTACTGTTTTGTCTTCGTGAAGATCTATGGTCGTAAATCTAGCTTCCTGTAGGTCGTCACAAGGCAAGAAAAGATCTATTTTTTCTCTCATTTTCACCTTATTTTAGCTTATTATATTAAAATATGTGGCAAAGATACGAATTTTTCAGCAAAAAAGCGTATCTTTGCAGTATGAATAATGAAAAAAAATATCTTTTAGGTCTTACACTTGCTGAATTGAAGCAGGTGGCTAAGGATCTCGGCATGCCTGCCTTCACCGGCGGACAGATGGCGAAGTGGCTCTATGAGCAGCACGTAAAGAGCATTGATGAGATGACCAACATCTCGAAAGCCAACCGTGCCAAACTCGCTGCCGAATACGAAATAGGATGCGCAGAATTCTCTGACGCACAATACTCTGTGGATGGTACCATCAAGTACCTCTTCCCTACCCGAAGCGGCAAATTCGTAGAAACGGTCTATATCCCGGATAAAGACCGTGCCACCCTCTGCGTTTCATCACAGGTGGGCTGTAAAATGAACTGCCTCTTCTGCCAGACAGGAAAGCAGGGATTCGAGGGTAGCTTACCTGCCGGCGACATCCTGAACCAGATTTACTCGCTGCCTGAGGTGGACAAGCTCACCAACATCGTATTCATGGGACAGGGCGAGCCGATGGACAATCTCGACAATGTGCTTCGTGCCACTGAAATTCTCACCGCCGATTACGGTTGGGCGTGGAGTCCGAAACGAATCACTGTAAGTTCTGTGGGCGTGAAGAATAAGCTGAAGCGATTCCTGGAAGAGAGCGAATGCCATGTGGCAATTTCAATGCACGACCCGATACCATCAGAACGTGCAGAACTGATGCCTGCTGAACGCGGAATGAGTATAGAACAGGTGGTAGAGCTTCTGAAGAACTACGATTTCTCTCATCAGCGCCGCCTGAGTTTCGAGTACATCGTATTCAAGGGAGTGAACGACAGTATGCAGCATGCCAAGGCCATCATCAAACTGGTAAAGGGGCTTGATTGCCGTTTCAATCTCATCCGCTTCCATCAGATTCCCGACATCCCGCTGCAGGGGGTGAACGATGAGAAGATGGAGCAGTTCCGTGATTACCTCACTTCCCACGGTGTTTTCACCACGATCCGTGCTAGCCGCGGCCAGGACATCTATGCAGCCTGCGGTCTGCTCAGCACCTCGAAAAAGATCGGAGAAATCCGACATCATGAGGATGAGAAGCAGAAAGAGGAGATGTAGAGAGAATAACATAATGGTGAGAAAAACGATAACGTTTCTTTTCCCGTTCTATCTTATATTCGTTCTCCTGACAAGTTGCGATATAACAGGTAAGAACAGGAAAAAGCCAGCCAGCACGGGACAACCTTACGAGGTGGTACTCGAGGGTGATACCGACAGCATCGTAACCAAGATGCTGACGGAGGATGTGACAGGACTGCCCCAACCCGAACCACTCTGCCGACTGATTCAGGTGAAAAAGGGCAAGACACAGGGCAGCTATCTGCTCGTCAGAACCCGAATCGTCGTGAATATTGGAGAGCGGGACTTCTCCGTCAGGCTGAGCCACGACGAAAATGCTGCACCGCAGAATATCATCCGCATTACAGCCCGCTCGGCACAGCAGTTGCAGGAAAGGCTCAATGGTGAAAAACTCCGCCAAATCGTGAATGAGGTAGAGTTGAAACACCTGGCAGATATCGTCTCCAGCAACCCCAGCAAACAAAACAAGGAGATGCAGGACGAAATCAAGAAGATGTTTGGAATTGACATGAAGATTCCGGTCTCGATGAACGCCAGCAAAAAAGCAAAAGACTTCATCTGGATCTCGAATAATGCAAGTACGGGAATGCAAAACCTGCTCGTGTTTAAAGTGAAGAGTGAAGAACGAAGAATGAAGAATTCAAATGCAGTTTCTGCAGATGACAAAGCTCAGATCGACAGCATTCTTCGAACCAACATGCCCGGTGAAACCGACAGCATGTATATGGCGATTCCAGTTCTTTCAGAAAGAGGGCTCTGGGAGATGAAGGGGGATGCCATGGGAGGACCTTATGTCATGCATCGCATTCATAAGTCAACAAGCCAAGCAGAAATTCAGCAAGGCTACGACCTCTACATCATCGGCTTCGTCTATGCTCCCGAAATGAAAAAGAAAATATTAATCAAGCAGCTCGAAGCTGCGATTTCTACTATAAAATAAGTATTAATGGACAACAAGAAAATCAGGGTGGCTATCACCCACGGAGATACCAATGGTATCGGATATGAACTCATTTTTAAGGCATTCAGTGAGCCAGAGATGTTGGAGTTTTGCACCCCAATCATCTATGGTTCACCTAAAGTGGCAGCTTATTATCGCAAGGCGATGAATCTGCCAGCCCAGTTCTCTATCATCCAGAAAGCAGAAGATGCTGAAGATGGACGTATCAACCTCCTCGCAGCCGTAGATGAAGAGGTTAAGGTAGATATGGGACTTCCTACTGATGAATCAGGAGCTGCAGCCATCAAAGCACTCGACCGTGCTATGACCGACTATCGCAACAATCTCTATGATGTCTTGATTACAGCACCAGTAAGCAGTCAGAACGTCAAAATAGAAGGATATACCTTCAAGGGACACAAGGAGTACATCGAAACATGCATCGGCGACCGCAACAGTTCCCTGAGCATCCTCATCGGAGACGACCTCCGTATCGCAGCTATCACAGAAAAGACACCTTTGGCTCAAGTAGCTGGTGCAATCAGTCAGGAAAGTATCATGAGCAAGACAACATTGCTCTGGCAGACATTGAAGCGCGACTTCCTCATCACCAATCCACGTATCGCCGTTCTAGCCCTGAATCCTAGCATCAACGAGGAACAGAGTTGCGGCAAAGAGGAACGCGAAATCATCATCCCGGCTATCGACCACCTTGCTGACAAGGGAATCCAGGCATTTGGTCCTTACCCTGCAGACGAATTCTTCGGCAGCGGTTACTTCAGCGAATTCGATGGAATCATGGCAATGTACTACGATCAGGCTACCGTTCCATTCCATGCTCTCTACAACGAGGATGGCGTGCTCTACACAGCAGGCTTGCCACTCATCCATACCGCAGCCAACACAACTCCTTGCTACTTCATGGCAGGCTGCAACGAGGCAGACCCAACATCTTTCCGCCATGCTATCTTCACGGCACTCGATGCATTCCGCCATCGCGAAACAAGTGACGAGGTGGGTACAAACCCATTGCCAAAACTCTATCACGAGAAGCGAGATGAAAGTGAAAAGGTTCGCTTCTCTATTCCAAAGAAGCATGCTCCATCTCCATTCCCTTCCAAGAACGGAAAACAGGGAGTACCAAAAAACAACGAGCAGAAGGAGGCACAGAACAATGCTCCAAGAAACAACGAGCAAAAAGAGACGCAGAACAATGTTCCAAGAAACAATGAGCAGAAAGAGGCGCAGAACAATGCTCCAAGAAACAACGAGCAAAAGAATAATAATCAGAAAGCTCAACAGCCAAACAAGCAGAAGGCAGCACAGGCAGCTGCAGCACTCTCCGCTGTACTCTCTGCAGTTCAGGCTGGTCAGAAGCCAGCTTCTAAAGAGTAAAAAACAAGGCGTAATTAGCTGCTGGAACTTGTATGTTTCCGGCAGCAATATCAGCCTGATACGTGACTAGAAATTAAGGAAAAAGAGCAGAAAGATAGGCGAAAAAGTTAAAAATCACCTATTTTCTGCTCTCCATAACCTATTTTTGGACGAAAAAAGCAGATAATTCAAAAAAAATGTGTAATTTTGGCAGCTAAATGGATAATTCCGAACTTCAAAAGATAAAACAACGATACAATATCGTCGGAAATAGCGACGGATTGAATCGTGCTCTCGATGTTGCCTTACAGGTGGCACCGACAGACCTTTCCGTGCTCATCATCGGAGAAAGCGGAGTGGGTAAGGAAATCATTCCAAGAGTCATCCACGACAATTCTCCACGAAGAAGAGAGAAATACTTCGCCATCAACTGCGGCAGCATCCCAGAGGGAACCATTGACAGCGAACTCTTCGGACACGAAAAGGGTTCCTTCACTGGAGCCATCGGTGAAAGCGAAGGTTACTTCGGAATAGCCAACAAGGGAACCATCTTCCTCGATGAGGTAGGAGAACTCCCTATCCAGACCCAAGCCCGACTGCTTCGTGTGCTGGAAACTGGTGAATATATCCGAGTAGGAGGTACAGAAATCCGAAAGACCAATGTTCGTATCGTAGCTGCCACCAATGTGAATATGCGCAAGGCTGTGAGCGAAGGAAGATTCCGCGAGGATCTCTACTATCGTCTCAATACGATTCCTATCCAGATGCCTCCTTTGCGCGAACGTGGCGGTGACATACTCTTGCTCTTCCGTCTCTTTGCCATGCAAATGGCTGAGAAATACCACTTGCCGAAAATCTCACTTTCGGAAGATGCCAAGCAACTGATGTTGAAATACAAGTGGCCAGGAAACGTACGACAGCTCAAGAATATCACAGAGCAGATGTCGGTACTCTCAAAAGAAAGAGAAATCGGACTGGATGCACTTCTCCAATTCATCCCAAAAGATGAGGAGAGTACACAGCTGGCCCCGATTCCTCAACAGAACGTAGGGCAGCACAGTTATGAAAGCGAACGAGAAATTCTCTATAAGATTCTATACGAATTAAGAGGAAACGTAAGCGACTTGAGACGCGAAATGAACTCGTTGAGAAAACAACTTGATGAAGCGCGCGGACTGAACGGTGCCCAAGGGTTCTCTCAATCACAACCGATAGACAACAGTATCATACCTGCAAACTATCCAATAGATGTGACACCATCTCGTACGTCGGATATCATACAGTCGCACTCGGATATGCTGAACTCTCATCCAGACCTGATACATTCCCGACCAGAAGCCCAGGAAGTAGAAGCAGAGGAAATCAAGGATTTCGACAACGAAGAGATGAGCGAGAACGAATCGCTTAACCTTAGCAAACTGGGCAGGCAGATGATAGAAAAAGCATTGGAGAGAAACAATGGCAACAGAAAAAAAGCAGCCGATGAATTGGGAATCTCCGACCGCACCCTCTATCGAAGAATCAAGAAATACGGGCTCGGAAATGATTAATGACTCATTGCTGGGAAAGATAATAATAAAGAATAAAAAAATGAAGCACTTACGCGCGTACCTATATATAATAGGCATCATATTGGTAATGGGAGCTACTGCTGCCTGCTCCGTAAGCTACACGTTTAACGGAGCCAGCATTGACTATACCAAGACCAAGACCATTCAATTGGCTGACTTCCCTATCCGAAGCTCGTATGTCTGGGGACCAATGGGTCCGATGTTCAACAATGAGCTGAAAGACAAGTTTGCCAGCAACACTCAGCTGCGCCAGGTTTCCCGAAACGGAGATTTGAAGATTGAGGGAGAAATCACCCAATACTCACAGCGTAACAAGTCGGTGAGTGCAGAGGGATATTCTGCACAGACCGAATTGAGCATTACAGTGAACGTCCGCTTCACCAATACCAAAAACCACAACGAGGACTTCGAGCGACAGTTTACCTCCGCCAAGACCTACGATACCACAAAGAGCCTGGCATCAGTGCAGGAAGAGCTGGTTACCCAGATGGTAAAGGATTTGGTTGATCAGATATTCAATGCAACTGTAGCTAACTGGTAAAAAATTCAATGTTCAAAGAAAAAAGCAAAACATCGTGGAATTAAATAGATTAATACAACATCCAGAGGAAATGGACCGAGAGACGCTCTACGACCTACGTGCGCTCTTGGCTCTTTATCCGTACTATCAGACGGCTCGCCTGCTGATGTTGAAAAACCTATACCTACTCCACGACCCTAGCTTTGATGAAGAACTTCGCCGAGCAGCCATCTATATCTCCGACCGCAAGGTCATCTTCCAGATGATAGAGGCAGCTCACTATCAGCTCAAGCGTACCCAGAATAAGCCACAAGGTATGGGCATTCTTGATGCCAAGAAGAAAGAAGATCGCACCAGCAGCCTCATCGACCACTTCCTCGACTCCATCCCTACCGATGCTGAGGAAAACGAGAAGAAGAAAGAGAAACGCAAACCTACACCAGCAGATGCAGCAGTAGATTACGTATCATATCTGATGGAGACTGAGACAGAACAGAAGATGGAGCAACCATCCCGTACAATCAGTCTCATCGATGACTTCATTGAAGAAGGTGGTTTTAATCTGGAAAAGATTAACGGCACAGAGGAATCTGAACCAAAATCATCAGCAGACACAGAACCTGCAGAAGCAACACCTCATAATGAGTCTAGCGATAATGGCGGAATCTTTACAGAAACCCTTGCTAGAATCTACATCAAGCAGGGAAAGTATGAGAGAGCCTATCAGATTATCGATCGCCTGCATAAGCAGCACCCACAAAAGAGTGCCTATTATGTAGATCAACTCAGGTTCCTGGAGAAGCTGATACTGAATGCTAAGAAATAATATGCTCTGCAAAGGGATAAAAAGTAAATAAATAAAATAATAATAATAAAACTAGTTTTAAAATTAAAAAATGGCTTACACATTATTTGTAGTATTAATCGTCCTGGTTTCAATCCTGATGGTTCTCATCGTGTTGATCCAGGAGTCAAAGGGAGGTGGATTGGCATCTAACTTCTCTTCAACCAATTCCATCATGGGTGTACGCAAGACTACCGACATCGTAGAAAAGATTACATGGGGTCTCGCAGCTCTTATGGTAGTAATCAGCGTTGCTTGCGCATACGTTGCTCCGCAGGCAACAGGCGAAAATAGCGTTATGGAGGGTGCAACTCAGGAGCAGACTGCTCTTCCTGCTATGCCAGGTGCTAGCAAGGATGCAGCAGCAGGTGCTCAGAAAGCGGCTCCTGCAGCAGGTGCAGATGCTCAAAAGGCAGCTCCAGTAGTGCCAAATGGCCCTGCTAAATAAAAAAATAGAAAAAAGGTACGAAAAAATTTGGTGGAATCATTTTTTTTTCGTACCTTTGCACCCGCTTACAAGAAAATGGTGGACGTAGTTCAGTTGGTTAGAGCGTCAGATTGTGGTTCTGAATGTCGTG
>ERZ791626.433-NODE-433-length-47257-cov-8.263252_pt1 | contig 47257 bp, 42 predicted proteins | sample MGYA00510266_ERZ791626 | MGnify/ENA primary metagenome ERZ791626 (study PRJEB30046, sample SAMN00715208) | human gut metagenome | study: EMG produced TPA metagenomics assembly of the A metagenome-wide association study of gut microbiota in type 2...
AAGTCTTTAAAAAGGCAGATGAATCAGGAAATCCAGAATAATTTTATTGTTGAACTCTTTAAAGCAAAATTGATTATGGAAAGAAAGAATGATATTCCATTTGAGCATCAGATGATGTTTATTCTGAGACGTTATGATTATGTAATGGCTGAGAATATTGAGCTGCGTAAGGAAATAGAGGAACTTACAGAAGCTCTTGAGGAACTTGGAGGAAATAATGAACGTAAATCTTTAAAAAAGCGTATAAAGAAGCTGTCTGATAAGAATGAGAGCCTAAAACAGAAGCTTTCAGAAAAGAACAAGCGTTACGATGAAGTATATCGTTTGTACAAGATGGTTTTAAAGAAGAAAAATGTTCTTAAAAATACGTTGCTGTATGTAAAGACGCATATTAATAAGATGCTTGCACTTGTTGATATTCCTGCTTTGAAACTTTTGTCACAGCGTATTACCAAGGATGTAAATTTGGTAGAACATACCAATTGTGTATATGAAGAAGCAATAGAATAAAGAAAAGCTAATTGTATCTTTCAAAAGAGAATAATTAAAACGTATCGATATGACAAATGAACAAATTAAGCAGCACTTGGATAGAGTGGTAAAAACTGCTAAAGATATTGCTGCAAAGACTTGTAGCCAGCAATGGGAGAACTACAAAAAAAATAGAGTAGGGAATGGAGAACGCCCAATTCCGAAAGAGATGGAAGAAAGCATTCGGGATGTCTTCACCTTTGCATATGCTACAGGTATTGCTACAGGTGTTGAGGACACAATTGTTAGTTATAATATTATGTTCAATACCGGGAAAGGAGGAGAGGCATGAAAAGACGTATGACTAATAAGATAGAAAACTATAAAATCCTGCCTAAGCGACTTATCAATAAATATATGTCTCTTAGTTTTGAACAAGGTTACTTTAGTGTCTCTATAGAATTTAAAGGTTGTGCCAAAGTGTATGTTCGTGATGTGTGGGGTAGAATACTCATTTATAGCCTAAACTATTCAGATGGCAAGTGTGAGCATTCTCATGGCTACAAGATGTGGAATGATGATGTCTTGTACCATGTTCGCAAAGGAATGAAATATGATGGTAAATAATAAGATTTTAGAATATAATCATAATAAGGTTATTGTTGAAGAAAATGATGATAGTTATGTCATAGACTTCCAAAGAGGTTTAGGTGAGGTTTCATACTCTAAAAAAGATTGGACTCTTGCCAGAGCCTTGTATCATCAATCTATTCAAAACTACAAAAAGGAAATAGAAGAAGATTTATACGAATGGTAATTTATAATCTTTAAAATGATATACAATGTATAAGGTAAAAATATTTTTTGGTTCATTCTATGGGGAATGGTTTGAAAATGATTTCTTGGAGGATATGGATTGGTCAGATATATCAGTCGCAGAATGTATGATAGAAGCTCATTTTCCCGTAGTTCCTGCCCATGGCAGTATTGTTGATGTAAGTAGTCTCCGTTCACAGATTTATAAAGGATGGAAAAAATATGTTGATGCAGGAGGTTATTTGTCAGATGTGATAGATGGGCTTAGAAACAAATTTAAAATACCACGACAAATTCCAAATGCAGATATATTTAAAGAAATGGTATTTGGAGGTAATTATTTACAAGATTTTATCTCTTATAAAAATTATAGGGTCGGTACTGATGAAGATGAAGATGTCTTTTATGGAGTATGTCTAACACCTAATACAGACTATATTAAAATAGAGATTTACTGATAATACTCGCTATATAGATTTAAGGGATGCACCGATTAACTGCATCCCTTAAACTCAATTTATTTAATGGTGAAATCAAAGACTGTCCATGAAGCTGCGTCCTTCTCATTCCATGTCAGGCAGTATTCACCAGGCGTGCCTTTTACGGTCATATCATATACATTTTCTGATACTTTATTCACAGAGACTATAACATCAGCAGCATCTGCTTTGGATTTTGTATGACCACCCAAAAACGCAGAAGTGTTTCTGGCTCCAATGAACTCACGCTTGTTACCTTTTATTTTAAATCTACAGACAATGAAATCATCTATAGTAAGGTCACTTGAAAACATCTTATAATATTCTGATATGCTATTTTTTTCGTGTGTAAAATAAACACGGAATTGGGCTTCTCCTAAGAACTGATAGTTAGACGTGGAACCATTATATGTTAATATCCATTTAGAACTGAGTGTAGTGTCTGTTATTCTGTTTTCATTTGCGTCTATATGTTTCATAGCCACAAGTTTATTGTCGATATTAGCAAAAATACCTACGGAATCTTGTTTTAATTTTCCTAAAGCTGTTTTACGAAAATCTATACCAGCTTTCGCAAATGAAGCTTTCTGCTCTTCATAAGTCTTTCGTCTGGCATCATTAAAGCCTCGGATGTATTCTTCCGATTTTCCTTCTAATGGGTCTATTGTAGAATCGTCATCAGCATCATCTAAATCTTCTTCATCATCAGATTCGTGTTTAGGGAGAATCTTACTAATGTCTGTTACACCACCCTTAATCAAAGCTTTGGCTTTTTCTCTTGCTTGCTCAATAGGAGTCTGAGCCATCATGAATGTGCTTGTAGATACAAGCAACATTGTTAACAAAACAATTTTTTTCATATATGTATAACTTTTTAGAATAAAATGCAAAGTTAATGCTTTTATTAAGAAAATAAGCAATGTCTGCATTTTTTTATATATAATTAAACGAAGAGAGGAAACATTTCCAAGAAACGCTTCCTCTCTTTTTCTTATAGTTATGATGCTTTTTGTTGTTGGGTTTTCTCTGTTTGATGAAATTCCCTTTGAATAACTTTTATCATATTCTTCACTTCCTGGTCTATCTTATTGAAATTGTTATATAAGATACGTTCCTTTGCATCTACAGAACCAAAATCATAGAATTTAGGCAAAGGAAAATTCTTATAATCCTCTTCCTCTGCCTTTATTTCATCCATATTAAAGTTGGTTTTGCAGAAGAACTTGGAAGTTTTAAACTCTTCTGCCTTTTGAATGTCCATAGCACCTTTGCGACCTGTCTTTGTAACAGTAAAATCTCTTGCTGTCTGACCACATATCCAACCAGATGCCATGTCGGAAATCTTAGATGCCGGAACAAGACTATCCAAGTTTTCATTAAGATTGATGGAAGTCCTGTCACGGTCAATGGTGATTCCTTTCTTTAGCTGAACCACCTTGCCAAAGATGTCGCCGGAGAGCCAGTCGAGAGTGTCCTTGCTACGAGCAGAGCCGCTGATTACATTGCCAACAGTGGTGATAATTTTGTCTTTACCAACCTTACCATAGTCAGCCTCCAACTGAGGCAACTCCTGAAAGCCTAATGTTACTGCAACCTTGTTGCTTCGGGCAGTTCCAATCAATCTATCTATTTTATGGAAATACAAAGTTGGTAACTCGTCAACAATAATACTTACAGGTACATTTTTACCCTGACCGCTGTTCACACGTGTCACAAGGCGATTCAATATAAGGGCATTCAATGCACCGATGATACTCTCCATTTCCGGGTCATTAGCAATAAGAAGATAACTTGGATTCTTAGGATCACTGACTTTTAAATCAAAGTCATCGCCTGAGAATACCCAATATGCCTCTTTCGTTGCAAGTCGTGATGTTTGAACACGAAGTGTACCAATCATACCTTCCAACTGTTCCATAGCGTTATTCTTCTTCGCTGTCATGAACGGAGCCATCAGAGGATAAACCTCAGGGTCTGTTTCCAAAACTTCAAATATCTCAGAATAATCTCTATTCAAGAACGACAGTACATGAGGCATATCCGAATATTTGCCTTTCCAATAGGCAGGTTCAACAATGTGTTCCTTCTCACCAAGATGACCTTTTGCAAATACACGTCCAGTGAGTCGCTTATGATGTGTTTCTGGGTCTTCTTCATATTGTGCTTCAAGTTCATTACCATGCTCGTCGTATGGTTTCTTTCCATAGTTTACAAAGAAATAAATGCAAGCGGCAAGAAAGTTTGTAGCAGATGTTTGGAAGAACTGGTCACTACCACCGCCACTTCCTTTCTGTCCTTTCTGCAAAGATTCAATCAGTGTCTCAGCAGTTTCCTGGGCAGCAGCCAAATTACTAATGTATTTCTGCTGAATAGGGTTGACACGTCTTGAATATTCAACATTCACGAAGTTGATGATATTAAACCTACATCCTTTGGGCGTTTTACCTTGCTGTTGGTTCTTCTTGTAATGATAGTAAAGCTTAGTAGCCAAAGTTGGAAATTTATAGTCGTACACAACCATGGCAAAGCCTTTGGCACTATGCTGTCTGATGTATGGTTCTATGACAGAGAATGTCTTACCACTACCAGGAGTACCCACAACCCAAGTTCCACGGAATGGGTTAATGATATTAATCCATCCCTTACGGAATCTACCTTTATAATAGTAACGCATCGGTATATTAACAGAATACTTGTTGTCAACGTATTCTTCTGTCTGCTCGAAACTCTCATTCTCGAAGTTGAATCTATCTTTAAGCATTCCATCCTTGAAATATTTTGAGACATTATCAAGTGCAATATGTATCAATATGGTTCCTATCAAAGAGGCGAGCATATAAAGCCAAATATTGGTTCTCAGCAACCAAACTCTGGTTTTCCAATCACAGCTATAAAGAAAAACAGAAACTGTTACCAAAACGAGTCCGATTGAGATAGGCCAGAAGACCATCTTTCTCGCATCGAACTCTATCTGTTTCTTGTTTTTAGTGCCTATACAGGTGATGATTACCAACATTACTGTAACAATCTTGCTATATGGCAGAAACTGATACATGGATAGCCTCCCAAGGCGGCTATGGACGTTGGTGATAACGCCGCCCAAGAAATCCAAAGCTGTTGGGTCAAGCGCAAACATAAAAAATTCGAGCAACAAAGAAACATAGATTGTCACTCGGAAAAGGGTGTATGTTCCCTGTAGTTCTTTTGACTCTTCCATTATTTTGTATTCATTTTATTCGCTGTTCTTGCTTTATTTATCCATCCTCTTTTACAGTCAGCAACAATAGCTTTCATGGACCGTGTTCCTCTTGGTGTTCCACGAAGCTCGTACCAAGAATCCAGCAAAGATGTATAGCGGATTAATCTGTTCATCCTTCTTAGCTTAAAGTTCAACTTTACCAATGTATTGTTGATATTGGCTATGACTTGAATCCTTTGATGTTCCGTAAGTTTAGGGTTCTTTCCTTTCGATGATCCAAGCGGTAGAATCAGCTTTACATCGGCAGCAATCTGAATGCCGTCATTAATGACATCTTCATAGATATTATTCTTCTTCTGTGACAAAGCTACAGCCAGTACGTTAGCAGGACATGAAACACCGACAGATTTTAACTCTTTAAGATTTTTAAGAGTTTGGTCAACCTGGTAATAAATGCCGTAAATGCTTGCAGCTAAAGTAAGCATATCACCAAAACTGGATAGATAGTTATCAAACTCTCTTTGAAAGTTTGTTACTTTCTTCGTCTGTTCTGAGACATACTTGTGTCCAGTTAGGTTAAGTGACATTACTTCATCTTGTGATTTTAGAGCTCTTTTTGCTTTCTTGGCGTAATCAAGGAACAATCCTGCACGCACTACGTCTTCTCCGGCATAAATCTTTAATGGAAGGAAAGACATCAGTCCTGCCAATACTATCATATAAAAGAATTTATTTACCATCCCCATGATTTACTGTTCTGTTTAAGTTTATAATATCTTGCAACAGAAGTTGCTGCTCGGCGCATTCTGTTTCTTGCTTCAAGGGCAAGCCTACCATTTGACTTGTCTATTTTGCCTGCAATGGCACGATTCCAAACATCCTCAAAACTGAACACAGATATAGATACAGCCAATCTTCTTAACTTGGAATTGAGTTGTTCAAGCTCACGCTCCAAATTCCATATTAATTGTGTTCTTTCTGCACTGTTCAGCATATTTCCATCTCCACCTTTCTCGCATACTTTTTTTAAGGAGCGATATGTTTTAATAAATTGTATTGCTGTTTCCATATAAAGGTTATTCATAGACATTGTGGCAAAGACACCTTGTGGATTAATTTTCTTTGCAGCAGAAACCTCCCATAAGGCGTTTAAAGTTTGCACACCTTCTAAGTAGAGTTGACAGTCAGCAACAAGTCTAGATGCAAACCCTTTTGTAGTTTTTAGATATTTATTATATTGTTGCTCCCAATTTTTTATCTTTGCTGTGGTTTTCGAAAGTTCTGCTTGAATCCCGGCTTCTTTCTTTCGATAATTTGTTTGTGCGGAAATCTCGTTAAGAATATTGTCTTCACCTTTCTTTATAGCAAGATATTCACCTGGATTAGAAGTTGTAGCACTAATTTGTCCACGACAAACAGCCGTGGACAACACTATAGCAAAACAGAGCATTACAGCTCTAAACTTGATTAGTAATTTCATATATCCCCTTTCTTCCTTTATTAAATTCAACTCTCATTCTTATTTCAGACACAACATCGTCAGCTTCTTTAATACCTATCATGTTGACCACTGAATTATTTCTATCACCTGAATAAATGGTGACGGTTTTCAATCCAAATATCTGTTGTGGCAACGAACGATGTTGCTTGTAGTCCACAACACGATATAACTCAACATAATCTGTTGAGTGTGATAATACTCCATGAAGTATTATTATTTGTTCCGATGTTATAACGTATTCGGTACGCAACAATGACAGTAACTGACAGAACAGATATATAACCAAAAACAATGCGGCATAGATAAAATATTCGTGCCACATAAACTTGCCAAATACATATACCCAAAAAGCGGCAATGCTTAGGCAGATGGCAGGAAACTCATTAATGACGTATTGAAATATCTGAGGTCTCAAAGCCACCGTCTGAAATATTTGAATAGAGTTATTATTCATACCTTATTATATTAAATATAAAGAGAAAAGAAGTATGGGCTAAACACCCATACCTCTACCTTCTCCATGTCCACGGTCTTCGCCTATCTCTGCAGCATAACTTGCAGCGGCAACTGCTTCTGGCGATACAACACCTGGTTTAGAAAATACAGCCCTTGACTCATAGAAGTCTGGTTTAGGTCTTGGTGGGGCTGCCATCGAAAGACCCGCAGCAACATCCAATCCAGTAGTAACGGCAGCAAGAATAGCCGCACCTAAGTTGAAGCCATGTCCTGATTTAGTCTTCATTTCCACCTCAGGGAATATCTTATCAAAGAGTTTCATTCTCTGATAGTCATTCACAGCAAGGAATTTATTGAAGTCTTTCTGATTAATCTCGTGTGAGACTACGTTTCCGTCAATGACTGCGGACATCTTATATTTACCCTCGATAACCTTACCTTGCTCATCCTTCAATCTTTCCACAGAAATATCACCAATAGTTGTAGCACGACCATGTTCGCCACTACGTTTCCATTCCTTGCTTTCTTTGAGATTATTCAAAGACTCTCCGTTTACCCCAGCATCACCCATAAGATTGATCTTTGCGGCATTACGTAAGTCATTGAGATTAATGGCTTCGTTGCCATAATGAACAACCCTGCCTTCTGTTACAGAAGGCTTCTCACTATGAGCAGATACTAAATCCTCAGACAATACTTTTTCTTTTCCAACCGTCTTAACGACTTCGGTGCCAAATCCGGCTTTATGCAATTCATCTATAACCTTGTTGCTGATAGTGGCATTATTGTTGAATGACTGCTGACGCATATCTTGATGAAGGCTGCTTGTTGGAACGATCTGCATCTTCTGCTTGTTCTCATCTGTAAAAGGGATAAGAACGGTCAACATCTTGGCTCTGTCCTCATTTGTTCCATTTTTGAAAGCATTGTATTGTGCCTCTGTTATCTTAAATGACCACATTCCTGCATCCTTATCGGTACGGACATTTATCTGATAATTGCCAGAGATTTGGTCTTTCCATGCCATCGCTCCAGTAATGGCAGCGGAAGTATTTGCATTTACAAGACTATAATCTCCTTTCAGTGTGACAACGCCCTCTGCCTGGTCAATTCCTTTTGACCTAACAGCATCTTGCATCTGACCATTTGATGCACTCTTTATCTTCACTTCATCAAAGACTTTATCAAACAGTTTCAGGCGATACTCGTCATCGTAGTTGATAAACTTCAGATAGTCATCTTTACTAATCTCGTGACTCATCAACTGATTGTTTATTACCGCCGTCATACGGAATGTTGTCTTCTGACCGTCATTCGTAGGGTAGGCTTGTATCTCTCCCACAGAAACTGCACGACCATCTTTGACTGGCAGATAGAACCCTTGGCTTGCATCCAAACTTCTACCATCTACAACACCAATACTATTCCATTTGTCTATATAGCCAGTCTTGTAATCTTGACGCATATTCTTCATGTCAATATCAATGACATCGATGTTCTTGGCATAGGATGCTGCTTGTTGCTGCCCTAAGTTCAACTCCTGTTCAATCTCTGGTTTCAACTTAATATTGATGTAGTCCTTGCTTTGAAGATGCTCTTTGGTTATCTTCTCTGAAAAGTCTTTGGAAATGACTTTGTTGATAATATCAAGTCGCTCACTAATATTAGGAGCTGTCTTGTTGTGAACCATCTTGTGCTTACCCTCGCCAGAAGTGAATCTCAGCTTGTCATTGAGGATCTTTTTCAATTGTTCGTCAGTCAACGCATATTGTAAATCCTTGTTGATACCGTCACACTTGATTGTAAGAGTTTTCTTCTCTTTATCGATAACGATGCCATGAGAAGAGAGAACCTTGTTGAATCCTTCACCACTAAAGGTTAGTTCTGCACTGTAATTATTAAGGTATTCTCCCAAGGTCAACGCCTGTCCTTTTGGGCGAACCAACTGTTTCGGCTTAGCATCAATCTTCATGTTAGCCAAAGAATCCTGCTGCTGGTTTCCTTTGTCATAAAAGCCGTAATCACCAGTCTTCAATTCTCCAGGCTTTAGTCTGCCATCAGGTCTATCCATCACAACAGGTGCACTACTTGCGAAGAAAGGACGGTCATCTATTCTTCTTGCATGATAACCATGTCTTCCAAAAGCTCTGAATCCATCCAAGAAACTGTCAAAACGTCCGTATCTTGCACCTTCAAAAGGGTAGAATGGGCGTTCTCCTCTATATCCATATTCTCCAGGATTAAGTCGATGTCCATTTAAACCCATATTTACAGGGCTATTAGCATTACGTGCAGCAACCCAAGAACCAGGAATATAATAGTCATTTTTCACAATTGATACAAAAGTTTCGTAAGCCTTTTTATCCCATACGTTAGTTCCGCCATTCCTTAATGCCTCCAATTGAGCATCATTGAGTGTATAACGTCGAGGTGTTGATGTGTTGTGAGCCATTGTTACCAACTGATATTCACCTGTTGGGGTCATTGCAATCTGTGCTTGCATACCATTGGCATTAAGCGTATTTTGGAGCTGAGGAGCTATGTCCAATGCTCTTGGATTTGTATTCTTTCTTACTGACATATTCGTTATTATTTATTTAATGTTATTTCTTGCTACCCAAAATTCGGAGTATATAAATAAAGAGGTTGACGAAATCAAGATACAATTCTAAAGCTCCTAATAGAGCTATCTTTTGACTATGTTCGTCAACTCCATATTGGGATTCTTCTATAAGAATCTTTTTTATTTTCTGAGAATCCCATGCAATCAGTCCAATAAAAATTATTACTGCCGCATAGCTTATCAATAAGTCAAAACCACTGCTTTTGCAGAAAAGATTGACTATTGTAGCTATAACTAAGCCGATTAATGCGAAAAACAGTAATTTCCCAATTGAAGACAAGTCCTTCTTGGTAGTATAGCCATATAAGGACATTATTCCGAAGGTTCCTGCTGTTATAAAGAAAGCCTTTGCAATGCTTGCCTCTTGATATACCAGCAGCGTAAATGACAGCGTCACGCCATTAAGCAAAGAGTATAAAATGAATAGGATAGTGGCTTGTGTCAAGCCCAGTTTTCTAATTCTACTACTGATGATAAATACCAAAGCTATTTCTGCACCACATATTCCTAATACCATCAATGGATGTTCAAACATTGCAGACATCAATGGTACAGATTGAGCTACAGAATAAGCGGTAAATCCTGTTATTAAAAGGGCAAGTGTCATCCAAAGATACACCTTACCCATAAGAATAGAGAAAGACTTTTGCAAGTCCTTCTCATATATAATTCCAGAGCTTTCCTGTTTTGGATAGATGCTATTAAACAATTCTTTTTCAGTCATAACTTTACATATTATAATTAGTCTTTCTTATACACTATAACACAAGTGTGTCGATTAGCAGTGTAAGGCTTGTAGAGATTGATACCGCCTTGGCTTACACCAATCATTTTTTCCTTTGGCACACCAGCTTTGACAAGGAGTTTAGCTATATATTTTGCTCTTTTGATACTCAGCTTGCGGTTTATTTTGGGTGTTCCTGTTTTACTATCAGCGGCTCCCACAATTCTTAGATTGAGATCGAACTCATTTACTGCTCCTGCAATCTCTTTGATATTTACCAACTGCTGCTTGTCAATAAGTTCTGTTGAGTTAATCTTGAAGAAGAACAATATTGGTGCGTCAAACTTGGCAAGTCGCTCGTCAACTGTTGTTTCACCGTTGTTCATTCGATCTCTAAGTTTTCGCAAGCCTTCATAATCATTGCGAGGGAATGGTGTGAGGTCTGTAACATTTTGCACAGGCAACATACCAACACACTTTGATGACTTCTTTTCCCATCCGAGTTTGCCAATGCCTACAGTCAAGCCGATGCTTGCTTGAAACAAATTGTCACCAAAATGCTTGTCCTTGCCAGCTCCATCAAAGGTTTGGAATGTGCTCGTTCCTCCAAATTCAGCAGACAAACTGACTCTTTTTGACATTCTATAGCTTCCAATCACACCATAGCTAATGGCAAATGGCTTATTGTGTAAATCGCTGTTTCTTATGATACCAGCACCAACATAGGGAATGACGTTCCACTTTGGAAGAGGGGTATAGGTGGTCTGTAGAACGAAGAAATATTCAACATCAAATCACCGTGATAATTTTGATAGTTTACAGATTCCTTGTCAAAATTGGCAAACTGGAAACCCTGGTACACAACACGTGTTCCGAAGAAACGAGAGTGCCATTTACCAAGACTAAACACCATGGTGTATTTTGTCTTGTCATAAAAGTCTCCGCATCCCTTTGGCGAACCAAGAAAAGTGGATGTACCAGCTTGCACAGAGGCAAACCAGTTGTCTCCGATACCTGATAGTTGGAAACGTGTGTTTCCATCAGAAATAGATGGCTGTTGAAGATTGTGGTTGGTTGTTGACATAGGCATAGAAGAACAAGTAGTTCTTGCATAGTTCTTTTCGTCATCACCATAAACCACCTGTGCCTTAGCTACCGTTGTTGTAAGGCATAAAGCCAGCATCATTAAAGTTTTTGCTTTCATTATTTTCTTTTTATTATTTATAAATTCTACATTTTTTCAGCTAAATCGTCATACAGATATAGCTTATGTTTCATTATTATACGCTCACATTTTTCAACATAATCGCTTCTGGTTGCATAACCCGAAGCTTTTATAGCCAGAAGCCAATGGTGAAAGTCTTTGCTGCCATATCTCCAACATCGTGCGTAACGGTCACTCATAAGGAGACGTGAATGGTATTCAACGCTTTCCTCTGGCGAGTTGAAATTGCAAAACTTTTCGTTCTGACGATCATCATTATGTACACTATATGGCAAACCTTTACTCAACCATCGGCGATTTGCCTTGATTCCGAAGAAGTTGTAACCTGCTTGTGCAAGATTGCTGTTTCCCCATCCGCTTTCTAATGCCATTTGAGCGAGAGTGACAGAAGATGGAATGCCATACTTGCGCTGCTGCCGCATTGCCATACTTGCATATTCCTTGAAGAACTCTGTTGGAGTCATTATCTTCTTCTCGTCCAAATGCAGAGCTTTGACGGCTTTCTGCTTAGTATCTCGTATATATACCAGCAGGTTATATGGGTCTTGAAGTTTCCCTCTAAGTCGGCTTGTTATATGAAGATGTGGTCCTGTACTTCGCCCGGTAGTGCCGCTTAGACCTACAGGCTCCCCGGCATATATCTTCATATTCTTCTCAACCCAAATCTCCGACAGATGGCAATAGCTAACGGTGTAATCACCAAATTGCATGGTTACAAATTTTCCCGAACCTCTGTCATAGCCAGTTGCCTTTACATAGCCATCGAACATGGCAAGTACCTCTTCATAACGTGCAGCCAAATCAAGACCTCTATGTTGCCTGGCGTGACCGTAGAAAGGGTCAGCACGTGTTCCGTAGAATGAATTTATTCTTATTGTCTTCAGCGGAAAGCTAACACTTAGATACTTGTCAATCCAATAATCTTTTATGTCATCCTCAGTTGTTGCAAATGAGGATTGTACTCCCATACTGCATAAAAGCAATAATAGAACAATAATCTTTTTCATTGATATACCTTTTTATTAAGCTGCAAAAATACAATAATAGATACAAGGAATAGTTCTAAAAAAAATAAATGTTTTATATTAACATTAATAATATAAATTAAGCCTATTCTTATACATTTTATATTTAAAATGTTAATATAGGAGATATATTTGTTTTTTCATACATTCATTAAAGAAAAGCCTTAATTTTGCATCCTCAACAAAATAATAAAAAGAAATATGAAGAAATTTACAGAAAACGAGATTCCTTACGAGGATTTTGAGCGGATGGGGTTCTCACAAGAAATGATAGATGACCTTCCTGAGACAATTATGAACAGACTCTTATCTGGAGAGAAAACTCCTCTGTTGTCATCTTCTAAGAATGACTCTAAAGATAATCCAATGAAGGCTACCATTTGGATGAGTAGGGAAGAGAACGGTGTGGTTACTGGCTTTTATCGTCCTTATGATAATGTACGTGACTATTCTGATTTTAGCAAAAGCCAGCAAAAGACACTTCTTAGTGGAGGTGTTGTTTTGACAGAGCTTAAAGGTCAACCGTCTTCTTATTATCAGATGGACGAAGATACTAACCGTATTCTTTCATGCCCTGCGGATTGTCTTATAAACAATTTCAATGGATTGAAAAATAATCTTTCGGCTTATATTGACGAGAAGACATTCTCAGAAGGCAAGATTCAATCTGTTGTGTCAAATGGTGACGTGATAACAATTGGTATTGATCTTTCAGATTCTAAGGGCTATAGAGTCGTTGAAGGTGATGAACAGAACTGGAAGCAGGAGAAAGAAACTGATAAGTTACCAAAGTACAATTTTGGACTTTATGGATGTTGGACATTTGATAAGGACAACAACCTATCCTATATTCCAGAAGAGAGCTATACCGACGAAATGGTGAAGGCTCAAAATGAACTTGTTGAAAAGAACAAAGCAAGAGGTATGCACATGTAATGTAAAAGATATGGAAAAGACAATAGATAAGTTTACTGATGAGCAAGAAATGCTCGATGCTTACATCAATGGCGAATACACAGCTAAAGAGATAGTTTCTGTATTCTTGCCAGATGACGTAAAAGAACAGTATAATATATATTGTTCTGAGAAAAATCTGCAAGATACAGAAGAAACCGCAGCAGCTTTTCTTGGTTGGTGGTATGAAGAAGATAGTGATAGAGAACCTACTGCAGAAGAACTGTTGAACGATGAAGAAATGTCAGAAGAAGTTATTTCGAGTGGCTATCAAGATGTATTCTCTGAATGGAATAAGGATATTACGAAACTTACAGAACTCTCATCCTCTCAGAGTGCAAGAGACGTAACTTTGTGGCGATGGGAAAACCCAGCCATAACAGATAAGCAAAAATGTGCCTCAGAGACTGGTGTGCCAATTGCCGATGTTGAAAAATGGTGGGGTACTCCTGATTGGATCAACGGTTATGTAGGTGGACATTTCCATCCGACAAACCTACGAGAAATGAACAAGAAGGAGTTGAAGTCTTTCTTGATAGAAGCTTGTAGAAAAACTCTTGAAGCTTAAAGATTATAAGGTTCAAGACTGTTTCATATGACAAATATGAATATATTGTTTTAGTCCTGCTGCTTGTGAAAGTGGCAGGATTTTAAATTATTGTTCACATGAAATAAACTATAAAATGCTGTTAAAATTTTATTATACACATATTTTTATTATAATTTTGCATCCAATAATATAATTAGATAAAATGAAACAGCCATATATAACATATGCACTAAATGCAAAAGGAAAATTGGTAAACGTAGATAGCGTTCCAAATGGAAAGGCATGTGGATGCTTTTGCACCTATTGCGGCGAGCCTCTTCAGGCGAAACAGGGCGCAAAGCGTAAACACCATTTTTCTCATTTGTCTGGAACACAATGCGAGCCAGCTTATGAGTCAATGCTTCATTTATTGGCAAAAGAAAAAATACAAGAAGCATTTTATAGTAAAGACACGTTCATTATAGAATTTGAATACAGCTCATTCTGTAATATTGAAAATTGTATTTTCGAAGATTGGAGAACTAATGAAAGAGAACATAATCATAGATGTTGTGAGAAGACAATGAAGAGGTTTGACATCAAACAATGGTATGACTCTTGTGAGCAGGAAATCACGTATGACAATATTAGAAGGCGTAGCGACCTGAAATTTTACTCAAAAGAGTTCCCTGAACGCAAACCTATCTACATTGAGTTCTGTGTTACTCATGCAAGCGATGAAGCCAAGTTACATAGCGGAAACAAAATAATAGAAATCCTTATAGAAGATGAGGACAGTATTTCTTCCTTGATAGAATCCGGACTTGTCGAGAAGTCTAAGACCGTTGGCGAAGAGTGGAAAGGTAGGAAAATAAAAATTGTTGCATTCTATGGCTTCAAAACCAAAGACCATAATAATGAAACTATAAGTCGAGAAGAAGAAGTAACACGATACCATTTAATGGAATCTGGCAAAATATACTTGTCTAATGACACTTGTAATTGCAAACATATAGAACGTAAAGATCATAGGGCTTTATGTGAAGTTATATTCTCTACCTATTACTGTTCTTGTGTTCCTTATGTTGAAATTCCTTATAATATTGCTTGGCAAGTTTTTGAAAAGAAATACAATATACGGAATTGTAACTTATGTATAAACTATAAAACCGTCAATCAATGGTATGAGTCTAATTATAAATTATGTAGATTATATAAGCATTTACAAGTGCCTATTGAACAATTCAAAAGTAAAATGTTTGATACATCAATTGCAAAGAAATGTAGATATTTTTACCCAGTCAATCAGGGTGTTAATACAGAAGATAATAATAGAACACTAACTGATGATTGTGATACATCATATATTGTAAGATAAACTAAGGAGAATAATAGCCTAAATACTATTATTCTCCTTAGTTTATTAATCATTAATATCGCAGGTAATATTTATATATCCATTACCTGCATTAGAACTACTACCAATTAACTTTTCACCATCTTTCAAAATCTCTATTGTACCTTCATATGATGCAGAATAACTGCCGTTGTTTGTACCTGATACAGATAAAGAAGCTTTGAATTTGTTATTCACAGGTCCAACAACCTTTGTAAATTTTATACTTCCTGATTGGCTTTCAGTAACAATACTATTTTTGTCTTGAAACTTTATGGTTGTCGGTGTTGGATTTGAAGTATGCCCGAAAGGCGGACGATACCATGAACCTCCAGTTACTATATATTTAATATAGTAACGTGTTTTACTATCTCCAGATTCATCATTATCAGATGAGCAAGCCGAAAACAAGAGTAGATTACTAATAAAAGCAATCATTAAGATAAGAAATTTCTTCATATTTTTACTTTACTTTTTATTAACTATTTAATATGCAAAATTAAAGAATTTCTATGAATAAACAAAGGATATTCATTGAAATTCTTTAATAAAAAACAAATAAAGGAAAAATGTAGAATCATCTTCCTCGATGGTAGCGATGTTCTTGATGATGACTTTCTTCCTGGTTGTTGTCTTTTTCTTCATCCGCACCTTGCTTTTTATCAGGAGCAAGATTCTCGTCACTCTCCACGATGCCGTTGCCATCTACGTCTATGTCGATGGGGGTAGTGGAACGCATATCCAAGTTGGACGATTGACTCTGACCTTTTTGAAGCTTATCAACATAGTCGATAATCTTATCCGAAGACTTCTCGGCAGCTTTAAGCACAGCTTTGGTATAATTAGGGTCATTCTTTAATCGTTCCTTCCAAAACTTGCTACCAGCAGTCTCACCAACATCATAGCCATACTTCTGTCCTACAAGTCCACTGCCAAGATGTACAATCAGTCCTTCTTTGAGAATGTTCTCAAATCTTGAAGATACAGGCTCTGATTTTCTTGTTCTCATAACTAACCCCTCGGATAGGTCTTGCAAGAAGCCATCCTTCTTATCATATTTTCCTACAGGCGCAACATGTATAGTGTTGTCAATAGCGGAATATGAAGCGGAACCAACAGAAGAGTCAAAGGATGTTTTGGTGGTAAATCTATTGTTATTTACCAACGATTCAATGGCTTCCTTATTCTCCGAAGATAACCGGGATTCAAGAACTTGGTTGAGCTTCATGTTACTGTACTCCTGAGGATGCTTCATCGGATAATCTGTCTGATCAATGTTATAGACATTCTCAACGCCATTCTTTGTTATAACCGGAATAGCTACAGCTTTTTCATTTACACGAATACCGTTGGCATTCATCGTAGCCAAGTTGAGGAAGACAGGAACTTCATATCCATGGTTGCGACTTGCTATATTCAACATCATTGCTGGTGTTCCTGAATATTTATGTCCGCTCATATCCATAGGTACAGACTCATTACCGTTATCTGAAACAGTCAATCCCTTGGAGGCTGCCAGTATGGAGCCGTATTCTTTATATACTTTCTTTTCCATGTGCTCCTGGGTATGCCATCTACCATCTGTCTTTGCTTTGAGAAGCAGAGGATCAATAAATCGAGTTTCAGAAGTTTGCTGTCCTCTCTGTTCTCTGAGTGGCAAGACATCTACGGATTTTCCATTTCCTATTCGTTTGTCGCCCTTGATGTAAACACGTGGGTCAATACCATCGAGGAGGTCTTTTAAAGGTCGGTCGGCTACATTCTCAGCTGAGGTGAAATGAATATGCAAGAAATCGGAAACGGCTTTCCAAAATCTATTTAAAATATGCTCCATACGTCCCAAAGACCTTGCAGCAGCAGCCTTTTCTGTCATGTTGCCGTTATTGGTCATACGAGACATTTCCTTACGGAGTTTTTCGGCACCTCTTTTGCCTGAGTAGGTAGCTAATACCTCATCAGCAACTTCATCTTCGGTCTTCAATTCCGAATAGTCTTTCTTAATTTGCCCCCATAAGGTAGTCGTTTTCATCAAATTCACGATATTGCTCCATTCATTAGGATTGTTCTCACGAATGGCATCAGCCCAAATATGAGTGTACTCATGGATTGGAGTCTCGGCGTTTGCCACACTTGGGTCGATATAAATCTTACCATTTGTGGTAAATCCCCAAATTTCTCCTTTGGAAGTCTTAAACTTATTTAATTTATTTACATCAGATTTGGCAGTATCGTCCTTTTGTTGTATCTTTGCACAATCTAAGGTTTGACCGTTGTTGTTATGTGCTATTAAGTTAGTTTTTGTCTCTTCACTGAGGCTGGACGTGACAGACGGACGAACCTTTTTATTTGTATAGAAATCATTGAATACCTCGTGTCCTTTTTCAGATTGTGTTATTACTTTATATGACACGTTATTTTGTGGATTATTATATTTGTACTCAATCCTTCCATTGGCACTAACTTTACGATTACCTTTGGCTATTACAAAAGGAATAAGGAGAATATCATCGGCTGTTATAACACCTTTATTTGTATCATAATGCCCATAGACGCTATGCTTTGCACCTGCGTGGAAATCATTCCCTTGGCGCATTAATATTGACTTATCCTTATCGTCTCTACTTACATTAAAATAAAGATTGTCAGCTTTACCTGTATAAACACCAACCACCGCTTGTTGTTCTTGTGTCAGTTCTCTTCCTTCGAGCTCTTTTCCAATTTTATTCATTCTTTTTAAGGTACGAGTGCCCATTTCCTTCACTTGATTGGAGGCTTCTTGATGAACTTTCTTGGCTTCATCAACATCGGTTATGACATCCATACCACTTCTACGCATCTTATTAACAAGTGAATCTCTCAGTGCAGCTTCGTTGGCTGTAAGGTTTTGGGGTTGGTTTACTTTGTGGTGACGTACCGCTTGATGATTGTTATTGAAGCCAAGTATGGCATCTAACTGCTCCAACTTTCTCACGTCATTTTCATCAAAAGAATATGAATGGCTGTTGTAAGCATCGATCATCTTTTTCATTTCCGTATGAAATGCTAAAGACGATGCTTCCAAGTCCGCAAGCATTTCATTACGGTCTTCAGGTGACATAGAGTAAGAGCTATGTGTATAGGCATGAAACGCCTCCTCGTATCTTTCCTTTTCATAAAGCTTCTTATCAACAGTGGTATTTGAAGGTATCAAATCCCAGTCACCAGATAGCAACTCCTCCTTATCCCTCATAGACTCTATATAGTCCTTCATCTTAGGGATGCTTATAGTATCACGCAGTTTCTGACGTACCATATTGCCCTCACTCTGCATAGCGACAAGTAAAAATCCTGGTTCGTTGGCATCCAAAGGAACTTCTTGATGGGTATTGAGGTCGAACGGTATGACTCTGCCATCCTTTGTAGCAACAATCGCATTAACATTCCCTTCGTTGGCAGGGAAAATTACCGAATTATTCTCCTTTGCGTAGATTTTGTTCTCGCCAACATCATTTCCAAGGGCAGATACCAACGAATAGATAATGCCGTTCTCTTGCTCCTGCTTGATGACCTTACCTAATGTGTCCAAAATAGTCTTATACTTATGAGCGTTGTCTTCATTGACAATCACATAGTCTTTCTTATTGGAGTTGTCTGTATAAACGCCAACCTTTAATGTGATTCCGTCAGACAAAGACCAAGATGCAGGTATGACCTTACCATCGAAAGCTTTGACTTCATGCACTTTCTGCATTTCCAAAGGCAGAGTCCCACCAAAGACTGGTGGATAAGATTCACGGATGTAATTCAGGACCTTGGCAAATTGCTTCTTGCCTTGTTCTACATTATTCAAATGCTTTTCAAATTTCTTTATGTCGGTATCGTTCAAGACAACAAAACTTTTGCCAATCTCATTCTTGAAATCGGCATATTCCATCTTTTCACTTTTCTCCATGAAGTTGTCTTTATCCCATCGGCGCAACACTAATTTTGGAGTATCGCCAATCAGATGACCTTTATCGTAGTCTTCCACCTTGACAACATCATTTCCATTGTGGAAATATTTGCCCACAAGACGGCTTGCTTCGTAATTGGTGATAACCTTCTCATACTTATCTGGTATTTCAAAACCTTCTTCTTTTAGGAGAGCCAACTTCTCAGCCTGTCTGCTTGGTGTGTCTGGGATGATTCTTCCATCAACCCATGTTGCCATAAGACCGTCCTGCCATTTTACAGAAGCATACTTGCAATCAGAGAATTTATCCTTGCTTTGCTCAAAAGCCCATTTGCCAGTAGTTACCGCCCATTTCTCGATTGTGGTCAAGTTTCTGTTCTTTGACAGATAATCCAACTCCTCAGGACGAAAATAATGGTTCTGAGGAAATGGCTTTAGCTTGTTCTGTGCCTCTTCCAATCTGTCACCGCCAAAGATTTGTTGCCATCCCTGCAAAAAGCGGTTCATAATATTCTTTGTCTTTTGTTTTGCCATAATTATTTCTATAAGAAAGAAATAGCACCAACTATTCATTGATGCCATTTCATAATTTATTAACTATTTATTCCTGGATAACAACAGATATGCTGCTGTTATGGCTCCAAGTGACAACACCCCTACTACATAGCCAAAGGATATAAAAAGGTGCTTACTGCTGTGCTTGCGTTGCTGTGCCATCTTCCTTCTTACTAACATCCCAAGCTGCAACAGATTTTACAGAGCATTCTATATGCAAGTTGCTCTTGTAAACATTCAAGCGTAGGTCACCATGTACTTCCACATATTTCTCAGCTGCGAAATAGTCTGCATGGATAGGATTGAGAACAACGAAGTTTACCCATGTAAATTCACGGTTCTCTCCATTCTTGTCAGAAGAGAAAGCAGAAAAAGTCTGAAAGTCCTTACCTTTCTTGCTCTTACGGTCTTCGATACCTTTCTTACCAATCTTACCCAAGAACTCCATACTGCCCTCCAAGCGGTCAGGTGTAGTTGATTCATTAAACTCAACCTCCTTATCAGTGCGCATGTTCCAATACTCAACATTCTGGCTCTTTCTTATGTGTGCAATACCGTTAACAGTAACTCTTCGACCAGTAGAATAGTGGCTCATCGTCTCGGCATTAAAAGGTGCTGAGACATTAATATGCAATTCCTTAACTGTTTGGTCACTGCCTTGTATTGCAGTTACGATAGCAAAAGAAATAAACTTACTGCCATCATTTGCCGTTTTTTCTTCTGCGGAACTAACGATATTTCCGCAAACTGTTGCATTCAATTTAATCATTGTCTTAATATTTATATGTTTATATTATTATCAGTTGTATAGTTAAGCCAAACGCTGTCCGTTGGACTGCTGTTGCTCAGGATATTCTGTGTCAAAGTTTACGCTTGCCCTCTGCTGCAAGGCTTTCACATCTACGGTTTCCCTATCACGTTTCACAATATTATTGTCCTCTTGGTTTTGACCATAGGCTTCTGTTTGTGAATTATTATTAGCCATCTTGTCGGCTACTTCATCGGCTTTGATCTTCATGGCAAGACCTAAGGCAGCTTTGAACATTGAGGAAATCAATTCAGAGAACATATCTTGCCCTGTGGCTTGTTCTCCATTCTGCTGCATTAGGTAGGCAAGCCATTTGTTTGGGTCGTTAGAATTGGTTATATTTGCCAATAATCTCATGTTTTGGTCTTGCTGCAATTGATTTCCTGTCTGACCGCTTCCCAAAGACATGGATGAGCGTACTTCTGCCAGGTAATCCTTACCATTCTTGTCAAGAGAAACTGGCATATTGCCTCTTACCTCCAGTTCAGCAAGATATAATGCCGGATTGAATCTCTGCCATTCACCATTTTGTTTTAGAACTTTTGTTTCAAAGTGCAAATGTGGTCCTGTACTTCGCCCGGTAGTGCCCGAAACACCAATCTGCTGTCCAGCATTTACAATATCGTCCTTTTTTACACCGATTTGTGAAAGGTGCATATAGGTCGTTTGAAACTTTGTTCCATCTTGCCGACTATATTCCACAGTGACATAGTTTCCGGCACCTTCTTTTTGATAGCCTACTTTCACTACCTTACCTTTGTCTTCTGTAGCAAAAACAGGAAGGTTCTTACCTTTTGTAGATAAATCAAGACCTCCATGTTTATGTCCTGGTCGATCCACTCCAAATTCAGAACTTAGTCTAACTTTGGACAAATCTATAGGCAAAGCCCAGTTTCCTTGCAATTGGGCAAGTTGATTGTTTGGGGCTTGCTGCTGAATGGTTTGTGAAGGATTGTTCTTGGCATAACCAATTTGTAATCCTCGTTGTTGAGCTTGCTGAACTGCCATCTGGTCGTACTTAGACAAACCGTATGCGTTGATGTCTGTTATCAACATATTGGCATAGGACTTTTCGGATGCGTAAACGGGTCCTATTCCATAAGCCCAATTAACATAATCAGTTGAACTGAGATTTTTCACATTCTTCTGATATTTCGGGTACATCAAGACTTTAGAATGGTCTTCAATACTTTCTGCAACACTGCCATATACTCTGAATGGTTCTTTGTAGGAATGGTCATCCAAGTGATATGTAACTGGACCATCCCAAGAACCACCTTTTTTCACACTGAAAAAGTTGTTGTACTTCGTACTGAGTGTATTGGTTCCCATGCCGCTTTCAATAGCCATCTGAGCGAGAGTGACAGAAGCTGGAATACCATACTTAATTTGTTGATCAATGGCTGCTTGTGCATATTTCTCGTAAAAAGCTTGTTTTGCTGCTGACATATATACTTTTGATTAAGAGAGTGTGCCTTGCGGCTCACTCTCTGTTGTTCTTCCTATTATAAATGCACTCCACGTGATGTGGATTGCTTCTCCTGCTCTTCTTGCTTTGTCTCCGGCTCAGATGCTTCCTTCACCTCAACCTTCTCTGTTTCCTTCACTACCTCGCTTTGAGTCTGCTGACTCTCCACACCTTTTCTGAGGACTGGTTCAAAAACAACGGCGGCAACAGCCTTCTTGTATTCTGCCTTATTATCAGCACGCCACATTCTGTGCCATTGTGTTTCGGTAACAGGTGCATGGTGGCGTTCTCCATCGATAGTGGCAAAAACAAGTTTCACTTTAGGATCCTGTTCCGACTTCGTAATTGTAGGATTAACAATCCTGCTTATGTCTATATCCTTAGCTGGATGTGGACTGATGATATCAACTTTAATGTCTGGATTCTGCTTGGCAACCTCATACCATTTTTTGCCAAAGCCGCACGTGTTGTTTTCTCCTCAGGAGTTTTACGCACACTGAAATATTTATTCAAGTGCTCCTTTGATGGATAAACAGAAAACTGTGGTTCATTTTTTGCCTTGATATAGAATGCCCAACGTCCATAGTCATCCTTGATCGCTTCAAAGTGTTCTATTTCAACCTTGTTCTCCTGCTTTGGCTGTTGGGCAACCTCAATGGTCTTGTGGTTTACAAGCTGATATTGCTTCAACTGGTTAAGACTTACATCTTTGCCTTCAAAGTAAGAGTTTGGTTTGTTCAAGCCTAAGGAGCCTCCTGCATTATAGAACTTCACCTCATCAAAACCTTCTTTCTTCAATGCGATAGAAATTCTGTCCTTTCGCATTCCTGGCACCTCATTGTTAGCTTCTACAGAAGCACCAGCCGGAAGGATGACATCAACCTTGTTAGCCTTTCTGTCTCTTATTACTACAACTTCCTTCGTATCTATACTTGGAAGTTTCGCCAAATCTGCGGCTAACGAAAAGTTCTCTGCCTTATCCGTAATCAACTTAGGTGGAAGCTGGCCACGGATAGCCTTATAATCTACTTTTCGGTTTGCTATCAAGTTGTCAATAGTCTCAACGGCATTGTTCACATCCCTCTCGATGACACCAACCATCTTAGGGTTTTCCTTCAACTCACGCTCCCAATAAGGGATAAGTTTCTGGCTTTCTTTCGACAGTGTTGCAGGGAGTCCTTGACGAGCCATAAGCACACCTGCGGCAAGTTCTTGCACAAGTTTCTCATGCTTGGCATCATCCTCAGGAAGAAGGCTGTTTCTACCCGAACGGTCAAGACGATTCTCTGTACCAGTGGCAGCAACGACAGCTCTATATATGTCATTGGCTTTCAGTAAAGCAGCAAGGCGTTCGCTTCCAACGCTCTTATCGGTCATGCCGCTTACTTCAATCTTGTCATCTGTCTTGTCATACTTGGCATCTTGAATCACCATAACACGCTCATATTTTATACCTTCCTGCTTCGCTACAGCTTTTGCTGTGGAGTAAGCTCTGTCAAGAACAGCTTTGCCATCTGGAACACTTTTTACAAGTTTAGGGTCTTCCAGTTGGTCACAAACTGCAACACGATGACCTGCACGGATGATATTTGGCAGATGTACATCCAACATTGCATGTGAGAAAGATACCGTATCTATCTTCTTACCTTCAATTTCCTGTTTGGTAACAGGCAAATGCGTAGCCTCTGCCGCTTTCTTAGCGTCACTTTTATATATCTCATAGGAGTCGTCTTTCCTCATGATGACAATTACATCTGGGTGTTTTGCCTTTAGTTCATCAAACTGCTTCAAGAAGCTTGAGGAAGTAGAAGGCTTCAAACTTTCCTGTTGTGCTCCCTTTTCTTTTAAAAGGGTCACAAACTGGTCACCACCAACAGCAGGATAAGTTGTCTGGTCGATATTATAGATGTACTGAGTAAGGCGAGAAGCGTGTTTGCCATACATATTCTTTTCTTCATCCGACAACTTTTCATACTCTTTGTTGCTGATAATGTCATTCTTATCAGTTAGGTTCTGATAATCCCACTGAGTCCAGTTGAATGGAGTAGCCTTCTCTCCTTGCTTTACGGCAACACCATTTTTTTGAGCATTATTGAACAATGTAAAGACGTTTGTACGGTAGCCCTTTTGGTCAGACTGCAAGTTCATCATTATATTGTTGTATGCAGTGACAGGGGTGTGAGAAAAGATAAACTCTGCATTACTCTTGGATTCTTTGTTCATCCAAACGCCGTTATTTGCCTTTGCTGCGGCTAAAGCTCCAAGCAATATTGCTGCGTGAGCAACACCTTTTGAAGGCTTATCCTCATCCTTCTTAGATTCTTGCTGTTGCTTTTCTTTCTCGGCTTGCTGTTGCTTTTCTTCTTTCTCATGGAAGTCTTCATGTTGCTTATCATCAACAATATTTTTTGCCTCTTTCTCGGCTTGTTCCATTGGCACACCAGTCTCTGCAATGTCTTCAGCAAGACCTTCCACATTGGTTTGAACATTACTGTCCTCATGTGCTACTACATTTTCCTTTTCTTCTGCCTTTTGATATTCAGGATCCAACTCTTCATCCAATTCTTCTTCCTGCTCATCTGTCTGTTGATATTCAGGCAATTCAGAAAGCTGCTCATACACATTTTCCAAGTTGGCATCAAGAGTACGGTCAACATCGTAGTCAAAGGTTTGGTCAACTTTAAGACCTACGTTCGTGGTTGTGCCAACCTCTATTTTATTGCTCTCCTGGTTGTACTGGAAATATAAAACATCTTCGTTAGGCATGGTGAAAGCAGGAATCTTACTCTTTATGTCGCTGAACTGCTTGGCAACATTTTCGTATGCCACCTTCTTCACGTCATCAGACGCATCGCTTTCAAGTCCATATCTCTCGATGTTGTCGATAATGTCCTGCTTAGTGACCTTGCGCATGAGGTCATAAGTGCCACCAACGCTACTGTTGTAAACAACGGCGTAGTTGTCATCCTCGGCGAGGATGTCATCGCCCGGAAACTTTGTCGCATTCTTATAGGTCTTACTTTGTAACAATGCATCACCTTGATCATACTCCCTGGTAAGATAAAGAATACTGTCATAGTCTTGCTTCTCTACAAGGTTGTCAAGTTCCTCACGACTATCTGTCGATTGCAGATATGTATGTGAAAAGTAATATATTTCGTCCATTTTTTCTTGTGCTGGTTCTACTGTTTGTTCTTGTGTAACACTTTTGGCATATTCTTCTCTTGGAATAATCTTATGTGCAGACTCTTCTTCAAAGAGATAATTTTCGCCATGAGCATTCTCGATGTTGGTATGATAAGCCGTGATGATACTTTTGGCTTGGTCGATACGATGGGCGATCTGCCTGGTTCTGTCATCAGAAACATCCTCATACTTAGCGTTGATGTTCGAGTAGGCTGCTTCCATGTCATAAAGGGTTCTGCCTTCTTTATGATTATAGCGTAGGTTAGGCAACTTATCTGCTCCTGCCTCGATGATTTCCTTTTCGGTTGCATTTGCCACCCATTCGCTGACATCATGATTACCCTGGAAATAATCTCTCAGTTCAGGGATATTTTTGATGTCCAAAGCCGTATGACCGTCATGCTGACCATCATTTAGTATTGCCATAAGATTGGAGAAGTATTCTTGCGGAGTTAACTCTTTCTCCTCAACACCAAAAGGCTTAGGATTGTCTGTATTCTTTCCAATACCAGGAAGTTGGGCTAAATTATCTCCAAGTTCTTTGGCTGTCAATTCTGTTACATTTTTTTTATTTAATTCTGCCTTAAACGTATTCAGGTTGTCCACTGCACTCAATTCATGGTTGTACGCCTTGGTCAAAATATCCTTTTGGTTATTCAACGACAATACCATCATGTCCTTTGCGGTGTCATATCGAATAGGCATATCACCATAATAGTCATCAATATAGAACATCTCCTTGCTATCAATAGCTTCAAATTCTTTTGCTATTTCGGCAGGTTTTTGATCTTTTTCAACAGCTTCCTTGGCTTGATATTGCTTCAAGTTAGAAAGTTCTTCCCATACATAACCGAGATTTTCTTCAATGCTTCTATCATGGTCGTAGTTAGTACTATATACCTCCTGCTTACCTGCTTCGTTAGTGATAAGAACATCAAGGGTGTCCTTTTCTTTGTTATATTCAACAGGAAGGACATCGCCAGACTCCATTTCTACAGTTGGCTTTTCTGCAAGAGAATCCCATTCTTTTGCTACAGCTTCTCTTGGGTCTTCCTTCTTTTGGTCTGCTTTTATTTCATCAAACTGCTGTTCATTCTTGACTTTCTCTTCAACACCATCAAGAGCACCTTGAACGAGAGGTTTCTCACCTAACGCAATACGTTGCTTGTCGATATTCTCGATAATTATTCTTGATGCCTTATTTACATCAGCCATGACAGATACTATAAACTTAGGCTCCTTGCGAAGTGCGGAAGTCCAGTTCTGCAAATATGCCACATTGTTATCGGATATTCGACGGTCAAAACCAAGGGTATTACCTACCATAGCGGAAGTGAGTTCTGCAACAAGTTCTTCTTTTGCATACTCTGGTGAGCCGAAAGCTGCTGGCTTCAGACGGTCAAGACGAGAAGGGTGACCAGTGGAGTGAGCCATTTCATGCAAGGCTGTACCATAATATTCCTGTCCATCCTTGAAACACTCTTCCGGGTCATCAGGATGAATACGGAACTGGGCTTTTGTTGGAAGGACAACTATATCTTTTGCAGGATTATAGTATGCGCCTTTTTCTTCCTTGTCATATTGGATTCTACATACCCATTCCTGCTTTTCCATCATACGGTCAATCGCCTTATTGACATACATTCCATCTGTTATAGTTGGCACATCTGTCTTTCTGAATTGAGAAACCACCGCATCATATTTCTCTTTATTTACCTCAGACATATTTGTCTGGTCAATATTAAACTCTGGATAGATTTTAAGAAAAGGACGGCGATTGCATTCCTTTTTCTCATCATCTGTCATGTTATGAAACTCCTCTTCTGTTACTTTCTTGCCGTCTTTATCCTTTGTGGAAAATCCCCATTTGAAAACAGGAACAGCTTTTTCACCTTTTAGTACTTGGGCACCTTCTTTGTGTAACTGCCCAAAAGTCATATACACAGGTGCTTTATACCCATTTCCTGCTGTATGCAAGAACAACAAGAAGGCATTGCTGCCTTCATACGTTCTACCACTAATGTTTTGAGGCAGACCAAACATTGATCCACCACCAATCCATCCTTGATGCCAGTCTTTTTGCATTTCTTCCATACGCTTTATCAGCATTTCTGCGAAACGTTGGAGTGCTGCATCTACCTTCGATGGTTCTTTTGTTTTTTGTATTGCCATATTGATAATATCTTATATTTTATAAATGACTATTTTATAAGGACTAAATATGTCCTTTCAAGCAGCAAAATAAATACATTTTTAGCAATATCATACATAAGAATTAATATATGTCTTATATTAACATTAATAACTTAATAAAAGGCTTATTTACGGCTCGAAATGTTAAAAAACGGCAGTTATTTATTTTAAATACAAAACATGATTTGAAAAAGAAAAAAGCCACCCGACGCAACGAAATACGCCAGGCAGCTCTACTAAAAAGTTAATATATATATGTTTAAAAAACATAGGGGTGTTACTTTAAACCTCGTTGCTGCTCTACATTCTCTTCTTGATGATGCAACTCATAATTACGAGAAGCAAGAGCATTGTTCTCATCATACTTTTGAAGAACAGCATTAGCCAGGGTGTTCAGTGGAACATTGCCACGCTCATAGGCATCCACTGCATTATCAGAAATATTAATGACCATTGGCTTTCCATCGATGGTTGCAACCATCGAACTGCCTTTCATGACCGGATTTGAAATACGTTTGTTCAACGGCTCGTCAGAATATGTCTTGTAGGTCACTGTTCTGGAAGTTTTTGCGTATCCTTCCTTTAGAGCAGCATGACCTGCATTGTTGAACAGGTTTGCACCACCAAATCCCAACAACAGCATCTTCAAAAGAGGATTCTTAACGAACATTCCTCCAAATATAGCAGCCAAAGGCAAGAAATTATCTTCAAGTTTCATATTCGGATTCTTTCCAGTAAACATACCTATAAGCATGTCTGGCAGCATAGCCAACACATAGCCGATGTTTTTGGAGACATCACTAAATCCACTCAATCCCATTTGCTCCAAGGCATTTCCCCAACCTGCGGTTTGTGGAGTTGTGACATTGTCAGTGGATGATTGCTGAGGTTGTTGCACCTGTTGACTATAAGGATTGTAACCTTGATTGGATGATGTAGATGTGGAACTTGTAGTTGATGACGTTACAGAGGATGTATGCTGAGGTGATTTTTGTTTATTCTTAGCTGGCACACCTTCGTTTATCGCATTGATCCTCGCCATATTCTTATCCCAATCATCCAAGGCTTTCTGCGTCTCAGCAGAAAATCCTGCTCTTCGATGCAATTGTGCTTGATGTTTATCCACGATATCGGCTGCTCTGGCATAATCATAAGCTCGCTGGCTTACTTCCTTAAAAGACATTTTCTTGCCTCCGCATTTTATCCAAGTTTTCTGCTCCTTAGACATTTCAATAGCTAAAGCATAAAATGAAGAAGCTAAAGCTCTATTCTGTTTACCTGTCTTAGTTAACATCCAAGATGGAACTTGGCTGTTATCATTATACGGAACACATTGTTTAATAAAGTCCGCTTTGATGGTACTTAACAATTTTGCAGAATTTCCTTTATGTTGTACCAACATAGCATTGCTTTCCTGTCTTGCCTTATCAGAGATAGATAATGGTGCAACCTTTATCTTTCTGCTTAATGCACTATTGATATTATTGATAAACTCTGTACCACCCTTCTTATATTTAGCAGAACCTTCCTGTATTTTCTTGAAAGCATTTTCATCACCAAATACAGTCTTACTATCACTTTTGGCATATTCTTCATTTGACCAGTTCTTGGCAGATTTATGACCGAGGTATGTTCTTAGTCCATAATCACCAGCAATTGAGACACCTTTTGAAGTTGCCTTTATGGTCGTACTTGCACTACCGAAGCCACCAGTAATCGCTGTATCAAGTAGTGTTGCACCTGCAAAACCAGCAGCCTTGGTTATGGTAGAGGGATTATACATCGCTTCCGCTTTGGAATTTACTTTTTCTCCCAGTTCACCGTCCTTCAAGCCAAACTTTGGCATTGTGAAAGCCAATAAACTGTCAGAAAACGCTTTCTTCGCAATATAACTTGCCGTATTGTGAGGAACCTTTTCTTTTGCAAGTTGCTCTATCATGAGCGTCTGAAATCGATGCTGTACATATGATTCCGCATATTCAAATAATTTTTTTGATTCTTTACCGCCATGTTGTGCTACTAAATTATAATAGAAAGCAGAAACAAAAGTACTATAATCATTTTGAAATCTTTTATCTTTGAACCACTTATCTTCACATCGTTTCACTAAGTCATCAACAGACATTTTGTTCCATTTTCCTGTTGCGTCTGCTATCATTTTGGCACGATATACAGAATTTATGCCGTGCATATTATCCGCAGCTTGTGCTAAAATAGAACGATTATCCTCTTTGTCCAAAGCCTTCATGAATTCCTTGTTCTGGTTCTTTTCAATCAGCTTTTTCTCTTGAATAATAGTTGATGCCATGTATCTACTGTAATACTGTCGAATACAATAATCAACCTGTGAGAAACTTTGATAATTATTTCCTTTAGCCATGTTTGTTAACATTTAGAATCCTAAAATCTGTTGGCGAGCTTGCTCGATAGCCTTGTGGTAAGCAGTCATCTGCTTCGGATAAAAACGTGATAGCCAGTCATCCATAGATATTTGATTGTTGATGAATTGTATGGCTTGTTGACGAGTTATCTCTATAGACTTTTCGCCTTTTTCTCTTCCATTGAACCAAGCCTTTGTCCAACAACGCATACCTGGAGTATCGAAATATACAGAGGCTTCTCTCTCCACATCATAACTGCCAACATTGATTGCCAAATCTGCGAGAGGATCTTCTATCAATCCGTCTTCGGCAGCTTGATTAGAAAGTTTTTTTTTTGCTGCTCATCCCAATTGGAAGGGAATATTGAATGCTTGGAAACCATATATCCCAGAAAATCTTCTATCAAAAGATTCTGCATTTTCTCAGCCAAAGGCGCACTTCTACTTGACAATCCAAGAGGGTTGCTTACGTCTGGAATTTTCTCGAAGAAGTAATTCTTGCTCGCTGCTTGCGTGAAGATGTTTCTCAAAATGGTGTTAAACCGAGAGGGTGGGGTATAAGCCTCTATTCTTATATCATTCATGTAGTTGGGAAACCATTGTAACATCATCATAAGAATCTCATCCTTGTTAGCATCGAAATTCGTATTTATATCCTTATTACCTAACTTTTCTGTAGTAGGCATTGCCTTAATACCCATTGCGGCAAGTTGTTGAATATTAGCCCATACCATAGGGAGAAATTCATTAGGGTCTATATCCTTACCATCAAAACGTACTCCCAAATGAAGGAAATCACCGCTCTGAGCAATTTCGTCACCTGCCTTAATTTTCATGCCATAATTTTTGAAGGCTTGCGATACATGCCCATATGTTACTTCATACTTTCCGTATTTTGCAACAATATAATTATCAAGAGTGGCATTCTGCCCCATACCTATTATATAGCCAGAAGCTATAGCATATAGAGTTTTATCTTTTACAAGCAAGTCAATTCCTTGGTGTATGAAATCTTCTCCAGTCTTGGGATTCTTTTGCTTGCCATACCCAAGAGTAATTTGTAATTCTTCGTCTTCTTTAAGAGAAAAAGGCATCATATAGCCACTTTCGGACTCCAGAAGCATATCTTTAAAATTCTTATTCATATTATTAAAAATCTTTTTCTATAATGATGGGAAGGAGTGAGCAGCACTCCATTCCCATACAAATAATAATTGTTTGAAACATATATGTAGCATTAGTGGATATTGAAAGCGTCTCTACACAAACAGAGATAACTCCAATAGTTCCCAATGTAAATATTAATGCGGCGGTCTTTCTCATAATTATATACCACGTGAGCGAACTATCACATTTTCATCATCTTCAACAGGCTGCTCCATTGTCTTTATACGTTGAGCTGGTGTAGTGGATTGAATAGCTCCGAATCCATATTGCTGTTGAGGAGTTGGTTGAATCTGTGACGATTGGTGATTATTGATATTTTTCAATGTCATTCCACCTAACATAAGACTCGCAGCCTTGCCAAGCCAGCCGAAACGACCAAACATCATATAAGCAGATACGAGAAGACCTGCCAAATCAAGTTTGCTGACATTGCCGTTTGTGACAGAGTTCAAGGCATTGTTCATACCGCCCATTAAGCCATTTGCCATCCCATATCCTTGTTGCCCCATCATTTGGTTCATTGTTGGGTATTGCTGGGCTGTTGGGTCTGAATAATAGCCATTTCCATCATTTATCATTCCATTACCATTAAATGTACCTGTAATCATTTCTTTACCGCCTTGATAAAGATTACCAGCTTCGTCTACTACAGCAATGGTACCATCTTTAAGACGGTAATAAACATCGCCAGCTTCATTCATAACACCGCCAACCATACCTGTTAAGTTGTCATGTAACTGTGATGCACCATCACCAGCAATAAGTTGTTCGGCAAGATTTACGGCTCCACCTTGTTTTGCTTCTTTACCACCAACAGCACCCATCAGTGGTTTAACAATACCATTGCCATTATAAACATTATAGGCAACCCATCCTGTGCCAGCCAATATTGCAAGGCCTTTGGCATTTTTTGTGGCTCCTCTTGCTGCTCTAAAACCAAATTCTGCCGTACCTTGAATCCCCCTTCCTGCTTTATTCATGCCTCGTATACCAAGTCGCCCTGCGGTTTTCCAATTTTCGGCATTCTGATACCATCTTTGTTTGGCAACAGATTCCCCAATATCACTTCCAATTTTTTGTGCTTCTTTAGCTGTCACCTTGGTTCCTTGACCTGCAATCTTGGACTCTTGCTTCAAGGTGTTTGGATTTATAGGATTGAAATGTGGCGTAAAACAAGCCTTTGGCAATGATTTTTCCCATGCCTTATATCCACTTGTCCTACCACCTTTGTACAAATTGTTAAAATGTGACTGAAGCTGAGAAAATTCCTTCCTCGTATATTGATTCCCAGTTTTTAAATCACCGAAACGACCTTTAACGTATTCAAAACGAGGCACAAGGTTTCCGTCAACTTTAAACTGAGGATTCCCAATACTTTTAATTGCCGCATTTGCCTTTTTAAAATCTGCAACTTGCTTCAATTCTGCTTTTGATACCTTAGCAACTTGCTCTGCAGCTTTAGCTCCAGAACCACTGAACATTTTGCCAATACTCTTAGCTGACTTCATTCCATATTCAGCTATATATGAATACCATCCACCCATAATTATATTCGATTTTAGTTCTTTACTCAGGATAATGTATTTCCACAACGGCTCTTGCCTTGTGTGACTCGGTCTTAGGTGTTGGCAATATTCCTCCATTTACAGCAGAACAAAGCCATGCCTGTAGGCCGGCGTTCTCTTTAACTTCCGTGGAAGTCCAATACCAACAATCTCCGTTCAAGGCAATCGGTGTGCCTCCGAATCTCTCGATGATGGGATTTATCTGCCTTGCAGCAGCAACAAGTAACCGCTGCTCTGCTACGCTTGGAATGAAGTCGCTTTGTCCATTTTCATGGAAATCCATCATCTTCATAGCCAAAGGTGAACCTTTGCCAGTTTCCTCGACATAACTGTTATACATGGCTATTGTGTTGGAATATCCGTCAAATGTGGAAACATCGCCACTCGTTCCGTTAACCAAGCCAATGGAATCACAAAATATCTCGTTCACTTCCTTGAGCATAACAACAAGTGCCGGATGTTCTTCTGTCTGCTCTGCAAACACAACGCCAACGGCTTTTCTTTTTGACTGGTTGAAATATGTTGTAGTGTCCATGCAACTATGGTCATCGCACAGGACGTAGCCTATATGTACGTTAGGGTCTATCGGCTCATGATCATCACATGAACAGAGAGTGTTGGACATGAATAACACCAGTAGAAGCCCCATTAACGGCTTATATATTATTTTCAATCTTGATTTCATATTCTTTTCTTTATAATGGTATTTTTACACCTATGGTTGCTCCAGTTCTGAATTTATCCTTGCCACGAATGACAAAATCCTCTTTCACCTGGAAGAACACACCCCAACCGTTATAAAGGTTGTAAGTATGCTCATATCCTAAGTGACCTGCACTTATCACCTTATCTAAGTCACTTCCAACGCTTACACCGATGCGGAAGTTGCCATGATGGTTCCTTCCTCTGCTTACACATGGCTTGTAGGCTGCACCTACAGTCCATGTATTATAGTTGTGCCAAAAAGACTCATTGGTAATATGACCAGCCTCTGGATCTTCTTCGTATTTGAGGTAGCCTGTGGCAAAATATTCCCAGGCACTATGGTATTCAGTTTCATGCTCATAGGCAATAGTGGCTTCAACACCTCTTGGATAAGAACCTCCAACACCTACCATAATATGATTTCCGTGACTTTGCGCATGGAGTGTGCCTACACAGACGAAGGCAATAACAAGTATTGCCATCATCCGTGTAGGAATATGTTTTATATTATCTGTAATCTTCATTATTCATCTATTTATATGGTTATTACTCTTCTCTCAACAAGAGTGTATCGAAGGCATCTGCCGCCAAGACATCCTCATAATCGAGATTCATTGAGATAGTGCGACCAGAAATTTGCTTCTCTGACAGCTCTATGGTAAGAACCTTGTCATTAGGGAAGGTCATCTTCTTCAATACGATAATGTTTCGATAGCCTTTCTTGAAACGGATGCTTCTGTCAAGCACAAGTGCAGGTTTTAACTCTATAGTCTGAACATTGGTTGACTTCTGTTGTTTCTTGTCTTGAAGTTTCACTCTCAACTCATCAATATCAAACGGAAGATTCGTATTGTTCTCTACAGAAAAGTCGATGAAGAAATACTCTCCTACAACATAGATGTTGTTAAGGCGCATCTTCATCTTATTTTGATAAGTAAAAGTACTTCTATACTTGGCTGGACTCTGCCATACTTTCATGGCATAACTTACCATGTCCACGGTTGACATACTTACCTCTGGGTTATGGAAGGCATTGCGTTCCACAAGTTCCACCTCTTTGTCGCTTACTGCCTCTTGCAACTTACTTGTATAAATCATTGCGTACTGAACACGGTATCTTTCTGTGATGATAGTCACGATACCAAGCACGTCACCATCGTTGTGGTTGCCTGTTTTCGGTTTAAGGCGTATCACATTGTCAAGCGGCTTATCACCAACGACGCTATCCGTGGAAATGTCAACAAGCTTGATTGGTTCGGAAGCTGTGATGATGGTAGATACATTCTCGTTCACTGTAAGCTGCTCCATGTTATAGTATGATTTCTGCGCATTGGCTCCCAATACTACGCAAACGCACATGATAAGAAGTGCGCACATTCTTGATTTTATTGTATTCATATTGACTGTCTTTTTTATTATCTGTTATTTTTTGCACTCTTGCCTTGCTTCTGACTCTCGTCAACAAGATAGACCTTTGTACCATACTTCAAACGTACACGATTCTTCTTGGCGGCGGAACCTAAAGCACTCATTACTCTCTGTGAGGCATTTTGAACGGCTGTATTAGCCCAGTTTTTAATACCTCCTGAGTGAGTTGAAGAGTTGTCTATGATATTACTTCCTTGCATTGCTGAACTTACTACATCTTGCGCAGTTTCTCTGAACTGGCTGATAGGTACATACAATCCTTCAAGTCCGTCCGTGTCAAAGATAGAAAGGCTTACCTTTATGATTTCCTCATTGTAGAAGACACTCTCAACCTTTCCATTCACTCTTTGTTTTCCGAAACCGCTCATTATGGCATATAGGTAAGTTCCCTTTCTCACGGTGACATCGCCTATCTCAACATCATCAAGAAGACGAAGGCGCACACGGCTGCCGTCAACGGCTTTCACATTCTCATCGATGATGGCGGTAATCAACTTAGATTGCTCATTACTGCCGCCGATGGTATTGAAGTAATCAGAAGTCTGCTTTGTCTTCTTGACAACTTTTTCAGGAGATTCTTCTCCTTCTGCCTGGTTGTTGGAAGAACCTCCATTGCCATGTCCTGGCATCCCATTATAAGAACCACTATTAGGATTGTTGTATATAGGATTGCCTTCTTCATCATAACTTATGCTTGAAGACGAACTTCCAGTGCTACTTCCACCGCTTCCTGCCATATAGTTATTGGAACTATTGCCGGAAAGGTCTCTGTCCATTTCTTCCCAATTGCGCTGTCGGCGCATTCTTTGAACTCTTGCGATCTCTGAGTCGCTGACTGGTGCAACAAAATCATTACTTGATGTAGAACGACTTCTACGCTCCTGGCGAACTCTGTTTTGCATGGCTCGCAGCTTACGCTTCTCTTCTTGCTCGGCTTGCTGCTGTTCTAATTGGTTTGCTTCTCTCTCACTGTAGCGAGAATCATAATCCTGCTTCTTATTGACAGAATCATTGTCATTTTCGACATTCTCCACTCCAGAGAGGTCTGAAATATTGCCGTACATATCTTCCGTATTGTCCATCTTACTACCAAGGACACTATCGGTGTTAGCCTCAGGCAAATCGCTTGACAGATAGTCTGTTGTCTTCAATCGAGGGTCTGTAGTGTCTGCCGTCTCAGTGTGAAATGTCTTAATGAGCATGTAGCCCACGAAGAGAACTGGCAAGTATAAGATAAGCGGAAGCATATACTTCGGTTGCTTGAAATTTATCTTTTTCATATTTATCTGTTATTAAATTGATGTCGATTGTTCTGCATTGCAGAGTCAACTCTTTCTACCGCTGTTCCACCATGTGAACGGCTATTGTGACGGTTGTAGGCTCTTACCATATTAAATATGTTCAAGGCAAAACAGCCGATGACTATACCGAAGACAATTACGAGGAATGCTTTTCGGTTGTCATTCGCCCAAAGCTGAATTTTTCCAAACAGCCAAGGCAACTTGATCTTTTCGGCAAATTTACGTCCTGCCTCTACCTCTCTCTCATAACGCTCCTTATACTTAGGGTCGTTCTTATCTGGCATCGGTTCCCCGATTATGATTTTCTTTAAACTCATATATTATAAAGTTATAAGGGGTTAATAATCTGATTTCTTCTGCTCTTCAAGGTCTTTATTTACCAACGTTCTCCAGTTGGTTATCAAAATTCCATGAGGATTGTTCTCTGTTCTCGGCACATGCCTAAGATTACCTGCTGTTATGATTTGACGCATCAAGATACTCGTTCTACGCTCAATGCGCTGTCTGCCATAATAGGTGAATGAAAGCGAATCGGTGTTAAGCTTTATACTGTCACAGAATATACTGCAGATAGTGCTCGTACCGATTACGTTGTTATAGAATCCCTTTTCCTTTAAGGCATTGTACTGAGCCAAGCCAGTTTCATCAATGAGATACATAGCCTTCTGCATGGTATATTGAATATACTTATCATCAGGTGCAAGGGTGAAGAAAAGATGATGGAACATTTCAATGTCACTCTTTGCTTCCACTTCAAACGTCTCAGACATATCTGTCTGTTTAACCAAAATAGGCACGTTCCCGTCCAATACATAGATTTTCTTATGCGCATCGTCCACCATAGTTTTTGCTATAATAACGCTGCCAAGACTGATGACAACACAGCCTACAAGAAACAGACAGCTCACAATCATTACGAGCTTTATCTTGTTTTCTACATTCTTTAATACTGCCATTGTTTTTGTTTTTACAGTTCATTATTATCGCATGAGACCCATTGCGCTTTGCTTTACAGTAGAGGCAACACCTTCACCAAAGTTTCGAGTAGAGAATGCTGTATCGCCTTCTGGAATCATCCATGCCGCCAAGTCTGGTACAAGATTCAAGCATCTTAAAGAAACTACAGATGCTACCAGGAGGTAACCGCATGTCATAAAGGCATTCTGTACGTATGCCGTTATCGTACTATCTGTTGTAGTTATCGCCGTGAGGTTTTCTACTTGCACACTTAAAACTATATCAAAGAGAAGAAGAATATAAAATCCTACGAAGTATAACATCGCTCCATAGAAATGTACCGTCAGATATCTCGTCAGCCATTTCGCCCAACTGCTTTCCCATTTCGGTAATACTGAGAACGCCCATTGAATCGGACCAAATATCGTTAGCATACCTAATAATATCTGTTGGCAGAATATCGTGCTCCACCATCCGATTTTGTAAATTACAAGCGACAGAAACATGACAATCTTATCCAATCCGATAATGATTCCTGAAAAAGTTGCTTTGTCGGCAAGTCTTTGTGCGGAAGCAGATGCCTTAACTATACCCTCAGCATCTTGTACTTGATTGGTAACGTCCTGCGCCTGTGCGGATTTGATGATTTCTGCCGTAATCTTTCCTTCTGGTGCAATCTTGTCAACCTTTTCGTCTCGTTTCTTTAACAAAGGTGCCAAATCATTGTACTTTGAACTAACCTGTTCGGCTTCTGCCTCATACAGGTCATGTGTATAGCTGCCAATACAGTTTGGTATGTAAGCCAACGCATCAAGGATGCTTGCGTTGCTGTTTCCCCCAATTCCTGACATACTTGGTGGGTACCAAAAACACATGACAAGTGCAATACCAAGCACCTTCATAATCTTGAACACATCGATAGGCTCATTCTTAACCATCATCTTGTAGGCTAATCCACCTGCCACAATGATGGAGAACAACGCTCCCAATGCCATACTCATTTGTAGAATCCACCAAAATGGTCCTTGGGAACCAATGAAGTCGGAATTGCAAAGAAACTCGTTGGTTTGGAAAACCACATTGTCAATATCCTCATCAAACAGGTCTATACCTATCGTATTAGAGAGGTCTGTGACAAAATCTGCCATTCCACCAGTCGCACTTCCAGTAGCTCCACTGGCTTGCAATAATAGTGATGTAAACATAGTCTTTAAACTTTTTATATATTAAACTTTATAGTTGCTTGTTGTTTATCTGCCTGTTGCTATTCCATCAGTACCAAAAGCAGTTTGCCATCTTCGAAGGGCATTTAGTGCTACAACCTTTGTGGATGAAATACGCTGAATCTTGGTTCTGTTGGCAAGCAGTTCTTGTGCTCTTTTGCCGCCTCTCCATACTTGAAGTTGCTGTACCAAAAGATTGTTGCGCTTGATAATATCCCTATAGATGGCAAGAAACTCCTTCTTCCGCTGACCCATATCAAGATATGAATCCTGGATGTACTTTATAGCCGTCTCTATGCAGTTGTAGATGTTTCTCCAAGTTCTATAATCCTCGGAGGTTCCGCCACTTGAAACGATACGGCTGATATTCCTATTGAAGATTTCGAGTTTACCGTTGATTTTGGCTTTTTCTGAGAACCAGGTTACATCTGTAGCCTTGGAACGGCTTTCAATATTCAAAGCCTCTATCTTTGCTCTTGCCACATAGTCGGAATCTATCTTTTCTGCAGGAGCTTTCTCCTCATTGACGGCTGCCATAACAGAAGTTCGGTATATGAGCTTGTTTCTTTCGTTGGCATCCCTCTGATACGATTTATGAAACGTATTGTAATATGCAGCAGGAGTCAATGCTCCTGCTCCAGTTTCCATTGTAAGGAACTGGTTCATAATGTCATTCTCATGGATTTTCGTTACACTTTGTGCGTTTACAGTGGTAACAGCTACGAACAACATTATTACATAAATTATAGTTCTTCTTTTCATAACTTCACATTATTTATATTGATTGATCTTTTCTTCGTCGTTCTCCAAGAAGTCCGCCACCGCCAAGTGTCTGTTTCGGCTGGTAGCTTTTCTTCTCTTGCAAACAGGTGTATGCCTTTGCTTGGGCTTTAACCCAATCGCCATAGGCTCCATTAAGGATTTCCTTCATGCTTCTCGCTCGATAAATCTCTTTTTTCCAAAATCCCATACGGACATTCATGTAGCCCCACAACTCCAAATAGGCTGCTGCTATATAATTATCTATATTGTCAATGGAAGTGTTTATATTATCCAGGCATTCCATCATATCTAACACCTTAGTTTCCTTGGGTGAGTTTTTTCCTCCGACAAGAAGCACAAAATCATTGTATGATGACTTTAGCTCTTTAGCCTCCTTCTCAATTGCCTTAACAGTCTTCTTACTTGTAGTAAGTATTATTGTGTCGGATGGCCAAATAGCACCATGCAAAAGTATCTTGTTAGTATAGGTATCTACAAGATTCCAGTAACCCTTAATATTTGCGTGCACTCTTTGGGAGGCGTTCACGGCATGAAATGCTGTTGCACCAGTCTTCAATATGAGGTCAACGACATCAAAACACCTTCGGTATCTGTCCAAGGTATCGCTAACAGTTCTGTATTCATTCACCTTCTTGGCATTTATCTTATGGTATTCCAAAACGCCAAGCTCGGCTGCAACTCTCACTTCCAACAGTCCTCTTACCTTCTTATGGTGCTTTATCATCGCCTCTAATGAAGTAACATCACCTTGGGCTTGAACTCCAAGAACAGAAAAAAAGGAAATTACAACCAATATGTATCTGATAATATTGCGTCTCATAACTTTATTATTTATTTCCTGTATTATTATTAACTGCCGTACTGTCTTTCTTCACGTTATTCGTCTTACTCATTGCCGCAATACTTGCGTCTTCCCATCGTTGTAAACAATACTCTGCTATGGTTCCACGCCCGCTTCTGGTCACAACATCAAGTATCTGATGTTTGAGAAAGTCAAGAAGGCTCTGCCTTGCTTGCATAACATGTTCCAGGAACACAAGCTGTGCATAAATCTCCGTCAACTGATATTCCACATCCCTCGCAATGTCAAGTCGGTCGCTTGCCCATAACAGATGAATGGAATTATCTGACTCATCATCAGAAGTGTCAACCTTGTTGGAATATTCATATCTGATGCTTATACTGCAATCCGGCATGTCTTTCATCAATTCCTTCAGTCGTTTATTAACTTCTTCAGTACGCTCTTTCTCTGTCTTTTTCATGTCAAGTTTCATAACTTCCACAACATTCTCGGCACTTGAATTGCCTGACAGGGTGAAATCAACCGACAATATTGGACGGTGGATTCTTATGCCAAGGAAATACTTTGGCTTTCGAACCAGTTTCAGAACTGCGGTATATGTGACATTCGCTTTCGCAGAAGGACAATAGGCATGTCTGACAAATGTGTATTCGCCACTGCCGTTAACCCATTCTCCCTCATCCTGCCACTGCAACTTATACATGGCTTGCAACTCTCGCATATTGGATGGTATGCGATAGGCTCCATCCAAATTGTCCGACATATCATTATAATATTCAGTCAATGCTTGGTTGGTCTGGTTGAGATTATTCTGAGCCACAGATAACTGATTTTGCAATTGTGCGTTTGTTGCATCAAGAGAATCGTACTCCTTCTGTAGTCGGTTTGCCAATGGATAATTGTTGGCTTGCTTTGCTGCTCGAATCCTGTCAATCAAGTCCTGTTGTTTCTTGTCGTTGGCAGAAATTTGTTTCTTCAAAGAATTTACTTCGTTTGTATATTGCTGCTTCTGCTGCAACAGTTCCTTATCACCGCCATCAGAAGATTGGTCAGGATTGTTTGCCATCGCAAACTGTTTTGACTGTTCTGTCAGACTTCCTTTTTGCGATTTGCTGTTCTCTTTCCAGTTGAAAGAACCTTCGCCAAGATTGGCTCCTCCACTACAGTTGGCAACGAAAGACACGGTATTGCAACCTTCCAATTTCTTTTCATCTGCCATCGTGTAAAAACGAGGGGCATCACTGCCAAGCTTATAGACCTTTCCATAATTTTCATCATTCGGGTCTAAGTTGTCATTATAACTTTTCAAGCGAGCTTTCAGCTTCGCCTCAAAAGTTTCCTTATCCATACTCTGAGAGTCGAAAGTTTCCTCATAGATTTCTTGCTTGATGTACCATGAATCTACAACTTTAACAGAATAGCTATAGAAACAATGTCGTTTATAGTGAGTTGATCCCCATCCATGTTTATAACTTTCCCGGCGGTCTTCATGATTTAATGTATAAGTTATACTACAAGTATGCCCTGGGTTATTTTGATTATATACATTTACCTTTTCTTGATTCCATCCCGACAAAGAATTTGCCTTGTTTTTAATCTCATTTTTCTCTGCTGTAGTTAAAGAGTGACAATATTCATTATCTTTTGGACTTATATAATGATTCCATGCTGTATTCCATCGAGAATCATTACGGTCTTCATAAGAGTCTGGTTTATATGTGCAAATAACCTTAGTGCCACTGTCTTCTGTATAGATATACCATCTTTGTGTATAATACTGACCTTTCAGCTCCTTTAGATAATTTGTAATATATCCAGTGAGATTGTAGTCATCTATCTTAAAAAGTCTGGCTACTCCTGCTGCATCAGGAGTAACTATAACCTGCATAAGAAGGTCTTTGACTTTTGCACCATTCTTCACTTGCTCATAGGTTTCTCTGAACTTATCGTACATCATCCAAATGGAATCCGTTGATGAATGGAATATGTTACCAATCTTGCTTGCCTTCTCCAAGTTGGCATCTACAGTCTGTTGTCCAGCGGATGCAATGACATCGCCGAAGTGCTTCATGTCTTTCTTCAAATCCTCCTTTGACAAGCCCTTACCAAAATCACCAAGTTTGTCAAGCAAAGCTTTCCAATCCACATTTCCAAGTTGGGCAAGGTCAAACAACTTTTTCAGGTCATCGCTTACAACAAGAAACTTAATGTCCTTGAATGACCGTTTGCCATTAGTGGCAACCAGCTCAAACTCTTTACACAGGTTTTCAACATTTGAAGTCGTTTTGAGCAGGTAAGGCCCCCAATAAAGCACATTCTCTGGATATTTTAGGAATTTTGCTGCAACTGTGATGAATTTTGGCATTATACCGTCTTTCACCAGGCTGTATATGCGCTTATAGTAATAGTTCTCCTCAGAGGCGAACAATCCCGGATTGCGCATTGCATCCCTATCATTCTTCTTTGATACAAAGATTCCAGCCATCGCTATGCTACCGCTTTTATAATGTTGAAATATGGAGTCAAGAGCTGTTGCAGTATTACCTTCCTCGGCTCCTTCCACACCATAAGCAGTACCCATTGCTGTAATGGTTGTAAAATCAACGTTTATATTGTGCCAGCCTAACGCTGACACAGTTTGTATAACCGCTGACATCAATATGAGAACTATTATTCTACGCATAAACATATTATTTTTTATTCATTTGGTTGTACATTTTACCTTCCTTCATAACGAGCTTGGCAAATGATGTGCAATCAAGTCCGCTGTCCTTCCAGTCTTTTACAAACACCTCAATGCCATGTTGATAGCTACCTTTGAGCTGTTTTCTGTAGAACTTGAATGCTTCTTTCTCTACCTTCTCTGTAGTGTAGTTGATGTAACACTCTGGCGGTTCCTCAACTCCATACACCTCACCGTCCTGTCCTCGCTTGATGAAAACTTCCTGAAATCGTGAACGACCTTCATGGTTGTCAAGACGGTTGATAGTGAATATTTTCTTGCAATCTATATCTGTAAGAGAAAGAGTTGCCTTGATATCATCAAACTTATCCTTGAATTTGCTCTGGTCAAGAAGCATGAACACATCTGAGTTATTGATGATGGCTTCCTTAACGATAGGTGAAGAGGTAATATCCTGGATTTCCTGTGTTACCACACCCACCATAGCCCAATGCTTACGAGCTGTCTTATACAGATATTTAATATAGTCTGCCATCACTGGTGTAGCAATGGCTTTCCATGCTTCTTCAATTACAAGGCATTTTCTACCTTTCTTTATACGCATCTTCTGTGTGAACACGTCCATGATGATAAGGGTTAGGATAGGGAAGAGGACAGGATCATCCTTCACCTTGTCTATCTCAAAGACAATGAACTTTTCATCGAACAGAGAACCATCAATATCATTATTCAAGATGCTTTCATTCTCACCACCTTTGTAGAAGGCTTGTAGAATTGTTGCAAAGTCATGGATGTTGAACTGAATATTCTGCAGTTTCATTATCTGAGGAATACGCTCTACTGCGAACTCATAGTAAGAATTGAAACTGAGTTCTGTAACTTTCAACTTCTTTTTCTGACGCTCTATCTTATCTATCTGATGCTCTATACGCATGAGATATTTGTTCTCTATTACTTCTGGAGTGAGACGTTGTAAAGCTCGTTGAGCAACTTCCTTCTCGCCTTCAGTGGCTGCTTTGTCTTCGATTACGGCTTTCAACTTTTCTGTAACACGTTTGTCTCGATCTGATAGTTTCTTATATTCAAGTTCCTCTATCTCGTATTCATCGCCATAACGCTCTTCAAGTTCTTCTTCAAACTTATCGTACTCGCCATTTTTCTTGTCTTCAAGTAAAAGTTTGTTTTTCATCTCTATTCTCTCTTCCTCATTGAAACCTTCGAAAGGATGAAAATATTCCTCGTAATATTCTACGATTGTCTGGTTGATGACTGCATCTTCAAGCTTGGTTGGGAACTCTGCTCCCTTGAACAATTGGAATATGAGACTCTTCAAGAAATTTTTCTTTTCTCCGAAGTTTTCATTATACTCTGCATCCGTAACCTTGAACGGATTCATAGAGATTGGCTTTTCCTTGGAGTAGCTGATGTACGTTCCATCAAAATAGCTGCAAAGTCCTTCGTAACTGTCACCAGTATCAATAATGACTATATCGGTGTCCTGCTCACGATACTGACGCATAACAGTATTCATAAAAAATGATTTGCCGGAACCAGACGGACCCAAAACAAAGAAATTTGAGTTATTGGTATATCTCTTCTTTCCCTCTTTTCCCGATGTGTCAACAGCCAACGGCAAACCTTGACGGTCGGTATAGTAACATTTCAAAGCAGAATCGTCACCAACGGCTTGACGTTCCTTGTACATAAGACACAAGGCTGCTTCTGACAATGTAAGGAACTGGTCGTAGTCTTGATTTAAACGGAAACAGTTACCGGGGAAACTTGCCACAAATAACTCCAACTGATTGTAAGCTCGTTTGGATATATGTATGTTGTATCTTGCAAAGATATTTTCCAGACTGTTGGTTACCTTCTGAAAATCATAATCGGAACTTGTCTGTACGATTAAATTATAATGGGCATATACGAGGATTTTTCCGTTTCGTGCAAGCTCATTCTGTACAGCATTGATGTCCTCAACGGCAATCTGATTGTTCGGGTTCGGTATAGAGGCATGACGGTTCTTCTTTTTATCAAGTTTCATCATTTCCCTCTTCTGATTAGGAAGGAAGATAACTTGATTATAAACTATAGAATCCACGCCAGGCACATGATCGATGTCTGCCAACAAGTCTTGTGATATTACAGCATTGTTGACAGACACATCTGTATAAGGACGTATATTGCCAGGCAATCCAATATTGTCAACGTCCAACAGGCTATATACCTTTATTTGTTTATTTCCCATGCCTATCTTCTCACTGTCAACCTTGAAGTCGGTCATGGATATATTCTTATTTTTAAAATCAAAAGCAAAGAATCTGTCTGCATATTCTTTGCATTCCGCAGCCGATAAGAAACGGCAATTTATCTCACCGCTCTTCAATCGGTCAGATACTTTTTGTATTTTCACAAGGAAATCTCTCCACTTGGAGTTATCGTAGGTGTGGATGCCTCCTTTCTTTCCTTTTTGTGTAATAATAAGATAAGTTGTTGCCTCTGTGTACTCACGTCCGTTGAAGAAACGGAAGTACGCCTCAGAAAGAAAGGCTTTCTTACTACCTTTCTTCTTTTTGGCTGCAACTCTGCTCATGTCAAAGTTTTTTCTGACAAAAACGTCCTGCTTGTGCAGGGCATAGCCCTCTCCAAGCACCTGTATGACTGATGCCATGAGAGTTGTAAAATCATAATAGCTATCTGTGTCGGCTGAATATTTCTTTATCGGATTCTCCATTTCCAATACAGCCGAATAATCTCCTTTCTTGGTGTAGATGATTCCTTTGTTCTCTACATCCTCGACGCTGAAATAGATGTCCTCGAATATCTTGGCTCTTTTGCTACCAGTGCCAAATGCCCAAATGGAAAGAGCCATTCCTGAAAGGATGGAAACGAATACGAGTATAACAATAATAACAACCATATATATTAACTTTACTAAAAAAACATCAATATCGGGAAGAATGGGCAAAAATGAAAATGCCTGTAGGTGACTTCTTTGAATGAAGCCCCTTGTGCTGCTTAATGAATATCATAGCACCACCGAATCCCAAAATTGATGTTATCAAAACCAAACCAACCAAGAAGCCAAAGACGATGTAGCCTATCAGAAATGAAAGAAGACCTCCACCAACCGTGGCTGCTGCCCAATAAATGTATCTACCTCGAAGACCCAGAAATTCAAGGGGCTTTTGAAGCCCCTTGAATACTGGATAGTCTGGGTAATCGCCCCTTTCTTCTGCCATAATCGACTATTTCAAACCGAAGAATAAAGGCAGACACTGAGCTGCTGCGACGAGGAAGATACAAGCACCAACGATCATCATGATACTCTTCTTGACATCCTGCTCCTCATTGTTCATCTTGATGTAAACAGAAATTGCACCGATGATGGCAACGATACCTGCCAAGGCGTAGCAAAGATTAGTAACGACAGGCACATACTTCTTCAAAGAATCGGTTGAAGAATTAATTGCCTTAATACCAGCATCGACGTTCTGAGCAAATGTAGAAACGGTGAATACGAGCAAGAATGCTGCAACCATTGCCACACGAGGGTTCTTTACCAAAGACTTTGCCTTCTTGAAGGCTACGGCTGCCGCTCCCTGAGCGCAAGCCGTGAACTTTACAATTGTTTGATTCATTTTTTGTTTAAAATATATGTAAATTAAAAATTAAAATAATCTATCTGTTACACCATAGTTGAAACCGAAGAAAGCTGGCATCACAATTGTCGCACTCAACAGAAACAGAATTGAACCTACAAGCATAATGATGCTTTTTGTAAAGCCTTCTTCTCCAGCTTGCATTTTGATATAAATGCTTGTTGCACTATAGAGTGAAAACAAGGTGGCGATGGCATACATGAGCTGCATTACATAGGAACACATTGCCAGTACATATACAACCATATTATATAGTCTTCCACTGCTACCGCTATAATCGGTAGAGCCACAAACGGCAAATGTCTCTTGGGTAAAGAGTAACAAAGCCAATAATAGAAATATGTATTTCTTTCCCTTCATAGCCATATATATTAAGAGAAGCTTTCAGTTGCAGATTCCTTTTCAATCAAACTATTTCTGAACCAATCATCAAATTGATCTACATTTAAGTCCGCATCAGAATGAATTTGTAATTCTGCTGCTTTGTCTTTTGCAGCCTTTGCTTCTTGGTAAAGAATATTGTTGTCGGCAGAAGCAATGTCTTCCTCAGACACTTCCTGCTTTACATCCTCCGAGACTGTAGTATCGGCGTTTTCAGCAGGTGCTTTTATTGGATCTGTGACACCTTCTTCGTCAACAAATGTAGGAGTCTCGTCAACTGCTTCCTCATTATGCTTGTTGTCAAGCGAAGCAATGACTTCTACATTATCTTTTTGTTGGCTCTTGTTGCCAAACAAATCCATGCTTATCATTACTGCATAATAGATGACATATACAAATGTCAGTATCGCTGCAAAAATTCCGAATGCACTCATAAATATCTATTTTTTCGTTACTAATATGAAATTGGCTGCAAAGTAAATGCTTTTTTTTCTAAAAATAAGCAAAAAATTAATGTTTCTCTTATATTAACATTAATAAATTAATAAAAGGCTTATTTATTGCTTAAAATGTTAAAAAACGGCAGTTTATTTTTTTTATATCTATAACTATGTTTCCGTTTCTTGTGTTCAACCTCAATTTTTTTAGCATAGGTTGTGCCGTTAACCATCACCGCCAGCT
>ERZ791626.457-NODE-457-length-45485-cov-10.633568_pt1 | contig 45485 bp, 30 predicted proteins | sample MGYA00510266_ERZ791626 | MGnify/ENA primary metagenome ERZ791626 (study PRJEB30046, sample SAMN00715208) | human gut metagenome | study: EMG produced TPA metagenomics assembly of the A metagenome-wide association study of gut microbiota in type 2...
TATATTTATTAACATAAAAAGCTGCTCAAAAATTTGGCTATGTCTTAGGAATCAGCACCCCTATTGAAAACTTTGAAAAGAAAAGCCTTGAAATATGAAATAGGCTTCGATAGTCAATGAAGCCTATTTCGTAGAGCAATGAAAGCGGCTTCGTAAGCAGTTGAAGCCTATTGCATTATTCTGCATCGGCGAAAGAAGAAGAGCTCCAAACTTCCTCGGAAATCTCTCTAACCAAATCTATCTTTGCCCATTGCTCAGCATCGGTCAGTTTATTACCGATTTCGCAAGAGGCGAAGCCGCATTGAGGACTGAGACTGAGACGATCGAGAGAAATATACTTGGCAGCTTCGTGGATTCTGGCGATAACCGTAGCCTTATCCTCCAACACCGGAGATTTTGAGGTTACCAAACCCAGAACCACCTTCTTGCCATCTGCCACATATTTCAAAGGCTCGAAACCGCCCGAACGCTCATCGTCATACTCCAGATAGAAGGTATCCACATCCTCACGAGCAAAAAGATAAGGAGCCACGGCATCGTAGGCACCCTTGGTAGCATAGCAGGAATGATAATTGCCACGGCATACGTGGGTGTTGATGGTCAACCCCTCAGGTTTGCCCTCGATGGCAAGGTTGTTCACCTTCAGATACTGCAGGGCTTCCTGCTCTAGGGTAAATCCTGTACCCACCTTAGCCTTCCAGTAATCACTATCCACAATCATTCCCCAGGTACAGTCATCTAACTGAACGGTGCGGCAACCGGCTGCATAAATTTCCTGGAAGAAGGTGCGATAGGCCTGGGCAATATCCTCTATCAGCTGGGTGGTGTTAGGATAGAACTTGCGGGTATTCTCGGCATTCTTGCCACGAAACAGTTCGGCAAGAAACTGTGCAGGAGCAGGAACCGTCTGCTTTGCCTCGAAGATATATTTACCCTCGGCATCCAACTCCTCAAACTTCTTCACAAACAGGAAATCCTTGATAAAAGGATGATTCTCGCCGGTAATCTTGCCGGTCAGTTGGATAGAACCCTTGGTTGTTTCCTCGCCATGGAACTGGTAACCATGCTCCAGTTCGATATGCTCCACGCCATTGAATCCCCACATAAAGTCGAGATGCCAATAGCTGCGGCGGAATTCGCCATCGGTGATATAAGGCAGGCGATGCGCCTTCTGCTGCCTGATAACCTCTGTAATCAGACGGTCTTCTACGGCGCGGAGGTCGGTGGCAGAAATCTGTCCATCTGTAAACTTAGCTCTTGCTTCCTTCAACTCTGCAGGGCGCAAATAGCTGCCCACTGCCTCAAAATGTATATTTCTTACGTTACTCATTGTTTTATCTCCTATATTTTTAAATGATGAATGACTCGTCATATTTTAAGAATGAATGACTCTTGATTTGCCATTATCTGATGATAAACAGCTCTTTGCATCCGGAATTGCGGTTGCAAAGGTAAGAAGAAGAATTTTATCTTCCAAATATTCTCCGTAATTCAGAAAAATATGCTATCTTTGCAGCGAATTAAGCAAATCAGCAGAATATTATCCTGCAGGAACAGGTAAAAGCAGAAATAAAGAAACAATGGCTACAGAAGAAAATCTCGACGAAATCGACATCAAGATACTCAAGTTGTTGCAGCAGAACTCCCGACTCACCGTGAAGGAACTTGCCGCAAGAGTCAACCTCTCTCCTTCTCCAACCTTTGAACGGCAGAAGCGGCTGGAACGAGAGGGATACATCCAGCGATATGGAGCCATCGTAGACCATCACAAGATGGGACACAACGTAATCGTGCTCTGTAATATCCGGCTCAAGCAGCACACCCATGATCTGATTCAGCAATTCATGGATATCGTGCAGACCATCGACCAGATAACGGAGTGCTACAACACCACCGGCGATTATGACTTCCAGATCAAGGTATATGCCCGCGATATGAAAGCCTATCAGGACTTCATGCTCAACACGCTGGGAAATATCGAATGCATCGGAAGCCTGCACAGTATCATCGTGATTGGTGAAATCAAGGATTCGCATTATATTCCCGTAGCAAAATAAGGAGGAACGTGATGACAGCAAAAAAGTTATTTATGATATGCCTGCTTCTTGCCGGCCTTTTCTGTCTTCCAGCCGAGGCACAGCATCCTGGAGAAACCGTCAGCCCCCAAACCATCAGAAAACTGGGCGAGAAGCATTTCTTCTCCATCTCCCCTATCTCAGATGATATCTTCCGTCTGATGCGGGGGAAGACATACAAGAAAAACTGTACCGTGGCAAGAAGCGAACTGCGATACCTTAGATGCCTGCATGTTGACAAGGACGGCAGAAACATCGTAGGAGAAATGGTGTGAAAGTATGTAAAATGATACCTTGCTTTTGGCTGTTACTATAGATTAGCATTGAAATTATGTTGGCAAAATGTTGGCAATTTCTAGAAATAAAAAATCCTAACCGCTTATTATCAAGCAGTTAGGATTCTGTATGGTGCGCCTGATAGGCGCATTTTTGTGAAATCTTATGAAAATTAGAGAAATGCATAATTGCCTGATTATAAATGATATAGAAAAAATCATTGTTTCTTAATTTTACCTAAAGTTTTGATAGAATACATAAAACTCGGCAAAAATGTTGGTGGGCGAATGTAAAATAATTACTTTTGCACTCGAATTTAAACAATGAGAGTATGGCAAATATAGATTTGAAACTATCTTCCAAGGAAGACAAGGTGACGCATCGCAGCGAAATCCTAATCCGTTTTTACCAAGGTCAAAAGATTGATTATCGTGTAAAGAGTGGCTTGTTTGTGGAGCCACGCCATTTCCGATATTTCGTTAATCGTAATGCAAGTAAGAAGCAAGGTGTGGTTGTTCCAGATAAGGTTACTTCTGTAACCAAGAAAGAAGCGAAAGCCAAGGGATATGCGATTACTACGAGAGGTGAAGTAGTAATCACAGATCGTCTTATTACTCCCGAAGTGAAGTTTGATAAAGAACAAGCTCGGTTGTTGGGGGAGTTGCAGACATGGATGCTTTTGTTGCTGCAGACAAAAGTAATCTTAGTGAGGATTGGCTTGATAAGATAGTCTATCGTTTTCATCATCCTCTTGGTACAGGTAAAGTGAAAAGACAAAGAGGAAAGAAGCGAGTCTCTATGTATGAATTAGCAGAGGAGTACTTGGATAAGAAGCGTTTCTCCTATGACCATACCAAGGCTTTTCGAGTTTTAGTAAGAGACTTGGCACGATACGAAGCCTTCAAGAAGAAAGTGCTTCAAGAGAAATTTGCTTGGAACATAGATAAGATGACTCGCAAGGATATTGAGGAGTTTGAGGATTATCTGCGCAATGAGAAAACATTGTCAGAGAAGTATCCAAAGCCGTTTGAGAGCATCTTGGAGGAATATCCTGCAGAAATCAATGTGGTACATACAATGGTGAAGTTGCAAGACCGTGGTGATAACACCATCGTGAAGCTCAAAAAGAAGTTCAAGGCTTTCATGCAATGGCTGTATGAAACGGAAAGAACCACCAACCGTCCTTTCGATGGCATCAAGATAGGAGTGGAGAAATATGGCACACCTATTTATATTACAAAGGAAGAGCGTAATGTCGTGGCAGAAACAGATATGCTAGCTATGTTTGAGAAGTTGGAGGATGAGGACAAGAAAGCATGTTCAAAGCTTCCTTTGAAAACATTGGAAACTCAGCGTGACATCTTTGTCTTCCAGTGCTTGGTGGGCTGTCGTGTAGGAGACTTGATGAGATTGACTTCTCAGAACATTACCCAGGGCATCTTGGAATATGTGCCAAGTAAGACGGCAGATGAGGATGCTCCAGTGAAGCCTCGTATTCCGTTAAATCCATGTGCTTTGAAATTGGTGAAGAAATATGAGGGTGTTGATAAGGATGGACGTTTATTCCCTTTCATCAGTCCACAGAAATACAATGATGCCATCAAGGCTATCCTGTTGATTTGTGGCATCACAAGAATCGTTCAGGTTCGTAACTCAACGACTGGGGAGAATGAAATGAAACGAATTTGTGATGTTGCCAGTTCTCACATGGCTCGTCGTACTTTCGTTGGTGCAGCTTATAAGGCTGTTCGTGACCCGAATATCGTTGGAAAGATGAGTGGTCATGTTGAGGGAAGTAGGGCATTCAATCGCTATCGCCAGATAGATGATGACATATTGAAGGAAACAATAAGTTGCATTTAGCCAAGGTTTTCTGAATCTTGTAGAACCGTACGATACAAAATCGTGCGGTTTTTTGTTTTTGCGAAAAATAATAAATTTTCAAATTTAACATAAAATGGGCTGTTTTGTCAGATATTTATTACGAAAGTGTTAAATATGAAGTTTAATTGTGCATCGCCCCCTTTATTCCTTTTTGTTTCGTACTTTTGCACCAGATTTCAAAAAGAATTAAAGTAAAAAGATGCGTATTCAAGACATTTTAGCTACAGGCGCACCACTACAATTGGTGGTGGATGCGATGGATTTGAAGGAATTCTTCTTGAATTGGAAAGAGGAGATGGTGCAGAAACCTCAGAAGGAAGAGTCGCCTCTGTTGACACCAGCGGAGGTGACGGAGAAGTATCGTGTTTCCAAGGTCACTTTGTGGCGTTGGGACAAGATGGGATTGCTGGCTCCTATCAAGATGGGGCGCAAGTCATTCTATCGTCAGTCAGATATAGAGCGAGTATTTGATCTTAATAAATAGGTGTATGCTCAATATCAATCAACATTCGTTGGAGTCGCTGCCCAAGCAACTGCCAATATATGCCCTTCGATGGGAGGTGCAGAAGATTATCGAGCATTATGCAGAAGTGTTTCAATGTCCTAGGGACTTTATTATTTCTGCGGTGTTTGGTGTTGTTGGCACGATGTGTGGTAGGCATGTGACAATCTTTGATGGGAAGTATCGCAATCATCCCAATCTTTGGATTTGTCATGTTGCTCCAAGTGGTTCCAACAAGAGTTCGCCTATCAAGGCTCTGATGCAACCGATGAATCAAGAAGAATAAGGAGTTTCGGGAGAAATTCAAGGAATTCAAACGAAACACAGACGAGGAAGAACCGACTTTGAATCAGTTGACGGTTTCAGATGTGACTCCAGAAGGATTGTATAAAATCTTGGATGGCAGAGCGGAATCGAAAGATGGTCTTTTGCTCTATAGGGATGAAATCAAGGGCTTTATAGATGATATGGGACGATACCATAACAGTGGTGAGGTGAGCAATTACTTATCAATATGGGATGGAACCACTTTTCCTGTCACTCGCAAGACTCAGCCACCGATGTATATCGAGAATCCTTTCCTGTGCATCATGGGTGGAATCCAACCCGATGTATTCAGTGAGGCATTCAAGCGAGACTTGGCAGGTGTGGGCTTTGTGCAAAGATGGTTGTTCGCCTATCCCGATGAGATACAGAAGGCTCTTTATTCTGATTCAATATTGGATGCCAAGTATGAAACTGCATGGAATGAAATCTTTGAGAAGTTGTTGGCTATTAATGATATGGAACTTACGTTGAGCAATGAGGCAAAGCAAGTTTATATCGACTACTATAATGAGACAATATCTCGTACAGATGATGCTGATTCCTATATGTCTTCGATGCTATCCAAGTTGAGAATCCATGTGTTGAAGTGGTGTGCCATTACTCACATCTTATCATGCTCGGATAATGCAGGAGGTGGGCAATACTTTGTTTTGCCAAGTTCTTTGGAGATAACTGCTGATGAGATGCGGTATAGTGTGGAGTGCATGCGCTACTTTGAGTATTGTGGAACCAAGGCTTTGAATCTTGTTGTGGGTGAAGGGCAGATAAAGAAACCTACCAAAGAACAGTTGATTAAGGATTTGGTTTCATTAGTCGGAATAGACAAAATGAATATCACGAAGTTTGCAGAAGGAATAGACGTAAGTCGTCAATATGTGAGCAAGGTGATAAAAAAGTAGACTAAGTTGCGTGGTTGCGGTAGCGATAGTATGTATCAATCTGTGAATCAGGGAGATGAATAAGAACGCAACCGCAACCAAGAACAAATGTGATGATTATGAACATATTTCCAATAAATGTATCTGTTTATGATGGTGTGATGGATAATAAGGGAACTATCTCCTCTCTTGGAGATTTTCTGTTCTCGCAAGAACGTCAGTATGAGATTCTGATGCTTCGCCATCTGTCAAGCAAAGAAGAGCGTGATAGTTGGAAGCGAAAGTTGCCACAAGCCACGATAGGTGGAGTGTTTCAACCAACGAGGTCTATTCAGAACATCCAATATCGTTCTGGGTTGATATGTGTAGATATGGATGCCAAGGAGAATCCTGCCATATCTGATTGGAATGCAGTGAAGGAGCAACTTGCCGTGATACCTCAGATAGCTTATTGCTCATTGAGTGTTAGTGGCAACGGACTTTTTGCAGTTATTCCCTTGCGCTATCCAGAGAAGCATTTATTGCAATTCCGACAGTTGCAGCACGACTTCTATCGAATGGGGATAACCATAGATGCAGCTTGTAGTGACATCACAAGAATGAGGTGTGTCAGCTATGATGCGCATCCAATTATTAACGAGAATGCCATCCCATACGAAGGCATTTATATGGAGCCGCCAAAAGTGAGGCGGTATTTATCGTATAGGAACATCAGGGAGAACGACATCTTATCAGAAGTTGCTGCTTGTTGCAAGCAAATAGAACAGCGTGGCATTGACATAACAGATGGTTATGACCAATGGCTGAAAGTGGGTTGCTCACTTGCCACGTTGGGTGAGGATGGGCGAGACTTCTTTCATCTGTGTAGTCAACAGAGCATGGACTACAACGAATCGAAGACCGACAAGATGTTCTCGGATCTCTTGAAACGGAATTATCAAAATATCAACATCGGAACATTCTTCTGGCTATGCAAGCAGAATGGAATCCAGATGAAGTGAAAACTAAGATGAAAGAGTATGTGCCTTCATCAAACTAAACAAGTATCTGAGATTATTGCTCGAAGAAAGGCTGGATGGAACCTTATTAGATTCGAGCAATAATCTCAGGAAGTTGTGAGGCGGTCGTATGCTTGTTTATGGGATGTATTAAGGTCATTTTTTACCTTGCGCTTGCGCCGATAAAACGAAACATTTTTATAGCAGGGGGGAGCCTAATCCCCGGTTCGCACGCTAACCGGCTGAAAATTTGCATATTGCCCTAAGAAAAATGTTGCTCATTTTTGCGGCAAGCCGAGGGGATAGTTGTAGTATGATTGGTATGTATTATTAGTGATGTTTTTATATGCTAAAATCAAAGTTTAGTCTATCGCAAAGGGTGGAATGAGAAATAATCTGCATCTTCCAATGGTGGAAGTGCAGACTTTATATTTCTAAGACGGTGGTCATCCTTTTGATTTGTGGAAAATTCGGAATTCTTCTTTTCCTTTGGTTGTCTGGTAGGATGATATGTACTTCTGTTGTTGTAGCAATTTTAGTAAAGACTCATTCCAAGATGTTGCTTTTATGGTTGGTCGTTTGCCTTTATTGCTTAACTCAGCATATTGATTACCTAATGCAGTAAGAACTTTTTCTGTATTCTCTGGTTGGGCTGATATGATTAGAACTGCCAATTTTACTCTGTCAGATATTTTACAATTAGACTTTAGTAAATGAAGCAAATATTCTTCAGATAGATTGATGTCTTTGCTCTCTATAACAGCATTGATTATAATTCCTTCTGATGCTGTCGCTTTCATTTTAGTTTCATCCGATACAATCTGAAGAATTACCCTCTTTTCTATTGTAGAGAATGTTGGAGAACTTAATAATGTCTCTAAGCAATGAGCGTTAATTGCATACGACCAACTTAAATTTTCTATAAATTTTTCCGAATAAAAAATTAGGTATTCTGCCAATGCTGATGTTTCGTTCATTATAGAAAGAACTTCTTGCTTGAAAGGAATCTTATCTTGGCTGATAAGGATATTTAGGCGCTTAAAACTAAGCTCTTTAAGTGCTTCGCATTTGTTAAACTCAAGATTGAATGAGTTGAGCAGCATCTTGTAGCTTTCTATGCTTAATGCTTCTGAAGCAAAAAGTCCCACAAATAATTTACTGGCATTTTCGTCTTTTTGTGGAAAATCCAGATCTGCTAATTCTTTTGCATAGTATTCAAGGTATTTTATTAATTCGTTGGAAATGCTTCCTTTGTATGAATAATAAAATGATACGTTTTCCCATGATGGGGCAATGATAAAGCATTTTGTGGCTATATCATACATGTTCTTATCCATTATGTCATCGTAACTATCTAAGTGATTATTTTGCCCTTGTAAATATTCCTCTTTTATTGATGCCTCGATTTTATTGTTATTTAGAATGAATAGAAGTGATTCTGGTGTTTCATCTTTGTTGGTATCATTTAATAGTGATAGAACATCCTGTATATGTGCACTAACGTATTGTATTAGTTGTGCATTTTGAGTGGATGAAATTCTTGAATAGTTAAGATTGTTGTCAGTTATAATAACTTCATCTTTTGATAGATGATTTACGATTATAACAAGATTCCCTGTAGATAATGTGTAACTGTCGTTTTCTATAGAACATTCGAGAAGCTCTGAACTAATGTCATTCAGTTCATTAAATATACTCTGTTCTATTATTTCATAGCAGCGTTCCAAACTAATTTCTTCTGAGTGCTGGGTAAGGAATGAATAATTGCCGTTAATCCAATCTTGTGCCTTAATACACAAGTCTTGGCAATATTTGAGGTAGCCTTGTATTAATAGGCATATTTCATCTTCATTTTTCCAATTGAGAATATTGCCCCATGAGCGTTCTTCGTTCCATTTGATGAAATGATCAAAAACGTTCTTCTGTTGTTTGCCATAGTTGTAGTATTGAGCTAAGAAATCTAATGGTGCATTATCATGCTCTAATCGTAACATAATATGTACAAATTTTTCGTGCTGCTTTTGAGACGCAGCAAAGAAATCTAATAGCTCGTTGTTTAAAATGGCATCACTTTCGAACATATATGGTTTGAGTTCTTTGACAAAATTATTAATTCTGTCTATGTGATGCTCGTATGGTAGAGGTATTTGGCGCTTTAGAGATAACAAGAAATCTCTATCTGATAAGGATACCATGCCTTCGTAGAAATATGATATATAGTCGTAGTATTCTTCGTCTATATAACCTCTACGGAGAAAAACATCTTGCATTGGAGATAATTTTATATCTTTGTAAAGCTGAGTATTACCTATGTTATATTCGGAAAACAACTCTTTCAGCTTTAATGATTTAACCGCTATCTTTTCTTTCTCAATTTTCTTGTAAGCATTGGAGATTGTTTCTTTTCCATTACGGACAGAATTTATTCGTTTAGAGTATTTAGTTTCATCATCGATGTTAGCCATATTAATATTTTTTGATGTTCTATCTTTGTTACCATAGTAAGAATAGTACTCATATTCAATTCTGTTTTGAACTCTAACATTGTTGAATAAAGATTCATCTTTGGCGATATCTTCTAATGAGTAAATGTAATCGTTTACTTTTATGCCTGCCATGCTATTGTCATATTTTTCTCTTATTTTATAAAGAAACAATAATCTGTATTCATAAAGTGTTAGTAGCTTACTTTCATTATAAAACTGTTCTTCTTTTTTGATGTTTTCTTTCTTTTCTTCTATTTCCTTTAATGCTTCAGAAATGAAAGCTCGTTTCTTGCTTATGCAAGTATATACCTTTCCTTCTCTGCGATGTAGTAACGCAAAGTCTTGTGGAAAGTAATTCTTATACACGATCATAGCCAACAACTTGGTAGGGTTAAGCTGTTGATTGTTTGTAAATAATTTATCGTGATATTGTTTGTATTCATTGACAATGTTTGTAAGTATGCGCATGTCTTGTATAAAGAATGCCATTTCTGATAAGTCATCATCAGATATGTCTTTTTCGGAGAATTCTTTTGCTTTAAGGGCATTTTTTAGTTTGTCCTTTGAGTTTGATGGATTGATTACAGGTATAACTGTTGTGATATAATCAAAAAATTTAGTGCGTTCTTCATTTTTGAAAACATCATCTTTTATGGCATAAATGAATGTAATGTGCCTACCAACAATTTTTGATTCATTGATAAGCTGATTTAATTCTCTGAGTTTCAAAAAGATATTTGGCGTTCCAAAACGATCTAAATCTTCGATGATGACAACATTGTATTTAGTAACTTGGAAAAAATATAAAATTTCATCAAGATGTTTGTTGAATATGGAATTATCTTCAACGACTTCAATTTCGCCATCTTTTAGATTAAGTTTGTTCAGTTTGGAATTGCTATATGACTTGATAATGTAGCTAGATACTATAAATGCTGCATATAACAACCATAATACGCCCAAACAATCACAAAACGTATTTCCGAGTGTGCCAAAATTAAAAAGTCGATATAGTGTTTCTACTCTGGCAAAAGAAGGTTCAAAAACAATTAAAAATGCCAACAGAGTAACAATGCTTTTCAAAGAGTATATTGTAAGGCTTTTTTGAGATATATGAACAATTCTGCGAAAGCGAGAGTTGGGTACATTTTTAGTTTCTTCTCTATAAATGAGTTGTTGTAAAATGCTATACTCGATTTTTCGGTTGAGATTTTCAATGTCATGATCATCGGGAGTAGAACCGTTAGGTCCTTCATTGTTTTCTTCTTCATTTGCTCGAAGGGTAGCTAATGATATGGGCAGAAAAACGCGACCTTTGTGTGAAAAGTCTTCCATAAGAGTTCTTAGTACAGAACTCTTTCCTGAGCCAAATGGCCCAGTAAGGGCAATATTTCGTATATTTTTCTCTTTGGCGCAAGTAAGTGCTTCGTCAAGTTCTTTGACGGTTGAAAACGAAGGATCGTCTGGTGCCAACTTTGTTGGAAGTAATGTGTCTATTTGTTTCATTTTATTTTTTTGTCTCGCAACACATTTTTGTAATATCTTTGTTTACTACACCATGGTATTTATGTTGTTGTAGCTGTTCCTTTCTGAATTATTCGTTCTCTTGGTGCTGCTTTTCAAGATACGCCAATCCAAAAACATTTGGCAAATATACAAAAAAGATTTGAAATATAGACAATCTTAGTGGAACATTCTTACAAATTTAATACAATTTATCAGGCTTATCTTTATTTCTTGTTCCATGTATTGATAATTTTTATTGTGAAACATATTTAAAATATCTCTACGGGCAAGACTTTTTCAACTTTTTTTATTATCTTTGCGTTTCATATATAATAATGTATAACAAATAAGACATAATCCCCCCAATAGGGGCAAATAATAATGAAGAAAGAGAATAGTCCATATAGTGCAGCTTTCACGGGATGCTCATTCATGATGTATGAGATGAACCGAATGCTCCCTCTGTTTCTTGCAGATAATTCTGAAGAATTACTCTTGCAAGAGATAGAGAATAATCAGGTTTTGCTCCTTAATTCACAGGTGTCTCGTAAGAAATATATCCGAGAACTGAAGAGACGCTTTGAGGCAGTGCCAAGAACTTTTTGGTTAGAATACCAAAATATGAGTGAAGCTGCACAGCGACTTGCCATCTTTTATGTGTTGTTGAGTACGTACAGATTGGTTTTGGATTTTCATCTCAATGTTACCGTGAAGAAGTGGAATTCTGTTGATCCTCATGTTTATTTGGATGATGTTGCTATGGAACTTTCACAAATTGCAGCTGATGATACATTTGTGGATTCTTGGTCTGATAATACGAAAAATAGGGTTGTTTCAGCCTATCTAACCTTTATAGATCAAGCAGGTCTCTTTGACCGTAAAAGTTTTGAATTGCATAAGGCAATTGGGGTGACAGATAATGAATATGCCTATTATGTTCAGATTGGACAGGAGTGGTTTTTGGAAGCATGTCTGCTTCATCCTTATGAAATCAATCACATAAAAAGTCTTGTGCTATGACAGTTAGTGAATTATATGAGAAACTGCATTCTCCACAGTTCCAAGATACGGAAACGGATATGTTTTATAACTTCTATATATTTCAGTATCCTGCTACAGACGAATATGAGATTCGCAGGCAAATACAGGTGTTCAAGGAGAACTTGAAACGTCCAGCTTCTTACGTGGACACTCTTACCTTGGATTTGTTTGAGGAGTTCTGTCGCTTTCTTGACTTGCAAAATTTTGGAAAACAAAATCCATCTTTGCTCAGGTTCTTGATGCAGATGGAGGCAAAGACTCCTGATAATATTCAGAAAGTATTGAGTCAGCAAGCCAATAGCCAAAAATTTTATGAGTATATCTACGAGCGTATTCAGCAGCATATCAGCATCAAGGATGAGATGCATCGTCCTTATGTCTTTGTGTATGGCATAGGAGATATGTTTCCTTATCTGCGTACGAATGTCTTTTTGACTAATTATGAGAAGTATAACCAAACCAACAAGTACAAAATTATTGTGTTTTACCCTGGTGAGCGAGATGGCAATTCCTTTCGCTTGTTCAATGTGTTGGAGGATGCTCATGCCTACAGGGCGCATATCTTGTTGAATGACAAAAACGAATAATAATCGACCATTATGATAATAGAAAAAATATATAAGAACAGAATTGTACGTCCGCTTAACCCCGCAGTTTCTGCTGAGGATTTCAATAGTGAGACGGTGAAGACCGAAATCGATGAATATGTATTCACCGATGAGATTATCAATGGTCTTTTTAACGTACTGAATGCCATCTGGACTCAGAATGTTAGTCATAATGGTATCTGGATTAATGGCTTCTTTGGGTCTGGAAAGTCTCATTTTCTTAAATTTTTGGGTTATTGTATCGAGCCGAAATATCAAGAAGCAGCTTTGGCAAGACTTTTGGAGGCTGTCAAAGAACGAGACCCACTTACTGTGCCTGATACAAATAGTACTGTTACTATTGATGATATGCAGCAACTATCAGCTTGGTTGCGCAAGGCTGAGATTGATGTGGTGTTGTTCAATATTGGTACTGTGCATGATACCAACTCTGAGGAAAAGGAGGTTTTCACTCAGGTATTTTGGAATCAGTTCAATCGTTTCCGTGGCTATAACTCTTTTAATTTGGCTTTGGCGCAGAATTTGGAGAAAGTCTTGGATAATGCGGGCAAATTCGGTGAGTTCAAAAGCCATTTGGCAGAAGAAGGCTTTGATTGGGAGGAGCAGGCTAGTATGCTTGCCACAATCATGCTTGATCATATTTTAGAGATAGCCAAGGAAATTCTGCCAATCCTTACGTTGGATTCTCTTAGAAAAGCCATTATGGATAACAAGGAAAATGTTAGTCCTGAGGCATTCTGTAAGGAGCTTAAGGAGTTTATCGACAAAAAGCAAAACAAGAACTATCGTATGATATTCTTGGTGGATGAAGTGAGCCAGTTTATTGGCGACCGTAAGGAATTACTTTTACAATTGCAAGAGGTGGTGACAGGCTTGCATCGCTATTGTGATGATAAGGCTTGGGTTACTTGTACAGCTCAGCAGGACCTCTCTCAGGTGCTTACTAATGTGCAGATTGTGCAGACTAATGCAGACTATGGCAAAATTATGGGGCGTTTTGAAGTACGTGTGTCTTTGAAAGGGTCTCAAACAGAATATATTACCCAAAAGCGTCTTTTGGATAAGAATGAGGAAGGCATACAAGTGCTGGAGAAAGTTTGGGATGAAAAGTATCTTGCTATTGAAGATCAGTTTGCTTTGCCGACTTCTTTCCACTCATTCCGCAATGAGGAGGAGTTTGTAGATTATTATCCTTTTGTGCCTTATCAGTTCTCACTCATTGGCAAGGTTCTTGATTCTTTCGGTGCTTTGCGTTACATCGACTCGCAGAGCCGTGGAAATGAGCGAAGTATCATCAAGATTACGCATAGCACAGCCATAAAGGCAAAAGATGATGAGATAGGTAAGTTTATCGCTTTCGATCGCTTTTATAATGCAATGTTTGAGGGGTCGCTCATGGCATCGGGACGACGTGCAAAAGATAATGCGGATGCTATGATTAAGGAATATGCTGATCAAAGTTTTGCACAGCGAGTGGTGAATATCTTGTTTATGATATGTAATCTTTCTGCTCCAAATAAATTGGTCTTCCCTGCAACCAAGGAGCATATTGTTACCTTGCTTATGGAGGATGTTGACACCAATAAGGCTGAGTTGATAGCCCGTACAGAGCAGGCTCTTGGATTCCTCGACCAGAAGCACGTCATCCGTGTGGAGAAATTCTCTGATGGGCGTGCAGATGTGTATTGTTTCCAGAGTGAGGATGAGATTGATGCTGCACGTGAGATAGAAAGTCAGGAGATAGACCAGGCGACGATGGCGAACTATTTTGCGCAGATATTTCGTACCCATTTCAAGTGTGGAACTTCTGCTAATAAGGAGGCTTATGGTTCTCGTAGTTTCTCCATTGGGTGGCAAATTTATGGACGTAACTTCTATGCCAATAATGCTGACATCAATGTTGAGTTTGCATTGGGGAAAAATCAGAGCGGTGGCTCTCTCTTTGGTACCAATGAACCGAATAAACTTACCTTCAATGTGGAGGCTGAATTTTGTAAGGACAAACTTTTGGTCAATGATTTCTTTTGGTATTGTCAGGTACAGAAATGGTCGGCTACAGCATTAAATGGGGGTGGTGAGACACGTGAAAAAACACGTAAGGCTTTTGGTGAAAGGGCTTTGGATGTTTATAATACTCGTATTGTGCCTAAGATGAACGCCATCTTGAATCATTGTGACATTCTTTCGGGAAATACTGTCATCAATGTGAATGGAGAGGGTGCCGTTCGTTATAAGAACGCTTTGGAGATTCATTTCCAAAATGTGTATCCTTATGCTTCTTTGGCTGTATCAGAGGGTATTGTACCTACGTCTCTCGAAGAGTTGCGTAAAAAGATTACTCGCCATATAGAGTCGGGAGAGTATGGTCCTCTCAATCCGATTACACCTCCTGAACAACAGGTTGAGCAGCACATTTCTGGGCAGTTTGGGACGGTCTTTGTCAGTGAAATTATACATACCTTTGCTGCCAGACCTTTCGGCTGGTCGGATTATGCTACCGTGTATTTCCTCAATGAGTTGCGCCGTCGTGGTCGGTGGGCATTGAAGTACAACAATGATACTAATGTCGATAACAAACTGATTGCTCAAAATATTATCAAGGAACAGAATAAGTTTACGATAATTCCAGCTACGTCAATCTCGCAAGAGTTGATTAATCAGTTTGTTGAGGCTTGGAAGTATGCGCTTAATATTCCTTCGGCTCCTGCTTGCTATGATAGTGGTGAACTCTTTGCTCTGTGCAAGGAAACTGATGTACAGAAAGGTGAGAGGCATGTCAGCATCAAGAGTATCTTGCATAACTATAAGGAGATGCGTAAGGAGATTGCAACCTTCCCATTTGTCTCGGCATTAGATGACGCCATTGAGTTACTAGAGAAATGGCAGGCAGAACGTGACCACAAAAAATTCTTTGAATTGGTAATTACCGATAGGGAGAAAGGTAAGGAAATCTTCGACCGTTGCAAGAGTCTCAAGGCTTTCTTGGACGATCAGTTTGCTGGCTACAAGAAGATAAGAAACTTTATCAACGACAATCTTGATAACTTCGATTTCCTTCCGTCTGAAGATCAGAAAAAGGGTAAGCAACTTTATGCGATGGTGGCGGATGAGTGGCCTGTGCCAAGTATGAAGCGATATGGTCTGTTGACTCGTGAGCTGACTCGTTCTTTGGAAACAATGAAAAAAGAGAAGCGAAACGAGATTTCTGAAAAATACAAGTTGGTGTTTGAGGATTTGCGACAGGTATGCGCTGAGGCTGATGTGGAATATCGCATCAATGAGCAGAATGTTATCAAGCAGATGACGGTCAGCGATAAACTCTATGTGTTGGCTGGTAATCTCAATACCTCAGAGTATCGGGCTGCACAGGTACAAGAAATTATGGAACGGAGCCATCATGTAGATGGTAAGCCTGGGCGACGTACCCGAATGGTAACGTTGCATACGGGTTCAACAACTCCACTTAATACGGAAGCTGCTGTGGATGAATACCTTGCCAAACTGAAACTACAGTTGATGGAGGTGGTCAATTCTCGCAGCGAGAATGATGACATCATGGTAAAATAATAATTTGCAATCACGATTATTGAATATATGGATACGAATAGATTGAAACGCTTCGCAACCGAAACACGCAAGATGATAAGGGATGGAGTGGCTCGCAAACTCATCAACCTTGGATTTGATATGAAGGGTGAGGCTGAGCTGTTTCCTCAGAAGTTACAAGGGGTAACCCTTTACCGAGGTCAACAATGGGAGGAATCTTTTTATGATAAGTGGATGGTTCTTTATGAGGCTATCCAGAAGCATGGCGTAAATGAGGTTTGCGAGGAGGTGGCTTATACTTGGTTCAACCGACTGGTAGCTATTCGCATCTTGCAGATGAATGGATTCATCGATCGTGTGCTGCTTTTTGACAATCCCGATATCCGTGTGCCTCATATCGTGAGTGAGGCACGTCAAGGGCGTTTCCCTAAGATGGGGGATGGGGATCGTATTCGTTTGCGTGGCTTGTTGGGTGATCCTGGTAAAACTTATGAACAGTTTTCCTTGCTTATCACAACATTTTGCCATGCTACCCCTATCTTGCAGCGTTGCTTTGGCAGCATCAATGATTATACAGAATTGCTTCTTCCTGAAGATATTCTTGATGAAGATAAGTTTGTGGATAAACTCAACAAAACGGACTTTATCTCCGAGGAAGATTACAAGAGCACAGAATTATTGGGGTGGCTCTATCAGTTTTATATAGCAGAGCGTAAGGCAGATGTGTTTGCTTCTTTCAAGAGCGGACATAAGGCAGAGGCGGATGATATAGCTCCTGCAACACAGATATTTACCCCCAACTGGATTGTGAAGTACATGGTACAGAATACTTTGGGAAGAATCTATCTTGATAACAATCCTCATGCCGAGTTGGAAGGGAAGATGGCTTATCTTGTGCCTCAATCAGATTCGGCATTGAATGATAGCAGCCATATTTATACTTATTCAGCTTTGGAGGACTTGAAGGTGATAGACCCAGCTTGTGGTTCTGGGCATATCCTCTTGGAGGCTTTCGACTTGCTTTTTGATATGTATATTGATGAGTACTATAGTCGTAGGGAGGCTATAGAGAATATTTTTGCTCATAATTTATTGGGTATCGACCTCGACACTCGTGCCAAGCAACTTGCTACTTTTGCGCTTTTGCTGAAGGCATGCCAGAAGGATGATTCATTCCTGACAGCCGAGGTTATGCCGAGGGTGCTGGATGTGCCAAAGCCTCATGGCTTGGATAAACATGCATTGCATCAAGCTTGTCTTGATTTTATTGGGGGCTATGAGAATGTGGTGGCAGATGAGTTGGCTGGCAATATCGAGGATATGAAGGACATGGATACCTTGGGTAGTATCATGCAATTCCCATTGGATGATATGCGTCCAATGATAGCTACTTGTTATGAGCAGTGGATTGAAGACGGTTTGGAAGATTGCCCAGAAAATGTGCGTCGTATCTTGCCTTATGTCCAAGTCATATTAGCCCTTACGGACAAATATACTTGCGTCATTGCCAATCCACCTTATATGGGGGCTGGCAATATGAATAGTACCCTTTCGGAATATGTGAAGACTTATTATACTGAGGGGAAGGCAGACTTGTTTTCTGTGTTTATGATGATGGGTATGGAGCGTTTGCAAGCTAATGGCAAGATGGCACAAATCAATATGCAGAGTTGGATGTTTCTTTCTTCTTTCGAGAAGCTGCGTAACAATTTCCTTCAAAATTATTGCATAGACAATATGCTTCATTTGGGTGCTCACACCTTTGATGAACTTTCTGGTGAGGTTGTGCAGAATACAGCTTTTGTGTTGACAAATGCTGAGCTAGATACTGATATGGAAGGTATGTATTATCGCCTTTTGGATGGGAAAAACTGTGTAGATAAGGAGCAACTCTTCCTATCTCATATCTATGGAAATGAGGATGGTAAGCATATTTACTATCCTAATGTGGCACAGAATAACTTTGAGAAGATTCCTGGATGTCCTGTTGGATATTGGTTGGGAGCAAATTGGGGTGACACATTTGCTAAATATGAGCCTTTGGGAAATAGTTTTGCATTTAAAAAAGGCATGAGTACAGGTGACAATTTGCGATTTACAAGAAATTGGAATGAAGTATCTTATGCAAATATTGCTTTTTCATGTCAATCAAACGAAGAATCTTTAATCCTTTCTCAAAAATGGTATCCTATTAATTATGGGGGTACCTTTCGAAAATGGTATGGCAATCAAGATTCTGTGGCAAATTGGATGCATGATGGAGAAGAAATGAAAGCAAATGCAACTATTTTAAATAAAGGTGGTCATTGGTCTAGGTATATAACAAGTACAGATTGCTTTTTTAAAGAGGGGCTGTCCTGGAATGCAATATCGTCAGGTGATATTTGCGTGAGATATTTTGGCAAGGGCTTTATTTTTTGTAGTGCAAGTATGTGTGGATATGGGGATTCAATTATTCCAGTAATAGGACTACTTAATTCAAAGGTATCTTTAGATGTTTTGAAAGTTTTTGCTCCAACAATGAATTATGGTCCCTTGCAAGTTAAGAGAATTCCTTTTATAGATAAATTGGATAGTTGCCAACCTGTTGTTCAAGAAAATATTTCTCTATCTAAACAAGACTGGGATGCTCACGAGACTTCATGGGATTTTGAGAAGAATCCTCTTGTTATTCTTGCTCAACGAGGCTTGAAATCTGGAACAGATATTGCAGGAACTTCTCTTCGAATGTCTGATATGGTGGAACAATTCAAGGATGAATGGACAGAGAAGTTTATGCGGCTCCATGCCAATGAGGAACAACTCAACCGAGAGTTTATCGGCATTTATGGCTTGCAAGATGAGTTGGCTCCAGATGTGCCTCTTGATGAAGTCACCATCCTCCAGCAAGGTGAAAAAACTATTGAGGACAATAAAATGGTATGGCATGACGATGTAATAGTAAAGCAATTTGTCAGTTATGCTATCGGTTGTATAATGGGTAGGTACAGTATCGATTGTAAGGGACTTGTCCTTGCCAATCAAGGTGATTGTAAGGAGAAGTTTCATCAGCTTGTGCCTGATAGCAGGTTTGAACCTGATGACGATGGTGTCGTACCGCTGATGGATGAGAATTCTCCTTTTAGTGATAATGTTGTGAGTCGTATTTCAGACTTAGTAAAGACGGTGTTTGGCAACGGTACACAAGCTGAGAATCTTAACTATATAGAGGCTACATTGGGTAAGAGTTTGTATGACTATATGAAAAAGGACTTTTGGAAAGATCATAAGAAAATGTATCAGAAACGTCCTATTTACTGGCTCTTTTCTTCAAAGAAGGGAGTCTTTCAATGTCTTGCATATATGCATCGAATGGATGCTTATATTGTGGGTAAGGTGAGATTAAAATATCTTTTGCCTTACATCGAATGGCTAAAGGCAAAAATAGAAGATTTGATGGTAAGACAGGCAGAACTATCTTCATTGGAACGCAGACAGCTACGTGAGTATAACAAATGGCTTGATGAGTGTCGTGAATATGATGTCCGTCTTCATGAGGTCGCTAATCAGCAAATTTGCATTGACCTGGATGATGGTGTCGTTGTAAACTACACCAAGTATGGTGATGTGTTGGCAAAATTGAAATAAAAACGTATTTAAACATAGATGGTTATGACTGCGCAAGATATAAAGGACATGATGCTATATGGCGAGCGCATCAACATAGAGTATAAAGAAGCATCTGGCGATTTGCCAAAATCGCTATGGGAGACTTATTCCTCATTTGCCAATACTATTGGTGGAACTATTATCCTGGGTATTAAAGAACACAGAAGTAAATCTGTGGAAGAAGGAAAGTTTGAAGTGAGAGGCGTAGGGGATGCTAGCAAGATGTTGAAGACGTTGTGGGATACGATAAATAGCGACAAGGTTAGCCGCAATATATTGTTGGATAGCGATGTGGAATGTGTGGAATATGAAGGAAAAACGCTTATCGTTGTACATGTTCCTATGGCAAATTATACCGTACGTCCCATCTATATTAACAAAAACATTATTGGTGGTACTTTTAAGCGCAACTACGAAGGAGATTATCACTGCACAGATGATGAGGTCAAGTCGATGCTAAGAGATGCCAACGAGAATGGAAATGATGGTGCATTGGTAGAAAATTATGGGATGGATGATATAGACTTGCCTACATTGCAAGCTTATCGCAATCGTTTTGAGGTAAGAAATGTTGATCATGCTTTCAACCAACTTGATAATAAGGAGTTCTTGCGAAATTTAGGTGGTTATACTCTTGACCGAAATACAGGAAGAGAAGGATTGACGATAGCTGGACTCATGATGTTTGGTAAGGGCTTGCCTGTAAGAGACCGTTTTGATAACATCAGGATGGACTACATTGACAAAACAAATTTGGAAGAGGACAGCCGATGGAGCGACCGCTTGACCTATGATGGTACCTGGGAGAATAATCTCTATAACTTCTTTATGAAAGTTATAGCTAAACTCACTGTGGATTTGAAGCGTCCATTTAAATTGGAAGGAATGGAACGTGTGGATGACACCCCAGTGCATAAGGCGGTACGTGAAGGATTGACGAATATGATAATCCATTCTGACCTATTGATAACAGGAGTACTTAAAGTAGAAAAATATGACAAGGAATTTCTGTTTTCCAATCCTGGTGCTCTCAAACTTCCCATGGAAGAAATCATGCGAGGTGGAAACTCGAAGGCACGTAACCCTAGAATACAGAATATGCTCAGAATGATAGGATATGGTGAAAATATTGGCAGCGGTTATCCTACCATATTGAAGGCGTGGAAAGACCAAAATTGGCGTAAGCCAATTTTGATGGATAGAACAGACTTGCGCCAGGTAGATTTAGTTCTCCCGATGATAAGTCTTTTGCCTGAGTCTGTGATCCATGAAATGGAAACCTATTATGGAGAAAAAGTTTATCATGGGTTAAGTGCCGAGGAGCAGATGATTGCTGCTTATCTTTGGAATGGTAATAGTGTGAGCAATGAGGAATTGCAACAGATATTGGGGCTGAATCCTATTGAAGTAGGTAAAATCTTGCATAAGATGGTTGACAAGCAATTGTTGAATCAAGATAGCAAGAATAGGTGGACTACTTACTCAATTTGTAAGGAAACTTCTATTGGTGAGGAAAGAAGTGAGGAAAGAAGTGAGGAAAGAAGTGAGGAAAGAAGTGAGGAAAGAAATCGTATAGGATTAAGCCTTATAGAAAAACAAGTTTTAGACTTGATAAAGCTTGATCCTAATGAGACCTACCATTCTTTGGGTGTTAAACTCTCTGTTGGTGAAACAACCATATATAAGGCACTTACTCATCTAAAAAAGTTGGGGGTTGTTCGACGTAAAGGAGGTAGAGCGTATGGGCATTGGGTATTAAATGAAAATATAAATAAGACCGAATATTAGTGATGAGCATCAGAGATAAGATATATAACTATTTCGATTCTACGGCGGATTTGCGTGTGCTGTTCGTATTTGACGCTATGGGAATGTTGCGAAATGAGATAGAATCAATAGATGAGCCTTGGAAAGATGGCTATGTCTATAAGGTGTTCGAGGGCGACTGGTTCTCGACAAAGGTTCGTCTTGCTACGGAATGGCAAGATAAAAGGGTGATCTTGGTGTTCAATCAGCAGGAGCCTGTGGAGCTGGAATCTTGCTTGAATTTTCCTTTGATGAGTGTGTTGAAAGCCAATATGGTGTTTCACGAGGAAGATGCTGTGGCATTTATGCAACAGCGTGGCATTTCTATGGAATATGCCGACTTCTTCAAACGTCATATAACAGAACTGTTGCGTGATAAGTTCAATAACGTACTTTCGCCTTATTATAATACGAAGACATTCTCGTTTGATGTCGCGCATCGTGGCATTCTTTCTGTTTATCTTGGCTCTGATAAACTTTTGGAGTGGTATCAGCTATTGGCTCGTATCATTATCCTGTTTGGCGCTGAGGATACTACAAAAGCAACAGCTTTTTGGGGAAAGTTTACAACAAAGAGTAAAGTGAGTGCATCGGATATCCTAACAGCCTTGAAAGATAAGGTTGCTATGCTAGTTGGGTTCACTTTTGATGAAAAAGCCTTGAACCCGATGAAAGCGGTAGCGGAAGCGATGAAGTATAATCTTATTACCCAACAGTTGGCAGTAATGGAAACTGATCCTTATAAGAAAATGAAGGTGCAGAATGGTTTGCTTTTGCAAGAATTGAATACAATTATGTCTTCTATTGCAGACAATACAAAGTTGTCAGAATCTTTTGTGCCAGCTTTTGCTAGATTGAGTGAGGATGTTAAGGAAGAAACCTTGTTAGATGTTTATGGGGCAGATGCTTCTTATTCGTTCTTGTCTGATGCAATGAGCAAGAAGCTTTTGCTTCAGTGGACTAAGGATTTGCTTTATGATAATCCTGCAGGCTTATCTGATAAACTTATTGAACAGTTTGAAAATAAAAAAATAGGAAAAAAACTGGCGACATTGGTTAATTTCGTAAAGTTGGTCTGCGCCTTTTACCAAGTATGGAAAGGTATAGATACGTTCAAACTTAACACTCCAGATTTATATGTTTCAGAGTATGTGGAAACGTATAGTAAACTTGATATGTTCTATCGTCAAGCTGTATGTGCCTATGTGGATTTGGACATGAACTCGGAATCTGCTTTTGGGGAACGAATAAAGATGAAGCTGGATGAGGATTATTTATCTTTGACCAATGAGGAAAATGTAGAATGGCTTGCTTGCCTGAAAGAGTTTGGAAATGGGTTTGAGACTGTCACAATGGTAGAACGTCAACCGGACTTCTTTAAAAATCATTTGGCGAATATTAAGTCGAAAACGGCAGTTATTGTGTGTGATGCTTTGCGCTATGAGATGGCAATAGAACTTTTGCAACGACTTGGCAATAAAAAGCATATTGCCACGTTGACCCCAGCACTGGCTATGCTTCCTACCGAGACAAAATACACAAAGCCGTCCTTGCTTCCTCATAAGACTTTGACTTTAGGAGAAAAAGACATGATGGTGGATGAAAAAGTGCTGACTTCGACAGAAAGCAGAACCACACACTTGCGGAACTATAATGATGATGGACTATGTATAAACTATAAGAGATTAAAGGAACTTAGCAAGACGGAGCAACGTGAAATCTTTAAGCATAAGTTGGTGTATGTATTCTATAATATATTGGATGATAATCTGCATGGATGTTCTTCAAGCACTTTTAGAACGACATGTGAACAATGCTTCAAAGACTTGGAGCAGCTTGTTGGTTTTATACATGATACTGCTAATGTGACAGAAATCCACATTACGTCAGATCATGGTTTCTTATATAATGATAAGGCGTTTTTGGATAAAGACAAAGAAAAGGTCAATGATGACTATATGGAACTAACAACGAGATATTATTTGACCGAAAATGACCACGACGTAAAAGGGCTCACGAAATTCTCACTGCCTGCAGTTTCTGCTATGAGTGGGAATGTTTTGGTGGCTGTGCCAAATGGTATTAATCGTTTGTATATGAATGGTGGCGACTATCAGTTTGCTCATGGAGGAGCTTCGCTACAAGAACTGGTAATACCGCTGATTTATAGTCATTATAAGAGAGTGAACGCTAAGGCGAAAGTAAGCGTGTCACTTTTGGAACCTACATTGAAAATGGCTTCAAGCCGCCTGAAAGCTCATTTGGTGCAGGGCGAAGCTGTAACGATGGATGTTCAAGAACTGAAAGTTGTTTGTGCTATCTATGTCGGAGGTGAAGCTGTAACGCCAGTCAAGACGGTTGTACTTAACTCTACAGATGAAGAAATGGGGGCTAGTCGCATTTTTGAGGTGGATTTGGTTTTGAACAAGCCTGTGTCATCTAAGATCCTTCAATTCAAAGTCTTTAAAGATGATGACCATTTGAATCCTCTCATAGAAAAGAACATAGTGAACAATACATTGATTGAACAAGATGATTTTTAGTCATTATTATTAGTAAGAGTAGAAAGGTTATGGGAAAGCTACAAGAAAAAATATTGGATGCATTTGCCGGAAAGGTGGTTCGTAAGGACTTGGCCTTTCAGGTAAAAGGTAATTTGCCTGTTCCAACTTATGTGTTGGAATATCTATTGGGACAATATTGTGCCAGTGATGATCCACAAATTATTGAGGAAGGCGTGGAAAAGGTAAAGACCGTGATACGAAACAATTATATCAGTCGTGCTGAAGCTGACCTTATAAAAGGAAAAATACGTGAGCGTGGCTCTTATACAGTGATAGATAAGATAACGGCAACACTTAATGACAAGGAAGATTTGTATGAGGTGTCTTTTGCTAATCTCGGTTTGACAAAAATACCAGTGGGGGATAGTGTCGTGCAGAGAAATCCAAAGCTTCTTTCCGGAAATGGTGTGTGGAGTATTGTAAAGATTAATTATCTTTCGGGTGATGATGTGCATGTGCGTTGGGAAATTCAATCACTGAAGCCGATTCAAATATCTAATATAGACTTGGAAGAGTATGTACAGCAAAGAGGGAAATTTACAACAGATGAATGGATAGACTTGTTGGTTCATACTGTTGGACTTAATCCAGAACCATTAAATCGTAGAGAAAAAATTATAGCATTGGCTCGTTTGTTACCACACATAGAGAACAACTTTAATTTTGTTGAGTTAGGCCCAAAGGGCACTGGAAAGTCTCATGTGTATCAAGAGTTTTCGCCTTATAGTGTCTTGGTTAGTGGTGGAGATGTTACATCGGCTCGATTGTTTGTGAAAATGTCGGGTAACAAGGAATTATTGGGGCTTGTTGGATATTGGGATGTTGTGGCATGGGATGAGTATGAGCAAAAGCCACATCGTGCTATTGAGGCAAAATTGGTAGATACGATGCAAAACTATCTTGCCAATAAGTCTTTTAATCGAGGAAAGGGAACCCACGAAAGCACGGCTTCCATGTCTTTTGTGGGCAATACAAAACATACAGTGTCATATATGCTAAAAAACTCCCATCTGTTTGAGTCTATCCCTACTGACTTCTTGCAGACTGGTGCATTCTTGGATCGTATCCATGTGTATAATCCTGGATGGGAAGTTAAAGTGCTAAAGAAAGCATCCTTTAGTGCAGGGTATGGACTTATTACAGATTATATCTCAGCCATCTTGCATGAAATGCGAGGAATAGATTATTCTGCAAACTTGTCAAAGTATGCAAAGTTTAGTGGCACACTTTCTGAACGTGACCATAACGCTATCAGAAAGACTTGCTCTGGTCTCTGCAAATTGATTTATCCTGATGGAGTGATGACAGATGAGGAAGTTAAGGAAATCATTGACTTTGCAGCGGAATCAAGAAAAAGAGTAAAAGACCAGCTTTATATCATTGATTCTACGTTCTGTGCCGAACCTGCGAAATTTGAATATACTTGGTTGCCAACAGGTGAGACCGTTAAGGTTGAAACATTAGAGAACTTAGAGTATCATCATAAAAATGTGATGGAGCGGAAAGGTGAGACAGATGATATGGAAGTTGAGTGCCAGGATATTATGGATTCTGCTGTGCAAGCAATACCAGAACATGAGAAGGAGCATAAGCGACGTCCTCGCTTTAAACCTTTAGTGCCTAAAACTATCTCTATACGAGAAAATCAAGGTGGCGTTACCTATAAAGAACTCTTTGGCGATTATTTGCGCTTAGCAAAAGAAATACAAGTTACAGATCCGTTTGTACGCCAACCTTATCAAATAGATAATCTTGTAGATTTTATCCAAATGGTAAAAGAGGTAACAAGTGTGCAAGAAATTATAAAGATTCACTTGAGTACCCAAAATGATGATGATGAGAAAGTTGCTGAGGTTATAGATAGCTTTAATGATTTGGCCGATGAACTATTGCCAATGGGTATTGAATTTACGTATGATTTCAAAGCAGATCATGATCGTGTTATCCGTACGGATACAGGTTGGACGATTACGATGGGGCGTGGACTAGATATATATGAGAAATTTAATCGCTTTTCATTGTGTCGTTCTAACCAGCAACTTCGTCGATGCAAGGCATTTAATGTAGCAATAAATAAAACAGAAAAATGGGAAAATGAAAAGTCATAATATATATCAGCACTATATTCCGCAGTGTTATTTACGTCAATTCTCGCCAGATGATAAGAATAAGCGTTTTTTATATGCTTATTCGAAAAGAAATAGTAAGTCTTTTAAGATTGCAATTTCAAAAGTTTGTGGAGTAAATAATTTTTTACGATTTAAGTGATGAGTATTTAGCAAAAGATTCCGAACAGGAATTAAATAGATTGTCACTAGAGAGTGATTTCTTTGGTCGAAATATAGAACCGGAATGGGGAAGTCTATTACGTCAAATAGCCGAACGCAAATGTTTGTGTCTTGCGGAAAATTGCAATGATTTTGGAGTTACAGTGGAAGAAAAACGTCTTATAGCTAAGCAAATTGTAATTCAGTATATGAGGTTGCCGGAAGTGCGAAAGGCGGTTAATGGCTTTTCTGATGAACTTCTGCAAAAACATATTCATCTATTCAAAGAAGGTTTGGCGATTCAAATGAACAACCCTGATATTGCAAAGATGGATATAGAGGGAACTTTTGATGAAGTGGTCAACCATGCGTCTTGTACTTTTATTGATGATGATATGGTAAAGGAATATTCTGAAGCTCTATCTCGTAATTATTGGTTTTTTTATTATTCTCCAACGAAATTTTTTTTTTACTAGTGATAGTCCTATATTTGCTTTTGGTCATGCCGATAATAAATGTGATGTGAGAAATGAAAATATGGGGCTGACTCGACTTGGGGTTGAGTTGACTTTTCCTTTAAGTCCAAGTTTGTTGGTGGCAATCTGGGATTATAGGTATTTTGGTAAATATAAAGATTTTGATGGATGTTTTGGGAAGGTAACCGACGATTATCTTAAAAGATGTAATATTACAAGATTCTGTCAAGCTAAAGAATATGTTTTTTCGTATAATGATAATTTTTCTTTTTAACTTAATTATCTGTAGTCAGAGTTGTTTGTCAAAATATCTGATTTTCTTCGAGTTTTCTAAATAGTATAACGCTCGGAAAACTCGGCAAAAACTCGGCAATTTCTAAAACTAAAAAATCCTAACCGCTTATTATCAAGCAGTTAGGATTCTGTATGGTGCGCCTGATAGGACTCGAACCTACACGGCCTAAACCACTAGATCCTAAGTCTAGCGCGTCTACCAATTTCGCCACAAGCGCATTTGTGACTGCAAAGATACAACTTATATTTCAATTAAAAGAAGAAAAATATAAAAAACTTTGAAGTTACTTGCTTTTTTGCTGAATTTTTACTATTTTTGCAGGCTGAGAAGAAGATGTAAGTCTTTTAACCGGTGCAGATGAATTTGGCATTTATGGTCTGAAGAAATCGATGTTTGGCTAAATGACTGAAATCATGAGAAAACTAACTTAAATATATAGATAAAGAATGAAAAACGAAGTGAAAAAAGTATTGCTGTTTGCTGCGGTATTGCTGGCAGGAAACAGTGCCTTGGCACAGACTCCACAGGAGGATTTCAAGAGGGATATTACGCTCTCAGCAAGTAACTACGTGGCTTATCGTGGTCCTCAGAAGCAACTTACTCCTGCTCCTAAGGGATACAAACCATTCTATCTGAGTCACTATGGTCGCCATGGCTCACGCTATATGATAGGAAAGAAGGCCTATGATGTGCCTTACTTCTCTTTGCTCAAGGCGAAGCAGGAGGGTAAACTGACTGCCAAGGGTGAGGAAACATTGGAAAAAGTAAAACTGATACGTGATGAGGCTAAGGGTAGAGATGGCGAACTGACGCCGCTCGGAGCTATCCAGCATCAGGGAATTACCAAGAGAATGATGGAGCGATTCCCGGAGATTTTTGCAGGTAAAACCAATATCGAGGCGAGAAGTACCGTTGTTATCCGATGTATTCTCTCAATGGAAAACGGTCTGCAGCAGATGCTTCGCATGAATCCTCAACTCCATATCTTCCATGATGCCAGTTATCACGATATGTATTATATGAACCTGTCGGATAAGCGACTGGACAGTTTGAAGAATTGTATCGGAAGAAAGACGGTGCAGGAGGAATTTACCAAGAAGCACGACTGCTATGACCGCGTGATGAAGGAACTCTTCAACGATCCGTACTGGGTGAAGCAGAATATCAATCCGCGCGATCTCAACTGGAAACTCTTTGAGATGGCAGGGGCTATCCAGGGTACTGAACTGCGTGGCAAGGTTTCTCTCTACGACCTCTTCAATGAGGAGGAAATCTATCAGAATTGGGTGGTAAGCAATTCCTGGTGGCAGATGTCATACGGATATTCTCCTTATACTGGTGCCGAACAGCCTTATTCTCAGCGCAATCTCTTGAGAAATATCATCGAGAAGGCTGACAGTTGCATCGCTCTTCAGCATCCGGGTGCTACGCTGAGATATGGTCATGATACGATGGTGACTCCGCTTACCTGTCTGCTCAACCTGAATGGTTATGGTGCGCTTATCAAGGATCCTGAGAATATTGCCAAAATGTGGTTTGATTATAAGATTACTCCGATGGCAACCAATCTGCAGTTTGTCTTCTATCGCAATCAGAAGAAGCCGAATGATGTCTTGGTAAAGGTTCTCCTGAATGAGGATGAGGCTACCTTGCCTATCAAGAGTGATGTGGCTCCTTATTATCATTGGAATGATTTCAAGGACTACTGTATGAAGATTCTTGCAGCCAAGAAGTACTAATCATCTGATTTTCCCTTTTTTCAGGAGAATTTCTCAAGGGTTAATCTTGAGAGGATTTTCTCAAGAGTTGATTGGAAAATAAATAGGGCTTGTATGATTTAATAATGATCATACAAGCCCTTATGCTATTCGAAAGTTATTTGAATACGATTCTGATATGATTCGAAAGTTATTTGAGAAAGGTTAGTGCTTAGCTAACCATTCTTTGTCTTTCTCGTCTTCTTCAGTAAACTTCTTATCGTCGAAGAGACTGGTCTGTCCTGTCAGTTCGTCGATGATCTGCTGTTCGCTCTTACCTGCATCCGGGTCAAGGTTTTCTCTTTCTGGAGCTTTTCCACCTTTTCCAGATGCATCCCCATTTTCTGATTCACCTCCTTCTTCTGAGTCTTCACCTTCATCGGTTGGTTCTGGGAATCGGGTAGGCTCCAGTTCTTCGATGCTTTCTAACTTCCAGGTAGTGAGACGCTTGCCCTTTGCCTTGAAACTCTTCTGTCCGATAAACTGTTCTGCATCGATTTCCTCGGCAGGTCGGATCGCATCCACGCCGCCATAGGTAACCTTGAATCTCGGATAGGCGGTATCGGTGAGCAGAATCAGCTTGCAGTTAGGATTTTCTCCCATGAAGTTCTGATGGCGCTTGATGGCATCCATCGTGAAGCGCTTGATATAAGGATAGCCCTGATTGTCGGCATCGTAGAGAATGGCGGTCCAGATCTTGTGCTCGTCCCATTTTTCCAGACGGAGGATATTGTCCTCGTAATGGTTGTTCGGGTCGAAGTTGGTGATGTAGAAATCGCCATCGTCGAGTACTACCAGGATGCTTTCGTCGTCATTGAATTCACCGAGGAATCTTCCGTTCTCATCATAGTTGATGCGGTTTACGTCTGGGTCAAACCAAACCTTTCTTCCTCCCAAGGTACTGTGACCGTGACTCTTCAGTCCGATGCGTCTGATGGTACGCTTGGTCAGGAGATTTCCCTTGGCAGCACGTCCCTTGATAAGTATTTCGGAGAAATCCTTCTCCAGGAAGATGCTCTGTCGTTTCTTCGACAGGTCTGGCTCCATAGTTACCTTGATGATTTCCGCTTCGCCATTAGGGTTGGCGGTGAAGTAGATGATGCGGCTGCCAGGAGTGCCCTGGGTGATATCGTACAACTTGTCGCGGGTCATCGCCGTCACGTTGAATCGTTTGATGAAATAATCACCTTGTTTTCCATCGCGATAAACGCAGTTGTAGATGGTGCGCTTGTCGTTTTTCTTGAATACCTGTACGTGAAGGATGTTCTTTCCTACGAATATCTTGTCGGCCACCTTCATGACCTTGAATTTTCCGTCTTTGTAGAAGACGATGATGTCGTCGAGGTCGGAACAGTTGCATACGAATTCATCCTTCTTGAGGCCGGTTCCTACGAATCCTTCCTGTCGGTTGATAAACAACTTCTGGTTGGCTTCTACCACCTTGGTCACCTCGATGGTGTCGAAGTTGCGTATCTCGGTCTTGCGAGGATGGAACTTGCCGTATTTGCCTTTGAGGTATTCAAACCAGTTGATGGTCACATCGGTCATGTGGGCAAGGTCATTTTCAATCTCAGCCAGTTCTGCCTTAATCTTCATCAGGAGATCATCCGCCTTATCCTTATTATATTTAAGAATACGCTGCATCTTGATTTCGAGCAGTTTGAGAATATCTTCCCGGGTGATTTCGCGATGGAAAGCATACTGTACCATTCCCTTGCCATCCACCTCGGCAGTAAAGAGCTTATCCTTGAAAGGTTCCAGCTTGGAGTCGATGAATGCCACTACCTCATCCTGGCTCTTACTCTGCTCAAACTTGCGCTCCTTGTAGATGCGCTCCTCGATGAAAATGCGCTCCAGAGAGGAGAAGAAGAGCTGTTCTTCCAATTCGCCCTTGCGAATCATGAGTTCCTTGCGGAGCAGTCCCATCGTGCAATCTACGCTATGCTTGAGCACATCGCTGACGGTGAGGAACTTTGGCTTGTTGTCCTCGATGACGCAGCAGTTGGGTGAAATGTTGATTTCGCAGTCGCTGAAGGCATAGAGGGCATCCATCGTCTTGTCTGACGACGTTCCAGGAGCCAGATGGACGAGAATCTCCACGTTGGCAGAAGTCACATCATCCACCTTTCTGGCCTTGATTTTACCTTTCTCTACAGCCTTGGTGATAGATTCGATGAGGCTTCCCGTAGTCTTACTGTATGGAATCTCGCTGATGATCAGAGTCTTGTTGTCGAGCTTGTCTATCTTGGCACGAACTTTCAGCACGCCGCCACGCTGACCATCATTGTATTTGCTTACATCAATGGCACCACCCGTAGGGAAATCAGGATAAAGCGTGAATGGTTCGCCCTTCAGATAGTGAATGGCAGCATCGCAGAGATCATTGAAGTTGTGGGGCAGCACCTTGCTGCTCAAGCCTACGGCGATACCTTCTGCACCTTGTGCAAGGAGCAGAGGAAATTTGGCAGGCAGGGTGATAGGCTCTTTATTGCGGCCGTCGTATGAGAGCTGCCAGTCGGTAGTCTTCGGGTTGAATACTACGTCGAGTGCAAACTTGGAAAGTCGTGCCTCGATATAGCGGGGAGCTGCCGCACGGTCGCCAGTGAGAATGTTTCCCCAGTTACCCTGTGTGTCGATGAGCAGGTCTTTCTGTCCCATCTGTACCAGGGCATCACCGATGGAGGCGTCACCGTGAGGATGAAACTGCATGGTGTGGCCCACGATATTAGCCACCTTGTTGTATCTGCCATCATCCATACGTTTCATGGAGTGGAGAATGCGTCGCTGCACAGGCTTCAGTCCGTCCTCGATGTGAGGAACGGCACGCTCCAGAATTACGTACGAGGCATAGTCGAGGAACCAGTTCTGATACATACCGCTGAGATGGTGTACAGCGGATGCGTCGAATCGGTTCACCGGCTTATAATCGGAATGCTGTTCTGTCTGATTTTTCAAATCATCCTTTGACGAATCCTCTAAGTCGTCCTTTTGCGAATCCCCCAAATCGTCTTTAGAGGTGTTCTGCAGGTCGTTATTTTGAGAATCTTGCAAATTGTCAGGATTTTGACCTTCTATTCCGTCTTTATCTTTAATTTCGTCGCTCATAGATAGCTTTTAATACTTATTTTGATAATTTATGGCAAAAATACAACAAAATTTCGAGAAAAAAGCGTATCTTTGCCGAAAATTTGAAAAAAATAAGTTTTTATCATGGCACAGGAAGATGTTTTTAAGAAAATCGTAAGCCATTGCAAAGAATATGGCTTTGTATTCCCAAGTAGTGAAATTTATGATGGCTTGGCAGCTGTTTATGATTATGGACAGAATGGTGTTGAGCTGAAAAATAATATCAAGCAGTATTGGTGGCAGAGCATGGTGTTGCTGCACGAGAACATTGTTGGTCTTGATGCTTCTATCTTCATGCACCCTACTGTTTGGAAGGCTTCCGGCCACGTAGATGCTTTCAATGACCCATTGATTGATAACCGCGACTCTAAGAAGCGTTATCGTGCTGATGTGCTCATCGAGGATCACATGGCTAAATACGAAGAGAAGATTGCTAAGGAGATTGCTAAGGCAAAGAAGCGTTTCGGCGACAGCTTTGATGAGGCTCAGTTCCGTGCTACCAATCCTCGTGTTCTCGAAAACCAGAAGAAGTATGATGAACTTCATGCTCGCTATACTGAGGCTATGCAGGGTCCTAACCTGGAGATGCTGAAGCAGATTATCGAGGATGAGGGTATCGTTTGCCCTATCAGCGGTACTAAGAACTGGACTGATGTTCGCCAGTTCAATCTGATGTTCTCTACCCAGATGGGTGCTGCCAGCGATGCTACCAGCAAGGTTTATCTCCGTCCTGAGACTGCTCAGGGTATCTTCGTAGATTACTTGAGTGTTCAGAAGACCGGTCGTATGAAGTTGCCTTTCGGTATCTGTCAGATTGGTAAGGCTTTCCGTAATGAGGTCGTTGCCCGTCAGTTCGTATTCCGTATGCGTGAGTTCGAGCAGATGGAGATGCAGTTCTTCTGCCAGCCAGGTACTGAGATGAAGTGGTTTGAGTATTGGAAGAAGGTTCGTTTGGCATGGCACGAGGCTCTCGGCATGGGTAATGAGAACTATCGCTACCACGACCATGAGAAGTTGGCTCACTATGCTAACGCAGCTACAGATATCGAGTTTAAGATGCCTTTCGGTTTCAAGGAAGTTGAGGGTATTCATAGCCGTACCGATTTCGACCTTTCTCAGCATGAGAAGTTCAGCGGCCGTTCTATCAAGTACTTCGATCCAGAAAAGAACGAGAGCTATGTGCCTTACGATGTAGAGACTTCTATCGGTGTTGACCGTATGTTCCTCAGCGTAATGTGCCACTCTTACTGCGAGGAGAAGTTGGAGAATGGTGAGACACGTGTTGTATTGCGCTTGCCAGAGGCTTTGGCTCCAGTGAAGTGCGCAGTATTCCCATTGGATAAGAAGTATGGTCTCCCTGAGTTGGCTCACGAGATTGTAGATGAGTTGAAGTTCCACTTTAATACTCACTATGGCGATCCTAAGGATTCTATCGGTAAACGTTATCGTCGTCAGGATGCTATTGGTACTCCATTCTGTATCACAGTTGACCACGAGACTCCAAATGATCATAAGGTAACTCTCCGTTATCGTGATACTATGGAGCAGGAGCGTGTTGCTATCAGCGACTTGCGCAGTATCATCGAGGAGCGTGTGAGCATCACAAGCGTATTGAAGAAGCTTGGCAAGGAAATCAAGAATTTCTAATTGCCGGAGTATTTCGGGATATACCTGTATGATTTGTGTAGTCTGAGTGATATGCATATATATATAATAAGGTATATGATATAGCAAAACAAAAGATTTAGATGAACTTTAAGAATATTAAATATTTGTTCTTTCTGCTGATGACGGTTTTCGTACTGTCATCATGCAGTGAGACGAATGAGGACGAGTCGAATTCTGAGTTTAGAAATTGGCAGGAGCGTAATGATAAGGCTTTTGCTGATACATTAGCTAAAGCCCGACAGCAGATTGCCAATGGAAGTTCGGAGTGGAAGGTGATACGTAGCTGGACACTTCAGAACCAGACATCCACTACGGAAGGACAAGGTGCTGCTTCTACCCTAAAGTATAATGACGATGATTATATCGTGGTGCATATATTGAAGAAGGGTAATAGCGATGCTAATCTGCTTTATACCGACTCTATCCAATTGAGTTATCGTGGTAGATTGATTCCATCCGATTCTTATGCCAATGGTTATGTTTTTGACCAGACTTTCGTTGCTGATGAGTATAGTTCGGAAACGGCTAAGCCAACAAAGACGACTGTTAATTATGGTTGGATAGATGGTTTTACCACTGCACTTTTGGGCATGCATGTCGGAGATCACTGGCAGGTATTCATTCCTGCTAATCTCGCTTATGGCAGTAGCGTTAACTCAACCATCCCTGCTTATTCTATGCTTCGCTTCGAAATGGCATTGACTGCCTATAAGCGAGGTAAAGGTAGCTGGATAACAGAAGAATAATATCAGGCAGTAATCTGCTTTATATGTCATTATGTACTGGCATATAATGACTGCTGAAAGATATGATGATATTTTAGCCTTGGGAGTAGTGATACTTTCAAGGCTTTCTTTTTCCCCTCTCTTTCCTCCTTTATTATTCCATATATTTTATTTCTATTTCGATTCTAAAAATGTGTTGCGAAGGTTAAATTAGTGTTTGTGTTCGTACACAATCCTTTGACGTATATCAAAAAAATGTTAGAAAGTTGCAAATTTATTCATAAAAATATTGTGGGTTCAAAGAAATGTAGTACCTTTGCATCAGAAATATAAGTTTTAGGTTTTTAGTTAGGTAATAGATTGTTCTAGGTTTAGTTTTTTAAAAGGTAGTTTATTAAGATTGTAATTCAAGGACGACAGGTATTAGAAGAAAAGGTAAATAAAGATTGTTTATTCAAGGACGACAAATAGGTTAGGTTAGTTTTCATAAAGGTGAAAGTGCGTATTTTAGGAATATTGATTGAAGGTAATAATTATTTATGTTAATAAGAAATGGCGGTTCCTCAACATGGAGTCGCCATTTTCCGTGTATTTTGTTTTGACGTAAATCGATAAAAGAACAGATAATAACAAAAAATAGGAAAATAGAAATGCTATATAGTAAGAAAACAGAATATCTGATGGAGTCGATTCGTTCGGGTAGAGCGATGGTGCGTAGTGAGAAACTCAATCTTATTGTGGGATTGAGTATCCCATCTATGTTGGCACAGATTTCCACCGTCATGATGTTTTTTATTGATGCCTCTATGGTTGGTCATCTGGGTGCTGAAGCCTCTGCCAGTATCGGTCTGATAGAATCTACCACATGGTTGGTTGGCAGTTTGCTGAGTGCGGCTGCCACAGGATTCTCTGTGCAGGTAGCTCATTTTATCGGAGCCAATGATTTTGTGAAGGCGCGTCAGGTTTTCCGTCATGCCTTGATTTGCGGTTTGGCTTTCAGTGTGTTCCTCTCGCTCATAGGAGTGGGAATACATTCACATCTTCCATACTGGTTGGGTGGTGGTGCTGAGATCGCTTCAGCATCTTCTGGTTATTTCCTGATATATTCCTTGGTGCTTCCCTTCGTGTATCTTTATCATACTTCCGAGATGATGCTCAAGTCGGCTGGTAATATGCATACGCCGAGCGTGATGGCTGTACTGGTGTGTATTTGTGATGTAATCTTCAATTATATTTTCATTTATATCTGCAAGTTCGGGGTAGTGGGTGCTGCTATGGGAACAGCCTTGGCATATATCTGTATTTCACTACCCAATCTATATCTGTCTGCTTGCAAAAACCGGATGCTTAATCTCCGTCAGGATCATGTGCGTTTTCATTGGGTAAAGGAATATGTGCAGAGAGCCTGCAAGATCAGCATCCCTATCGCCATACAGAATATTCTGATGAGTGGAGCACAGATTGTGAGTACCATGATTGTGGCGCCATTGGGCAACATAGCCATTGCTGCTCATTCTTTTGCGATTACAGCAGAAAGTCTTTGTTATATGCCTGGTTATGGTATCGGTGATGCTGCTACTACCCTGGTAGGACAGACTCATGGAGCGGGGCGCATAGACCTGTGCAAGAACTTTGCTTATATGACCGTTGGTCTTGGTATGTTGGTGATGGCATTGATGGGAGTCATCATGTATGTCTTTGCGCCAGAAATGATAGGAGTGCTTTCGCCTGTTGAGGCCATCCGCCAGTTGGGTACTACCTGTCTGCGTATCGAAGCATTTGCCGAACCGTTCTTTGCTGCGAGCATCGTGACCTATTGTGTCTGTGTGGGAGCAGGTGATACATTCAAGCCTGCTGCCATCAATCTCGGTACCATGTGGCTCGTGCGACTCACTCTTGCCTACGGCTTATCCAAGAGCTATGGGTTGGAAGGTGTGTGGATTGCGATGGCTACGGAACTTACTTTCCGTGGAGTTCTCTTCCTCATACGCCTTTTCCGCGGTTCTTGGATGAAGAGCTTTCAGGTGCGTGGATAACGGACTTCTGGTTCTTTGAGTTAGTGCATGATTTTCCAGGCTAAAGTGTGAAAATAGCGATAAAAGCGTGAAAATGAGGGGTAAAGAGTGAAAAAGCTACAAAATATTTGCTTTCTCCCTTTAATTATGTTATTTTTGCATTCTGAAAGCTACCCAAAGGCGTGGGGATTTCGTTTTATCATATAAATGTATATTCAGAAAATATCCATTTTCCTATAATATATGTGTATAGATTAAATAATAAAATGTAAGTAATAATTCTAACAACATTATAATAAAACATGAGATTAAAGCAGTTTTTTGTAGCGGCAGTGATGCTGCTGGCTACAGGCTCAATGGTGGCACAGCAGATGCCTCAGGTTCCTGTTGACAAGGACGTGAGAATCGGTCACCTTGACAACGGCCTTACCTACTACATTCGTCACAACAATTTCCCTGAGCATGTAGCAAGTTTCTACATTGCACAGAAGGTTGGTTCTATTAATGAAAACGACGACCAGCGTGGTTTGGCTCACCTCTTGGAGCACTTGGCTTTCAATGGTTCTGAGCATTTCCAGGGCAATAGCCTTCAGAACTATCTTCAGAGCATTGGTGTGGAGTATGGTAAGAATTTGAATGCTTACACAAGTATCGACAAGACCGTTTATTATTTTACCGACGTACCAACTACTCGTACTACAGCCGTAGATTCTTGTATGCTCATCCTCAAGGATTGGAGCAATGGTATCTCTCTTACCCAAGAGGCTATCGACAATGAGCGTGACGTTGTACACAATGAGTACCGTATGCGTATGGTAGGTCAGCAGCGTATCATGGAGCGTTCACTTCCTGCACTTTATCCTGGCAGCAAGTACGGTTATCGTATGCCAATCGGTCTGATGAGCATCATTGATGGTTGCGATCCTGAAACCCTCCGTGCTTACTATCGCAAATGGTATCGTCCAGACAACCAAGCTGTCATCGTTGTAGGTGATGTGGATGTTGATCACATTGAGGCACAGATCAAGAAGCTCTTCAGCGGCATCAAGGTTCCTGCTAATGCAGCAAAGGTGATCCCTGAGTTGGTTCCTGACAATGATACAGCTATCTATGTAGTTGACAAGGACAAGGAGCAGAACTACGATGTGGCTATGATCAGCATGAAGCACGATGCTACACCTGACTCTTTGAAGGGTAGTCTCAATTACTTCGCTACTTCTTATGTTCAGAGTGCAATTACCAGCATGCTTAGCTCTCGTTTGGGCGAAAAGTCATTGGAGGCTGACTGTCCATATCTCCAGGCTGGTTGTGATAATGGCAGCTACTTGGTTTCCCGCACAAAGGATGCTTTCAGTCTTACTGCAGTTGCCAAGCCTGGCAAGATGCTTGAGGCTTATGCAGCTGTTCTCCGTGAGGCTAAGCGTGCTAAGGACTTCGGTTTCACGGCTACTGAGTACGTTCGCTATAAAGAGGATTTCATGAGCGGTTTGGATAAGATGTATTCTAACCGTGATAAGATGAAGAATGAGCAGTTTACTTCTCAGTATGTAGATCATTTCATCTCTAATGAACCAATCCCTTCTGTTGAGGTTGAACATCAGATCTATAAGACCATGGTTCCAAGTATTCCTTTAGAGGCTATCAATGCTTATGCCAAGGAGTTGATTTGCGAGACTGATACCAATTTCGTAACACTTCTGATGATGCGCGATGCTGAGGGTGCTGTTTATCCAACCAAGCAGCAGTTGGCAGATGTCGTAAAGCAGGTGCGTGGTGAAAAGCTCGAAGCTTACGTAGATAATGTAAAGCAGGAACCATTGATGGCAGAGCTTCCTAAGGCTGGTAAGATCAAGAAGACTACAGAGAATAAACTCTTCGGCTACAAGATGCTTACCCTCTCTAATGGTGCCAAGGTTGTGCTCAAGAAGACTGACTTCAAGAACGACGAGGTACAGTTTGCTGCTACAGCAAATGGTGGTACTTCTGTTTTCGGAACAAAGGATCTCAACGAGGTGAAGATGATGGGTGCCTTGATGAACTCAAGTGGTTTGCGTGGCTTTTCCAATAATGACCTTGAGAAGGTATTGGCTGGTAAGATTGCTTCTTGCGGATTCAGTGTTTCAAAATACCGTCATGGTTTGGGTGGTGGCTCAACTCCAAAGGATTTGGAGACTTTGATGCAGCTCATCTATTTGAAACTCACCAATCTGACTAAGGACGAGAAGGCTGTCAACAACCTGATCAACAATCAGGTAACAGCACTCGCTAATCGTAGCAACAATCCTCAGGCTGTATTCCAGGATTCATTGACCAGCACGCTCTATCCTGGTAATCCTGTATTCCGCACAATGACAGTGGATGAGGTGAAGAGTGTAAACTACGACCGCACACTTGAACTTGGTAAGCAGCTTTTCGGTAATGCGAAGGATTATACCTTCTTCTTTGTCGGCAACTTCGATGAGGCTAAGATTCTTCCTCTTATCGAGCAGTATATCGCTTCTTTGCCAAACAACGGAAAGAAGTTTAAGAACGTAGAGACATTGCCAGTGAAGGGTGAAGTTATCAACAAGTTCACCAAGGCAATGGAGAATCCACAGGATGTAGCTGTTGAGATCTGGTGCTCAGAGGCTCCTTATACATTGCGCAACTCAGTACTTGCTGATATTGCAGCTCGCGTTATCAATATGGATTACAACCGTAATATCCGTGAAAAGTTGAGCGCTGCTTATTATGCTGGTGCTGATGCTATGGAAAGTGTAAAACTTGATGGTAAGACCATGCGTGTAGGTGTTACTGGTAATGCAATGATGAACCCAGACAAGTCTAAGGATGCTATTCCTTACTTCTATTCTGGTTTGAAGGATGCGATGGAGCAGCCTAATCTGGATGACCTCCAGAAAGTGAAGGAAATCCTTCTGAAGCAGGCTGATGTAAGCTGCAAGCAGAATGGCTACTGGATGGGTGTTATTTCTGAGTATCTGCTTCATGGTATTGATACTCATACCAACTACAAGAAGGAGGTAAGCTCTGTAGATGCAAAGGCAGTGAGCGATTTCCTCAAGAATGTAGTGATGAAGGATGGCAACCACGTAGAGGTTATCATGCATGCTACAAAGGCTGGTGAGGCTAAGTAACAAGAAAAATGTCACATAAATATATAAAATCCCGATACAATTGTTGTTGTATCGGGATTTTTTTGTACCTTTGTCCACAAAATAGAGAGTTTAGTGAAAGATAAGTTTAATGTTTTAATTTAAAAGTAAATGAATTTCAAGAAGATGAATTTCAATTCGATGAAGCGAATTGTTTTGGCGCTTATGCTGATAAGTGTAAGCATGGTGAGTGTGCAGGCACAGCTTCTTTACAAGATTAGTAAAGATAGTACCGACCAGAAGCCTTCCTATATCATGGCTTCCAACCGGCTCATGAATCCTATGGGTGTTGTTAGTCTGAGTGGTGAGTTGAAGGAAGCACTTACGAATACCGATCAGATGTATTTTGAGGTAAACAAGGCGGCTTATCGTGAGTCCATTAATGACGCTAAGAAACTGGCTGACGGCAAGACTCTCCTCAGTTTGCTTACTCCGGCTCAGCAGACAAAACTTAATACTTTCCTCAAGAAATACATGGAGGTAGATTTCCGTAGTTCCTACGTGCAGAAAAAGTATGGTAACCTGACTCCTGCAGCTTTGATGGAAGACATGGAGCAGTTGCTTTTTGTGTCCAATCACATGGGTATGTATGATCCTACTCATACTTTCGACCAGTATTTTGAAGCACAGGCAAAGGCAAACAATGAGACTGTAGGTGGTTTAAGTGATGTGGATGCTTATATCAATGCTACCTATAAGAGTGACCTGAAGCAGCAAGTGGCTCGCTTGGTAGAGTTTCTTGAGAATGAGCCTACTGAGTTGGCCAAGTTGAATAAGGCTGTAGGTGCTTTCAAGGCACAGGACGTAGATGCTGCAGCCAAGGCTACTGGCGCTCATGTTTCTCAACCAACTCTTGAGGCTTGGGCTGCAAAGGTGCAGACTGTGATGGCAGAGAAGCCAACATTCTTTGTTGTTGATGCCGCCAATTTAGGTGGTGAGAATGGTCTTCTCCAGTTGCTCCGCAATGCCGGCTGCAAAATAGAGAAATAATCAATAGTATAATCCAAAAATAAATAGGGTAAATCAAAAAAGTCCCGCTGTCAGGATGAAATTCCTTACAGCGGGACTTTTTTCGTGATGTCCTCGACTCTCTATCGAGCGGGGGATAAAGATCATAATCTTACAGCATAACCTTCTTCCTTATCAATGGAATTTACCACATACAAGTGTCTTTTCCTTCAGGATGAACAACAAAGCTGCACACGAGAATCTCTCTTAAAAGATAATCTCTTTAATTTCTGCTTTTAGCCTTAGAGGCAAGAGCCTCGCGGCGATCACGAAGAATGCTCTGGCATCTGCTGATAGCCTGATTCTGATTCTCTTCGTTAACCTTTATTAGACAATCATTCATAACCTATTGTGTTTTGATAAACCTATTGTGATTTGAATACGTTGCAAAGATAGAGCATTCTGATAAAAGATGAAAGAAAATCCTATTAAAATGCATTACTTTTAGTCGTTTTTTTGATTTACGTCAATTTTAAAGCCTTTTGTATCCCAATTTTCATGTTATATTCATACGATTCGTAGTATTTATAGGGATATTACTATGAGAAAATGGGGAAATCCTTCTGAAATTTCATTTTTTTTTGCGAACTTTGCAGCCGAAAATGGATTCTTCTTCTAAAAGAGATTGTTTTCTTCCAGGGATAATTCCATGCATAAATAGAGAGAAGGAAATGAAGAATTCCATAGGAATATTGATATATAAAATAATAAAGGTATGAAAAAAGTAATTCTATTGACTGCTTTGGTGCTGGCTTGCACTACTGGCAGTATGGCAAATGAACTCAGCGAGTGCTCTCTTTCGGAGTTGATCAGTACTCCTGTTAAGAAAACTACAAAGAAGGCAACAAAGAAAACAACAAAGAAAACAACAAGCAAGAAGACAAGCTCAACTAAGTCTTCTGCTAAAACTTCTACTGCGGCAACCTCTGCCACCAGTACTTCTGCAACAACAAATACAGAAACAACAACTCCTACAACGGCAACTTCTGCAACTTCTACCTCAGCTGGTTCAGCAATAGCTGGTATCCTTGGTGGTTTGCTTGGTGGAGGCACATCTAGTAGCACAGGCAGTACTGCAGGAACCATTATCAATGGAATTCTGAACAATGTAATCGGCTCTAGTACTTTCAGCAAAGAAAGTCTTTGCGCTCATACATGGAAATATAGCAAGCCAGGTTGTGCTTTTACTTCAGAGAATCTGCTTGCCAAAGCAGGTGGCGAAATTGCAGCAAATAAGATAGAGGAGCAGTTGGAAGGTTATTACAAGAAAGCAGGTTTCTCCAACTCAAACACTTACTTCAAGTTTAATACGGATGGAAGTTTTGAGTCAAAAATAGATGGCAAATCATGGAGAGGTACTTATACTTTTGATGAGAAGACACATGCCATCACAATGAAGGGACTCCTGCTCAGCGTTTCCGGCTATGCTACCCAGACAACCAATGGTGTCAGCCTTCTTTTTGAATCCAAGAAACTCCTTACCTTGGTTCAGACATTGACAGCTCTCAGCGGTAATTCTACACTTGGCACTATCGGCAATATCACCAAGAATTATGATGGAGTACGTGTAGGTTTTGAGATGAGTAAGTAATTTCTCATTCATCTTTGAGATATTATATAGTAATGATTATATTGCTATTATTTAAATAGCAGAAAAATCCCCTTAGAGATAGTCTGGATTAGGCTTTCGCTAAGGGGATGTTTTATCTCTTTCGCTTTAAAGTTTCCTTTTTACTTGATCTCAACTTTTAGCGGAGTTTTCAATGCTTCAAGATAATCCTTGATGCGAATCTGCCATTCTGTATAGCTGCGAACATCATATTTGCTCCATGCAGCTCCGAAGTAATAGCTGAACTTTTCTCCGTTCTTCAAGCCAGTCTTGATGCCTAACGCATGACCGGTAGCGCCGTCGTGCTTCTTATCGAAAAGCTGGTAGTAGGTATTGTCAATGCCATAAGGGAAGAGTACACCTACATATACCTGAGACTGGTTACCTTCCATATTGTCAGTAGGGTCTGCGTAACTTACGTAGTCTTTTGCGAAAGTTTTAGTCTCGGTATCTTCCTCATGGATTGGGAACCCTGTAGCAAAGTCGGTAGGGTGGGTGAGGCCATCATACCAGACTGTCATCTTGTTGAAGTTGCTGCCCTTGTCGAGAGAGATGATACGATGTTCTACTACGTTCTTCAGGTCGCCCACGGTAGAAGGATTGTAGGTCAGTTCAACGGTAAATCTGAGAGGACCATTGTCTAAGATCTTGTAATCCTTATAGCAGTAAGGTAATATCTGTTCGTTACCAATCATAAGACTTGGTGCACCGAGACCCAAGGTCGCACCTACGCGATATGGGTCGAGTCCGTTGCCCTGGTCGAGATGGAATGAGTTGCGGATATTAACTTCTTTTCCTTCTGCTTCTACTGCCTTGATCTGATCTTTGAGTTTGACAATTCTTGCAGGATTTTTCTCCGTCTTGAGTTGTTTTTCTATGGCTTTTTTCTTTGCATCCACTCTGCACATGTTTTCCCAGGCTTTCTGGTTCTTGATGTATCGGATATTTACCACCGTATCAGGCGTGTTCTTTACCCAAACATCCGTGCCGAATGAGCGCTCGCCAGAACGCTGTAATGCTGGTCCGTAAACACGGTAGGCGCATCGGTCGTTCTCCCAAGCCAGGTCGTCCTTTCTCATCTTATAGAGAGCGCCTGTTGCCCAAACTTTCTGAGGATATGGCTTCTCTATGCTGATATAAAAGGTAGCTGCGCTATGAGGGCGCACACTGGCATCGATGAGCAACTTACCATCGTGGGTAATCTGTGAACCGATTTGTTGTCCGCGGGTATTCTTTACCACATAAGCCTGTCCTTTGCCAGGAGTTGCATTTGATAGCTTAGCTTTCACATCAGCCATGCTTACTTCTACGAGTTCCATTCGCTGTGCAGCAGTTGTGTTGCTTACTACCACAGTTGCTTGCTGGGCATAGCTGTAGTTGGAACCGGCTATCGCCAAGAGCATCATGACACTCTTCATCATGTTGGTTTTTGTCATCATTGTTTCTGATTTGTTAGTTATTATTAATTTTGTTTTCTTACGTGTCGAACTTGCTTCGTTACGTACATTATTATATATAATACGAATGAATAGTTGCCGATACAGACAAAGTGACAATACTTTCTGTTGCCAATATTTCTTCTGGATTATTCCTCAATAAGGGAAACTTCCATACTGATATCCTCTTTCGGACGATCACCTCTGAGCGTCTCGCAATTCTGGATTTTCTCCACGACGTCGAGACCTTCTTCTACTTCGCCGAATACAGTATATTGGTTGTCAAGGAAAGGAGTACCGCCCATCTCTGTGTGGGTTTTCACCTGCTCATCGGTAAATTTAGGGTAACCTTCCTCCTTGCAGCGTTTCTTGGTTTCATCCACTAGCTGATCCTGCAATTCCATCAATCCCTGGCGGTCGCGGTTGCGACGGAAGTTCATAATCTCATCGTGGTGTTCTTTAGCAAGCTGGTTGAATATGTTTTGCTCCATCTGCATACCCATCTGTTTCTCCATCTGCTTGAGTTCATTCATCTTGTAGGTTTTTCCCCATACGATATAGAACTGGCTTCCGCTGCTTTCTCGCTCAGGATTTACCTCATCTCCTAATCTCGCAGCGCTCAGTGCACCACGCTTATGGAAAAGTTGAGGATAAACAAATTCAGCAGGAATCGTGTAGTCAGGACCACCTGTTCCTAACATTTTGCCCTTAGGAGCATTCTTACTCTCCGGATCACCGCCCTGAATCATGAAATCCTTGATGACACGATGAAAGAGAGTGCCGTCGAAATATCCCTCTTTAGCCAACTTGATAAAGTTGTCGCGATGTTGAGGGGTCTCATCATAAAGGCGTACCTTGATATCGCCTTCAGAAGTCTTAATCAATACTTTTGCCATAATATTTAATTATCAGTATAGTTCTTTAATTTGTCCTTTATAACCTTCAGCCCTTCAGCCCTTCAGCCCTTCAGTCCTTCAAGTTCTTTAGTACTTCAGCCCTTCAGCCCTTCAGTCCTTTAGCCCTTCAGCCTTCAGTTATTCAGCCTTTTTTTTACCTTTTTACTTTTTTACCTTTTTACCTTTCATAATATTCCTTCCATTCTTTCATGGCTTCCTTCCAGTCGGTTTGCTCTCCGCTTGCAACTGCTTCCTTCTGTTTTTCAGCCTCGTCGCGAGCCTTGTCACGGGCACGTTTGGCTTTCATCGCCTCGATGGTAGCATCATCAAGAATCTGGATGGCGCCACGCTTGATGGTAGCCTGAAGTTCCTCTTCGCCGAAAGCCTTGCCTGGTTCGTTGAAGTCGGATATATTAAATTCGTAATCTACACGAAGGTCATGGCGAATCTGCTTCTGCTGGAGTCTGTTACCAGCGTTTTTCAATCGGAGCAATTTGCCGATTTCCTTGATTTCTCCTGCGGAGTATTTGTTTCTTCCCATTAAAAAACTGATGTTATAATAATCTTATGAATAATTCTCTGCAAAATTACAGATAATCCTTGATAATGCCAAGTAATTATCTGGAAAAATGCGCTTATGGCATACGAAATCTGCCATCTTGTCATTTCTTTTATGCTCTTTTCTGACATTTCTCGCTCTTTTGTCAGTTGTGCCCCTTCTGTCTTTTCCTTGGCACACGCTTTGTTAACTATGTTTGCGTGACCGTTGGGGAGAGTTCCTGATAGATGCATATCTTCGGCAGACTTTCCGGAAACAGCGTTCACATGATAAACATTATTAATAACGATAAAAATAAAAAAAGATATAATCATGGGAAAAGTAATTGGAATTGACTTGGGTACCACAAAC
>ERZ791626.463-NODE-463-length-44963-cov-9.642914_pt1 | contig 44963 bp, 46 predicted proteins | sample MGYA00510266_ERZ791626 | MGnify/ENA primary metagenome ERZ791626 (study PRJEB30046, sample SAMN00715208) | human gut metagenome | study: EMG produced TPA metagenomics assembly of the A metagenome-wide association study of gut microbiota in type 2...
AGGCGAAGGCCTATGCGTGAGTCTGATGTAGACAAAAAAGCGGAGCTAAGACCGAACAGATAGCCTCTCTTGGCAGAATGATATTTACTCAAAATCGTGAGCGAGTAGTCTTTAGTAAGGAAGAACGTGAAACCATCTATGATAAGCTGATTAATTATATAGACATCCCAGATATGCCTTTGGACAATAATGATACAGAGCGTCTGATCCGTGACATGGTGATGGGTAAGAAGGCTTATATACTCTTCTTCCTGAGTTCTGGGAAGATTAGGAACAATAAAAATGAATTTCAAATTTAGTCAAATTAAGGTATAACCTCCATTAGCTTGTGCTGATGGAGGGCTAAACTTTGTATTCTTGTCTCAAAATTAGAAAAATGATGCCGCCGTGCAAAGTTACAATATTATTTTGAGATATGCAATACGGTGTTGAGCGGATACTTACGATGATTCAGAAGATAGATGATTATGTGGCACGAGTGTTTTTTTCTCAAAAAGTAATCATAGTTGAAGGTGATACGGAGGATATAGTCTTTAAAGAGTACCATAGAAGTGATGCCGGAGAAAGTTAAAAAGGTAGTCAGTTCAGATTATCAAATTATCAAAGCCACAGGAAAAGCGACAATGATTTCATTCATCAGATATTTAAAGGCATTACATGTGAATTTATTTGTTGTTCATGATGAGGATTGCGCAACTCCTGGTGCTGAGGTTATGAATGCTCCGATTTTGGAGGCTTTAGGTAACGATCCTACCAAAAGATTAATGATGCATAATGGTGTGGAAGATGAGCTTGGTTATCCGGCACCTAATAAAGATAAACCTTTCACGGCTTATAAAAAAGTCAAGGAATGGAATTTTTGGAGTGATGTACCAATAAACTGGAAAAACAAGATGAGGATTGTATTTTCTGATCTTGCAGATAAATTATGAGCGAAGAACAATACAACGAATTGCTGAAATCTTACACAAAGGAGGTTTTAGCAAATATGATAAAAGCTGATATACGCAGTAGGTTTCCTGAACCTTATGCAAGTATGTATTGCCAACAATTTGATGATTTCAAAAATGTTGCAGATTTCTTGGAATTTGCAGCAAAGTTAATGAAGAGATAACATTTATGAAAGGAATAGTATTAGCTGGTGGTAGCGGTACACGTTTGTACCCAATCACCAAGGGTATCAGCAAGCAGCTGATACCAATCTTTGATAAACTATCACGAGAGTGGCAATGCCAAGGAAAGCATTTCTAATCGTATCGTAAGCGTCAACATAACTACGTAACAATAACCAATATGCAACCTATAATCAAAAAACAACGAAACTCCAACTTGGAGTTATACCGCATTATCGTGATGCTCCTCATCGTAGCCCATCATAGCGTCTTTCATTCAGGCGTGATGGAGGAGATGGCACAGAATCCGCTTTGTGCCAAGAGCCTCTTCTTTTACGTCTTAGGAATGTGGGGGCGAACTGGCATCGACTGTTTCGTGTTGATAACAGGCTATTTTATGTGCAAGTCACATATCACCATCCAAAAGTACTTGAAGCTTCTGTTGGAAGTCATCTTTTACAATGTCGTGGTATATAGCGTGTTCGTTGCCATTGGCAAGCAACCATTCTCAGTCCAAGAACTGTTTTGGGCTATATTTCCTTTCAGAGAGATAACGGGCATATTTGTGCCATGTTTCCTGCTTTTCTATCTCTTCATACCATATCTTTCAATTTTGGTGTCACATATAGATAAGAAACTTCATGTAAGGTTGGTGATGTTGTGCCTGTGCATTTATACGATGACCGTCACTTTGCCACAGTTCCAAGTGGCGATGAACCACGTCTCATGGTATTGTGTGCTTTTTCTCATCGCCTCATATATCAGAAACTATGGATTGTTGCCAAGTGTCAGCACGCAAAAATGGGGGGTCATCACTTTGTTGTGCATGGTACTTTCAATAGTCAGTGTCGTTTGTGTCGTCTATTTTGATATGAGATTGGGAAAAGACACACCTCCTTATAAATATGTCAGTCCAAGTGGAATCTGTGCAGTGTTGACCTCCGTGTCATCATTTATGTATTTCAAGGACTTGAAGATAAAGAATAGCCGATTCATCAATATGATTGCAGCAAGTACCTTTGGCGTTTTGCTGATACATGATAACAGTGCTGTTATGCGTTTGTGGCTTTGGCAAGAGATTTTCCATATAAAATCTATTTATACGCTAGATTTGGCAACAGCCGTATTTATGATGATATTGACCATTCTTGCTGTATTCATTATTTGCATCCTCTTTGATATGTTGCGCAAAAATACCATTGAGAAGTGGATACTCAATCAAATCAATAAGAAATTATGAAAATCAATATAGTGATTCCTTGCTACAATGAGCAAGAAGTTTTGACAAAGACTATAGAGGTTCTGGGCAAGTTGTCAGGACGAATCAAGCAAGAAACAGCGGTGGATACCCAACTTTTGCTTGTCGATGATGGCAGCAACGACAAGACTTGGTCGATGATCAAGGAGGCGGCTAAAACACATTCCTTTGTCAGCGGCATTAAACTTTCTCATAACCGAGGACATCAGAATGCACTCTGGGCTGGCATGGAGGCTTCCATCGACCATTACGATGCGATGGTAAGCATAGATGCTGACTTGCAGGATGATGAGAATGTCATCGTAGATATGGTTCGCCAGTTGCAGGAGGGCAAGGACATCGTTTATGGCGTCAGAAAGGAGCGTAAGACAGATACTTTCTTCAAGCGATTTACGGCACAGTCGTTCTATAAGATTATGCAGATAGCAGACAAGGAGGTTCTTTACAACCATGCCGACTTCCGCTTGATGAGCAATCGGGCTTTGAAAGCTTTGATGCAATATCCAGAGCGTAACCTCTTTCTCCGTGCTATAGTGCGTGAGCTGGGATTCAAGGAAAGTTATGTTTATTATGACCGCAAGGCACGTGAGGCAGGAGAATCCAAGTATCCTTTGAAGAAAATGTTGGCTTTCAGTATTGATGGCATCACGTCATTTTCTGTGGCTCCTTTGAAATTCATTACATTCATAGGCTTGGCGATGACACTTGTTGCCATCGTTATGATAGTCTTTGCCTTAGTGGAGCATTTCAATGGTGCAACGATCCAAGGTTGGACTTCGATTTTGGTGTCCATGTGGTTTATTGGTGGAATCATTACCACAGGGGTTGGCATTTCAGGATTGTATATAGGGAAAATATATACGGAGGTGAAACGCCGTCCAAGATATTTTATCGAGGAAAGAGTATAAGCGAAAGCAAATAAAAATAAAGAAATATGAAAAGGTATATTATCTTAATCATTATAACAGTTATCGTAGGAGCATTGCCTTTGTTTATCCAATATGGTGATTATGTGTTGATGGATGATTATTTCCGTCAAGAAATTCCTTTCATCATGGAGACGAAGAGGATGTTTTTGTCAGGCTTTCCATTTTGGAGTTGGAATACATTTTTTGGTGATAACTTCATCGGTGGTTATGGCTTTTATACGTTGACTTCTCCATTCGTTTGGTTAAACTGCCTTTTTCCATATAGTTGGTTGCTGAAGACTTTATTCCTGACTTTGATACTCAAATACATCTGTGCGTTTCTGACTGCGAGGTTGTACTTGCGAAAGATGAGCGTTTCGGTCGAGGCTTCCAGTATAGGTGGTTTGCTATACGCATTTTCCTCATACGCCATCAGTAATAGCTTTTACTATCACTTTTTCGAGCCTATGATAGTATTCCCATTGCTTCTGTTGGCAGTAGAAAGGTTCTTGAACAAAGATGCGTATTGCAAGGTGACTTTGATGTTGGTTTCTTTTCTAGTAGTTTTCATCAACTATTATTTTGCGGTTTGTAGTTTCGTAGCGGCAGCAATGTATGTTTTCTGTAGAGTTTTGTTTTCTGGAAAATTGAGGCAATACTTGTCATGTGTCCCTTTGGGAATCTTGTTGATTTTGGCAGGAATACTATTAGATGGAGCCTTGTTGGTTCCTACAGCCCTGCACTTAGTTGGGGGGGCAAGAGCAAGTCAAGGTATTTTGACAGGTTTGGATTTTACAGCAGCTCCTTTCTTTATAGAAAGATTGAGAACGTTATTCATGCCACAAGTGATAGAGGAGAAGACAACCTTGTTCCAAGGTACAGGATTCAATAGCTGTTCTGTTACTCTGCCTGTTGTCGGCATCTTGTTGGCGATTTTGTATTGTTGGGAAAATAAAAAGAGTTGGATTAATGCATTGGTTCTTGTTTCGTTGATTGTATTTTTGACTCCATTGAATACAGTGTTTTCATTATTTACCAATCCTAATTATACTCGATGGGTATACGCTTTGTCTCTATTCTTGACATTGGCGACAGTTAAATGGATGGATGCGCATCGTGACAAGATACAACTGTCATATAAAATCCTTGTAGGCTATAGCATTGTGGCGTTGGGCGTGTTTGCTTTTTCTGTATTGCGAGGGGATGGGCTTCAAGAAAAGGTGAATCAATGGCAATTTGCGTTTTATCTTTTTGTACTGATTGTTTCATTGGCTTGTTTGTCAACTTATGTCATTAGCAAGAAGTCATATAAATCGTTGCAGTATGGTATTCTTATTTGTGCCAGTTTACAGATGATATGTTTCCATATTCTGCGTTCCGATGCAGGATTCTCTCTGGTTGACGATAAAGATAGAGCAGATGTTGTTCGCCCTTATTTGCTAGATAACAAGCTTCCAAGAAAAGACAGTGATGCGTCCATGCTTTATCGCACAGCGTTTGAGTCTCGTTATCCGAATTTGGGACTGTTGATGAACCGTCCAAGTGTATCTACATTCCATTCTGTGCTTAATACAAACCTATATAAGTTTACAACCATTACCGATAGCAATCATGTGGAGTTTTCCAACACCTTTGTACCAAAAGATTATAAGCCCAGTTTTTATGCCTTGATGTCGGTAAAAGAAAAAATAGAATACAACGACCAAGGCTATAAGGTTGTGGGAAATAAAGATTATATCCCTATGGGATTTACATACGACACTTATCTAACTGAGGATGTTGTTGACTCCATGCTGAATGATTCTGACAAGCCAGATGTTCCGTATGCCATGTTATCCCATTTGGTTGTACCAAAAGAAAAGGAGCACATCTTTGTTAAGTACTTGAAAAGAGGTAATTTAGTGACCGAGCCTTATAATATGGACAGTGTTGTGACAGAACGAAGAAAGAATGCCTCAGATAGATTCATAGGAAATACTCAGGGCTTTATCTCTGACATAACTTTGACGAGGGACAATTTTGTGTTTTACAGTGTTCCTGCGGATAAGGGATTCACGGCTTATGTAGATGGAAAACAATCCGTGTTGCATAAAGTGAATTTGGGACTTTCTGCCGTGCTTGTACCTAAGGGCAAGCATGAGGTGCAATTCAAGTTTGTGCCAACAGGCATGAAAGGTGGAATGATGGCAAGTGCAGCAATGATGGTTGTATTGTTGCTTGTGGGATGGAATGAAAGACTAAAATTGGAAAAAGAAATTTGATTAATATGTAACAGTTAAAAAATAACTTGGTACAAAAATGCTAAGCAGATTTGCACCTAACGACATAGTTCCACTTAGGCAATTGTTTATCAAATCTGATTCGCTTTTGTCTTTCGGATACATATGATTCGTCAAGCGTTCTTTGAGTTTGGTATTCCTTAGAATTGATGGTGGCAACAACAACCAAACCCTTGGATGTCGTAGTTTCATTTGCTTTCCTGCAAGCATATTCTGCAGACAGCAATGGTACTCCACTCCAGGCTCTTGTTATATGTGCAAACAGCTTATGTTCTATTGGGTTATACTTTGAACAATATGGTGGATAATGTGCAGTGATAATATCCAATTCAAGCGATGTGGCTAACTTTAAAAGTTCTTGCTTAAAGATATGATGTGAGGCAGAGTTGGAACCTCCTCCATCGCATAAGATGCAGATTGCGGTTGCCTTGGGATATTCCCATTGCAGGTAATCCTTCCAAATGCGTGCGATGTTGTCACACACAAACTCAGCAGTGTCATGGCTGTTTCCTATGGTGAGATAGCCGACGTTCCTTTCGACATCATAGATTCCATGTGGAATGATAGTTCCATTGAAAAAAGACACGAAGTCATGGTCAAGAGCAGCTAACTCCTGACAGCTGAAAGTCTTTCCTGTACGTTTAAAGTTGCCGAGCATTTCCTTTTTCTTGGTATCAATACTGAGAACAGGTATTCCAAGGCGTGCACAAGATGTCCAGGTAGCTTCCAGAAGTTTGAACTGAGCGTCTCGGTTCTTGACTTCCTTCAAGGTCTTTGTCTTGTGAAAGGAACGTTTCTTGAAGCCTCTGAGTTTTACCATTTTACGAGCAATATAAGGGGATATGCTGATGCCGTGCTCTTTGAATATTTGTATGATTTGAGCAACAGAGAGGTCAAGCCATCTTACGGAATCATCCTGTGGAAGACCCGCCATGTGTTTTTGAACAATCTCATCGAATAGAACCAAGTATTCTGGATGCTCGTCTAAGATGGCTTTGCGACCACCACCTGCAATACGGACTGTTCCCGAAGAAAGATTGGTCTTTCCGTTTAACTCGCGAATGCCCCTATAGATGGTGTTCTTTGATATGTGAATAGAGGCACACACGGCCGCCACACCATGTTTGCCTATGTTGATAGCTCTTGTAGCACAATATAGCCGACGCTGGCGCTCGTCTAATTGCTGGATGTATGTCAAGTCGGTCTCTGAAAAGACTTCTGCTAGAATCTTTGTATTCATTATAACTGCCTGGAAATCAGTTGTAAAGATACAAATTCTCTAGCATATTAAAGAATGTAAACAGCTAATAATCAATAAGTTGAAAAAATACGACAAAGAAAGTTTATAGTAAATATGAGGCAAAGGAAGAGCTTGGAACTCTATCCTTTAACCATGTGTTACTTCATAAAAAGGACACAAAAATGTACCAAGTTATTTATTAATCATTACTTAAGTATTCGGTGAAAGCCGTATTGTGCGCCTAAATAAAGTTTCGTACCTTTGCATCGTTAATTTAAATATTCTAATTATGGTACAAGGTAAGAAACAATTAAGAAGTAAGCCAAAGTTCGCCGAGGTTGTAATCGGTGATAATGAGGCGAAGGCCTATGCGTGAGTCTGATGTAGACAAAAAAGCGGAGCTAAGACCGAGCAGATAGCCTCTCTTGGCAGAATGATATTTACTCAAAAGCGTGAGCGGGTAGTCTTTAGTAAGGAAGAACGTGAAACCATCTATGATAAGCTGACCAATTATATAGACATCCCAGATATGCCTTTGGATAATGCCAGCGAACGCCTGATCCGTGACATGGTGATGGGTAAGAAGGCTTATTTGTTTTGTCGTGACTTGGATGCCTGTAAGCGTGCAGCAATGATGTACTCGTTGTTTGGCGCCTGCAAGGTGTTTGATAAAAATCCTGAGCGTTGGCTCTGTTATGTGTTAAAAAACATAAAGACAACGCCAAAGGATAAACTTTATACTCTTCTTCCTGAGTTTTGAGAAGATGAAGATCAATAAAAATGAAATTAAAATTTAGTCAAATTACGGTATAACCTCCATTGGCATTAGCTGGTGGAGGCTAAACCTTATATGTTTATAGGTAATATAGAGGTGATACCGAATACTTACATAATATCAAATAGAATGAAGACAATAATTGTTCAACCAATGGGAGGTCTATGTAATAGAATGAGAACTATTGCAAGTGCCGTCAAGTTGGCGAAAAAACTTAATTGTAAAATGAAAGTGTTATGGGTTAAGGACAAAGCGTTAAATGCGCCATTCAAATCCCTATTTGAACCTATTCCTTACCCTGTTATCGAAACTTCGGATGGTTCGTTCTTTCATCGTTTGTTTTCTTTTGTTTACAAAACAGTTCTACAATATAAATTGTTAGATGACAATTGGATTGGGAAAAAAGCAAGAGGAAAGGACGAAAAATTATGGTTTGATGAAGTAGAAGATAAAAATTTATACATAGAGTCTTGTTCTGATATTTATAAGGATTGTGGAGTCTATGATATCTTTAATCCTTTAAAGTCAATTCAGGAACATGTAATCTCAGATAGAGATGTATTCGTAGGCTTGCATATTCGACGCTCTGATAATGAAATGTCTATAAAGTATTCACCGACCGAGTTGTTCTTAGAAGCAATTGAAAAAGAAATTGAGAACAATCCGGCAGTTAAGTTTTATTTAGCTACAGATGATTCGCAAGAGGAAAAGTTAATTACTGAACGATTTGGCGATAGGATCTGTACATATAAGAAACGTAGTGTAGATAGAAATACAGAAGTCGCTATTGTTGATGCGATGATAGATCTGACCAATTTGGCATCTTGCAAAAAGATATATGGAAGTTATTATTCCTCATTTTCTGATGTTGCAGCAATTTGGGGAAATATAGAAAAAGAAGTTTTAAAATTAAACAAATAATTATGAAAGTCGTTCTTTTAGCTGGTGGCTTTGGTTCACGAATCAGTGAAGAAAGCCAGTTTAAGCCGAAACCGATGATAGAGATTGGCGGAATGCCAATATTGTGGCATATAATGAAAGAGTATTCATATTATGGACACAATGAATTCATCATCTGTGCAGGCTATAAACAAGAGTATATCAAAGAGTGGTTTTCCAACTATTTCTTGCACAACAGTGATGTTAGCTTCGATTGGCGCAATGGCTTGAATGAGGTGACTATACATCACAGCCAATTGGAACCATGGAAAGTGACAGTGGTAGATACCGGTTATAACACTATGACAGGTGGACGCATCAAACGAGTACAGAAGTATTTGGATAATGAGCCGTTTTTCATGACTTATGGTGATGGCGTTTGTGATGTTGACATCAACAAGCTTCTTGAATTCCATAAATCGCATGGAAAACTTGCAACACTTACCGCAGTAAAAATGAAGCAGGACAAGGGTGTGTTGAATATTGGTGGTGACAATGCTGTCAAGTCGTTTAGAGAAAAGAACATAACTGACGGTGCTCCAATAAATGCTGGATACATGGTTTTGGAACCAGCGATATTTGATTATATCGAAGGCGATGGCACTGTTTTTGAGAAAGAACCACTTGAGCGACTTGTCAGTGAAGGCGAGTTGATGTCCTATATCCACGAAGGCTTTTGGCAGTGTATGGATAATATCAGGGAGAAAAACATGTTGGAAAAACTCTTGCAGACCAACAGTGCTCCTTGGAAAAAATGGAAGAGAGAGATACCCAAAACTCCAAATGTTTAAACATAAAAGATAATTTAAAAACATATATAATTATGGCATTTAACAATGTATATGAAGGTAAAAAAGTGCTCGTAACAGGCAATACGGGTTTTAAGGGATCATGGTTGTCTGTATGGCTTAAAATGTTAGGAGCTGATGTGTATGGTTTCAGCAATGAAATACCGACAACTCCGTCTATGTTTGAAGTCTGTCATTTGAACGACCATGTTCATCATCGTTTTGGAGACATCCGTGATCGTGAAGCAATGAACGAGTATGTTCAGGAGGTAAAGCCCGATTTTATATTCCACTTGGCTGCACAGGCTATCGTTTCAACCTCTTATGAAGAGCCGTTCGACACAATCACTACCAATGTTGTTGGTACAGCAAGCGTATTGGAAGCCATTCGTAATATAACATGGCCATGTACTTGTGTCTTGATTACAAGCGACAAAGCTTATGACAATGTCGAGTGGATTTGGGGATACAGAGAGACGGATGCTGTAGGCGGTAAAGATGTCTATTCTGGTTCTAAGGGCGCTGCAGAACTTACCATCAAGTGCTATTGGAAGTCTTTCATTTCTTCCATGCCGAACATAAAGCTTGGAGTAGCACGTGCAGGAAATGTTATCGGAGGTGGCGATTGGGCGAAAGACCGTATCGTTGTTGACTGTATGAAGGCATTCTCTAAAGGCGAGACAGTTGAGATTAGATGTCCTAAATCTACACGTCCATGGCAGCATGTGCTTGAGCCACTTTCAGGCTATTTGAATCTTGGATGGTATCTGGCAGAAGGCAAGAGCGAGAATGGTGAACCATATAATTTCGGTCCACGTGCCGAACAAACCAAGACCGTTTATGAGTTAACCCAGGATTTGGCAAAAGAGTGGGGTATCGACGAAGATAAGGCTGTTAAGGTAACAGGAAACATTCCTTTTAAGGAAGCTACATTGTTGAAGTTGAACTGCGACAAGGCGCTTGCTTACCTCAACTGGCATTCTACCCTTCATTATTCACAGTGCGTTCACACAATCGCTGAATGGTATAAGGCTTTCTATGTAGACAAGCGAGAGGATATGTTTGACTTCACAGCCAACCAGATCCGTTTCTATATGGAAGAAGCAGCAAAGGAGGACTTGGTATGGGCGAAGTAATTGATGGCGTAAGCCTTCATCCTTTGAAACAGATATCTGTTCCCAAAGGTGATTTGTGGCATGCCTTTAAGTCAACAGACGAAGGCTTTGTGGGCTTTGGTGAAGCTTACTTCACTCAAATCAAGCCCCATGAAGTAAAAGGTTGGAAACGTCATAACCGCTATGTTCTGAATTTGGTTGTTGCTGTTGGATCTGTTAAGTTTGTCATTTATGATGATCGCGAAGATAGCAATACAAAGGGTCAATTTCAAGAAGTTGTACTTTCTCCGACTTCCAACTATCAGCGCTTAACAATTGCTCCTGGATTATGGATGGCTTTTGCTGGTGCAGATTCTTCCCAGACCAGTCTGTTAATGGATTTGATACCGGAGGTACACAATCCAGAAGAAAGTGACCGTAAAGAATTAGACGATATACAATACGATTTTGGTGTATGAAAATTGCTTTGACGGGTGCAACCGGTTTTGTAGGAATGAATCTTATGCCTCTTCTGTTAAAAGAGACAGATACAAATAACGAGTATCTTACGCTAAATAGAGATATAGAAAAGGCGAGCAGGTTGTATCCTATTAAACAATACAGTAACTTCACTCATGTGTCAACTTTTGATTTCCAGTCATTAAAAGACTTCAATCCGGACATTGTTATACATTTAGCGACCTTGTCAACGTCTCGCAATGACTCAGAGATTGTCCATCCTTTATTGGAAACGAACATTGAATTGGGGGTAAAACTCTTGAATGCACTTCAAGAGTGCTCCAATTTCAAGTTGTTTGTTAATGTTGGTACTTTTGCAGAATATAGATACGGAAATGGCAAGGTGACCAATGCCTATTTGTATTCTGCTACAAAGACAGCGTTTCGTGTTTTTCTTGACTATTATTCTACTTTAGGAAAAGGTTTTGATTATATCACAGCAGTTCCCTATTCGGTTTATGGTGGCAAGATGACAATCAAACGTCTCTTTGATTATATGAAAGAGAGTATTGGAGCAACCGAGTCTGTTGATATGACTGCAGGCGAACAAGTTCTCGACTTTATTCATGTAGATGACGTAGCCCGCTTCTTTGTGTATGTCATCAATCATTGCAACGAGTTCATAGGAACGCCTAAAACAGAGAATGAATTCCACTTGGGAACAGGAAAAGGAACAAGTGTCAGAGAGGTTGCTGCGATTATGGAACAGATTGCTGGCAAACACTGTAATATAAATTGGGGTGGTCGTCCATATCGAGACACAGACATCATGTATTCTGTTGCTCCTATTGGACAAAATCACAATTGTGGATGGACTGCAAAAGTTGATTTGAAGTCAGGTGTTGAACAGTTTTTAAAAGAATAAAAAAAAAAGATATTAAATGTCCTCTAATAATAGTGATTTAAAAAGCAAAGCTCTGTCCGGATTGTTCTGGCAGATGATGCAGCGAACGATAATGCAGCTGATTTCATTTGGTGTATCAGTTGTGTTAGCCCGACTGTTGATGCCTGAAGACTTCGGAGTTGTTGCATTGTCTGGAATGTTCTTGGTGTTAATAGGCATTTTTATTGATAGTGGATTAGGTACGGCGTTAGTTCAGAAGAAGGATGCAGACGACTTAGACTACAACACCGTTTTTTATGCAAATATTGGTTTCGCATCAATTGTGTATATGCTTGTTTTCGTTTTTGCTCCTTTCGTTGCTATCATATTCAAAAATCCTCAAGTCACATCTATCCTTAGAGTTATGGCTTTAGGAATGCCAATTGGAGCGCTGTCTGGTGTACATAGTGCGATGGTTTCCAAGAATATGGCATTTCGAAAGTTCTTCTTCTCATCTCTATCCGGAAGCATATTGTCAGCTGTAGTTGGCCTGACAATGGTACTTCTTGGTTGTGGTGTATGGTCGTTGGTAGGGCAGAATCTTGTTAGCACAATAGCAAATACACTTGTTCTTATTTATATTGTACGTTGGTTTCCGAAGCGCAAATTTTCGAAAGAGCGTTTCAAGAGCTTGTTCTCGTTCGGATGGAAATTGACAGCTTCAACCCTAATAGGCACGTTCTTTTCTCAACTGAAGGGATATGCAATCGGTTTGAAGTATTCGCCAACAGATTTGGCATATTACAATAGAGGAGAAGGCGTACCGGGAATTCTGTTCAACAATATCAACTCTTCTATTAACACCGTCCTGTTTCCAGTTCTTAGCAATTTGCAGGATGACAAGGATGCTGTTCGTAGAGCGTTGAGCCGTTCTATGCAGATGGCAAGTTTTGTATTGATGCCTGCGCTTTTAGGCTTGGCTGCGGTTTCCGAAAATTTCGTTGAGATTTTATATACGTCAAAATGGGCTGCTACAATACCATTCATGCAAGTAATATGTGTGATGAATTGTTTTGATTTGCTGGGTGCAGCAAACATCCAGGCTTTGAAAGCGGTTGGCAGGGCAGACACATTGTTAAAGTTAGAAGTTTATAAAAAGCCATTGATGCTGACAATCTTGGTAGGCTGTATGTTTATCAGTCCTTTAGCTATAGCAATTGGCCAGTTTGTTTACTCTTTAATTGCTTTGGCTATCAATGCTTATCCCAATCGTAAATATGTGAACTATCCATTGAAAAATCAATTTATGGATATTAGTCGTAGTTTGTTTACGGCAACCTCAATGGCAGTTGTTGTATATATGATAGGTAAACTGCCATTAAAGATATATCTGCTTTTAGGCATTCAGGTGCTTGTTGGAATCATTCTTTATGTCATATTGGCAAAGCTCTTCAATAATGGTAGTTTTGTTGAAGTTATGCAACTTGTAAAATCAAAAATTCATAAGAAATAAATATGAAGGTAGAAAATTTAATACTTGGAGCCGGTATTGCTGGCTTAGGAGCAGCCTACGGTTTTTATCAAAAGGGTAAAAGCTCTTGTGTTGTAGAAAAGAACAGCACCTATGGAGGCTTATGCGATAGCTTTGAAATCAACGGCTTCCGCTTCGACAGATTTGTTCACTTGACATTTGCTCAGGAAGAAGAAGTCAATGACATATTTCGCAAGTCGTGTGGCGAATTGACAACCCATATTCCTAACCCGTTCAATCTCTATCACGGATTGTGGGTTAAACATCCGGCTCAAAACAATCTCTATCCACTTGGCGAAGAAGAAAAGAAACTTATCGTTTCCGATTTCATGAAGCGTCCTACTATCACCGAAGAACAAAAGCCTGATAATTATGAAGAATGGCTTCGTTGGCAGTTCGGCAATTATTTTGCAGAGCATTTCCCTATGGTGTATACCAAAAAGTATTGGATGAAGGAAGCCTCTCAGCTGCGAACAGAATGGGTCGGAAAGCGCATCTACCAACCTTCTGTAGACGAAGTGATAGCCGGCTGCAATACTGCAGAAACTCCAGTCACCTATTATGCCAAGGAAATGCGCTACCCTAAGAAGGGAGGTTTTAAAGCGTTGCTTCGCGAAATGGCAGACCATGCAGATATAAAGTATAATTATGAGGTTAAGCACATTGATACACAGAAGAAAGAAGTGACTTTCGGCAATGGAGAAGTCTTCTCGTTCGAAAATCTTTATTCAAGTATTCCTCTTCCAGAAATCATTGCTATGCTCGACGATGTACCTTCTCATGTTTCAGAAGCAGCATCTAAACTGGAAGCCACAAGCGGCTATCACATATCTATAGCATTGAAGACGAAAGACATTCCTCCATACCTTTGGTGGTATATTTATGATGAGGACATATTGGCAGCAAGAGTCTATTCTCCTTCTTTGAAGAGTGCAGACAATGCACCCGAAGGTTGCAGCAGCTTGCAGATGGAAGTTTATTGCAAGGAAGGTGCCTACACAGAACATCAATTGCTTGACGGCACTGTTGGCAGACTCATAGAATTAGGTATTATCAACAAAGACGACATTCTGTTTACACATGTAGGTTTCGAGAAATATGCAAATGTCATCTTCACTGAGCCTATTTACGATGCTCGAAAAACAGTGAGAGACTATCTTGCGGCTAAAGGTATATGTACCTTTGGCAGATTTGGAGAATGGGATTACTTGTGGACTAATCAGAGTCTTTTAAGTGGTTTAAATTTAAGTAAATAAGAAATGAAAATAAAAGATTTATTATATTGGCGTGTTTATTATAAAATACTCCAATTATGTGTGCGCTTGTTCTACTACTTGCCCGTAAATAAGCATAAAATTGTTCTAATGCATGATTTCGGAAACGCTTATGGTGATTCTCCAAAGTTCATTGCAGAAGAAATCATCCGTCGTAGATTGCCTTACGATTTGGTCTGGCTTGTTAACAACATGTCTTATAGCTTTCCAAAGCCTATACGTAAAGTGAAACTATCACACATCAAGTCTGTTTATGAACTTGCTACAGCCAAGGTTATTGTAACAACTTTGAAGTCACGTTACGATCTAAAAAAGAAGAAGAATCAATTCTTCATGTACGTACCTCATGGTCAGATAGGTGCAAAGTTTGTTGAGCGTCAGGCTGGAGATACAATAGGCAAGAGCTATCATGACGCAAGCAAATGGCATTCGTCTGTGTCTGATTTGTTTATCTCAAGTAGCAAACTGTTTACAGAGGAAATGCTTACATGGTATTGGTACGATGGTGAAGTTATGGAGTGTGGTTTGCCACGCAATGACATTTTCTTCCATTATACCCCAAACGAAGTGAAACGCATCAAGGCAGAAGTAGGAGTTCCTGAGAATGTAAAGATTGTTCTTTACGGTCCTACGTTTAGAAACGAAAAGAGCAACGATCCGTATGCTATCGATACAGACCGACTGCTTACAGCATTAGAACAAAAGACTGGTGACAAATGGATATTCTTGTTCCGTGCCCATCGTAACTTCGCTTGGTACGGCAAGCCTACTTTCGATTATTCTGATAAAGTGATAGATGTTACAAATTATCCTGACATGCAAGAATTGCTTCTCATTTCGGATGTTCTTATAAGCGATTACTCAAGCACGATGTTCGATTTCAATCTGATGCATCGTCCTGTATTCCTTTTCACAAAAGATATCGAAGTCTATCAGAAAATGCGTGGTCTGAAGGACTGGTACTTTAAGGTGCCTTTCCCATTCTGTCATAACAACGACGAACTCATCGAAGCCATCCAGAACTATGACGCGCAAAAATATCATGAGGATTGCAAGGCGTTTGATAAGTTCTATGGCAACTTGGAAACTGGTACGGCATCACAACAGATTGTAAATCGGCTGGAAACAATTATGAGATAATATGGCAAAAGAACGTCTCCATTACATTGATATATTCAAGGGCATTTGCTTGATATTGGTGGTTATTCATCACGCTCCCTTAGCCTACATGGGACACTTAGCTCAGCAAGGTTCTGTGTTATGGTATATCAATAATTTTGCCAAATAATTTCTTCTATCAGCACGCTTTTATATTAGTTTCTTTTATGTTCTTTGGACGCATACTGAAAGAACACGAAACGAAAATCGTAGGTGTAGCTAAACGTATATCAGTTCCTTTTGTGCTGTGTGTCTTATTTCTTCCGTTAATAGGCATTGAGATACCGACTGTGACACGAACAATAACGGTCAAACTGTTTTCGTTGCCCCTATTTGTTGCTCTATCGTTGAGCGGAAGTGTTATTGTATGGTATTTATCCCGATTGATTTCCAAATCAAATTGGTTGGAATACATTGGCAAAGGTTCATTGGTTGAGTATTGCTTCAACTATGCAACGTTATGTTTGATTGCGAATATTTACAAAGAGACAATAAAAATGGGGGGACAACTCACTACAGAAAGTATCGCCTGCTTGTTAATAGCAGCAACTACGATTTTGATTCTTCCTGCTTTCTATTGGGTGTTAGATCATAAATATTTGAAAGTAATAATCGGTAAATTTTAGATATGAAATATCGAATTTCAATTGTGGTTCCAATTTATAACGTTGAGCCTTACATATTGGAGTGCCTTGAATCTGTTGCGAACCAAAAGAATGCTAATGGCATAGAATGTATTTTGGTCGATGATTGTGGTAAAGATAAAAGTATGGAAATTGCAGAACAATTTGTCTGTTCTTATAATGGACCTATACATTTTTCTGTTATTCATCACGAGAAAAACATGGGCTTGTCTGAGGCTCGTAATTCTGGTATAAAGGTTGCCCAAGGAGAATACATTTTCTTTTTGGACAGTGACGATACTATTGTTCCTGATTGCATGGAATTATTGTGGTCATATATTCAAAAATATGGTAAAGTAGATATTGTGCAGGGTTCATTCTACAATACTCCTTCGAGAATATATACAAAGAGTCCATTAAACATGCATCCATACTGTAACGAAAAAGCTATTATAAAGAGATTTTACTTGCAGTATCTTACTATCGTAATTTTAGCACAAGGCAGATTAATAAATGTTGATTTCTTAAAAAGAAATCATTTGTTTTTTAAACCTGGGATTATTCATGAAGATAATCATTGGACATTCTTCATGGCAAAATATGCTAATACCATGGCATTTTGCAATGTTGGAACCTACTATCATCGCTATAATCCAAATTCAATAACTGGCAATGTCAATGTTAACAATGAAAACAAAGCGTACAAGTGTTTAATTGATGTTTTCTGTCATAGTATAGATTCGTTTTTGCCTGGTATACAAAAGGAATTTATATTAAGTAATCTGAAGACTGTATTGGATGAAAAATACTATTTTTCTTTGGAAGAAAGAGACCAACTGATAAAAGAGGTTACAAATACTTTTTCATTTATAGAGAAGGTCTTATTTAATATATATATCCGAATTTCAAATCGAACAATGAAATTCTTTGTTTTACGATTACTTATCAAATGCTTGAAGTATGATTAATTGCTTTTATCATCAATAGTGGTCTTAAAAAATATAAAATATGAATTTTAAACAAAAAATAAAGAACTGGTATCTTGCTTATAAAGATGCGAGGATAACAGATTACTACTCTAATAAGAAAATGAAAATATCCGATCTAAGACACGACCTTGCATATTTCAAATTCTATGTGAAAGGTCTATACCATTTAATGACAAGGAGCAACTGGAAACGGACTCAGCGAAAAGAACTGGTAAAAATGCTCCAATATGCTATTAAGCATAGTGTGTTTTTTAAGGAAAAAGTAGGAGAAATTTCAATAAACGAAGATAATGTTTTGTCTGTATTGAAGAAGTTTCCTACAATCACCAAGCAAACCATCATTGACAACAAGTGGAATATTTTTAGTGATGAGGTTCCACACGATTTTAAATATTGGCGTGAAACAGGTGGATCGACAGGTGTTCCTTTAAAGTTTCCTTCATTTGCTTCGTCTTATTATATAGAGGATGTTTGCCAAATGATGCTGTATCATATGATGGGGTTCTTTTGGGGAGATACTGTCGTTTATTTTGGTGGGGATAGAGTATCTGAGGAAAAAATCAATAAAAATGAATATTGGTTTAAGAGTAAGAATCTTCCGTATGGAAAATACTGCTATTGTGTAAGATATCTTAACGACGACACGTTTCCGTATTTTATAGAATCTCTCAACAAAGTAAATCCTAAGTTCCTTAGAGGTTTTACTTCTTCTGTAAAAGAATTTTGCAGATTTATAAAGAAAAAGAACATTAAACTTCAGTTTCAGCTTAAAGGAATATATCTAACAAGCGAAAGCGCAACATTAGAAGACCGTAAATATATAGAGTCTGTTCTACATTGTCCTGTTTGGGGACAATACGGCCATACAGAATGTTCAATATTTGCAATAGCAAAACCAAATGATCTGACGTATTATGCAAATCCACTTTATGGATACACAGAGATACTTGATGAGGATGGAAATCAGGTTGCTGAAGGTTCTATTGGAGAAATTACTGTAACAGGATTTAATATCTTGGGTATACCTTTCGTAAGATACCGCACTGGAGATTTGGCTGTATTTGGTGGTGAAACTAAATATGGCGAGACGATTCTAAAGGAATTATTAGGAAGATCTCGTGACTTCTTATACGATGACAAAGGAAATAAAGTGTACGCTTTGTCATTATTGTTTGATGCGGGCAATCTGAACTTGTTAGATTACATCAAAGCTTGGCAGATAGAACAGAATGAAGAAGGATTCATTATTGTAAGAATCATTAAAGATGATACATATAATAAAGCTATAGAAAAGGACTTAATAAATGTCTTTAAATATAAAAACATTACTATTAATATAGTATACGTTGATGATATAGCTAAGACAAAACGAGGAAAGCATAAATTCATCATTCAAAACTATAAGAAATGACATACGCACCAATAGCACTTTTCACATACAATCGTGCTGACCATACACAGAGAGCGGTAGAGTCTTTGCTTCAGAACGCTGAAGCAAAAGATTCCGACCTCTTTATCTTCTCCGACGGAGCAAAGAACGAGAAGGCGATAAAAGGGGTAGAGGACAATCGCAAGTATATACATACAGTCACAGGCTTCAAGTCTGTCACCATCGTGGAGCGTGAGAAGAACTGGGGTTTGGCAAACAGCTTGATTGCTGGCATCACAGACGTTATCAGCAAGTACGGCAGAGTGATTGTTGTAGAAGACGACCTCATCTTGTCTCCTTATTTTCTGAAGTTCATGAACGATGGTTTGGAGAAGTACAAGGATGATGATAGAATAGGAACTATTTGTGGCTATACATTTCCTATAAAAGAAAAATTGCCAGATACGTTTTTCTTGTATTTCATGCATCCTTGGGGTTGGGCTACATGGAAAAGAAGTTGGGACTTGCTGAATACAGATACAAAAGACTTGCTTCGTAAGATGAGATTCAAGGTTCAAAAATTTAACATGGGTGGAAATTGTGGCAGCTATGGCAATCTGTATTGTCAGAAAGTAGGATTAGTTGATTCTTGGTACATACGGTTCTATGCTTCTCTATTCTTGCAAAAGAAGATAAATCTGTTTCCAGGAAAGTCTATGATTGCTAATAGTGGTTGTGATGGAAGTGGTACACATTGTGGAAAAGGTATACAGCAAATGAATGATGTAGAACTGAACCTTGCACCAATAAACTATACAAATATTCCGGTAGAAGAGTCGACATATGCATATAATGCATTCAAGGCTTTTTATGATAGCAACGATCATTTGTCTTATGTGGTTAAAGCGTATAGAAGATTTAAATCTTTTATTAGAAGACTTTTGTATATTGACTGTATGTAATATAATTTAGCTAATGACTCAAATTCTTTTTCTTACGGCATGTGTCAATCCTAAGGGAATGGCATATACGAAGCTGAGTAATCCGGAAATTCGACTTCAGCAATACAAGGATGCCCTTAACTGGTATCTTGAGAATACGGATATGAAGATACTGCTTGTAGAGAATTCTGGGTATGACTTCTCTGACAGCTACCAGAAACAGATAGACGAAGGACGATTGGAAATGCTCTGCTATGATGGCAACGATTATGATCGTTCACGTGGTAAAGGTTATGGAGAGGCGGTGATAATGGAGTATGGTTTTATTCACTCTTCTCTTCTCAACTCTCATCAAGACGACTTGCGTATAGTAAAGATAACAGGAAGACTGCTTTGTTTGAACATCAACGACTTGTGTCGTAGCTGTAAGAGCGTAAATACAGTATATGCAAACATCAGCAAGGATGATTGGGATGGAAACATCGCCACCAGTCAGGTGGTGATGGCTCCCGTATCCTTCTTCAAGGAATCGTTCCTTCCACGACGCAAGGAAATAAACGATAGCAAGTGTCGCCATTTCGAGCATGTGCTCTATGATAGTATTCAAGACTGGACGAAAAAAGGCGGTCATCATCGCATGTTTTGGACACCGCCAGCAATAGAAGGTGTTAGTGGTACGTCGGGAGCAAAGATTAGCTCTGCCATGTCTGCCACTCAGTTGCTGCGTTACCGTATAATGTTTGTGTTACGCCAATACTTCGGATATCGAGGATACGAAAATCCGTTCTATCATGGTCAACCTAAAAAGCCGATTGAATAATGACAGAACAAAGAATACACACACCGTCTCGTCTTGATTGGGTTGATGGCTTGAAGGGCATCAGTGCCATAATCGTTGTTTTGCAGCATACGTTTGTAACGATTTTCGGATTGTCTGTATTTACAGATTTTCGTTTACCCATTGTGCATAATTTATGGGATGGCAACTTTGCAGTATCTGTTTTCATCATATTAAGCACCATCCTTACTTGTCATGGAATAGAAAAGCATAGAACACATTTGGTAGAGCGCTATAAGTATATCGTATTAAAAAGATATTTCCGACTTGTTGTGCCAGTTGGTGTTATCATCATAGCTATGTATCTGTTAAACTTATCTGGACTATTTTATGCCGAAGAATTTGGAGCAAAGACAAACAACGAATGGCTGATGCACTCTACTGAGACATTGATACACGTGCCTGGCAATATTCTTTGTGCTCCATTAGGTGGTTGCTATACTATATTGCGTGTAGGATGGATGCTCAAATATGTCTTTTTAGGTACAATGTGGGTGATTATACTCGATTTGCTCTTAGCTGGTAGAAAGAACTCTTCAAAGCTCTTTCTTCTCGCTATTTGTACCTATATAGCTTTTAAATGCGACTTCTATTACGTGAATGTCGTAGTAGGCTACGCTCTTTATTCCTTTAGGAGCGAATTACAAATCGGGGGGGGTAAACGTTTTGCCGTTCTCTTGTTATTGCTCTTAGTATTTTGCGTTAGCGATTTTTATTACAAAAGTGATCAATGGAATATGATACGAGCCATCTGTCTTGTTACCATTGTGTTTATATCGCTCAGATCTCGCAAATTATTAGGTTTTAAGCCATTAATTTGGCTCGGTGGAATTTCTATGAATATCTATCTTCTTCACATGATGGTTTTATACATGATCACTTGCCGCATGGCAGATACGTTTTTTCTTTCGTTAATGGATGTAAGCGTCATGTTTGCTGTGACATTGATGGTAACGATAGGGTTAGCGTATGTATATACAAAGTTTGTAGAAAAGAGGTTGAATAAAGTTGTTGATCGATTGCTCGACCGATTAGTGTAAATTGGAAGGGTATTCCTGCTGATTGTGCGGCAGCAGGAAGCCCATGCAAGTTATACTTATAGTAATTTAATTATCATTAGTGTCCCGACTTTAACGGGATACTATGACTGCAAAAGTACAAATTCAATTCGCCGTAACCTTAAAATCTCATTCAAAAGACTGTATTACAATTAATTCAAAGAATGATTAGTCCACTTTAACGGGACAGAAGTGAAAGTATATAAAATAAATAAGTTAAATTCTGGAATTATGGTTAAACAAACATATAATTTAAAATATTACAATTTAAAGCCTAATCGTAAAATCAATGGTTGGACTCTTGTTAGCCGTTTAGGCAATGGAGGAAACGGTGAAGTTTGGAAATGTCGTAATGCGAGAAAGGAAGAATATGCCATCAAGTTTCTTAAAATCGTACGTGGTGATTCGTATAAACGTTTTTATGATGAAGTTGTTTTTATGAAACAGTATGCTGGAACAATGGGAGTGATTCCTATTGTTGACAAGTATATTCCTGAGTATTCAAAACGTTATAGCAACTTAGCTTTACCATTTTATTATGTAATGCCGCTTGCTTCACCAATAGAGAAGTTGATTGATAAAATGCCTTTTGATGAAAAAATAGAAATGATAAAGAACCTACTACGTATTCTTACAGAACTTCATTCCAAAGGTATTGCTCACCGTGATATAAAGCCTGCAAACATAATGCTATATAATGGAGACTATGTGCTCTCTGATTTTGGCTTAGTTTTCTTTCAAAACAAAACCTTTAAGACTCCTCCTGGTTCAAAATTAGGCGCAAAAACTACGATTGCTCCTCAGATGCGGCGGGATGCTGTGACGGCAGATAAGTATAAAGCTGATGTTTATTCTATGGCTAAGACCATTTGGATGATCCTTACAGAAGATCTGAAATCCTTTGATGGTCAATACAAAATCAATAGTGCTTTTGGGTTAAGGCAATTAATGACGGAAAAAGGCGTTTATTGGTATCCTTTGGAAAAATTGTTGATTCGATGTACAGATTTGAATGAATCGGCAAGACCTTCGGCTGATGAATTAGAAAAGGGTTTTACGGAATGGCTTGATATTAATGGCAACTGGGAACGCCAAAATTTGATACAATGGCAGGAGGTTCAAGAGCAGTTGTTTCCTTCGTATGTCCCAAGCCATGCAGAATGGACGGATGTAGACGATATTGTTTCTGTCCTCAATCTTGTTGGTCAATATGATAGCTTGAATCGTCTGTTTTTCCCTGATGGTGGAGGATCGGATTTGACAGGTGCTTCAAAATCTTATGAGCATGGTTGTATGGAGTTATATTTCGAAGAACTTGTTTATATTGTAAAACCCAAGTGTTTGTCCTATGAGTATATAGAGAACACTTGCGAATGGAATTATTTCTATCTTGAGTTAGATGAACTGAATGCTGTTACACCTGATTTGCAGATTGAATGTTATGCAGAGGAACTTTGCGAAATGGCTCCTTTGAAATACCACCCTTTGGAGGTTATGGAAAATATGAGCCAACAGGATTATGTGAGATTAATACCAAGGCATATCGTTCGATATTTGAAAGGGAGTCTTGTGGTATTTCATAAAAACTCCATATATAATCGTAAGGTTGCGAAATACCAAGGTGAACATAGTAAATACACAGTTAGTGATTTCCGTCAATATATTGTACAACTAGCAGGTAAGTATAAGGAAAACCATGATGACGTTAAAGAAAAAAGCAATTTGAAAAAATAATGAAACAACGTATCGATTATATAGACAGAATGAAGGGCTTGGCTATCTTCTTGGTTGTCATGGGACATGTGTACGGAATGGCTTTTGCGCAGTCTGATGATGTAGCGTGTAGAGTTATAAGTTCTTTTCACATGCCTTTGTTCATGTTCCTCTCTGGGTTAGTGGCTTGCTCAGGAGCGACTTCCCCTTTTTGGAGTATGACAAAGTTAAGCAGAAAACTCCGAGGACTGCTTTTGCCATTAATAGTCTTTGGAATGTGCTTTACCATGACATGGGTTAGCGACTTCGGCTCAGGCTTGAAGTGCTTCTTGGAATCACCTAATAAAAACGGTTATTGGTATCTGATGACATTGGCTGTTTTCTATGTATCACTTAGTATTTATAGATTAAATTTTAAGCAGAAATGGTATATAGATGTAGTATTAGCTATTGCAATCTGGGGGGGCATGTTTGCATTATGGAAATATACGGCTCAGACAAAAGATTACTTCTGTATGCTTAATTGTGGCAATTTCTATCCATTCTTTAAGCTTGGTGTGATGACGACCAAATATAATTTATTGAATAAAATGCATAAGGTGAACTGGTTGTTCTCTCTTTGTATTGTGGCGTATGCATTTTTATTTTGTGTGGATATGCCTTTTCATGCTTTAGTTAGTTTGAACAAACATATATTCTTACCTTTTTGTATGGTATATATTGTAGTAACCTTATTTGTCGGCAGACATGGAGCGACGTCCTATGGGGAAAAAATATTAGATTTTGTTGGTAAGCGAACACTCGATATTTATGTAATTCACTATTTCTTCATCAGTATGATTCATCTAAAGGATTTAGGTAATAATTGGGAAGTAACAGATAATTCTTTGCTTATGTTTATTGTTGCTATTGGATTGTCTGTAGTGATAACAGCATTGTCTATTGGAGTAGGTTATGTTCTTCACCAAGGCAGAATAATAGAGAAATTTGTTTATGGAAAATAGAAATAAATATATAAAGGCAGTCCCTCCTTATATACATCCAGGTTTTCTTAATTTCAAACTTGCTCCTTTTGAAGCATGGAAGAGGTTAAGAGGGGATGTGGCGAAGAGTCATTACCCACCGAAGTGCTTGCATGGAGCTGTTTTCCGTTGGGAACTGCCTACGTTATGGAAAAATAAGAAGGAGGCAAGGCTGAGGTTTGTTGAGCCTGTGTCTTTATTCTTTGATACGTTTCCTGATTATGCAAGATATGAGGTTGTCCCTATGTTTTGGGACTGCTGGCCTTGCTATTTCGAAAAGACTTGTGAATGGTTGCGTAGGCATCAGGTAAAGACTGCCATCTTTTCATCTCGGCAGACTGCCGAGAAAATACAAGAACGTTTCTCCGGGAAGAACGAGGGATGGCAAGAAATCCATGTTATCTGGTGTCCCGAAGCTGTGGATGATTCTGTTTATCAGAATGGCAAGCCTTTAAAAGAACGAAGTATTGACTTGTTGGAGTTTGGACGTTCCAATGATAAGGTATTTAAGGTTGATCAATTGGAGTCTGTCATTGATAACAAGAATCGCAACTTAAACCATGTCTGTACGAAGCAGAATGGTAAGTTTATCTATACCAATGAGCAACTATATGAAGCAATGGGGAATGCAAAGGTGACTATTGCTTTGCCACGAAGCATCACACAGCCAGAGATTGCTGGCGATATTGAAACTCTTACGCAGCGCTATTGGGAATGTATGTTCTCAAGAATGGTGATGGTGGGTCATGCTCCGCAAGAACTTATTGACTTTATCGGGTATAATCCAGTGATAGAGTTGAGTGATAAAATCTCAGCGGAAGAGTTGATTGCTAATGTGATAGAACATATTGAAGATTATCAGTCTCTTGTGGATAAAAATCGTGAAATGGCAGAGAAACTGGGAAGCTGGGATGTGAGAATGAAATGGCTGATGAGAGAATTAGAAGAAGATTATAGATTAAAGAGATAAGTATAAATTATGATACCAAAAATTATTCATTATTGCTGGTTTGGGCGAGGACCATTGCCTGAACTTGCACAGAAGTGCATTGCTTCTTGGAAGAAGTATTTGCCTGATTATGAAATTAAGGAATGGAATGAGGATAATTTTGATGTGAATATTATTCCTTATACAGCTGAGGCGTATCAAGCAAAGAAATATGCCTTTGTTAGTGATTATGCTCGTTTCTGGATATTGTATAAATATGGAGGAATCTACTTTGATACGGATGTCGAGGTGATTCGTCCTATTGATGATATAGTAGAAAGGGGAAACTTTATGGGTTTTGAAACTGATCCCAAACCTCAGTTGAAGGAAGACGCGAGCGAAGCGAGCGTTAACCCTGGCCTCGGCATGGGGGTAGCCCCTGGCCTCGGCATTATTAAAAAGATGCTTGACTTTTATGAGGGAAAGCATTTTGTGCATGAAGCTGTCATGAAAAATCAACTCACTGTGGTGCATATCGCTACGCAGGTGCTTCGTGAAAATGGATTGAAGAATGTGGCTGGAATACAGAAAGTAGCAGGTTGCTTTATATATCCATCAGAGTATTTTTGTCCTATCAATGTGACTACAGGTCGTATTCATGTGGAAAAGAATACTCGAACAATCCATCATTATGCAGGAACTTGGGTTGACAAGAAGTTTTCGATGAAAGAAATTGTTAAGCGAATAATTCCAGAAAAACTTTTGCTTGCTTTATTTACGATGAAAGCAAAACTTAAAAATAAATAACGATGAAAGGTATTGCTCGTTTTTTCACCCTTTATTGGATTATCTATTTCCCAACTTGTATAGCTTATAATGATTTGCCTGGTTTTTCAAGTGTAGATGAGGCAATGACGATATTGTTATTTGTCTATACATTGTGGATGTATAATAATAATCGTAGTATAAATAAGCGACCATGGAAAGAGTTTACTGTTTGTATAAGTCTGATTGCTTTTTATACAGTATATTCTCTTCTTTTTGGCGCTAATGTTTCTGGGGCAGTTTGGCTCGATTTAATGCAGGAAATTCGTCCATATACAATTATATATTGTACATGGATTTTGAATCCTCGCTTTACAAAAAAGCAAAAGAAATGGATGTTAAGTACAATGGTCTTAACTTTATTCTCTTGGATTGTCTATCATCCGCAGACCTTAGATGCTCAGGTTGAAGCAGAATTCCCAGTTCTTGGTCAGCTTGCTATATGTACAGGTATGTCGTGGTATCTTTTTACTAAAGGGACTAAACGAAACCGAAATATTGCTCTTTTGTTAGTTTTAACCGGTATGTTAGCACCTAAATTTAAATTCATGGGTGAGGTCGTTTGTTTTATTGCGTTTGTGTTTTATGTTAAACAGCGTTTGAATTTTAAATCACCAAAAACTATGATATACGTAGTTTTGTTGGTAACTGTCATATTGATGGTAACGTGGACAAGATTTGATGCTTATTATGTTTCTGGATTAAGCAACGATCAATTAGCTCGTCCTATGACTTATAAAACTTCGTTACAAATCCTATGGGATTATTTGCCATTCGGTTCTGGCATGGGATCTTTTGCATGTAATGGTGCCTGGAAATTTTATTCTCCTTTATATTATAAGTATAATTTAAATGGTATCTGGGGATTGGATGAAGGTGGAGGTTTTATCTGTGATGCTTATTATCCAACTTTAGCGCAGTTTGGTATTGTAGGTGTATTTTTCTTCTGCTGGTTCTGGAAGCGTCGTTTGGCTGCTTTTGATATTATTGCAGATATGCGCTATTATCGTGTAGCGATGATTACTTTCTGTTGTCTTGCTATCGAGCAGACGGCAGACTCCTCCTGGCTCTCAGGTAAGGGTATGGGATATTGTATGCTGATAGCATTATGTCTGAATGCCAATAGAAACATCATGGAACAGAGAAGAAGAGAGGAAATGAGGAAAGAGATGATTGAAATGCGACGAATGGCAGCAAATAGTGAAAATGAACAACTGAAATTGGCAGAGAAAATCTAAATCATGAGTAAAGTATTAATGGTCGGCTCTGCCGAACAGAGTGGTGGAGGCGTGGCGAGTGTGCTGCGCCTGATGAAGACAATGCCTTTCTGGGAGAAGTATCATTGCGGATGGCTTGGTACGCAGATACAGAGAGGATATGGCGTGAAATTGTGGTATGCGTTGAAGGCTTACTTCAAAGCGCTGTTTACGATATGGCAGTATGATATTGTCCATTTTCATACGGTGCCTGATAAGATTTGCCTGATCATTCAAATGCCTGTGCTTTTATTAGCATTACTTGGCAGAAAGAAGATTATCATGCATATCCACATGGGTAATCAGTTGGAGGATCATACGCATAATCGGTTGTTTATATGGTGTCTGAACCGAGCTGATTGTGTGGTATTGTTGGCAAAGAAGTGGCAGAACCTCTTTGAGGTTCTTTATCCTAATGTGAAAGCTAAGACTGCCGTTATCTATAATGCCTGTGCTCCGACTCCAGCCGTGGATTATTCTATCAAAGAAAAGAGTATTATTTTTGCAGCTCACCTGGATGAAAATAAACATGCCGACTTGTTGTTGCAAGCTTGGAAAAATCTCTCTTATGATTATCCCGATTGGCATGTTACAATTATGGGTAATGGTGATGTATTAAGATATAGCCGTTTATGTCATGAAATGGAATTAGACGATAGTGTAACTTTTACTGGATATATCACTGGCAAACAGAAAGATGATATTTGGAATAAAGCAAGTATTTATTGTATGTGTTCACGTCATGAGGGATTTCCTATGGTGGTTTTGGAAGCCTGGGCAAGGGGCATTGCTGTAATTAGCACTCCTGTGGGTGGCCTTCCTGATGTAATTGAAGAGGGAAAGAATTGTCTTACTTTTCCATTTGGTGATGCAAATGGATTGATAAAACAACTTAAACGGCTTATGGATTCTACTGAACTTAGAATAGCTATGGCTGGTTATTCGAAAGAATTTGGGGAAAAAGTCTTTTCTCCAGCTAAAATCAGTAAAAATATTGATGAATTATATCTCCAAATTTTAAAAGGATAAAGTTATGAAAATTGTACATATAGTAAGAGATAATTATACACCTTTAGCTTTAAATGGAGTATATAAGGTTATAGACAATATATCAAAAGCTTTGTCGGACGGGGGGGCAAATATTACAGTATGCAGTGTAGCTCCTCATGTGAGCAATGAAATTTATCATTCTTCTCATTATAACCATATTCAATTCAGAGAACATCCTTTGCGTTTTTTCCTGGATAAATCGTTTAAGGCTTTCTTGTTGAGTTGTCCTAAAGATACAGTATTTCATTTTCATAGTGTTTTTATTCCGTGGTTTTTGCCTGCTGTTCGATTGCTGAAAAAACATGGGTATAAAAGAGTTGTCTTAACACCTCATGGACAATATATCGATCAGGCTATGGAATGCTCTTTAAAGAAGAAAATATTTTTTTATTTCTTTGATAGAAAGGTTTTAAAAACAGTTGATGCTGTTCAGATTATCGGGTCTACTGAAGAAAATCGCTATATTACAGATAATGCTAAAGATTTTTATCTTATTCCTAATGGTTGTTTACCTTCTGAGGTAGAGGTTAACGAAAAGACCCGCTTGATTTTCGGATATATGGGTAGGCTTGAAATTAGCCAAAAAGGTCTTGATATCTTATTACAAGCATTTGCTTTCTATAAGAAACAGGGCGGTTTGGGTATTCTAAAATTGGCAGGCGCAGGTCCTGACAAATTAGACTTAGAGCACTTGTGTCTAAAAATCGGTTTAAAGGATTCTGTTATATTTGCTGGTAAAATTATAGGTAATGAAAAATGCGATTTTCTTAAATCTTGTTCTTATTTCCTTCATTCTTCAAGGTGGGATGTTCTTCCTACTGGTTGTTTAGAGGCTGCTTCATGCGGGATACCTCTCATAGTTAGTGAGGAGACTAATCTGAAAGCGTATATAGAATCTTTTAAATCAGGTTTTGTTTATCCATCAGATGGTAGACCTGTTCAAGCTTTGGCTGATAGTTTGTTTAAAGCAGAACATCTGTTTATGCAGAAAGGTAATTATATAAAGTGTTGCGAAAATGCTAAGAAGATGATATCAGAGGAATTGAATTGGTATCGCATTGTTAAAATGGATAGTGAATTGTTATATAAATCATGAATATTTTTCAGATATTACAAAAGATAAGTCTTGTGCCTTCGTATCTGTGGGACAAGATGTGGGCTTCTGTATGGAAGCGCTGTATGAAACATTGTGGGAAAGGGGTATATATCCGTCCGATGTCGTCGGATATCAAGGGCTTGTGGAACCTGTCGGTAGGAGATGGTACTTCGATTCCTAAAGGTAGTACTATCTATTGTACGGATGCTGCATGTACTATTGGCAAGAAGGTGCTCTTCGGTCCTAAACCTACGATTATCACCGGTGATCATCGTATTGACATTTTGGGTAAGTATATGACGGATGTTACCGTAGAGGAAAAGTTTGTGGATGGGGTGAATGTATATGACCAGCCTGTTGTCATCGAGGATGATGTGTGGTGTGGGGCGAATGTTACAATCCTCAAAGGAGTGACTATCGGTCATGGTTCGGTAGTGGCTGCCGGTGCTGTGGTCACTAAATCCTTTCCTCCTTACAGTATTATCGGCGGTATTCCTGCTAAACTGCTCAAAATGAGATTTACGGAAGAGGAGATCCGGGAGCATGAAAGAATGTTGACAGTAAAAATGTGATTCTATGACTAAGGAACGTTTATATTCGTTGGATATGATGAAGTGCATGGCTGCTATCTTCATCACGAATTCTCATTTCCAGCCGCTGTTTTGATTTATAAAGGTATAATTTAATAGATTAATAGACAAAGAGAGGCGTATTTTTTTACGTTACTTTACATTAAGGAGAACGAAAATGATTTATCATTATCTACTAACTCGATTTAATTTAGCTCTCTGGATAGAAGATAAGAATGGGGCAGCTATAGATCGGGAGGAATGGCTTAAAAGGCGAATGGCTCTTTTTGAAACATTTTGTCTGCCTTCTGTAAAAAATCAAAGCTGCCAGAATTTCAGCTGGATTTTGCTGGTGGATGCAAATACGCCTGCTGTATATCGGGAGAGGATTAAGACTTATCGTAAGCTTTGTTCTCAAATCAAGTTTGTCGGAGTTAAGGCTGAATATTCTTACCAGTTTGCTGATATATTCCGTCAGGTGGTGATGCAGGATTTGAAACAGAAGGGATGGAATGATGGTGATTTGTGCCTAACTACTTATCTTGATAATGATGATAGTATCGCCAACAACTTTATGGAGCGTGTACAGTCTGAATGTCTTTCTTTCCATCTAAATCCTTATGAAAAGTGCTTTCTTTCCTTTGATTATGGATTGCAGACCTATACTAAGTTTGGACATTTCTCTACCCGTATCTATTATCCCAATAATCATTTCCTGACTTTAGCTGAATATCTACTGTCTTCAGATTCTTCTCTATCCTCTCTACGAACCTGCTATGGTTATGGAAGTCACTTTCTATTGGAGAAGCGTGGATTGGTCAAGGTGCATCACATCAAGGAAAATATGCATCCGATGTGGATAGAGATCATTCATGAAGAGAATGTGGATAATGATGTAAAAATGACTCTTGATACACATATCGTTTATGATAAGGATATGCTCCGCTGTGTTTTTTCATTGGATATGGATATTGAATCCCATCATCTCTTCGCTTTCATCTTGAGAGTCCTGAAGCAAATGTGGAGGAGGAGTAAGAATAAATTTTAAAACCAAATGAAAATCTTAATCAATGCATACGCTTGCTCTCCTGGTATGGGAAGTGAGCCGGGAATGGCATGGAACTGGGTGAGTAATCTCGCTAAGTTCTGTGAACTATATATTATCACCGAAGGGGAGTTTCGGGAGAAGATAGAGGAGGTGGTGCCTACCTTGGAACAGGGGAAGAACATGCACTTCTATTATAATCCGGTATCGGAGGAAATCAGGAAGATGTGCTGGAACCAGGGGGACTGGCGCTTCTATAAATATTATAAGGAGTGGCAGTGGAAGACGTATCTATTGGCGAAGGATATCTGTAAGGTGGAGAAGATGGATGTGTTGCATCAGCTCAACATGATCGGATTCCGTGAACCGGGCTATCTCTGGAAACTATCGCAAGAGAATGGTGTGCCGTTTGTGTGGGGACCTATCGGTGGGCTGAAACAGTTTCCTACGGCTTACCTGCAGGGAGCTGGTTTGAAAATGAAAGTATTCAACCGCTTGAAGAACTTCCTGAATATCTGGCAATTGAAGCATGATAAAAGGGTAGGTGAGGCTTTCAAGACAGCTAAGGTTCTGGTTAGTTCCATCCCTGACTCTTATCGTGCTATCAAGAAGTATAAGGGTTTGGAGTCTGTTGTCATTCCTGAGACTGGTTGTTTCTTATCTGAGGATATTCCTACAGAGCGATTTGACAATCAGGAGTTTCATGTAATGTGGGTTGGCAAGTTTGACTTTAGAAAGCAGTTGCCTCTTGCTTTGCAGGCTATTGCTATGACTGGTAATCCTCGTATTGTATTGGACGTATATGGTAGTGGTTCTGATGATCAGGTAACTGCTGCTAAAACATATGCTGACTCTTTGGGTATTACTGGTAAAGTGGTATGGCATGGTAATCAATCGAATGATGTCGTGATGAATGCGATGCGAAAGGCTCAACTTTTCTTCTTCACCAGTGTGAGCGAGGATACTTCTACTGTTGTGCTGGAGGCTGTTAGCAATCGCTTACCTGTCCTTTGCTTTGATGCCTGCGGTATGTCTGCTGTTATTGATGATAAGGTTGGTAGGAAGGTTCCTCTTTCTTCTCCGAGCCAGTCTGCTCGTGATTTCGCCAATCTGCTCAATGAGCTTGAAAAGGATAGGTCTTTGCTGAAGCTCCTTTCGGAGAATTGCAAGGAAAGACAAATGGAGCTTTCCTGGGAGGAAAAGGCTAAGGTTATGGAGGAGTGGTATAAGAAGGTTTTCTAAAATCAACCCGTCCTTCTTTACCATTAAAGAAGGCTCCACCTCTCATCTCGGTCTTCTCCCCTCAGGGAAGAAGAGGAAACCGCTCCTCCCCGTCGCTCTTAACCGCTTCGCTATAAGGTTGGCGGGGCATCAGAGCCCTCGCCAGGTTGTGCGGGATGGGACCGCCTTGCTGGAGGGATTTTTATTTGGTTTATGTAACTGATAAAAGCGTAGTTTAAGGCTTGGTTGCCTATATCCTAACAGGAATATGTGGGTAGTTCAAAAGATAAAGATTGCTAAAAAATAAGGAAATAAGTTGGACTATATTAGTTTTTATCGTATATTTGCAGAGATAAAAAATACGTAAGCTATGACAGCAAAAGAAGATAAGGAGCAAGAAAAGACCCGTAGAGAAAACCTGAGCAAGTTTATATATCAACTTGCAAATACCAGCTTTACAGCAATGGTTGTTGTGGCTGTGGTAGGTTTGGTACTTGGTGTAGATGATGCTAAACCATATGCTTTTTTGCTTGGTGTGGGATTGTTTGCTACTGTTTTCTTAGCGCTGTTTGCTGATAACATATTAAAGAAGAAATGATTATGGAAGGAATGTACATAGTTTTAGGTGGGGTAGGTATCATTGCATGTTGCCTATACTTGTGGTCTGCTTTTACGAAAAGTGGGAGAAAATGGGTTGAAAATCTATAGTTTTTCGATTCCCAGGATTCCCTTTTGCGAAGAAGTTTTTTTCGAAAACCAACCCGTCCTTTCTTACCGTTAAGGAAGGCATTTTCGACTCCCCTGTTCCCCTCTTGCGAAGAGGGGATCCTTAACCCACTCCCAAGCCCTCTCCCTTTACAAAAGGGCGAAGGATGTAACCGCTCCTTTCAATAGTCTTTACGACCCCTTCGGTTCCTCTTGTAGGGGACAGAAACGTCGCTCTTAACCGCTTCGCTATAGGGTTGACGGACCATCAGAGCCCTCGCCAGGTGGTAGTGCGGGATGGGACCGCATGGGGATAGTTGATTACAATTAATAGTTTGCAGTTTATAGCTTACTGTTGATTTGGGGGTAATTGGCTGATAATTTGCAGATTTCTTTCGATTTTTTTTGGTGGTTTCGAAGAAAAGGCGTACCTTTGTGGCAAGTTATATAAACTAAATAATAGAAGATAAGATTATGGCATTAGCAATTAGTGGTATCCCTATGCTTACAGGTGATGAGGCTTTAGCTTTTAGAGAAAAAGCTGAAGAAACATTGAAAAAGCGTGGTAGCATAGATTTCTCAAAGCAACGTGCTGAGATGAAGGCTATTTTGGCAAAAGCAAGATTTTAAAGTTAGTATTATGGGATTTCTTGCAGACAAAACGGTGTTTTCACCATTGACAAAAGAAATTTTTAAAAAGTTAGGAATATGAAGAAGGAAATCTCTGATTATTTTGTTCAGATGGCTGATGCTGAATTAGATAGAATGTGGAATGAAGGTACTCTGAATGAAGAACGTATCGAGAGCTTCCGTCATCTCCATGAACGTACTCCATACAATAAACCGACTTTATAGTGAAATAACGGTTGAAAAGGTATGTGAAATGAAAAAGTGCTCCAATTCTTTGTATATATGATATTTTTTGTTTAGTTTTGCAGAAAAATTAGATAGAACAATGAGATTACATATACAAAATATCAATAAAATCAAGGAAGCAGATATAGCCTTGAATGGCTTGACTGTAATCGTGGGAGAGAATGATATGGGCAAAAGTACCATAGGTAGAGCATTCTTTTCTACCATCAAGGCTGTCTCTAATACGAGAAGCTTGAGTAATGAAAGTTCTGCCCACAAAGCTTCTAAGCACATTGATTCTTTGTATAAGCATTTCTATGGAAAGAAGATTATTGATGATGCTATCAATCTGTTGCCTCGTATCAAATCTGAAATGGAAAGAATATGCCAGGATGAGTCTGAACGAAATGCTTTCCTGGATCATCTGAATGCTAAAATCGATGAGATTGATTTGTCTCCTCGCCAAAAGTCTTTGCTCAAGGAGGATATTGCGAATATTCGGATTTGCTATGACCAGGTGGATAATCCTGCGGCTGTATTGAAAACGGAGTTGGCTTATCTGGTTGAATCTGAGTTTATGGGGCAGTTCTGTTCTTCTAAGTCTGAGCTTACTTATGTTATGCTTGATACTGAAGAAGAGGGAAGTCTGGTATTTAAGGCTAAAAATAATCAAGTGACAGATGTCTCTTTTTCTGAAAGAGAATTCTATGAGGATATCACTTATGTTGAGTCGCCACTGTACTTTCATCTTCTTGATAGCTTGAGATATTCTGTTGCTTATCGGGAAATGAAGTCTGTTCCTGGATATAAACCTATGGTTCCTGCTCATGTGAAAGACTTTGTAGATAAGGTTTGGAACATCCAGAGCTTTCATGCTCAACCAAGTTTGTTTGAACCTCAATCGAAGGAATATCACACAGAGGATATCATTCATGGTACGTTTACTTATGATAAGGGCTCTCGTAGCATCGTATATCAGAAAAATGGTATGAAAATCAAGCCTATCAATGTGGCTTCTGGTATCAAAAGCTTTGGTGCTTTGCAACTTCTGCTTGATGGTTATTGTATTTCTAATAATCGTCCTCTGATATGGGATGAACCTGAGAATCATCTGCATCCTCAGTGGCAGGTGGAGTTTGCTAAGGTTATCGTACAGATTGTTAATTCGGGTATTCCGGTGATGATCAGTACGCATAGTCCATATTTCCTGCAGGCAGTGAGGTATTATTCTGCTATGTATAGCATCGAGAAGTATGTGAACTACTACATGGCAGAGTGTGGAAATGATGATATGGTTAGTATGAAGGAGGTTACTAATGACTTAAACCAGGTGTTTCTTACCTTGGCTGAGCCTTTGAATAAAATCATGAACGTGGATGAAGTAAGGGGGAAACTGAAATGAAAGTTGCCAGTGAACTAATGTCGTATTTGGTAAAGGATAAGCATTTCTCCCTTTACTCTGTCTGTGAGCTCCATAAACCTTGTGCTACGGCACCCAGGTGTTCTTTGGAACTTGCTAAACGATTCGTGAATTTTGATGATGTAAAGACTGCCTATTGCAAGGAACATCAGATGATTTCTTGTGCTTCGGTAGATGGCTTGTCTATAAAGAACGAAAAGCTATTTTATCTAAAATCAGTTCTATAAAGGAGGTACATACATACTATAAACAGTGTAAGGAGTTAGATTCTTTTATAGATAATGGTCTATAGGATTTCACATAAACGTTAGTACTTAGCTAAACGTAAAACATATTTGATGAATACGACAATGTTAACAAGAGAAGAGGCTCTACGCCGCTGGAAGGCTTCTAAGGAAATCAGACGTAAAATGGTAGAGAAACTGGAGAACTTGGTTCGCAATAGTTGTCTGGAACGTACTGGTAAAGAACCGAATGGGGTAGAAGTATGGTAGGGGGCTTATTTCTCCGTTACCATCAGAGGTCTCGTCAGTTTTTTGTGCGGGATGGGACCGCCTTGCTAGAGGGTTGCTGCTTTTGTGGTGTTTCCCTATAGAAGGTTGGAAAGGCGCAGTAAAATTCTTATGATAGAGGCTCCTTTAGCTTCACTTATATTTTGATAATTAAAAGATTACTATAATGTTTTGTTTAAAATCTTTGGAGATTTTCGGTAGTAAAGCGGAACTCGCCTCGCTGCCAGAGGGCAAATTGCTCATTAATACGATTAATGCTCATTCTTATAATACGGCTCGGAAGGACTTGCTCTTTGCTGAGGCGCTGACGAATGGGGATGTGCTGCTTCCGGATGGAGTGAGCATCGTGAAGGCGTGTAAGTGGATTAAGGCAAAGAGCCTTCCGAAGGAACGTATCGCGGGATGGGATTTGTTTGTTTTCGAGATGGAAAAACTCGAAAGAGAAAGTGAAGAGTTAAGAACGAAGAGTGAAGAATCCAAGATTGTGATGTTTATGGGTAGTTCGCAGAAGGTGCTTGACCTGATTGTGAAGCGTGCTGCTGAGGTGTATCCTCACTTGAAGGTGGTGACGTATTCGCCTCCGTATAAGCCGGAGTTCTCGGATGAGGATAATAAGGCGATAATTGATGCCATCCATGCTGCCAACCCAGATCTCCTCTGGATTGGTATGACGGCTCCTAAGCAGGAGAAGTGGACTTATTCTCATTGGAAGGAGTTGAATATTCATTGCCATGTGGGGAGTATTGGGGCTGTGTTTGACTTCTTCGCCGGTACCGTGAAGCGTGCTCCGATGTGGTGGCAGGATCATGGCTTGGAATGGCTCTATAGATTGCTCAAAGAACCGAAGCGCATGTGGAGAAGGTATATTATTGGGAATACGCTGTTCCTTTGGAATATGGTGAAAGAGATATGTTGAATGAAGAAAATCAAACTTCTTTATTTCCTATTTTTCTGAATGTAATAAAAGAAAAGGAGTAAATTTCTTTTTTGGCATCATCTATTTCTTTATGCTGTTCTTTGTCTATTATTTCCCAGTTTTCTGAATTGATAGAAGGGAAATATGTGTCTGCTTTTGGCATTTTTTTATCTACTATCGTGAGATACAGATTATCGGCAAGATGCATACATTGCTTATAAATACTTTCGCCTCCTATGATGAATATGATGTCGTCTGTACATTTTTCAAGCGCATCTGTCAATGAGTGATACACCTCACAGTTTTCTAGTTGTATTTCCTGTTGTGTTATCACTATGTTCCGTCTCAAAGGGAGTGCGCCATGGGGGAGAGATTCGTATGTTTTCCTCCCCATGACTATGGTATGATTCAATGTAAGTTGCTTAAATCTTTCCATGTCCTTTCTGATATGGAAAAGCAGTCGGTTCTTGTAGCCTATCGCACCGTTTTGGTCCAGGCATGCTATGATATTGATTTGCATTTCAGAATATGATTATCACCCTCTGGTATGTGAGAACTTTTAATCTTCCATTCCTGTGGGTACAGATTATTGGCACGATTGCCTATATTTTTCATCCAACCTAATGGGACATTCTGATAAGTTACTATCATGTATCCTTTTGGTGTTGTAGGAGGCAAAGTAATCGCTTCTTTACGGAGATAGTTGATTGCATCTTCGTATGAGAGTTCTACTTGTGGAATATCAGTCTTATCCAATTCTGTCGATAAGGCAAGTGACTGTGCTGGGATCAGATCCTTACCTTTTATACTTCCGATTTTAATTCCTTCGTGAAGTACTCTTAATGATTGGTTTGCTTCTTTTACAGCCTCTGTCCATTTCTTGCTGATAGCATATACATCATTTTCAGTTAATGTATAATTCCATTCATCCTTATTTCTTAACCAGTTATTTTTTAATGTGAAAGGTTCTTTGGTCTTTCCTTTAGCGTTCTTCTTGCCAAGATTCTTTTTCTTTTTATCGCCTTCATATATGCCATTTTTGCGTAATACGGCAATAAACAATCCTTCTCCACGGCTTATACCAGGGAAGAAATGATACATGGCTTCATCATTGATAAGACTCTTGGTAATATTCCAACTTTTTTCGATATTCAGAGGAAGAATTTCAGCTCCAAGTTCCTCTTTTATCCATTCTACGTTTTCCTCGTCTTCATGGGCATTAAAGGTGCAGGTAGAATAAATCAGTATCCCACCAGGCTTCAAGCAGTTCCAAATGTCACTTACGATTTCCCGTTGAAGTTTCCAACAATTATTTACATTGGCTTTACTCCATTCAGTGATGGCTTCTTCATCTTTTCTAAACATGCCTTCACCCGAACAAGGGACATCGGCAAGTATCACATCAAATTTCAATTTTGATTTTTTGTAATCTTTTGGATAATTGTTGGTGACAACAACGTCCGGATGCCCAAACTTTTGAATGTTTTCTGATAAAATTTGAGCCCTTGTCTTCATGGGTTCATTGCTGAAAAGAAGACTTCCTGCTGGAAGTGCTGCTCTTACGCATGTAGATTTGCCACCTGGTGCAGCACAGAGATCCAGCATGGTGACAGGTTCTTTGACATATTGTCGGATGGCTAAATCAACAATCATGGATGAGGCTTCCTGTACGTAGTATAGACCCGCATGGAAAAGAGGATCGAAAGTGAAGTTCTTTCGTTCCGATAAATATTTGCCTGTTGAAGGGCACCAAGGAATTATTTCAGAGGTCGTTCCTTCGTTTAAAACCGTCTCTTCGGAACATTTGAATGGATTGAGGCGAATGCTGACAGTTGCATTCTCATCAATTCCTTTCATCAGTTGATTGAAGAGGTTTTCCCCCATAAGTTCTTTGGTATAAGTTTTGAAATCCTCTGGTAATTTTGTGCTTCTATCTGTTGTCATCTTGCCATTTATTTTCTTGTTAATTCAAAATCATTTGCAAATTTAAAAAATATTTTGTTCCTTTGCAACCAGTTAGCTTCATTCTTATTCAAATATAAACAAATCTTCCTCTTCTTTGGAAATCTCCTGCTTCTTAGGCTTAGGAGGATTTTTTAAGTTGCCTTTTTCATCAAATAATCCATAAGTCGTTCTGAGTACGATAAACTCTGTGCGACGGTTCATTTGATTGCAGATTTCCTGATTTCCTTTATTCTGTTTCAGAATGAAATCCGTTGTCAGTTTATCGCCTTCCTTGAGCCATGGATATTTAGCAGCCATCTTTTTGCTGATAGTCTTAGGTTGCTCTTTTCCATAACCCATTGGGGTAAGTCTGTCTTTGGCAATTCCGTGCTGGATCAGATAGTTGACTACCGATTGTGCTCTCTGTTGAGAAAGGTGTTTATTATATTCAGCACTTCCTTTATAATCACAATGCGCACTAAGTTCGATGGTGACATTTGGATTTTCTTTCAATAAGTTTACCAATTCATCCAGTGCTTTTGTACTGTTGGCAGTAAGGGTAGCCTTATCAAAATCATAGAAGATATTATCTATTAATACCGGTGCCGTGATGGAAGCCAATGGGAATTGTAAGGTATATTCCTTACTTTCCTTAGCAGAATCTACTCGAATTTCTTCTTTGTGATTAAGGAATCCTTTGCAAGAAGCCATCAGGAGATAATCTACCTGTGGTTTGATGACCATACTGAATGAGCCATCACCTTTGACTGGTAGTTTCTTATATGTTCCATCGTTTCCGACAACCATTACTTGGGAAGCCGGTAACTCATAACCACCCATTTCGTAAACCCAGCCTTTGATGGTTGTTACAATTTCCGGGTTTTCAAAAGAATAGATGTGGTCGAAACCTCTTCCGTCCTTTCTGTTGGAAGAGAAATAGCCTCTATTGTGTGGACCTTCGAAAGTCATTCCAAAGTCGTCACCTTCCGAGTTGAGAGGGTATCCAGGATGGAAAACCTTATATTTTTTAGTTTTTGGGTCCACTTTGGCAATATAGATGTCCAATCCACCCATTCCTACATGTCCATCGCTACTAAAGTAAAGGTCTCCGTTGGGTCTGAATGTAGGGAAAGATTCATTTCCTGGAGTATTGATAGGTTCCCCCAAATTCTCAACACCTCCCAATCCTGCAGCTGTAATTCTTACTCGCCAGATATCCAATCCACCCATTCCTCCAGGCATGTCTGAAGTAAAGTACAACCATTCTCCATCAGGAGAGATGGCAGGATGTGCCAAACTGCTGAGGGTATCTTTGGTAATTTCCAGTTTTGTGGCTTTTCCCCAAGCCGCATCGGAACGTGGGGAGGTTACTATTTGTGCATATCTTGGAGAAGACGGGTCGGTAGTGCATTGTGTGAGATACATTTCCCGTCCATCAGGTGTAAAGCAGCAAGCTCCTTCATCATATTCCGTATTCAGACCCGTACTGATGGCTTCTGGTTTGCTCCATTTTCCTTTGTCATCTTTTTCAGATATGAAAATATCGCCGTTTTTTGTTCCTGTAATACCACTCAGTTCATCTCCAAGCGCTTCATTTCTGGTAGATGTAAAATAGAGTTGGTCAAATTCATCACCCAAGAGCATTGGTGAATAGTCTGCTCTTCTGGAATTGAAAATATCCATTTTCTTCACCGTATATCTGCTCCCTTTTTTCTTCCATTCTGGTGCAGTTTGTGCAGATTTCAGTCCGTTTCGTGCTAAAATATCATAGCCATTTTTGCTCATTTCTTCATTTGGGAGAGAATCTAATATGGATTTAAATTCTGTTTGAGCAAGTTTGTAATCGCCGTTTTTTAGAAGTTGCCGAGCATAATTTAAGCGATTCAGGATATTGGCTTGTCCATATCTGATAGCATTTCTATAGGCTGCCACAGCTTTAGGAGTAGCATTGATTTTCTCATAGCAGAGCGCCATTTTTAAGGCTCGCTGCCCTCTTTTTTCTCTTTCTTTTGTCGGCGTTTTTGTATATGCCTGCTTAAATTGGTCGGCAGCATCATAATACTCACCTAAAGCAAGATACTTTTCTCCCTTTTTGATATTCTTATCAATACCGCATGCGGTCAATAGTAAGCTACTTACTAATATTGACAAAAATGCTAAGCCGATATGAGATTTTTTCTTCTGTTCCATGTTTTTAAATAAACTCCAGTTGTTATTGCTTACTGAATGGTAATCTGAACTGACAACCGCCTTTCCAGTTGCTGCAACCATATGCCGTTTTTCCTTTGATAATGGTTCCTTGCCCACAGATAGGGCAAGTTTTTCCGATGATACTGTCATCTGCAGGAAGATTTGGAGATTTTGCCTCTGTCTTTTCTGCCGTATCACCATTTTTAGGCGTTTTTTCTGCCGTATCACCCTGTTTGCGTGATTTCTTTGGAGCGGTTTTCTTTCTTGGCTCTTTTTTCTTGAGGTCCTCTTCCGTTGTAATCGTCACATGGCGAGCACTGTTGTCAGACAATACGTCATTGACGATTTGGGTGATTTGTTCTTTCAGACCATTGATAAAGTCGGCTGGGTCATAGGTCTTATGCTCGATGTCTCGGAGCTTTTTCTCCCAAATGCCAGTCAACTCACAACTTTTCAACAGTTCCTCGTGGATGGTGTCGATGAGTTCGATTCCGGTAGGAGTAGCCATCAAGTTCTTTCGCTGGCGCTTGATATAGTGGCGCTTGAAGAGCGTCTCTATAATGCCGGCGCGTGAGGAAGGGCGTCCGATTCCGTTCTCCTTTAATGCCGCACGCAGTTCTTCGTCCTCGACGAATTTTCCTGCGGTCTCCATTGCTCGGAGCAAGGTTGCTTCAGTATAATACTTAGGTGGAGTGGTCCATTTCTCTGTGAGAGTTGGTGTATGTTCACCCGATTCGCCTTTTACGAAAGAAGGGAGCGTTCTTTCTTCTACCACTTCCTTCTTGGCGTTATTTCCGCCATCGTTTCCGTTGGCATTATCAGTTGCATCATCGTCATCGGCATTTTTCGCATCCTTCGCATAGACAACTCGCCATCCTGGTTCCAGAATTTCCTTACCGCTTACCTTGAATTCGATTTTCTCTGGTTTAGGTCCATCTTCATTGATGACTTCGCCCAATACGGTGGTCGTAGAGAATTTACAATCCGGATAGAACACACTGATAAAACGTTTGGCGATAAGGTCATAGACATTTGCCTCCATATCGGTGAGTCCTGTAGGTGGAACACCTGTTGGGATGATGGCATGGTGGTCGGTCACCTTACTATTATCAAATACCTTCTTGCTTTTTGGCAACTTTTTTCCGGTAGCGGCGAGCTGCTGGACAAGCGGGAGGTACTTTTGTTGGCTCATGATCTTGGCCTGGCTTACTCCGTTGAGTATTTGTGGACATTTCGGATAGATGTCATCTGTCAGAAACTGTGTATCTACACGAGGATAAGTCGTGTATTTCTTCTCGTATAGACTCTGGATGAGTTTCAGCGTAATATCAGCAGAGTAAGCAAATTTCTTATTGCAATCCACTTGAAGTGAGGTGAGGTCGTAGAGGTGTGGTGGAGCTTCATTTCCCTTTTTCTTGCTCACGTCTGTAACGGTGAAAGGTTTTCCTGCGATGGTGCTGAATGCTTTTTCACCTTCCTCCTTGCTGGTAAACTTGCCGCTGGTAGCCGTAAACTGAGTATCGCGATAGATGGTAGCAAGTACCCAGTATGGTTCGGAAACGAAATTGTCGATTTCCTTCTGTCGGTTTACGATGAGGGCAAGGGTAGGGGTCTGTACTCGACCGATGCTGAGCACCTGTCGATTCTGACCATATTTCAATGTATAAAGTCGGGTGGCATTCATGCCGAGAATCCAGTCTCCAATGGCACGTGAAAGGCCTGCGAGGTAGAGCGACTGATATTCGGTCTGGTCTTTCAGTTCCTGGAAACCCTGCTTGATGGCTTCATCAGTCATGGATGAAATCCACAATCTCTTGACCGGGCATTTGGCTTGTGCCTTTTGCATCACCCATCTTTGAATGAGTTCACCTTCCTGTCCGGCGTCACCACAGTTGATGATACTGTCAGCGGCTTGCATAAGCCTTTCGATTGTATTGAATTGCTTGCGGATTCCTTCGTCGTTAATCAGTTTTATTCCAAAACGCTGGGGAATCATAGGCAATGCGGACAGGCTCCAGCGTTTCCACATTGGAGTATAATCATCCGGTTCTTTCAGCTCACAAAGGTGGCCGAAAGTCCAGGTTACTTGGTAACCATTACCTTCCATATAACCGTCGCGCGCAGTTGTTGCTCCAATAATCCGGGCAATATCTTTAGCTACGCTTGGTTTCTCTGCAATACAAACTATCATTCTTTATTATTTCCTTTTCTGTTTGCAAAGGTACAATAAAATAATGAGAAAGCCATCATTTCGGCTTCTTTTTCTCATGGCAGAGAATAAAAAAGCCCCGTAAGGCTTGGGCACAATCTGGAACTTGTGCCTTGCCTTACAGGGCGTATTTTATAAATATCTGCGTAATCTGCGTGAGAAAAATTAATCCCGCGTGCGATTACTCGTACTCCTGCCAGCTCTTAATCTGCAACTGATCCTGACTCAATGTGCAGAATGCCTCGATGAAGGCTGAAGCTAAGCGGGCATTGGTGAACAGAGGAATGTTGTGGTCGATAGCGCCACGACGGATTCTGTAACCATTGGTGAGCTCACGCTTGGTGTGATTCTTAGGAATGTTGACGATGAGGTCGAACTTGTGATTAGCAATCATCTCCATCACGTTAGGAATATCCTTGTGCTCCTCATCAGGCCATCCTACGGCTGTAGCTTTCACGTTGTTCTCGTTGAGGAACTTTGCTGTACCGGCAGTAGCGTAGATGGTGTAACCATTCTTCACCAGTGCCTGAGCGCCGTCGAGCAGAGAAGCCTTCTCCTTAGCACCACCGCTTGAAAGCATGATGCCCTTGTCCTTTGAAGGAATCTTGTAGCCGGTGGCAATCAATGAGTTGAGTAATGCCTCCTCGAAAGTATCACCCATACAACCTACCTCACCGGTAGAGCTCATATCTACACCGAGAACAGGGTCTGCGTTCTGCAAGCGGGCGAATGAGAACTGTGAAGCCTTCACACCCATGCGGTCGATATCGAAAGCAGACTTGTCTGGCTTCTGATATGGAGCGTCGAGCATGATGCGGGTAGCTGTCTCGATGAAGTTGCGTTTCAATACCTTGCTCACGAATGGGAATGAACGGGATGCACGGAGGTTACACTCGATCACCTTCACATCGCGACCCTTAGCCAGATACTGGATATTGAAAGGACCCGAGATGTTGAGCTCCTTGGCGATGGCACGTGAAATCTTCTTGATCTGACGGGCTGTAGCGAAGGAAATCTGCTGAGCAGGGAAGGTCATGGTAGCGTCACCGGAGTGAACACCTGCATACTCTACGTGCTCTGAAATACCATACTCTACAATCTCACCGTTCTGAGCCACACCGTCGAACTCGATTTCATTGGTCTCTGTCATAAACTGAGAGATAACCACTGGGTACTCCTTGGAAACCTCAGAAGCTGCCTCCAGGAAGCGACGCAACTCATCATCATTGTGGCAAACATTCATGGCTGCACCAGAAAGGACGTAAGATGGACGAACGAGAACAGGATAGCCTACCTCGTCGATGAACTTCTGAACATCCTCCATAGAGGTGAGAGCGCTCCACTTAGGCTGATCGATGCCGAGCTTATCGAGCATGGCAGAGAACTTACCGCGGTTCTCGGCACGGTCGATGTTGACAGGAGATGTACCTAAGATTGGCACAGACTGGCGATGGAGCTTCATAGCCAGGTTGTTTGGAATCTGACCACCTACAGAAACAATCACACCACGTGGTGACTCCAGGTCAATGACATCGAGTACACGCTCGAATGAAAGCTCATCGAAGTAGAGACGGTCGCACATATCGTAGTCGGTAGATACGGTCTCTGGGTTGTAGTTGATCATGATTGACTTGTAACCCAACTTGCGGGCTGTGTTGATAGCGTTTACTGAACACCAGTCGAACTCTACAGAAGAACCGATGCGGTAAGCACCCGAACCGAGAACGATGACAGACTTCTCGTTCTTGTAGTAGTTGACGTCGTAACCCTCTACGGCGTAAGTCATGTAGAGATAGTTGGTAAGGTCAGGATGCTCGCTTGCCACAGTAGGGATGCGCTTTACGGCAGGAAGAATGTTCAGCTTCTTACGCAGAGCACGAACTGCGAGAACCTCCTTCTCCATATTGGTATCCTTGGTCTTCAATACGAAGCGGCCAATCTGGAAGTCAGAGAAGCCCAATACCTTAGCCT
>ERZ791626.482-NODE-482-length-43912-cov-31.050345_pt1 | contig 43912 bp, 55 predicted proteins | sample MGYA00510266_ERZ791626 | MGnify/ENA primary metagenome ERZ791626 (study PRJEB30046, sample SAMN00715208) | human gut metagenome | study: EMG produced TPA metagenomics assembly of the A metagenome-wide association study of gut microbiota in type 2...
GTAGCCCCGAAGAGTTCGGCTGCATAAAATTCAACAACGCTACAGAACGTATGTCGAAGCCACGAGTAGTAGATCATGCAGAAACGGATGTTGAATTTGTCTTCCGAAACAAGCTTGGCAGCGTTTATGCTGTGGTTTATCACAACGAAAAGGGCGAGGTTCTCACAGATATGCTGACTAAGGCGAAAAGTTCTAAGTGGGAGTTTCATAACTTCAGAATCTTTTTTCTGCCTTGTTTTACAAATGCCTATATCTCGTCGATATATGGCTACAGGCAGATTTCCGAATTGCAGGTTGCGCAGGAATTATCCCGCTTCTTCGCATTTGAAGGCGTTAAGTCAGTTATCGGAGATTATTCCATGCTGGCACTCCCCGGGGGTATAGCCGTAGCTCGGTGCATCTTCAAGGATGAAGATATAGTTTCTGCTGAGTTGTTCGATTTCGTAACATACGAGTCTCTTGATAGGGATGAAATCAAGGACATCTACTATCAGGAGTTTCATCGACACATTTCCGGAGAAGAAATGAATATCTCTAATTTCCCCGAAGATCTTCTGAGGGAAATTCTTGAGGATAGTGTAGAGAAGATGCAGAAGAAATGTAATAAATAAAAACAAAGCAAGTATGGATAAGAAAAAGTTAAAGAAACTCTTTTATGAGGTGAAAGCAACAACCTCAGATGTGATATTTACAGTATTCATGTTTGGCATGCTCTATCTGCTTATTCATGCGATTATCACCGATGTTAAAAGAGATGACAACCGCATAAAAGGTAGTAGCATCACCGTAACTTCAAAAGGTCACGAGTATATCATCTTTGAAACTGACAGAGGCTCCACCTGTTGCATTCACTCAGCATCCTGCCCCTGCCAGGCCAAGAAGCAAGCAGTCACCTCTCTAACCCCCGTTCCCAGCGATTCCATCGATGGGCCAAGAAAATCAAACAGATAAAAATGAAAAATAATGGAAGATAATTTAAGCAAGATAGTTTCAGAGTTCATCGGTAGTTCCGAGGAACTGAAAAAAGATGTAGTTGAAGCTGCAAGAGCAGGTATCAAGAAAGAGATAACGGAGTACTTCACCGGTTATTCATCGCCTTTTCGTAAACAGGTGCATGAGTACCTGCAGAAGAACATTCCGATGGCAAGTTTTTCTTTGCCTAGCTATGCCGAGATAGTCAACAAGGAAATTATTGCAGAGATAGATAAGATGGCAGCTCAGACCTGCATTAGTACCTTCTGCAAATCATTCCGTAAAGTTCTATCGGGCATTTCTACCGAGGAAGACGGTACCGTCAAGTTATCCCGCCTATTAGATAAGGTGTATGACAACTGCGAGTTTTCTCAATATGGTGATGGTATCACGTTTGAGTTTGACGATAATCAGGAGTATGGTGCTTCTATTAGAGATGGTGTTCTTACCATCATTGAGGATGGTGAGGAAAGAAAGTTGGATATTTGCCTGATGAAGGTAGAAGCGAAAATAAGTGAGAACCGATACAATGTTTTCCGTATTCCAACCCAAGGCTTTAATTACGGGCGCACCGCCAAGAGTATTCTTATCAAGGAGAAAGATAGAACTATCGAGATTCCATCCTATGATAGTGTATTTTCCGATATGGCAGCTCTGCCATTCGCCTCGTGTGTTATCCTGAATATTCCTATCATCATTGATGTAAATGATTATAATCGGGATTTCATAGAAGATTAGTCACCGTTCCCAGCGATTCAATCGCTGGCCTTAAAAGGCAATAAGACATGAACCAAGAAGATAGAAAATATATCGACGAGCAGATAGAAGCTCTGCTCCGTCAGAAACCCGATCTAGTTCTCTCGAAAGAGGAACTGAAAGCGCAGTTGGATAACCGTGAAACCCTGGATGATTTCATCGCCTACACCAAAGGCTTAAACCATCTTACCGAGGATTTCGACCAACTCATGAAGGAAATTAGTGATAAGATAAAGGTTTTCCAGAAGCAGCATCCTCTACAGCTTACCACTCTTGGTATTTATCATATCGAAGGTGATCATATATCGAAAGACACCCGTGGTAAACAACATATCGGTCATTGCCTCACCAATATTCTGGAAGGTGAAGCCTCTCCCGATGAGAAGGCAAATATCGCAGAAATCCTCTATCGTAACTGTGAACTGAGTTCCGTCTTCCGTGAGATTATCAAAAACGTATATCTCTGTTGTGAGAAAAATCATTTAAAGTAACAGCGTATGGATGACAAAATGAATATGTTAAAAGAAACGCTAGGTGAGGACGGCTTAGACCGTCTGGCTGGTTTATCTGATAAGTGCTTTTTCATTAAAAAGGAAGACATCGAAAAAACGTTTGGTCAGAATTTGATTAATGACGGAAGTATTTTGGTAGGTGACAAGTCTCATTTCATTCCGGTTGATCTCACCAGTGATACGACAACCCTGGCAGAAGAACCAAGAAGAAGTTTCCGGTGTTCTTTCACTATAGTAGATAAGCAGGAAGAACGTTATAATGCTCAGATGTTAGTAGTCTGCGTACTGCCGGTATTCGGTAAGTCGCTGTTTCCCGTAACTCCCCCTCACCTTCCATTTCGATTGGCTGATGGCTACACAACGCTGTATCGCAACCGTCATAACTTCTTTTATGCGGCAATGAGAAATCTCTTTTCTCATTCCTTTTCTGAGAAATCTGAAGAAGAGCAGTTGTTTGAAAGGCTAGAAACAGCGCAAGAGTTTGGCAATTATGAAGTATAACCCCCCATTCCCAGCGATCGCTGGGAATGGGGAGAGTGTAAAAAAAGAGAATATGATGACAATAAACAAAGAAATAATCCGGAGGACGAGTTCTTTTCTTCAAGCAATAGTTGAAGGCAAGACTATTCAAATGAATGAAGGAGCCGTTTGGAAGGATATAGATATTGACGGGGAAGGAATAGATATTTCTATGCTCATATCGTGCCCCTACCTTTACCGCATTAAGCCGGAAGCAAAGTACCGTTCTTTTAAGAACGCAGAAGAGTGCTGGCAGGAGATGTCAAAACATCAACCGTTTGGGTGGATAAAATGTAAAGAAGGTTATTTTAATATCGTTTATGTCGATGATGACTATGCAGGCTTGGCAGATCCGGATGGTAGCTCCATCCTGCTGGCTTCAAAAAATAGCTATCAAGACAACACTTTTTACGACGGAACGCCTTTTGGTATGAAAGTGGAGGAATAGTTATGGCACTTGAACAATGTTCAGATTTGCAGCTTATGCTTCTCATGATATTCACAATATTTCTTATCGTGTTGATGGAGCAGGTAGCAGAGTATCGTTATTTTAAAAAAAATAGTAGTATGAAAATAAAAATTGTTTCGTTATATTTCCCCAGTTTCTTTAAAGGGGATAGGCTCTCTGTTTTTGCAGATAAAATAAAGTTCTTCATCATGTATAAAAAACATTGGTGGCAGAGATACAGATACATGAAAGATTTATTCGGGCACCCCATGAAGTTTGACAGTCAAGAGGAAGCCGAAGAGTATCTGGAAAGGGAAGGTATAGATTATAAAGGAAAAGCATAATTTTTATGATTATCGTATGGCAGAAAAGAAAGTATTAACCATTCATCTTACTGATGAGTGGTATCAGAAGATTGCTAACGGAGAAAAGACAGAGGAGTATCGAGAATGCTCCTTATACTGGACGATTCGTTTGTTAAGAAAGGATGTTCCGAATAGGCCAGACGTGATAGCTGGCGTAGCCAAATATCATCGTGCTTCCGATAGAGGCCTTTTCCTACAAGGCTACCTCACCGGAGGTCTCAAGCATACTTCGGATAGTCCGGAAGATAGAACTTACCGCAAGGAGGTATTAGAGCCTTTCACTCACGTTCATTTTCTCCTCGGTTATCCGAAAGATAACCAACCGTATATCGAGAAGGAAATCGACGAGATAACGGTAGATAAACCAAAGAAGGGCATGTGCCCGGATGCGTGGTTGAAAAAGAATATGTTTGTAATCAGATTTAAATAGATAAGCGTATGGCAAAGAAAGAAAAGAAATGTTGTGGCAACTGTTTCTGGTTCGACAGTGAGGATGCCTATGGCCAAGGCTGGTGCATCGATGAGCAATGTGAAACGTCATGCGGTAGTATTTGTGGCAATCATAAAAACAAATAAGCGTATGCCCGATAACGTATATCAATTCTGCGGCAACTGCTATTGGTATGATGTCGATGATGATCACCGTGCTAGTGCCTGGTGTATGAAACGAAAATGTAAGACTTTATGTTTTGATGTCTGTAAAGATCATAAATTTTAGATAGCGTATGGAAATAAATTATAGAGATTATTACCCACAGAGCGTCTATAAGCATCGGGAGCCTATGGAAATGATGATTCCTACTCCGAAAGACTTTGGGCAGTATTTACAGAATAAACGTAATAGGAGAAGAAAGAAATGACGTTAGAGTTATCGATGGAGGAAAAGGTAATCGTAACCGTTCTTTGGGTGTTCACGATATTCTTTTTGTTGTTGGTTTCCGGAATATTTGAAGGTGGGCATGAGCCTATAAAGCCGCCGAATATTCCGCCACCACCGCCTCCATCTCGCCCTCATCTTCTGCTATTCCGTCGCAGATCAAGATTAAGAACTAACAAAAGAAGAAGATATGTTATACGAAGCAAAAGAAGGAACAAAGGCTTACGAATACATTAAAGGTATTGTCGAAGCTGAATTGCAAGAACGTGTAAGCTACAAGAAGCGAATAGTGGAAGCTATCGGTTCTGATTTCGATAAAGATATACACGTTGAGAATAACTGGCTTCTCACTCGCCGATTTAGAATCGAGAAGATATTGGTAACGCCAGAACAACGGGTTAAATTAGATAAGAGAGCCTGGGTGAAAATCCTTACTCATCGTTTTCCGAGCGGCGTTTATCATTACTTGATTCCCAACGTAAAAACAGAGCAGGGTAGGGCTGTTTCGCAGGTGCTCGCCTCGTATAACCCTGTAGCAGGTTTCAATGATGTAAGAATAGGTTTGAACCTCACGGAGCCAGTGAATAGACCGATTGAGCCGTTTAGGCTCTATTTTTTCAGAAGCCGCGCCTTTGTCTATGTGGATGAGCCAAGCATGAGATTTAGAGAGAAAGATGAAACCTTGGAAGAATTTTCTTTGCAGCTATTTCATCTTGATTTCTATGATGAATTAAATGAAATAAACGAATTTAAACGTTAAAGATTATGGCATGTGATTGTATTAGCAGAGTAGAGAAATTGGTTAAGGCACAGACTAACGAGAGCGGTTGCCTTGATACAAGTATCGGTGTTCCATCGGGCATTGCGATGGTAAACATCTATGGTCTATTCCATAAGCAGAAGAAGGATGGTTCCTTCTGTGAAAAGTGGAACCAGGTAAATATCCTCCCCCAGTATTGCCCTTTCTGCGGCAAGAAATATGTGGAGGATAAAAAAGAAGATGTTCAACAGGAAGAAAACAAGAAGTAGCGTATGAAGATAAATACGAAACAGATAAAGGAGAAGATTGCAGGCTTTATTTTTGACCTTATCATAGAATCGGGCAGTAAGTCTAAGTTCTTCCGTAAGTACACCAACCATCGCTTCCGTAAGCAGTACGAACAATTGACGGGTAATGCCGCTTATAGGATGTATAAACGCAACAGCGATTTGGAAAGAGAGATTATCAAGCTGCGTGAAGAGATTAATACTTTGAAGTGTAGGCTTCGTTCAGCTTATAATAAAATAAAAGTCGTAGCTACGGAGTACCCTAAGAACATCTCGTGCCCTCACGGAGAAAAAGATGAAGTAAACGATCATCCTGTTAGAACAGATTCCGTTGATTGCTGGTGCTGCCCAGGTTTCGTATGTAGAATACCCGAAAATGGTACCATCATCTGTTGGAACGAGAACTTTGAACAGAGTGAGGATTTAGAAAAGAAGGAGTAAAGTATGGATCTGATAAATATTAAATTTAGGGCAAAGCGTAAGGATACGCTGACTTGGGAGTATGGCATTCCCGCTCCTGGCAAAGCTTACCCTGGTGCAGTTTGCATCCTGACTTTTGAACCGTGTAAGGATTTACCTAAAAATGCGGTTTTCCTTGGGTGCGGCTTTATTCCAGTATTAAGTAACACCATCTGCCAGTACACGGGGATGAAAGATATGTATGGCGCTGAAATTTGGGAGCACGATTTGCTTAAATTCGAGAAAACGTCTGATATGTACGAGGTGGTTTACGTTAATGGTACATTCGTCTTTCTGAACATAAGTAATAAATTTCAACTGCAGGGGCTTCCTTGTTACAAGAAAGTGGATTATAATATAATTCGTGATATGTTTGTTGTCCGGTCAATCTTTGACGGAGATAGCATTCTTGATATTCAAAAACACCGCCGTATCACATCTGCTCCCCACAATTTTATCGCAGATTAAGAGCAATAATTAATAAAAGAAGAAAATATGTTATACGAAGCAAAACAAGAAACAAAGGCGTACGAATACATTAAAGGTATTCTCGATGCTGAATTTAAAGAACATCAAGCCTACATTAAACGAGTAGAAGAAGCCGTAGGCTTCGAGTTTGAAAAATATCAGGGCTATCAGCCTAACAGAACTCTCACAAGAGAGTACGAGATTACTGCTATATGGGTTCTTTCTGAGCGTTACGATACACTAGATAAGAAGGTGTGGAAGAAGATAGACGGTGTAAAATTGGAGGACGGTTACTATGTAGCTATTGCGCCTAATAAGCGATATAAGCAAGGCAAGGCAATAGCCTCCGTTTTTCTCTCCTATAAATCAGTTGCTAACCATTTCAAGGTAATGAAGGAACTGAATATAGAAGTCCCTCAAACTAGCCGTTTCTCTATTACTCAGCTCCTCCGTCATAAAGACCGCATTTTCGTTTACTTTGATGACTGCATCCGAGCCGAGAAAAAAAATCCTGATTTCAAGGAAATCACGATAGGAGAGTATGAGGATTTCGTTAATAGCAAAGATTAGAGCGTATGGAAACAAATGATTATGTAAGCATCATCAAGAATATGCTAAAGTTTAGTAATATGGTGGAATGCGTTTATCCCGACCAATACAAGTTTGTCTGTCATCTGCATAATATTCAGGAGCGTGAAGCGATGGATATGTACGGTGATCTGCGTAAGATAGCTTCGGGTCAGTATTGGAGTATCAAAGATAAGAAGGACGGGTATCTTTATTCCATGATAAACATGGCGTTGGAAGCTAGTAAGATTCAAGTCTTCAACTCTCTCATCAAAGATACCGCAGCCATTGGCGAGGATAGAAAGCCAAATATCCTTGCATTCTTTAAAAGAGGCGATGAGCGTTTTTCGCAGGAGTTTAATTTGCAATGGCAGGTTGCATATCTTGATATAGCCGAAATGATAAAGAACGGCTATACGCTAACGGCTACCGCCCGCCAGGTAGATAATGTTGATGCCAAAGATTACGTAGGCGAGAATAATGGTAAGAAATCATATATTCCTATCTACGATGGCGATGTAATGCTTTGCTATGTAAGAAACCCGAAATGGTGGAGTTCTGATTGCGAGAACAGCGGTCTGTATCTCTGTAAAGATGGCGTTTACTATCGTCTCATTTATACCCCAGGTAAAGGTTATATCAGACACGGTGAGCCTGATACTGACGAAGCCTTCGAGTTGGATATTGAGGAGAATGCCTTCAGCAGCTACGTGATGACTCTCAGTCAGAAGTGGTATAAGCTTGGTAATATCCACGCTGGTATCGGATTCTTAATTGAAAAGCCAGAAGATAAAAAAGAATAGCGTATGGAAGCAGAAACGAAAGAAACTCCTGTAAAGGGAGCATTAATTTACCAGCCGCAGGGTGCGGCTGGTGAATATGCCAAGTGGGCAATCAATCTATACCATGGTTGCTCTAATGGCTGCACGTATTGTTATAACCGCAGAGGGGTGTTGAGCCATATTTTTGGTGATAAGCCGGAACTGGCAGCACCTATCATCAAGCAGCGAGATAAGCAGCTCAATGAATATCTGAAGAAAAACAATATGACTGCACATGATGCTATTAAAAAAGGTGTTGTAAACCTTGAAAGTCTTGTTGCTGCCCGTGATCTTATCTCGAAGGATCTAGAGAAGATAGGAATAGATAAAATACGTCAGGATGGCGGTATCTTTTTCTCTTTCACCTGCGACCCATTCGATATAGAGGCAGATATGTTTATCCTGCAGCAGGTGGTTTTACATTTGCTATTTGATCGTATTCCAGTCACGATATTAACAAAAAACGTGCATTGGATGCAGACGGGTTTGTGGAAGAGTACACTTCGAGACCTTACAACAGATTATAAGGATATAGCCCGCTACCTCACCATCGGTTTTACTATTACCGGTAAAGATAAGCTGGAGCCTGGCGCTCCTTCTACCGAGGAACGTATCGAAGCTTTGCGTGAACTGCACGACGAATACGTGGTTAAGAACTTTGTGTCTTTAGAGCCAATAACGAGTATTCATACCGCATCGGAAGTAATCAAGAAAACATATCAGATTACGGACGAGATACGTATTGGTGTCCAGTCGCCTATCAAAAAAGATAGATATGATCCTAACGAGTTTGTCGGTTTTGTTATCGCGGTTAAAACCCTGGCACGCGGTCTTGATTGCCGTTTCATGGTAAAGGATAGTATGTATAAGCAGGCTGAAACTTTTGAAGGTGCTTATAGAGATTTGTGCATCGCAAAACTCGATGAGATAAGAGAAATTTATGCAACAAAAAGTAAAGAATAAAATTATGAAAAGTAAATTGAAGTATTACGCCCAGGTTATCGGCGTTAACCTGTTGGCATTTTTGGTACCCGTTTTAGCCGTTGTCCTTATCTATGGTCTCGGCAAGTTGAAGAATATCTATACTCATCCTTGCGTTCTGTCACAGGAGATATATGATTGCTGCCTAGAGGCAACCATCGTGGTATTGGCTGGTTTCTCCGTAGGTCTTTTGCTCCTTGGCTGGGCAGATAGCTGGAGAAAGACAAAGCTCAGAGTTCTAAAAAGTAGAAAAGAGCGTGAGGAATTAGAATTGCGTGTCAAGTTAGAGGTAGAGCCTATCGAGGAGAGAACGGAGCAGAAGAATACGCCTGCGCTTGGCGATTCCGAGTTTGAGGATATTTCCGGATTGACGGTTAAAGAGATTTATCATCTCTATCACGGTCGTCAAGTTCTGATTACGGCTGGTAAGGCGAAGGGAAATTTTCTCGGCCGTCTTGCTGGCTATGACAATGAAGGTTCTATCCTTTACATAGGTTTCACTCAATCATGCCTTGGTCTTTACACCCTGGATGCAATAAACATGATGCGTGATGCAACCCCAGAGGTTAGCTATGTAGAACCAGGGTATAAAACTTACGATTGCTGCATCCCTAGTCTCATCCGTATTCATAAGTAAGGATTATAAAGCTTAGATTATGGTAACAGCAGAAGAAGCAAGAAGAAGAACCCTTAACGCCATCAAGGAGACGTATAAAGACCAGCTCGAATTGATAGACGCAATCATCGATCGTGCTTGTGATAAATTACAGTATGTAGATACTGTAACGTTTGAGAGTGACGAAGACAGAAGTAACGTAAGGTTATATCTTGATGAGCTCGGTTATGAAACCTGGTGTGTGGTAGGTGGTGAGTGTAAGTTAACTATCTCATGGCGACATGAAAAAAGTAATAAAAAATAGTTATGAAGAAGAATTATTTGTTTGACGTTGATGGCTTGCTGCAGGTGCTGCAAGCCATCAAGGAGGGGAAGCCGGTGGAGTATCGCCCATTGGAGGAACCTGATTGGCGAGACTTCGATCCGGAGAATTGCGATATTGATACCGAGAACTGCAAGTACCGTATCAAGCCTCGTGAATATGGCAAGAATATCGGTACCACGCCTATCTCTCCCGAAGATTTACAGGAGGATAGAATCTATCTTTTGAGAAGCGATATTGATGCCGGTACGATCAGGGGCTTTATTTGCGTAAAAAATAATGAGTGGCGGGGAAGAAAGATTATCACGCTGCATTTCTCTTGGAATAGCGATGGCGTTTGCTCTACGCTTTATGTAGGCGATCCTGATGTGGATTTTTGTTGCAGCGAGCGGTCTTCTGGCTTCGCTAACAATATTTGTCCTAACCTCGTGACGAATAACTTTGATAGTGTTTCCATCTATCACCCTTCCATGGCACAAGTTCAGATGTTAGAATCTAAACTGCGGGAAATAGGCTATGAGTTTAGTAACGGCAAAATGCAAAAGCTCAATGGGAAATAATATATTTTAATGATTAAAAGATTTATAGATTATGGAAAAGATTGAATTTACAAAGGAACAGATAGAAAAGATAGCTGAAGGCATCAGCGTTATCTGTTTTCGTTCTAACTCGGAGGCAAAAAAGTTTTTGCTTATGGAATATCCGAAGGTTAAAGATGTGTTTGGTAACTCTTGCATCTGGGATGATCCTATCTATAATAAGGAACACCCCCAGGAAGTGAAAAGCGTGCTGCCTAGTTTTGAGGCAGTGCATACTTTTGGCTCACCGGCTTTATTCAAACCAACTCTTGCTGAGATTATCCAGGCTTGCCCTATCAACCTTCTTGGGAACTTTAACGCTGTCACTATCCATTATAATGGTTTTACAGAGGATGCTTCCAAGCATCAGAGTATCGTGACACCTTACGTGATTTGTGAGAAGAAGAAGCCATTCGTTCCTTGTTTCAGTGATGAAGAGGAGAAGAAGTTACACCCTTCACCATTGAAGATAGGCGACCTTGTAGGCACTATCATCGATGAGTTTTGCCAGGTAAGCATTGATGTGATCCTACCAGATACCCGCAACCTTCAGGCATTGTTTGAGGGTCCGATGAATGAAGTCCCCGAGGAGTACCTTGGTAAGCACTTCCGTCCGATAGAGATCATCAAGGACAGCGAATATAAGATTCATTTAATCATTAACTAAACATTCTAAAGCAATAGATCATGTTTGAGATATACGTTAAAATGAAGAGAAAAAAGTGCTGGAAACTTGCTATAGAGGTTCCCAACGCTTGGGGTGGAATGCCTCACCTCTGGATGTATCTGGAAAAGAAATACCTTCCATCTTACGTACCGGTAGGAGCTGATGGAAAACCGCTGGATCTGGAATGGGTGAAGGAAAAACAGGCAAAAGGTGAATATGCAAGTCGCTGGATCTATGCTTCATCCAGAAAGGAGATCGAGGATTTACAGAAAGATTTCCGCTTAACTTATGAGGAAATGATGGTGTTCAGATCTACCTTTGATTTTGCAAAGGTTCTAGGCGAAGATATACCAGTCTATCTTGAATGCTTAAAGGTTGTCGCTGATGAGTGTGGAGGTATATATCCACAACAATACGAAAAACTGAGTGCCTTTATTAAGGTTCACAGCGTAAATGATATAGAGGCAATCGCTTTCAATCAGACAAGCATAAACTATGCCTGTGATTTCTTTGGCAACAGATATAATGAGCCAGCAGATAACTTCTGGGACTGCATTTGCCCAAAGGATTTTTATAACAACCTTAGAAAAGAAATGAAATAAAGATTATAGCGTATGAGTATAGATAAATTTAAACCCCGAAATGATATGGCAAAGGTTCTAATGGCACACGTTAGCCCAGCCGAGTTCAATGCAATTATGGAAAATAAGATAAGCGTAGTGTTCGTATAATACAGATTCAAGATTGGAGATATGATAAGAAAATCGTGGTCGTGGATGAAATCAACCATGGCACCGTGCAGGTGGAGATACCGAAGCCTGGAGAGTATAAGGATAAATATTATCAGTATGCCGATTGCGCCATCTATAACCTTTGGGTAGATGAGAAATATCGCAAGCAGGGTGTGGCACGCCTCCTGATGGAGACTGCGGAGAGAGAAGCTAAGAATTTTGGTTGCAAGTCTGTGCAGTTGGAATATGATAAGGAGAGCGAGTCTTTCGTTCTCCAGTGGTATAAGCGCCTTGGCTACGTGGTGACGGCTTGCGGTATATGTGGTCCGTTGCTGCTGGTAAAGAAGCTTTGAGGCGACTTGTCCCCACCACTCAAAAATAATTTCGTAACTTTGCAAACAGAAAATAAAATTTATAGAGAATATGACAGAACTGGAACAATATGCACTCCTGAAGGAGTTGGAAAACTCCGCAGAATGGATGAAGAATAGTGCACCTCGATTTAACGTGAAGGAATATCAGTCGCTCGAAGAGCAGATTCGAGACCTGGATAAGGATTCGGGCGATTACTATGAAGTGTGCATTGAAATACACTTTATCAATGGTAGATATATCACCATCTGTAACCGAGCTTTTGAAACTCTGGTACACGGTTTCTACATGGGCGATGAGATAGACATAGAAGCACATAGCGCCGAGCGCGTGCTGCACTTCTTCGAGGTAATGGCTACACTGAAGGAGAAGGCATCTTTCTATGCCGAGCATCCGTTGGTAGATGATGCTAGCCGCAAGGTGCTGATTCCTGTCGTCTTTGTGCAGTACAAAGACCCGGAAACAGGCTTTACGGAGGCACAAATCCCCGCCAGCTCCATCTGCTATGTTTCTACCTATACCAAGAAAATCAAGTGGCAGGAGCGATGGGATGCACTGAGCAGAGACAAGAAGGATGACTGCATTGCAGCCTTCGACAAATGGTATTCCAAGAGCCAGCAAAATAAATAGGAAGTTTTCATACTTCTAAATAATATATATAAGTGTTTTTAATCTTGTTTTAAGATTGTTTTTATTTATAATGTATTTTGTTTACCTAAGCCCTTCTTCGTTGCGATAACGCTGGAGGCTTCTTTATGGCAAGGTCAAAACGTGTAATAATGTGGTTTTTCTATTCTCATGAATAATTGGTTTTGTATAAAGAAGAGGGGGGTGTCGTGATGACATCCGCCCCTTTGTTCCTAAACGTTCCTTCCGTCCGGCAGTACAAACCAGCCGATATTTCCTCGCCAGAACTTGCATCCCAGATATAAGGAGTCGAAGGCATCGGTGAAGTCGGTACGCTGCTGCAACGGCAGGTTGTCTTCCGTTTCCGGTTTCTTCTCCTGACTCTTATCCTTTCTGAACCCCTGATAGCCGATGCTCACCTCACAGAGCTGCATGGCGATAATCAAATCTGGGTTCTGGGGCTGATTGATACGGATGGCAGGATATTCGATACCGGCAAGACCATTATTAATGATACGGTGCTTTACCTCGTGCTTCTCCGGCACACCCATATCTATCGCCGTCACGTTCCAGCCATTGCGCTCCAACTCTTTTATGACTGCCTGGTAGAATTTCTCATCGGTCAAAGCATACGATGCACCCTGCTTTGCGGTGGCATCGTAGTAGTAAACCACATCACGGTTCACGGCCCTCTTCGGAGCATAATAATGTGAGAAATCATCTACCAACTCCCTCAGCTTGCGCTCGTTCTTTACATAGAAGCTCTTGATTACATTCACTGCCTCCACTCCGTCACGTTGATATACCTGACCTACCACCAACGTATTGATGTTGGCGTTATAGTCAAATGCGAGATAGAGAGGAAGGTCGTTCACGCAGTCAGCATCCATACGGCAGTCGTTTCTCTCGGACAGTTCCTTCAAATCTGGCTGATAGCTCTCTGATGTAATCTTCTTGCCACCGATGATGCCCGTAGTCTTCTGAGTGCTCCAGTTGGCTTGCGAAAGGGGGTCTATCTCATCGCAGGTGTAACCGTGAACATGATCTATATCCAGGTTAGAATAGAAACCATCGTTCGATTTCTTGATTTTTACGTTCAAAATACTGACCATGAAGGTATAATTAGGCAAATCTCGCTTCATCGTGCGGATATAGTCTTCCGTAAGCAAATCTACATTGTCGAGGGTAGAAGCACGCCTAACGAGGAATGCCGAACGGCGAAGCTCTCTCAGATAGTCGTCTCGAAACTTATCCGCCTTGTCAAACATCTGCATTTCCCACCATTCTTCTTCCGTAAACAGATATTCATAATCATAGATGAGTTCTGCATCCGCTGCATCCACCAGCTTATAGTTTACCGCCATATCCACCATGTTCTTGGTGAGCTGGTTGCCATGGTTAGGCAGAATCTTAAACTGCCCCTCGTGCTTAATCATCTTGATGGCGATGGCACGTATCATCAATCTCAAATCGGGTGGCACGGCATGGGGAGTATGCCCGGTCTTCTTGGCATTATAGATAAGGTCGTTGTAGCGGATAATCTTGTTGGCATAGTCTTCCAACTGCTCCTGCACCCATCTGTAAGTCTTGCCTTGAAATTTACCTGATTCTATTGTAAGATCAAGCTTCTCCTCCTCGCGCTCCAGCCAACTGCCCTTGGTAGTAAGCGAAGCATCAGATAGGAATCTCGTCGATTTGTAGAGCGGGTTGTAATCAGTAAAGTTGATGTTGCCCAAAGGGTGAGTCTGACCTGATAACGCCGGCATCAACTCATCGGTTACTTTCTTGTAAGGGAAGAATCTCGCCTCGTCACCTACCATCGCCGAAAAAGTGTAACTGTTGGCGCTTGCGGTCTGCGAGAGGGAGATGAGCACCCACTGGGCGCCATTCGCAAACCAAATAATATTGTCATAGCTTTTCGGCTTGAAGATAGCCTCACGGGCGTGCTTCGGTGGTCGCCCCCAACCGAAATGAATGCCCTGCGTAAAGCCGAACATTCGTTCCATGGCAGCCATGGTACCAGGGATAGTCTTGCCGAATCCCTGCTGTCGTGATACGGCTACCCAGGCTCCCAGCATACCGGGCATAGAGTTAGAAGCCATCCAGACGTAAGGAGCCACAAGACCGTCGGTTTTACCCACACGTCTTGCAGCAATCACCCTTTCGTCCTTCGCAGCCATATATAATGACTGCTGCTGAAATTTTGTTAGGTATATCAAATGTGGTTGTTGCATAAAAATAAAAATGTTATCCTGAATGTATGTTGATTTTAAAACAGAGAAGGCTGCATCATTTCAAGCTGAATGCGCTTACAAGCCTTGTCGTAATATTCTTTGTTTAATTCAAATCCGATGAAGTTCCTCTTTTCCCTGATACAGGCGATGGCGGTAGTGCCGCTGCCCATGCAGTTATCAAGAACGCACCCCCCCACATTAGTATAAGTACATATAAGATACTGGATAAGAGCTACTGGCTTTTGCGTAGGGTGGAAGGTATCGGCAGAATGTTCTTTGTCGAAGCATATAATGCTCTTTGGGAATTTTTCATCTGATACGATAGTAGGCACTTCTTTATGATCGCCGTAGCAACCTCGCTTTAAACTATGAGAACCATCGCCTCTTCGATGATTCCTTTGATGTGGCGCACATTTTACCATCTGAGGATTGTAGATAGGTTGTTTCCGATAGAATACTGCTATATCCTCATGCGAGCGCAGAGGCATTTTGTTGGCATTCAGAAAGCCTGTTACCCGCTGTTTGCTCCAAATAAGATTATATTTCCAGAGTTTCGGCTGCGACATCATAAGTTGTGCGGTAAACATACCCTGGCAGAAAAGGATAATGGCTGCATTGGGTTTGGTTATGCGCAGATATTCCTTCCATAATGGCTCAAGCGGGATAATGCTATCCCAGCCACCGCCCTCACTCTTTTTATTGAGAACGCCATAAGGCAAATCGCAGATAATGCAATCCACGCTTGCGTTCGGAATCTTTTTCATTCCTACCAGGCAATCCTCATTATAAATCTTATTTAATTCCATTGTAATTATATGTTTTAGAATAGGCTTGGCTGCGCCATTTCAAGCTGAATACGCTTGCAAGCCTTGTCGTAATATTCTTTGTTCAGCTCAAAGCCGATGAAGTTTCTCTTTTCTCTGATGCAGGCGATGGCGGTAGTGCCGCTGCCCATGCAGTTATCGAGAACCAAATCACCTTCATTAGAATGCTTGGTTATGATTTTCCGAATCAAATCTACTGGCTTTTGGGTAGGGTGAAATCTATCCTTTTCATGGCAGATAGGGTAAGAATATACGCCATTATCGTACTCGCTTTTGAATATAGGAGACGAACCTTTTACGGCACAAACGGCAAATTCCTTGGCGTTCGTGAGATAGTTAATCTTACTATTAATAGGAACGGGGTTTGTCTTCTGCCACTCTATCAATCGTAGCTGATTAAAGCCCGCTTCCTCCATCGCTTCTTTTACGATATTGATTTTCCACAAATCGTAAAAGCAGACGATATATCCGCCATCCTTTAGACATCGATATGATTCCTTAATCATCTTTTTTATATCAAAAGCGTCAGGTTGGTCCCATTCCCCAAAATCAATGGATATACGAAATCTGTCGGTGTCTTTTCCTGTTGGCTTAGACTTAGCATAGTTAGAATCCCGAGAAATTGCGTATGGCGGGTCGGTTATTATCAGTGAGATTGAATCCTTGCCAATCTTCTTGATCCCCTTCAAGCAATCCTCATTGTATATCCTATTGCATTCCAGTAGGTCGTCACCATTTCCGTTCCAATAATCGGCATAATCGTTAAACTTATCTTCTTCGGTTGGTTCCAAGCTAGTGAATGTGGTACCGCATCGGTCACAGCGATATGTATTTTCTACTCGACCATCTGGTACGTCGTTCTCTCCGCACCAAACAATACCCCCACCACAAGTAGGGCATTGAAGTGAAACGATTTCAAGTATTTTGTCTTTTGTCATAAAGTCTAAACTATAAATTATTAACTCTTAACTTTCCTACATGCCATTTCGAGCAAACCTTGCACTGATAAGCCGTATATCCGGCAGCCATGATTTTAGGGTGCAGTTTCAGGAACTCGCAGGCTTCATCCTCACTCTCGTAGGCAACCTTGGCTTTCCAGCCGTGGCTGCTTTTCCTCGTCCAGTGTTCCGGATCAGGACGGAAGGGAGGTATCTTGTTGGGATGATGATTTCCGTATCGCTTACTCATCGGCTGGTTCCTCCTTCATTTCTTTAGCCTGTTTGTCAGCCTCCTTCTCTTCCATCACCTCTTCCATGTAGTCGAAGTAATCAGGAGCTTTTTCCGGAGTAGCATTCAGACTCTCCTCATCGGCTATCTGCTGCATATCCTTCACCGTCAAACCGTACTTGCGAGCCATCTTGCGCTTGTACTCATCGGTATAGTTGATGCGATCGTGCTTCACGATGCTTACATCCTGCGTAATGGCAATGCGGCTCATATCCGGCATCTCATCCGTAGCATCCTTATCCTCCACGAAGTTACCATATACATTAGCCAGGGCTTGCATACCCTTATCCACCGCGCGGTCGTTGTTCTGCTGCTTACCCGTGCGGATGAGCCATTCAGCGCTGCTCAGATACATCGCCTTGTGGCGAGGACTTTCGTCGGTCTGAAAGAAGCGGATGATATGGTTGCATACCGCCACATCATTATTCAGTTCCGTAACCGTGCGAGGTTTGATATTGCCTTCATCGTCAATATCAATATGCAGCGCCATCACCATTTCCTGCGCCTCTTTGTTGCCCTGTCCTGCCTGGTTCACGAAGAGCGTATAATCGCGCCGTGCGATATTGCGGCAGGTGGTACGCGGGTCTATGTCGTTGTTCTGCACCCATCGCTTGTAGAACTCAGCACAAATCTGCATGCGGTACCGCTGTTCCAGTTTGGGGAACATCGTCTCCATGCTGAGACCATTTGATAGCCATTTGTCTATCCTCTGCAGGGTGTTCTGTGTTAATTGGCTCATTCCTTATTAATGTTTAATGTATAAATGTATAATTGGTGGGGGATAGGAAGACGAAAATTCGTGTCATTCGTGTTCAAAAACCCCGAACCCCGAAACGCTATATGGTAAGATCGATACCAAACTGACCTTCCAGAAACTGCTTGTAATCGGGCTTGCCGAATAGCGGTCCGTTCACCTTATTCCACTCCTTATTATTAGAATAGAACACATCACGTGTGAACCATTCATATACGCTATCGTAGCGTTTCAGCGCCGTGCAGTTAGGATGCGTATTTAAGTACTTCTGTCCGGCACGCAGGTAAGCCTTCGCTATGCGGGGATGCTTCTGAAACTCGATAAGGCGCTTGCGTCTTGAAGCCAGCGGACAGCACATACAACCGAGTCTTCGGGTAACGTCGATTTGCCCCCCCGTATCATAGTAGAGTGGAGCCAGCTTCAAACCTCTATCAAGAATGAAATCCCTTACGTCCTCATCAGTCCACTCTAAGATAGGGTAAATCTGCTCCACATGGTTCTCTTCTTTCTTTGCACCAAAATATCGGCACTCGGTAGGCTCGTTATATCTTTCCTTTCTCGCTCTGCTTTCCGCTTTGCGCACACCGATAACGGTTTTATCGAGTACCTTATACTCTTTCAGAGCCTCACAACAGAAACGGGAGAAGCGAGAAGGGAATCCCTTCTTGGCGATAAGCTGAAAGAAATTCTCTTTCGGTCTGAGAATTTCCACACCCATCTCCTTCACGTGGGCGATAGTGCCTGGTGGGTCGATGGTGGTATTCTTGTATATCGCCCTATATCTGATACCAGCTTCCTTGGCAAGCTGCAGGATCACATCACTATCCTTGCCGCCCGAATAAGCCAGTTCTATCTCTCCATCGTACCTTTTCTGTACGCTTTGCAGGAGTCGGATAGACTGATCTATCTTTTTCTGTAATTGCTCATTTATCATTTTGCGCCTTTTTAATTTCTTTATCTGCCCACAAAATTACGAAATTGCCCCTAAACGGTTGGGACAACCCCCGAACCCCCTATCTTTGAAATAGCACCCCTTACGCCTCCGTTCCCAGCGATTCCATCGCAGGTCCCTCAATCCCTTTTGTCCCCATCTCTCAATAAAAAACCGATATCTTTGTATCGTATTAAAAAACATAGGATAACAATAAAAAGAAAAAAGAAATGCAAAGTTTAATTCCAACTCTTACAAGGTTTCTTGCAGCCATTATCGGCTTAGTGTGGTGCACACTGGAACCATCTCTTAACTACATTGCCGTATGCTTCTTCGCCCTTGTCTGCGACTGCTACACGGCGTGGCGCTGCAACTGCCGCATCTATTCCCGCTATCGTGAGGCTATCAAGAAAGACCCTCGATGCAAGATCGACGGGAAACTGAAATCTAAGAAAATGGCAAAGATGGTGAAGGATTTCTCCGTCCTCATCCTTGCGATATTCTTGGCCACGATGGTGGATACCGTCATACTCGATTTCCAGAACCCTCTCCATCTCGCCAACTATCTTGCCGCCATTTATTGTGGTGTGCAGCTCGTGAGCATCCTCGAAAACGAGAGCACCTGCAATGGGGCACCCTGGGCAAGAGTGATGCAGAAGATTGTGGCCGATAAAACCGAAAGGCATTTTAACGTGAAGCTGAAAGACTTGATGAAGGAAGAAGAAGAGGGCAACAAGGAAGAGGCTACTCCGGAAGAGGATAAGAAGAAAGAAGATGATAATGACGACTGGATTCCGCAGAAACCTGCAGACCCGGTAATGGGCATATAATGTGCCAATATCTCTTAATTTCTGTACGCTATCAGTTAATAATGTGTTAAAATCTCTTTGAATTATGACAATATCAAATGTTTTGGAACATTGGGCTACGATATATAAGCCCTTATCTCATAACCCGACAAGTAAGAAGCTGGAAGAACAGAGTTTCTTTCGTATTCGTGATATTGATGAGGAAAATATCTTTACCCGTAACGCCAATATCATCCACTCTCCCTGTATGCTCTATCGTGTAGTTAACTCCGGAGAGTTGAAATCGGATAAGCAAGCCCTGATTACTTATCAGGTCTGTTTCCTTACCAGACTGAAAGACTCCTCTGCTACGTTGGGCAGATATGATGGCGGCAAATTGCAGGCTGCATCGGATGATCTGATGGAGTATTGCGAAGACCTTGCGTCTTATCTCACTCAGCTTCGCCGCACAGGTATCTGTCCTATCACGGGCAGAAACTTCAAGACGGAAGAGCCTAAGTTGGGCATAGAGTTATCATCCATTGATATAGAGAGTTTTGCCTATGGTGTAAATCCTCTTTTCCGTGGTCCGAGCTGGCTCCTTGCTGATTGTTATTGGCAGACTATCCGTCCGCTCTATAATTTCCAATGTGAAAAGGAGCAGAAATATATCATTCCTGCATCGACAGAAGACGGAAAGGAGGGATAAGTCATGCCTATCAGAACCCAACCTATTAAGTCGCCTTTTGCACCCCTGAAAGAGGTGGCAGGTGTATATCTGAAACAAGCCCTTCTTGATATAGAAGTCAACTTCAATACCCAGAAGATTTATCCGGTAGAAGTATATCGCGGCTATGAGAAGGTGAACAAATACCGCGAGGAACACGGCATGTGGTATTCTACGGGTGAAGGTAAGAAATCCTTTGAGGGTACGGTATATCAGGCTGATGAAAAGACGGGTAATCTGATGGTAGGAATCCGTTATAACGATTATCTCCGATATGTGGATATTGGTGTAGGTTTGACGGGTGATCCTCGTGACCCTGCAGCCCATATCACTGCCGATAAGGTGGACCGCTCAAAGAAAGCCAAGTTTAAAACCCGCTATATCGGCAAGTGGGATAGAAGGGCAGGTAAATCTCACCGCCCTGCCATCATGCGAACCGTCCGCAGACTGAAAACAAGATACGAAAATCATCTTGCCGATTACTATGGCTACCAAGGCTTGTTGCAGATAATGAACGCCCTGGAAGGCAAAGACGAGTAACCCATCTCGCCCCCGTTCCTGGCGATTCCATTCTCATATCCTCAAAAAATAAACATTAAAAAATAAAAAGCAATGGCAAAGAATAAAACAGAGGCTATCATCACGCTCAACGGTCAGCAGCCGCTCCAGGTACTGAAGCAGTTGCAGGAGGCAGCAGCGGGTATATCCGACCAGATAGATGTGGCTCAGGCGAAGCTGAAAAACCTGAAGCCAAATACCGACCCATATAAAGCCCTCGATGCCACCATCAAGGATTTGAAGAAGCAGTATGATTTGCTGGCTTCTGCACAGATTAAGGATATTTCGGCCAATGAGCGTTTGCAGAGCGTAGTAAACCAGCTCAGTAATACTTCACTTCGCAACCTGCGCCGTGCATTGGGCGACGGCAAGCGTCAGCTCGAAGGTTTGTCAGAGGCAGAGATGGAACAGGCTAATTCCATCCGCGCGATGATGAAGGAAGTAGGCGATGAGATACGTCTGCTCGAAGGTAAGTATGTGAAGATTAAAGAAGGATTGAAGGATGTTGATGAGCAATCCGACCAATGGCTCAGTAAGGCTCTTACTCAGCAGAGAGAACTCGTTTCCTCTTTAAAAAAAACCGATGCCAGCTATCAGTCTAATCTCGACACTTTGAAACAACTGGAGGCGGAGGAGGATAGGCGCAAAGGCAAGATGAGTGTTTGGGAGGCTACTGGCATCGTTAACAGAAAGCACGCATCTGCATCTGATTTGCGCAGGGCAAAGACAACCCTTACGGAAGCTAGGGATAATACTGATTTATCAGATGAGAAGAAGATTAATTCCTATAATGAAGACCTTGCTACCATCGAAAAACGCCTGGAGGCGGTTTCCGGTAAAGCTCAGAAGGCTTCTATGGATTTTTTGACGCTCTTAAAGATTCTGGCTAACCCTAACGGACATCCTGCAGAAGATATTAAGGCGGCAATGGATGCTATTCAAAAGCAGATTCAGAAGTTGCCTGTAGGTTCGCAGGAGGTGGCAAAACTCCGTCAGCAGTATGCCATGTTGGAGAAAGCCCTGAAAGGCACCTATCTTTCGCATACTCAACTTAATGATGTTATCGAGAGAGGGAAGAAGGGAAAGGCTTCTATCAATGAGCTAAAACAGGCTTACAATCAGCTTTCCGAAGAGCTGAATCAGTTAAATACCAAAAGCAAGGAGTTTAACGAGAAGCAGAAAGAGCTGAAGGATTTAAAGAAGAATATCGAAAACGCTACTGGAGCTATAAGCAAACAAAGCAATTCCTGGCAGACGGCAGTGAAGAATCTTACGGCATACGTGGGTTTATTCGGAGTATTCAATGCTATCAAAGATACAGTTACTTCTGCTATCAAGAAGAATTTTGAATACTCTTCTTCTTTGACGGATATTCGTAAGGTGTCCGGACTCACGATGCAGGATGTCAATAAGTTGTCTGAGGAATTGGCTAAGATAGATACTCGTACTTCCGTCGATGGCTTGGCTCAACTTGCCTACCAGGGTGCAAAACTTGGTATGGGTAAGTATGGCGTGGAAGGTATGAAGCAGTTCGTAGCTGCTGCCGACCAGATCAATGTAGCCATTGGTGAGGAAATGGGCGAGGAAGCGCTGCCGGCTCTTTCTAAAATGGTGGAGACGATGGGTCTTATCCCGAAGATGGGTATCGAAAAAGCGATGCTTGCTACGGGTTCGGCTATGTTCAAACTGTCTTCTACATCTACTTCTACATCTACCAATATCGTGGAGTTCGCCAAGCGATTAACCGGTGTGAGCCGTACTGCAGGTATCACTACCGACCAGTTGTTGGCTCTCGGTTCTGCATCCGATTCTCTCTTCCTGATGCCGGAAGTGAGTGCCACGGCGATGTCTAAGTTCATCGTAGCCTTGCAGAAGAACCATAATCTTATCGAGAAAGATTTGGGCATTCCGGATGGTACCATCAAAAGAATGTATGCAGCAGGCAACGCAATGGATGCCATCGTGATGGTACTTGAAAAGATGCGAGACAAGGGTAATATGAATGCCCTTGGCGGCATCTTCAAAGACCTTGGTTCTGATGGTCAGCGACTCGTTACCGCCATGGTAACTATGTCTAAGAACGTAGATGTACTGAAGGATCATCTCTACGAGTCTAAGGAGGCATTCGAGGAGGCAACTGCTGTAACCAGCGAGTACACGATGCAGCAGCAGTCTGCCGCAGGTATATTGGATAGAGCCAATAACCTTTGGGAGAAGGCTTTTATCAATCCAGATGGTGTGGAAAGTGTAAAGTCTATGGCGCAGGCTTGGTACGATATGTCGCAGATGATCTTGCAAAGCCCGATATTCAAGAATACACTTCAGGCAGCCATGTGGAGTGTGATTACTGCTTGCAAGGTATTTGTAACTCTCCTTCCTCTCATCGCTAACTATGTTGCTGCTCTAGGTATCTATAAAGCCGTTTCGTTTCTTCGGGAATTAGGTAAGGCGATAAAAGCTGCGGCAGCTGCGCAAACGTTGTTTAATTCAGCAGCCAAGGTAAATCCTTATGTAGCTATTGCAAGTGCGATTGTCACCGCCGTAGGTGTGGTATGGTCTTTTGTGGAAGCGGATAGAGAAGCTGCTGCTGCGGAGGCAGAGGCAGCACGCAAAGCTAATGCCTGGAAAGATAAGTTGAAAGAAGCGCAGTCTCAAACTGATACGCTTACCCGAAAACTCCATTCTTATAAAACTACACTCGAAGCCCTGAACGTATCGCAGAATGCCCGAAATACGCAGATAGCCCGATTTAATCGTGATTTTCGCCAGTATATCTCTAAGTTGGGTATCGAAATCAAGAGCGTGAGCGATTTGAAGAAGCATTATTCGGAGTTAGCACAGGAAATTCAGCGTGCTACCTATTATCGCCTTCGTGAGGAAGCCAAGCAGAGCGTAATGCCTTCCTATCAGATGGATCGTCTGAATGCGGCTAACCGTATCAAGAAGGAACTTAATAATCTCGGCTTGTTTGCAGGCGGTTTTACCCAAAAGAACGTGATGGATATGTTCAATAAGGGTGCAGGTGCAGGTTGGATATGGCAGAAGATTATCGAGGCAAACACAAAAGATGCCAAGCAGGGTAGTTTCCGTTTCAATATGAAAACAGGAAACTATACTTATACTGATAATAGCGGTAAAACCGTCAAGGGTAATCCTACAGGCTATAAAGGTCTGTTATCTTCACTCGTTCATTTCCAGAACGCAACCAAGCGCGAAACAAGTAAGGATAAGGAAATCAATGATTACTTCAATCAGGTAGTTAATCTTGATGGCTATACTCCTTGGGTAGAAGATGAACCTGGTACGCTTGAAAATGAAGCACCCGATAAGGATGCCATCCGTGCTGCGAAGCAGGAGGCACGCGATCAGCAGCGTTCCTGGCGTGAGGAGTTGAAGCAGAAGCAGGATGAAGCAAACGCTATCATGGATAACGTGCGCAACTTCTATGAGCGACAAATCAACGAAAAACTGTCACAGGCAGTAAGCCTCGGTATGGATAAGACGGAGCAGGATTTGTTCGTAGAGCCAGTGAAGAAGCGTATGGATGAAGCCCTTTCGCAGGTGCGCCTTGCTATCGCTGGTCAGGCTAACACCTGGGAGGACTTCAAAAAGACGATGGATAATGATCTTATCGAGAAGACCGATGAGACCGGAGTTAATCTTTCCAAGAACCTCCTCACCTCCATTACGCAGAATAATATCGCAGCCCTGCGCACGAAGATGGCTCAGTTGGGTAATAGTCTGAACCGTCCGATGAACTCCATCACGGCTGAAATATTTGCCAAGGCTACCAAGAACCAGCAGGATCGTGTAAAGCTGGAAGCGCAGCAGGCAGAAGCCCGTAGAAAGGTGGCTCAGGAGCATAACTACATGGGTGCCGTGCAGCAGAATATGTATGACGATTTCAACCAAATGGGCTATGCTAACCCAACCGATTTTGAAGCGCAGGACAAGGAAGCCTTTGACAGACGCAAGGCACACATCATTTCCATGTACGAGCAAGCAAGAAAGCAAATCGCCAACCTTTATACAGTTGATGTCAGCAATAAAGAAGGTAGGGGATTGCTGATGCAGGTACTCTTTGGCGATGATCCTTATGCGCTAGGTGCCCGCATTCAGAGTGTATTGGGCGACAATGCGGAAGACTGGAGGGTGTTCTATAACAAACTTATTCAGTATTCTGATGAATATACTGAGGCTCAGAAGAAGACCTACGACCAGGCAAAAAAGATTGCCGAGCAGATGTGGAAGGTCAACCAGCGCAATCTTGCCAACCAGGAAACCCTTCGCAAGATGCAGCAGGAAAGCGCCCTCTTCGGTAAGCGAACCAATATGTGGTCGAATCTTGGTCTCGGCGATCTTACCGCCGACCCAGAGGTGGAGCTGATGAAGATGAAGATGCAGATGGCGGAAGATTATTATGCTTTCGTTTTCAAAAATTCGAGAAATCAGCAACTTATCGATGAAGCTGACAAGGCTCGTCAGGAGGCAGAACTTGCCTATGTCAACCAAATGGCTACGGCGATGAAGAACCGCCTCTCACAGATGCAGCAGCTTGTGCAGCCTATCGAGACCTTCGGTGCAGAAGTAGGCAAGGCATTTGCTGAAATGCGCAATGATGTAAGCAGCGCACAGGAAGCTATCAAGAACGCTCTGAAGTCTATGCTCGAATCGTGGGGTAATATGGCGCTCAACGATGTGAATACGCAGATGTGGAAGGCTATCAATGATGCAGGTGCCAAGCGAGCCAAGAAGAAAGCGCAGCCTGGTATCGATGCAGCAAGAGCCAACGCTAACGCCAATGCCGTGAAGGAAGACTTCTCTAATCTCGGCACAAAGGCGAATCCGATGTATGTGCGACTGGTAGATGATGGTGCATCTTATCTTACTCAGCAGCCGCAGTCTAACTTCGAGAATCTGCCTCCTCAGCAGCCGGCTCTCGGCTGGAATCCTGATGGTTCACCTATCAACCCTAACAGTCCGGCTATTGTGCCTCCATACGCGCCCCCTGCAACCCCCGAGCAGGCGAATAAGCAAGCAGAGGGTAATGGTGCTCCTCATGCGTGGTCACATCGCAACAGAGACAATGCCGATGCGTTCTATAGTGATGCAGCCACGCAGACGGGTGCTGCTGCAGCCGATGCTATCGCTGGTGGCGGTTCCTTCGTTGATGCCGCAGCTGGTATTGGTGGTTCTTTCATCGGTGGTATTATGAATACCGAGTTCAAGACTGGTGGCGGTAAATCCAAGGAAGACAAGGAGAAAGCCAACCAGTTGAAGAAAGAGAAGAAGCACCAGAAGGAACTGAGCAAAGAGGTACAGAAGGGCAATAAGGATCGTGAGAAGGTAACTACCCAGGGTGTGAAGAACATCACAGATGTAACCGATGCCGGAAACAAAGAACAGAACGAGGGCACAAAGGTGGCTTTGAATGCGGGTATGGCTATGACGGAAACGGCGCTCACTACCAACCTTGCGAAAACGCAAGCCAATAACGAAGCCATTACCGAATCGGATGCTGCCCGTACACAAGCAGGAATGACCTTCTCTATCGCTGGTGCCATCGGTAAGTGTTTTGATTTCCTGGGCCCTATCGCTGGTCCTATTGCAGCCGCAGGTGTAATGGCTACTTTGATGGGCTTGCTCCAGTGGGCACTCAACTCAGCTTTCAGCGGCGGTAAGAAGAAGAGCAACACTCCTTCTACTAACACCAAGCTTGTAACCGGTATGCTTACCTATGATAGCGGTAACGTGCAGGATTTGAAGCCATTTGTGGCTGATAACGGTGAAGTCTATTGGGCGAAGGAGGATGACGGCAAGCAGATGCAGGGCGTGAAGATGCTCACGTCTCCAACCGCCACCACCGTGAACGGGCAGCCGTCTCTCGTAGCCGAAAGAGGACCGGAAATTGTTATTGGTCGAGAGACCACCCACGCCATGATGATGAATAACCCAGGCTTGCTGAAAGCACTCGTCAACTACGACCGCAACTACTCAGGAAGAAACTCAGCAAGAAGGGCATTTGATAATGGCAACGTGGGTGATGTTCTTGCAGCAGGCACGCAAGCAGACAATGGTAATCTTTCGCCTGGCGCGTCAGCGGCAGACGGATTGCTTGCTGCAAGCGCTGCAAGCAATGCGGCGCTCCTGCAAGCCGTGAATGCGCTCATTCAGCGCCTGAATGAGCCTATCAGCGCCAAAATCAATATGTATGGTCGTGACGGACTGCACGACAGCCTGAATAAGGCTAATCAGTTTATGAAGAATAAATAGAAGAAAGTTTTGTTGATTATTAATTATTAGTTTTTAAGTTTATTATTATTATGTTTTTCGAGGCTGTTTCGCTGTGAAGCGAGGCAGCCTTTTTTGTCTGCGGATTTCAAATCCGCAGGAACGCCTAACGGACACAATTTCTTTTTGGTCCCATTTTGCGACCAACCCCATATTTTAGTGGGCTTTTGATAACTCGCTGATTTAGTGGGCTTTTTGGTCTCAAAATCATATCTTGGTCTCATTTTTCGCCGAAATTCACTACTATATATAAAATTTTCCGTGTATTTTTTCTTTCCCCTAAAATCAAAAACCCCTAACCTCAAACTAGAAGTTAGTAGCATTAACGGCTATGCCGTAAACTTCAGACAATAAGGTGGTTATGGGGATATAAGAGAGTGGCAGCTAGCGAGAGAAATGCAGGATTTTCTACCTATTTTCTATATATTCAAAGAATATTTTTGCATTCCTGCGTACATTAGTTTATAGAAATTAATTAAAAAATGAGACCAAAATAAAGCAAATCGCTGAAAAACAAGCAGATAGCAAAAAATCGGTGTGGGCTAGCAGTGGGACAATGGTGGGTCAGCAGTGTGACAAAATCCCCCATTTTCCTCATTAGGGGACTTTAACATTTCGCCCTTCAAAAATAAAATGAGACCAAAATGAGACTTTTGGGACCAAAATCGGGAGTTTGGTCTCATTTTTGAAAAAATGAAGTTTCGGGTGTGAAAGCTTTTGCCCTTACAGGGCGCATTACTGATTGCCATTATACCCAGGGCGATGCCCTGGGCTAGGAGCTTCTGCCCCTTCAGGGCGTGTGGGAATCACGAAAAATCCGTCTAAATATATAATATTTCTTAAAAATATAACTTATATTATATATTATATAACTAACCTATACTCTTTTCGATTTATTTTTGTATCTTTGCAGCAGATTTTATATAATATAATATATGTAAGGTATGTTTGAAGAGATATGTTCCATCTATCGGGATGCGAAAGATGCACTTGGAAGATACGTCGATATGGAGACGGGCGAGTGCATCACGCAGATGTCTATCCGTGAGTTCTGTCTTACGGATAGGTGGAAGCCGTATGTGGAGAAGCTGAGAGCCATGCGGCAGGAATTTGGCAGCAAGGCGAAGAAGATGCCGGAGTATATCGACACAAAGAAGATGCTTCCTGGTGCCACACTGAGCGGTCTCTTCCGTCTTTACGAAGACGAAAGTCTTACCCACCCCGGTCAGCGGGTGATGGTTTCCCGAAGAGAAACCCACCTTCAGCAGCATACTGGATGGCTCGCCATCGACATCGACCTTCAGGACAATCAGCAGCTTACCAATTTCGAGAATATCCGCATGGTGACTCGCTTCCGCCCGGAGATTGGCTTGCTGATGCGTTCCTGTTCGGGTACCGGATATTTCGGACTGGTTCGCCTGGCTTATCCCGACAGGCACAAGGAGCAGTTCAAGGCTATCCTCAAGGAATATGCAGCTCTGGGCATCGTGCTCGATAAGCAATGCGGCAATATCGGACGTGTGCGCTTCGCCTCATGGGATGATGCCGACCACATCTATATTAATAACAATGTGCAGCCATACCAGGGCTTGCAGATGGAAGAACCGCAGGTGATACCGCAGGCAAGACCGATGTATCAGCAGCGCAGTTCGCAATCTCCGAGTAACGCCTCTAGCGCTTACGGCAATGGCTACGACAATAAAGCCTTCTGGAATGATCCTCGCACGCAAGACCGCATCATCGAACTCATCGTAAAAGCCTTGGTGAGCCGAAACATCAACATCACGGAAAGCTACGATGAGTGGACCAAGGCAGGTTGGGCATTGAAGGCGCATCCCTATGGCGAACGTCTGTTTCACGAGCTTTCGGCATGTAGTCAGAAATACAATGCTGCTCAAGCATCGCAGAAGTGGCGACAGTTGGGCAGAAGCACCACCGTGAGTTACAATTACCTCATCCACGCCTGCAAGGAGAATTTAGGCCAAGGAGAATATCACTCTATCCTGCAGCAGGTATGGAGGGAAAGAGGCTAATAAGAAAAGTTTTTTAAATACGTATAAGATTATGGCAAAGATAAATGTAAAAATCCCGAAGGGGTCATGGCTCGACCAGAAAGGTCAGCGATGGATGAAAGTAATATTCGATGTAATGTCCGATTTCGGGGGGGGTGAAAAGTTCATCCGTCAGATCAATTTGGACTTCACCTGCAACTTCGATTTCGGACTGAAAAGATATGTAGTTAATATGGATGATTATGGTAATCTGCGAAACGTTGTGTTGCAGAAATACCCATCGCTGGCGAGGTATGGAGCCTTCCGACTGGTGATGACAACTCATCAAGTAAAATGATAAGATTATGAAATTGATAACGATTATTGGTCCCTCTGGGGCTGGCAAGGATACGGTAGCGCTCATGTTGTCTGCCATCCTGGGATATGAAGTGCTTTGTTCCTATACCACCAGACCTATGCGTGAAGGTGAAGTGGACGGCAAGGAGCATCATTTTGTCAAGGAATGCAACGTTCCCAAAAGCGAAATGCTTGCTTATACCCGATACGGCAACTATGAGTATTGGACGGAGAAGAAACAGATAAATGGTGCTGCCATTTATGTCATCGACGAGAAAGGACTGATGGAGCTGATGGAGCGCTGCCCGAAGGCTAAGATCATCACCGTCTATGTTTCGGCAAAGCCGGAAACTTTGAAGAAGCGCGTTATCTCTGAGGAACGTACCGACAGAGACCAGTATCGTGTTCAGATTGATTTCAACAGCTATGACTATGTGATACCCAACAACCGCTCGATATTCCATCTTTGGGATTTCGTGGCGTTCGTAGCCAAGAAGATAAGAGAGCAGGAATTGGGCATTCCTAACCATGCTGTAAAGTAAGTTCAAAGTGAATATCCAGTATCGTTACAATACAGACTGAGTACAGACTGAGCATAGATAGAATAATATATAAACATCAAATAAAGAAACAATATGAAAATGATAATTCCTGGTGTTGAGTGGTGGCCTCAGAAGACCGCCGCTCAACAGATTGCCCGTGTAGGCAGAATCTGCTACAAGAGCAAGGGTAAGCAGCCTGACGAGAATCTTTCTGAAGAGCAGAAAGAGAAGTTCCTGGAAGAACAGGCAGTAAAGTTGGCCAACCGTTTCTGGGAGAGTGGTCACCGCTCTATGTACCGACATGGCACCCTCTATTTCTTCGTGAAGAACGACAGCAAACTGCCGAAGCATCTTTGGTCTTTCCTCGTTGCATCGCCTTACATCAATTATGCAGTGCAGGAAAAGAAGGTCTGGATCAGCAGCAATATGCAGTTCCTTTGCGAGCATGGCAATATACTCGAAATCCTCTCCCCATTCAATGTGAAGGAAGCCGAGTTTATCGAGAAGGCACTGAAATATGATTTCAAGGAAGCCCTTTATTTCCTCCGTATGACGCTTGTTGTTACCACACAGATCAGCACCAGCCGTGAGTTGAATCGCACATCGCCTAACTGCATCAGCGAGCAGAGCACCCGCTACGTGAACCTGGAGAAGAAAGGTGGCGTGCAGATTGCCCGTCCGCACTGGTTGCATGAGGGCACGAAATGGCAGAAGTTCCTCTATCTCTCCGGCTGCAAGATTTCCGACTGGCTCTATCGCCGTTTGCTGAAATCGGGCATGAAGCCGCAGGATGCCCGCGGTATTCTCCCTCTCGATACCTATACGGTGGTAGCCTATACCTATACCATCACCGAGTGGCAGCATATCCTCGACCTCCGCTTCAGAGAAACTACCGGCAAGGCGCATCCTAATGCCAAAGAAATCGGTTTTGAAATCAACCGCATCATCAGTGAGAGAATGGAAATGTTCAAGGCTCAAAAGAAATAAGATAATCGCCCAATAAGGGAGATTATGATTAATAGAGTCTCTTATGTCTCTGTTTTATGATGGTTTCAAAAATTGCAACTGTCATAAATGGAGCCTCCGTTCCCAGCGATTCCGTCGCTGGTCCGTACAGAAAAAAGTAAAAAAGCAATAAAAAGCAATGGGAACAAAAAACAAAAAACAACAGCAGCAGGCATTGGCCAAGCGTGAGCAGCAGATCAGAAATCTGCCGACCATCTATACCTTCAACTTCAAGGATGTGCCTGCAGAGCAATATGTCAAACCATTGGAAACTCTCTTTTCCAATGCCGATTTCTATAATTTGATGGAGAATCGTAACGAGATGGTACGTTCTGCTTGCCGCATTCCTCAGAACTCTCCTAAGATGCCCCTGCTTATCAAGGCTATTCAGGATAAGGATCTGAAACTTGCCAAGCAGGTATATGCCGCACTCGTACAGATTAACCTGCACAGCAAGGTTACTTTCGATTTCCTCAATTTCGGTCAGTTGCTCCGTTATTACGTAGATTATTCCAAGCCAGGCATCCGTGAGACGGTTTCCCGCCTTTCCGTCAATCTCGACAAGATAACTTTCTATGCCGATAGTCTGGAAGACCTTCTTAACCAGGCAAGAGCGGATATGAGAGAAATTTTCAATGGCACTACCGAGTTCAAGCAGTTTGATGGTGTAGTGGAAAGCCTGAAGCAGTTGGAAGGTTTCTTCAATTATTCCCGCACCAAAGACATCAACAGCAAAGATAATGCCCTCTACTGCGAGTATGCCGACAGCATCAATGCCTATATGGAGAAGCGCATGCAGACCTATTCAGCAAAATATCGCAAGCTGCATCCCCAGCTCCCTGGCTTCACCCAGGATCAGATGATAGAAGCCCTCAACCTCTTCTTCGAGGAGAACGGTAAGTTCAATGAGAGCTTCATCAGTACTACCGAGAGTGGAGGCAAGTATATTGATGCCGTAAAGCTCTCCTTCAACATCGACGAAGAGCAGACCAAGAAGCTCGATAAGCTGGTACCAAAGCCGAAGGAAGGCAACTCCATCCAGAAGTATTGCCTGAACGTTACCGATGCAATCATGCTCTACTATGCCCAGCAGAAAGGCATCGCCTTCGCCTAATCAATAAAGTAAAAAAACAATGCCAAATATCTATCTCCGTCTCCCCACCTCCCGCTGCCAGTTCTTCCGGCACCGCAATCCCAAGCTCACCCTGGCAAAGGATGAGCCGGTAGTGTTCAGTAACTACTCGCACGAGCACTTCATCATGCGCAACTCCCTCATCAATGCCCCAGCCCGCAGCAGCCGCATCGACCTCGGCTGTTTCTCCCAGCAGCAATGGTGCAATATGCTCACGGGCAGGCACCCTGCCGGAGGCAAGGTAATGATGCGCCGTGATGCCGGAAACTGGCTCACCTTCCGAGAGGTTCAGCAGCTTAACGGTCGCCTGACCGACGGCAAGGGAGCCAATGATGATTACCTCTGCATCCGCTTACCCAGCGAAGTAGAGATTGTCGATACCGTTTATTCCGTAAAGCCTACCTTTACCCTCGATACGAACGGCATGCGTGCGCTGGCGGTCTCACTCAACAATGATTTCAAGCGCAGCCTCGTAGAATGGTCGCTATCCACCTTCGACTTCTGTACCTCCAAAGGCAGGGTTATCGCCCGCTCCCATAACGCTATGCTGGAGCGCTATCTGATGCGTTACGGCATAGAAGCCAGTGAGGAAGAGAAAGACGTATTGCGCCGCATCATCGGCAGATGGTTCCGCACGGAGCACTGCTTCTTCAAGAGCTATTCCTGCGTGGATATGCAGTATAAAGATAGCCGTGATAAGCCCAATCGCATCGATGAAGTGCAGTGGCTATGATTTTACACCTTATATAATAGGTGTTAATTCATAAGATAATAAACGTTAAATAATAGATAAATCAAGGAAACGATATGAAAATACCCGATAGTTGCAGAGAGTTATTTCTTGAGGGAATAACCGATGCTTATTTTTATGCCGTAAGGGACAGTTCCGTCCCTATTCCATTCAGCATACCGCTGATATTGCAGATAAACGGCTGCAAGTTTGCCGGCGAAGCACTCCATGTTGCCACCAGTGAGGGCAATAATTATGTAATATCTGATGGCATCACCGCCAAGCAGACTTCTTCAGAGGGTGGCAACGGTACCGTCTTCAAGTTCGAGATTACCGCCAATATCCGTGACGGAAAGGGGAATATACCCGAAATCATCAAGAATATGCACGGAAAGGACTATTATATAGTCTTGCGCAAGCAGGATGACTCGCTTTATCTGTGCCATACGCTGCCTGGCACCTTCGGTATCACCGATTCCGTAACCAGTCAGAACGATGCTGAGACCCGTAGTATTACGGCTATCTGTCAGGCGATGTCGGAGTTTATTCCGATAACGATTTCTTAATTAGTTACAGAAAAATCAGTATCTAATTATCTTCTAGTTTTTTTAAAAAAGCTTATATTCATAATAATGTTAAATTAGATTTGAGTTTCAGCCCTGCCGTCCGTGAGGATCGCAGGGTTTTTTATTTTCTCCTAAATCATAGCTATTTCGGCATATAGGCTTATTTTGTCCCTATACGCCCACGCATTTCCATTACCTTTGCCCTCAGAAAATATCAATAGTCTTCTAGCATAACAACAAGGTAAGGAGATTTGTTTTCAGGATAACGATAACATACATTAATTTTTAAAATTCTATTACCCACAATGAAAGGTCTTTATGAAATTCTGACCGAAAAGAAGTGGATGATTTCGCCTGACTTTGTTCACGGAATTAGAAAGGCATTGGAGCAGAATCTGAATGCCCATACCTTGTACGAACGCCCTGCACCTACCTGCGGCTTCGTAACCGTGAAGGCAGCCGATGGCTCCATCTATTACCCAGAGGAATATCAGATTTCCGAGGATGGAAAGAAAGTGAGAGGTCAGTGGGCATTGGAGGATGAGAACGAGCAGACCTTCCCGTTTGTTTCTGTGCTCACCGTCGATGGTCCTATCACCCGAAATGGTGGCGGTTGCTCGTATGGTTCTATCGACCATCGCAACATGATGATCAATGCGGCCAATCATCCCCTCTGTCGAGGTCACATCTTCATTATCAACACTCCTGGAGGTTCCGCTTGGGCAAAGAACGATTATGAGCAGGCTATCAATTATGCCCGTTCGCAGGGTCAGCCAGTCATCGCCTTCATCGATGGCATGTGTGCATCGGCAGGTATGTATCTCGCTTCTCTCTGCGATGAGCGTTACTACATGCACCCGAAGGACGAAATCGGTTGCATCGGTGTGATGGCATCCTTCTATACGCAGGCCGATGGTAGCAAAAACCAGTTTACCGATGAAACTTATCACGAGTTGTACGACCCTGAGAGTTTTGATAAGAACCGAGAGTTCCGTGACATTGCCAATGATGGCGATAGCGAGAAGCTGGTAAAGGAGCTTGCCGAACTGGGTGTTCAGTTCAGAGCCGACGTGAAGAAAGCCTGTCCTGCTGCAAAGGACGAGCACCTTCATGGTAAGGTATTCGATGCCGAGGAAGTGAAGGGAATCCTGATGGATGATCAGGGTGACTTCTTCTCTTGCGTAAAGCGTTGCTTCGACCTTTACAATGGTGTAGCGCAGCCTATCATCAGAAAGCCTTCTGATGATGATGACGAAACCCAAGGCAGTTTGAACGAGCCATCCGACCATCCGGCACACGACCCTCAGTTGGAGCCAGACAAGGCTTCTTCAGAAAAACAAGAAAATCATCAACATACTATTCATCAAAAATCAATCAATATGGCAAATTATCCAAAGATCAATGCCGCTTGCGGTATGCAGGATGGTCAGCAGATTGAGGTGAAGGAGGAAGGCGCATTCATGAATGCCCCATTGCTCGACACCCTCGAAGCTCATCTCGCATCGCAGGAGCAGGCTGTGGCTGATGCAAAGCAGAAAGCCACCACAGCAGAGCAGAGTCTTGCTGACCTTCAGGCAAAGCACGACGCACTCGCTGAAACCATCGCCCAGAAGGACGAGGAGATTAAGAACCTGAAAGAGGCAAAGGCTAAGGCTGATGAAGAGAAGGCAAAGGTAGATGAGGAGTTGAAGACTGCCCAGGCTTCACTCGCTACCGCCCAGCAGACCATCGCCGACAAGGACGCTCAGATTGCTGAGTTGAACGAGAACCCAGGCGAGGAGCCAGCACAGGGTGCTGCACCTCAGAACAACGGTGAGGGTGCAAAGGCTCAGAACCTTCGTGAGTTCGACCCATCGAAGTATAAGACCAATGCAGAGCGCAAGGCAGCCTTCGAGCGTTTTACTCGTGGCGAGGAGTAACCCCTCCATCATCAGGATAACATAAAGTATTCAGGTTAAAACATTCTTATTCATTTTTTAATTATTAGTTGAAATTATGGCAACACTTCCTAAAGATTTTATCGGTACTACTGCCTTGCAGCACGTAGCCGAGCAGGTAACTAAGGAAATCCTTATGGGTCCAGGTTACACCGATGCAGAGGAGATGGACCGCTTGAAGATTGACATCATCACTGGTGTTCAGTTCAAGCGTACAACTCACATCCTGCTCCGTAAGGGCGGTACTACCCGTCGTAAGGACGTTCACACTAAGGTGAACAGCGAGGCGGGATTTTTGAAAGAACGTACAATCGTCTGCAAGCTTGCTTGGGACCATTATACCGATAACATCGACAAGTACTGCGAAACAGTATTCGGTACAGACGCACAGGGTCAGTACCCTCTCGCAACCGAGGCTGCTACCGCAATTCTCCGTAACTACGCCGACAACCTTACCGCTTGCTTGTGGAATGGCGACATCAGTCTTGATAAGGGTGACGAGAGCACTCCTGCTTCAGAGCAGGCTTTGGCTTTGTATGACGGCTTCCATACGTGTATTAAGCACGACATCGAGGCTGGCATTATCAGCGAGGCTAACGGCAACTTGATTCCTTGTGAGTCAATCGCAGAGCCTTCTGACAACAACGACTCTACCCCATACGACAACTTCTTGGCATGGCACATGAAGTGGGATGCCCGTCTGCGCAAGCAGAATACACTCGTTTATATGAGCGAGCAGACAGCCCAGTACATCGCTGCAGGTTACGCTAACAAGTTCCACGGCAACTTCAAGGTTGACTATGAGGTAGGCGGTAACTTCAAACTCCCAGGTCTCTCTCGTGTAACCCTCTGCCCTATCGCTGACTTCGGTGAGGGCGATCGTATGTACGCTACCATCGAGAAGAACTTCGTTTATGGCGTTGATACACTTAGCAACCAGACTTACGTCGGTGTTAAGGTCGGCACTGACACAGATATGCGTGACGTGCAGTTCCAGATTCAGTCAATTCAGGGAGCGTTGGCACCTCGCAATCCGTTCAAATACGCCTTTGCGATGTCAGACGGCAACCTTGCAACAGCAGAGTACGTAGCTGGTGACTACACCAATTCTAACCTTGTGGTAACAACCGCCATGGAGGATGCTTCTCCTGTTACCGATGGTAAGGTGAAGGTAAACGGCGTAGAGTACACTAAGCCAGTAGCCACAACCCCTAACCAGGTTATTACCCTGGAGGCAGAGAGCACTACTGATGTATTCTCTCACTGGAGCACTGGCAGCAAGGAGAAGAAGATTCAGTTCGCCGCCACCGGTATGAGCATGGGTATCACCGCCTTCTTCAAAAAGGGTTAACCCCCTCCCCTGCCCCCGTTCCCAGCGATTCCATCGCTGGTCCAACAGGCAAAAAGGCAGTCCTCTATAAATCCTCGGCGACGGTCGCCTGACCTGGCGGAATATGGCTTCCGTCGCCATTTCGTTTAATCATCAAAAAAGATACAATTATGGCAGAAACTGTAACATGCCCAGAGATCAAGGATTTGCTTTCCGAGAACGATTGCTTGGAAAACTTCGGCGGTCTTGGCGTAAACGTATATGTCTTTATCAAGAGTGAGCTTGCTGCTCCTCTCTCACCAGAGAAAGGTAAGAACACCTATGCAGTGCTGACTGCTGCGTCCTTCAAGAAAGGTAAGGGTCTCTACAAGTTTGAGTGCCAGGATGGCGGTCAGGGTCACACCTGGGAGAACCTCGGTTTCCAGAAAGGCTTCAAGCAGACCTTGGACTACGTTCTTGAGAGCGTAAATGCCGATACTGCTTATGTGGCTCGTGGTCTCAATAACCTCAAGTGTGGTTACATCATCGAGGACGGTGATAAATCAATCATCGTTTATGACAAGCAGCACGACTTCAAGTACGACTCCGGTAATATTAAAGGAGACACGGGCAAAAAACCAGAAGATGATCGCGTAGTTACACTGAGCGGTTCCCTCAGTCCGACAACTTTCGGCCGCTATGAGATTGCCGCACCAGAAAGTGGCTGGGATTCTCTCTGTAATGGCGTAGGCACAGCGGGGGAAGTGTAAGCGGAACTGACAAGAGCGATACCAATTCCGCTTCACGGCAGTCATCTAAGCGGAGCAAGCAGGTAGCATCTATCAATGATGAAACCTCTATGCCCGGTGAGAACGATGACTAATCGCTCCCCCTATCCAATGCGTTCCATTGGCAATTTACTCTATAAATCAAAGCCTCGGTATTGATCCTTAATAAAATAAGGCAAGATACCGGGGCTTTTCGCATTTAAAACCGCACATATCTTTCAGTTTTTAATATCTTATCCCATAATTAGATTTTTTTATGCAAAATGCGTTTCCGCATAGAATATTTTTCTTATTTTTGCAGCATAAAATTTTAATATATTTAATGTATTTTAAAGAGTAAGAGATTATGGAACTAAGACATTTACGTTCGTTTGTGTATGTGGCAGAGACGCTTTCTTTCAGTATCGCCGCCACCCGATGCTTTGTCACCCAATCCGCCATCAGTCAGCACATCAAGGCTCTGGAGGATGAACTGGGATGCAAGCTGCTGATACGCACATCGCACAGCATCATGCTCACCGAGAACGGGGAGGCACTTCTGCCCCGTGCCAAGGAAATACAGAAGTTGGCGGAAGACTGCAAGGAGCATATCAATGCACTCAACAACTGCATGACCGGAGAACTGCGCATCGGTGTAGGTTCCTTTATCGCACCCTATATTCGTGTGGCTGCACTTATATTCATGGAGCGATACCCTAACGTAAGGGTGAATGCCGAATTTACCAAGGCAACGAGCCTGAACCGCCTGTTGCGAGACCACATGCTGGATCTCGCTTTTACGATGAACGAAGCCTATACCAACGAGGGCATCGAGAGCCATCCCTGCATCCCATTCAGTATTTGTGCCATCATGCGAAACACACACCCTCTTGCCAGGAAAGATAAGGTAACATACGATGACCTGCTGAAGCATGGCATCATCATGCCCGATGTAGGCGAACGTGTTTTCAACACTTTTCAGCAATATTTGCAGAACGATCTCACCAAATTAAGCGTAAAGTGTATTCTCAGCGACCCCGACGAAGACCTTGCCATCATAGAAGATACTCACCTGGTTACTTTTATGCCGAAGCTGTATCTGAAGAACCACCCTACTCTTATAGCTCGCCCTATCCTGGGCATAGGAGAAGAACTGATGAGTAATGCCCACTGGATGAAGGATGTACCTATGAAACGTTCGTCACAACTCTTCCTCGACATTATCAGGGACGAAGCCATCCCGTATATCAAGGCTTTGGAAGAAACCATGTAGTTGGTACCAAAGTACATTTGTACTTATGTACTTCTGCACGTTTGTACTTTTTCTTATCTGTCTATTAGTGTTCCTGCTTCATGATTTATCAGCAAGAACATCTAATGAAAATCACTTTTCAGTTTACTTCATTCCTATTACCTTTGCATGTGATTCCGATATTGGAAGAATTTAAACACAAAAAACTATGCAGGTAAAAACGAATGATGGCAACTATGATGTTGCCAGCAAGGGATTGGGTAATACCGCCCTTGGACTTGGTATCGCAGGTTTGGCTACCAGTTTGCTGGGTGGCGGTGCATCCTTGTTTAACCTCGGCAGAGGCAACAATGGCATGACTGCCAATCCGAGTGACCCGGATTCACGCTTCGTAACCAAGGGTGAGGCCAACCTTATGCAGGAGAACTCTACATTGAAGACTGAACTGGCTATCCAGAAGAGCGAGAACTATGCCGACAAGAAGATGGTAGAGATAACTCAGTATCTCGACGGTAAGGTTCGCCAGCTCGAAAACAAGGTGGATGCCAACAAGGATGCACAGCAGGCGGTCAACGCAGAGCAGATGGCATATAATGCCGCTGCCAACGCAAACATCGACGTGCTGAAATCGCAGGTGGCTTCACTCACGAGTGTTACCAAGCTGATGATTCCATCGGGCAATGTTTGTCAGATGGGATGCGGATGCGCTTGTAACCAGTAACCGTATTCTCTGATAAAAGGAAGAAACGATATGGATTACAAGAACTCGCAAATCCTGGCAGCGGTAGTGTCCGAATGGGCACGCCCTGCCATCTCTCAGATAGCGGCTGGCAATCTGATGCACTTGCCTATGCTACAGTCTCTCCAGGCTACCATCGGCAGCATGGGACTGGTGAGCGGCAACTATTCTCTGCAAGCCGATATAGAACCGATGATTCAGCCTGTGGTCAATGCGCTTGTCACCCCGATGCTCGCCAAGTATTTCGGGAACATTCCCGAAGAGAGCATTCCGCAGATGGCGCACGATGTGGTAGAGCAGCTTCGCTACAAAGGACCGCTCTCTATCCTGGAGGGTGTGATAACCTTTGACGAGGAGGATCTTGACGAACTCGCCGACCTTCTTCAGAAGAACCTTCCGGTAGAGAAGACCCAGGGCTATCAAGTGAAACATTAATGCGGCGGTGAAGTCGTCGCTCTATTAAAACAGAAAAGAGTATGAACAAAAGAACAATTCCAGCCTGCATCATGGCTACGCTTGCAGTAGGTGCAACCGCCACTGCTCCCTATTATGATGTAAATATCACGCAGCAGCTCTGTGCTCCTTCATGCGTGGACGAGACTCCGGTTTTCAACCCTCAGTTCTCTGTAAAGAGTATTGACAACGTGGGTACTTCGCAATATCTCATAACCATTCACGTAGAGGGTGTTATCAGTTACGTGCCTTGCAACTGCGGCTCCTGCTGTACCCGCTCGCAGGTAGTAAGTCAGGATTTCACCATTCCTGTCTTCTCTGCTACGGCAATCACGAACGTTACCACATCTCTTGGCAGCGTGAAAAACCGTCTTGTCAAGGTAGCCTGCTGCTCCTGCAGCAAGACTTTCGTGTGCGATGCTCCGTTAACACTCACCATCGCATGACTATCCACCAACAAAAGGAAAGGTAAGAAACGATGAAGTATATTCAGTTGATAGATCAAGCCCGCGCTCACGGCGTGGCTACCGAGAAGAAGATGATGGAGGCGATGGAGCAGTTGAGCTGCGACCTCGCCTCCCTGGAGGAAACAAATCCGGAATTGTACTGGTGCATCCTCCGTCACCAGCACGCAGTGTTCTATGATCGTCATTACAGTGAGAAAATGGCCAACCATGATGTCTGCCATCTTGTGTACAGCAAGAAAGGCGAGAATGGCGAATTGGTAGGAACCGGGGCGCATTGGACCAAATCGCAGATAGCGAATGCCACCAAAGGCATGAAGTTCCGTGAAAAGGTGAACGATTGGGATAAGTATGTTGCCTTCAATGCCATGTATGCTGACCTGTGCAGCGATATGACAGAAGATGAAATCATCAGGGCAGCTTATCTCTTCTATTTTCAGGATGCAGACTGGCAACCCGAAGAAGACGATTGTACTAAGATATGGGACTATATGTCCGCTCACGCTACGATGTAGTTTGTTTTGAACTAGGTAATATAGATTTCGCACTAGCGAGTGCAAGTATTTAAAGTAAAAAGATTGGGATAACATTTTTTGAAGCCTCTTTGCGCCTGTAAAAGCCGCAGGGAGGCTTTCTTTGTCCCCATCATCTTTTTAGCATTTGCTATCTTTGCCATCAGAATAAAAACGATAAAACAGAAAAGATATGGCAAAGATTCAACCTCTTGCAGATTTCATCCTCTCCTTCGAGGGAGGTTACGTCAACCACCCCAACGACAAGGGCGGTCCTACCAACATGGGTGTAACCCTCAAAACCTGGCAGACCCAAGGCTACGACAAGAACGGTGATGGTCGCATAGACGCAAAGGACGTGAAACTCATTACAAAAGCCGATGCTATCTCCATCCTTCGCCGTTGCTACTGGAACCGATGGAAAGCCGATGCTATCAAAGACCAGAGCATCGCCAACATCCTGGTAGATTGGGTATGGCTTAGTGGTACCCCAGGCATCACCCTCGTACAGGCAATGCTGGGAGTAACCGCCGATGGTATCGTAGGCAACAGAACCCTCAAGGCGCTCAACGACCAGAACCCTAAGAAGTTTTTCGAGCGCATTAAGGCACGCCGCAAGCAGTATATCGCACGCGTCTTCGCCAAGCGTCCTAGCCAGAAAGAATTTGAGGCAGGCTGGCTCCGTCGCCTCAATGCCATCAGTTACGGCAGTCTCATCACCAATGGTGGAATGGAAATAAGTTTTTAACAATAAATAGATAAAAGATTTATGGCAAGTTACAATGGAAACATCGACCTTTTGGCTCTGAATGGAGCAAAGGTCTTAGTAGGTATCGATGAGAAGAATGCGCAGCGTCCTTACGTCTGCATTCCTATCGATGTGAACGAAATTCGAGTAGATACATCAAAGAATGATGCAAGTAAAACTCAGGCAAAACTGAGAGTTAACATCTGGCCTTTCAATGAGGCGTACAAGAATAAGATTCGCCAGAGTGCAGCCGAGCGTGGCGATACCCAGGTGAGTGTACCAACCCACGAAATGCAGCTCTCGTTCTCCACCGAGTACGTCAAGGCAGTAGCCAAGGCATTCCCGAAACTCGTAGAGCAAGTAAAGGAAGCCAACAAGGATCGAGACCCCGACATCGTAAATCAGGATTTCAACGATGAGAACTCTCACCTCTTCAAGGCAATCCGCACCCGCATGAATAAGCGCATCGCCAGTCTCTATCAGCCACAGCCTACCGCCCAGCAGCAGACGTACCCACAGCAAGCCTACGGAGCCGCTGGCAACGCTACCGCCTATGTACCGCCAGCAGATGGAGGCAATGATTATTCATCAATGCCAGGTTACGATGATCCTAACAGCGACCTGCCATTCTAGTCACCGTTCCCAGTGATTCTATCGCTGGTCTTCTCTTAATATATAAGAATATGCAAGAACAGATAAACCTTACCATCCCCCGCGGCTGGAATCAATGCACCCCTTCCCAGCTAGAGCAGATAGCCCTTATTATGCTGGAGCAGATAGAGAAATCCAAGGCAGACCGCTATCACCCCTTCGATATGCAGAAGGTGAAGATAGCCGTCTTCTTCCTCTTTGCCGGGATAAGCATCAATGCCTATCCAGACCCTCGCCAGCCCATCAATGAGCAGCACTACCTGGTAAGCATAGAGCCGCAGAAGAAGAGCCTCCTGAAGAAGCTCCTCTCCCTCTGCGCCCCCGTTCCCAGCGATTCCATCGCTGGTCCCCAGTCGGCTAGCCACTTCACCCTCTACCTCTGGCAGCTCAACTATTGGCTCTCCCCGAAAGCCAAGACCAACGATAAGACCTCCCCTGAGTATATCGCTCAGGGCGCAGGTCTTCTCGATTGGCTGGATGCAGATAGTGGCAATTTCCTCACCCGCTTCCCCTATCCATCAATCCGTCAGAAATCCAAGTGGTACCGTCGTGCAAAAGCCTTCCAAGGTCCGCACCCAGACCTCGATGGCTTCTCCTGGCAGCAATACCGTTTTGCCAGCGACATGATGCAGACTTACACCCGTTTGGATAACAACCTGATAAAGATGAAGAAGATGGATAAATTCTCCGAGGAACAACTCAAGACGCAAGCCGAGAGCGTAGCCAGTGCAAGAAACATGTTCCTTGCCACCATCTTCAACACCACCACCCAGTACGTCGATCCGACAACAGGCATCACGAAATACGATTTTCACTACGAGTCGAAGCAGTTCACCGAGAACGCAGGTTATTTCGTCAATTATCCGGAAGCCAACTGGCAGGTTATCCTCTTCTGGTGGAGTGGCATCATGCACACCCTAGCCCGTCGCTACCCTCACGTATTCAAGGTGCAGAAGGTAGATAATAAAAAACCGCAAACCCCGATGGAAATCTACACCGCCACCACCGCCACGATGCAGAAGTATGCCGGCTTAACGGAAGATCAGGTCAACACCCAATCCTACTCCCTCGTTCTTGAACATCTCGAAAGGTTGTCGAAAGAGAATGAGGAAGTGGAAAAAATGAGGAGAGGAAAATGATAGACGTAAAGGTATCTGTACATCCTTTGAGTCATAAACAGAAATGGAAGAAATGGGCGGGGCTTTCTCCTGCACTCAGAGCCACCGATTACAAATGCCCACACTGCATAAGGATAGAGTATGAATAACCATCGTTTTTACCAATATCCACGAGGCGAGAATAAGGGCGGTATTCTAAATACGGATCTCTGCCCTACCATTACCATCAATGCGTGGGAGCAGAACGTTTTTCTGATAAAGAAATATGAGTAATAACAACCAACCTCAATATAAGCGAGGAACGATTATCAAGAACGGAAAGAGATATGGCTTTTATCCCGATGGTTCTCTCTATCGGATATACTCCACCTCTGACCGTCCGTTTCTTGAAATCGTGGATATAGAAGGTAAAACCTTCCTGCGCATCCGTCAGGCGACAGAGCAAGGCTATACCGATTGCCCTGCACCCGGTGCAGCCGATTTGAATTACCCTACCTCCGCATTAAGACGTAGCCGCACGGTAGGGGGTGGTAAATTGGTAAATGCACTCACGGCTGCCAGTAGCAATCCGTTTGTGTTTGTAGAATTATAAACAAAAAA
>ERZ791626.490-NODE-490-length-43631-cov-3.430214_pt1 | contig 43631 bp, 44 predicted proteins | sample MGYA00510266_ERZ791626 | MGnify/ENA primary metagenome ERZ791626 (study PRJEB30046, sample SAMN00715208) | human gut metagenome | study: EMG produced TPA metagenomics assembly of the A metagenome-wide association study of gut microbiota in type 2...
GCCAATCAAGAGATCGGCCCAATTGCCGAAGAAAATCTCCGAGCAAACACCGCTGGAAGTGCCCTTGGTGAGATTCTTTCGAACCTGGTTGCTGCGAGCAACCGGGTAGCCGTTGATTTCGCCGGGAATCGAATTGCGGGAGGCTCCTACAATCGGCTTCCAGATGTAGTTGTTGTTGGCGTCTTTGATCTTTTTCAGAGCGCCGATCGTCACCGCATTGGCAAGATAGGCCATGGATGTGCCGTCAGCATTAGCATCCGCCACCTTGGTTTCCATGTCGATCAGGTGATCAAACGTGATGGCCGCGCCATTGGTGCCGCCTTCAACCGTCAGAATGCCGCTCTGAAATGCCAGGCCCTTGGGCTGACCGCTCGCACCCGTACCGGACAAGGCCGCAAGGTCGATCGCCAAAGCGATGGACGTAGCCAGCTCATTGCGCACGAAGTTTTCAACAGACATTGACACCTGTCGCAACATATTGCGGCTGATAAACGACTTGGCTGCAATGGTCTTCATGTCCAGAGCGACCTTATCGAACGTGGCGTTCGAGCCTGTCACCGTGCCGGTTTCCTGAATCCACTGCGTAGCGGAAACACCGGTCTGACGCGGGATTTCGATCTTGCCGACAAGACCCGGCAGGAATGTAGCACCAAGCTGCATAACAGCGGCCTTGGCTCGCAGAATATCAATGAAAGACCCCATCAAAAGTTCGGTCTTCACGAGATTGCCGCCCTGATCTGCGGTTCCGACATAGTAACCCGGTTCGTCATCACGTCGAGCCATCGGAAGATCCGTCGGCATAAAGAAGCCGTTGCTTTCGCGGCCCATTCGGCGCGCCAACTCTACAGACACTTCACGCTCAAATCCGGCATCTTGCCAATTGTTGGTTACTGCCGCGTTCATCGCCTTCACAAGGCTGTAGCTGCGGCGTTCCTGATCGGAAAGATCCAGATGAAAGTCGCGCTTGCTTTCGGCTGCCGGCGTCGCGCGCTTGGTTCGCAAATCCTGCATAACAGCGGCTCGAGCCTGATCAACCGTCACACCGCGGTTAATAAGATCATTGCGGCGATCGTCATTAATGTTGAACTCGCGACACATCGTTTCGATTTCCTGAATGCGGGCACGCTCCGCTGCGCGCACTTCGTTTTCAGATACCTGAACGGCCTGTGCAGCCCCCTGAATTTCAGCCTTTTCAGCCGTAACTTCAACCTTGTCAGCCATATAAGACTCCTCTTGTGTTGCTTGGTTAAGACTTCGATAAACGCCAACGCTGGCATCGGCCGGCATGGCTACTAAAGAAACTTCATAGATCTCCCAGTCGGTTTCGGTCGCGACTCTCTGCTCTTTGTTCTCAGATCTCTCATAGACCGAATACCCAACGGAAATGTTCGTGAGAATGCGCTCCTTCACTCGCCGGAAGGCTTTTTCACCCTCATCATCTGAAGCAAAGCGCAAAGTGGCGTAGGTTCGTCTTCCCTCCTGCCGAAGGTTTTCGACCACTCCCACGATCTTGCTTGAATCGTGATCCAGAAGCAGCGGCAGCGACTTCTGCCGTTGCCCCATTCGCATGGCCCCTGGCTCATGACTTAAGACTTCTTTCCAATCGCCCCACATCCGCACCGGCGTTTCCGATGCAATGGAGGCAGATACCGAGCGATGCTCATCATCCACTTCCTGATCAATCGTCGCCGACCGATACTGCAGTTCTTTTGACATAGCTTTTTCCTCAATAAAAAAGCCAGCTTATTGGCCGGCTCTCTGCTTTTGCGTTTCGGTTTCTTCATCCGTTTCGACCTGTACTTTTGAGGCTATCTGATGGTCAAATTCCAGCCCCAGCTCCTTGGCTCGATCAATGTCTGCGCGGATTTCCTTATCCACATCCTCCCGATCCTGACCGTTGCCGATTTGAGCAATGACGTCCGACCTGGACATAAAGCCCGCGGCCACAGCCGAGATATACGCCTGCACTTCTTTGGCCGGATCAACCCAAGACCAACCGCGAGGTTTGAAGCGAACTTTTTGATAAAAACTTCGCCTCCGGAAATAGTCCGGAATGTCTATCGCCCCGCTCAAAACAGCGGCATCAAGCCACTGCTTGTAGATCGGAGCCAGATGCTCCCGAATCAACCAGCCCTGCAAGATGCGCCACAAACTGCGCTCATCGAGCAATGACAGCCGCGAGGATGAATAGTTGGACTGGCTGTAGTCGCGGCTCAGCGACTCGTAGGACACGCCGACGCCTGCGGCCATCTCCCGGAGCATATGACGCATGAAGGCCTCAAGGCCTGCGTTGTTTCGGGCTGGAGGGTATCCCGCAAAGGTTTCGCCGGGAAGCAATCTGCGGAAAGTGCCTGGTTCACTCTTAAAGGTCAGATTGATTTTCTTGTTCTTAAAGCTCGGATCATCCATCATCTCCGGCATCATCTGCACAAAGCCCGTCAAATTGGCTGCCGTTCGAGCTGCGACAAGCTCCGACTTCGTGTACTCGCTTGCGTCGTGAAGACGCCGGATCACAGAGTGCATCCAAGGAATGCCGCGCGTCTGCGGCCATCTTTCAACCAGGTAAATGTGATCGACTTCTGCGGCCGGCAAGCGCTTTCTCTCGGCTCGGCGATTCTGAGACGGAAAAGCCGAATCACCCGGGTGAACCGGATTAATCCAATACGCCACGGGCCTGAGCCACTGGTCAACTTCAACACCAAACCGAACCGAATTTCCCCAGCGCGTGATAAAAGTGCCTTCGGCTTGATCCAGAAGAAGATCCGCTTCAAGAATTTCAAGCGCAAACGGAATACGACTGCTTCCGAATGCGGAATGGACTTTCCGAACAAGAACCTCGCCATCCTGAAACACAGATCCCACAACCAGGCGCAGCATCGCATTCATGGAAAGCATACCGGCCGTATGGCAGTTATCCCGCTCCGACCACTGCAGCCAAGCTTCTTCGATTCGACTGTTGAGTTCATCATCGGGCGTCCCGTCGGCCTTCATGACCTGTGCCTGAACGCCAATGCCGTTGCCAACGATGTTGTCCTGAACAATGCGCTTGAGATTTGCCGCATGAGGATTGTCGCGAATCATTTTGCGGCTGCGGTTGCGCAGCGTTGTCAGACTCATGGCAAGCTCGGCGTCTTCTGACGTCGTGCTCGCCATAAAATCCCTGTTCAGTCGGCCGCCTTCCGCTGCTTCATACTGTCGCTTGAGCAACCCTGCAATTGTTTTGAAAATTCCCATCAGACAAACTCCACGAGAATACTCCTCGGATCAACGCCCTGTGCCCGGCACCGCTCCAAATAAACTTGAGTGCGCCAATAGTTGACCAAATCCATCAACTCCTGAGCACTACCAAAACTCAAAGTCCGACTGCCGATGGTGTAGCTCTTGTACATAGATCGGCTGTTTGTTGAGTAATCAACCAAAGCCTTTTCAGCTTGAGCCAGACACCGCTCTGCCTCAGTCCGATGATCAAAATCGGCATCATCAACTTTCTTGAAAACCTGAAAAGACTCGAGCACCATCGTCCGGCGATAAAAGCTGTCAGCTGTCAAGCGCACAATCAGAAAGGTCTTTCCTGCCGGCAGTTTCTCCGAAACATCCGCGGTAAGACTTACGATCACGGCTCCTTGAGTTTCATTTGCCATCAAGCTCACAAGACTGCCTTCGGACGTTCGTAAAAGAGCTTCGAGCTTCGGGTTTTGCGGAGCCTCTCCCATTGCCAACAACCGTTGACGGTCAAGTTTCCAGACCCGTGAGTCTCCCATCACAATGTCTCTTGCCACTACCACGCGTCATCACTCCTATTGCCGCCGTTGAAGGCGTCGTAAAAATCATCTCTTTGCGCTTCCGGCTCCGTCTGAATCCCAGGTGTCGACTGCGAGTCTTCCTCAGACTGTTCTGCGGTCGGAAGCAGCTCAATCTGCATCTGACTTTGCAACTCCAACTGCCATCGATCGGCCGACCACAGGTGCAGCTTCAAAGATCGAGCGGCATGAAGCGCGTAAACCTCGCAGTCAAGAGCCTCGTTTCGCACTCCGGATTTCTTTTGCCAAACCCGTTTGCTGCTTCGAGAAGTCGGTGCTTTTACTTCCGACGTGATCTGCTCCCAGTAGTCCGGACGCACTCCGTGATACCAGTGCATACGACCGGGGCCGTCTCCGGTCAGTTTGATTCGGCCGGCCTTTGCATCAACACCAAGGATCAAGTCTTTGGCCCGGCTGGTCCCAACGATGAATGGGGTCACGCCGAACCTGGAAGATTTGTGTTTGAATCCCAGGTCTACCGAGGGTTTCGGCGTTGTGAAGATTTCCTTGGAATCATCGTTGACCGATGAGCCCTTAATAGCCATGTATCCCTTGCCGCGCCGCTTGCGAACAAAGCTGTAAACGGCATCTGATGTCTGGCCATCCGAAGAGTCGATCGACACCGCCCGGATCTTGATCGAGGCCCCGGATGGCGCTTTGAACTTGCGCTCCAAAAGATTTGCCAAATCAACCCAGGCACCCTTGCCGGGTGTCATGGTTTCGCCGGGAATTTCTCCCCAGTACATGAGCCAACTTTCTTCTTCCGGTCCCCACGCTCGGATAATGACAGCCAGTCGATCGTGCTGGACGTCAACGCCGGCCGTGATCACCAAGCCGTTCTTCGGAACCGTCAGTTCTTCGTAGGATTCGGCACGCTTGGACAGTTCGTCCGGCTCCGGCAGATCGTTCTTGAAGGCGTAAGGAATCCCCAGCTGCGAGTTGTAGAAACTGCGCATCTTCGTGTCATCGCCTTGATCGAGCGCTTTCTTCGCTGTCAGGTACTTGATGACCAAATTGCGCAAGGTCGACCCAGGAAACGGGCTGTAGATCTCGTTGATGTAGAAGCCGGCCGTTCCCAGAAAAGGAGCCGTTGCTCGCCAAACACCGTGACGTACTGCTCGGTTCTTTTTGGCGTCATCCCAGATGCAGCCGCAATGCGGACACACGTAATGAGCCGAGTCAACGTCTGCAGATCCAAACACTTCATGGTGCAGATCGTCCCTCTCATTCCATTTGACGTTATCCCATGACAGAACGTGTTCCTGACCGCAGTCCGGACACGGAATGAAGAACTTGCGTTTATCGGACTCTTTGTAGGCTTGTTCAACGGCTGAGAAGCCCTCAACTGTCGGCGTGCCGCCGTAGACCACTTTCGATCTAGCAAAGGTCTTCGTGCGCTCGATCAACAACGTGATCGTGTCGCCCTGCTGCTTGATGTTCGTATTGCAGTCGTCCGGCTCTTCCACGCAGACCACCGGTGCCGGCGTCGACTTCACGCTTGAAGGAGATCCGGATCCGACTAGCTTCAGGAATCCACCCGGGAAACCTTTGAAGTTCCATCGGTTGTCTTTGTCCCGTTTAGACTTAACCGGAATCTTCTGCGCCAACGACTGAGTCGCCTCAATCATCGGCATCAGCTTTTCGTCGTTGAATTCCTTGGCTGCATTGTCCTTGGCGAACATCACGATCATCGGACAAGGATCAATGTCAATCCTTCGACCAAGGTAGTTGAGCAACACGCCGTCGGTCCAGGCCACCTGCGCCGACTTCTGCGCCACGACCTTTCGCACTGCAGGATCATCCAGTGCCTGATGGATGCCAGGCACCCACGGCGTTAAAGAAACGTTGTATTTGCCGGGGAGAGCGGTCGACTTCGCGCTCATCCCGCGAAACTTCTCAGCCCACTCCGTTGTCCCCATCTTCTTCGGAGGCTGCAGTATCTGCCCCAGCTCCTTTAGCAGCTGGCTGATACCCTCCGAGGTATCCAGATAGATGTGAAAGGGCATTGTATGTGTACTCGTTCAAAATACTGACGTCGATGTCAATCCCATAGAGTGTGTCAAGTTCAGTTTTCAGTTTGTCATCGCGTGACAAAAGTTCCTGCCGGAAACCAGCGAAAATATTCACCAGTTCCGACTTAAGATCTTCAACATTAATCAGTTCCTTTTTCTTTTCGGCAAGCTGATACAGCTTCAGTTCGCGGTCAACTTTTTCCGTTTCGACTCGCTCCAGCATCAACTGGTTAGCGTGCCCGGATGCCTGTTCTCTGAGTCGCGCACAATAGGCCAGCCGGATTTCGTCCAGAGACTTGTCTTTCCACTCGATCCCCATTTTCGAGAGAGTTTTGGAGACAGCTTGCTGAGAAATCCCCAGGTGGTTTGCAATTTCGGTTTGTGTGGTCATGGGTACAAAAAAGCCCGGAACTATCCGGGCATTTTGCTGCAATTGAATTGTTTTGAATCTACTCAGTGTCAATCCTCTTTACGTCTTCCATTGGAGGGATCGCCAAAGGAAACCTCACGACTAAACCGATTGACATAATAAGCTGCTGCAGTTTGCTAGCTAAAACGCAATAAACTGGCTTAATAAACTGATCGTAAATTTCGCGACCATGTTCCTCATAGTTTTCAATTGGCTCATCAAGAAGGTAAGCAATTCGTCCAGTACAAGATGCGGAGTACATCGGAACATTGCCGTCTGCCAGCACTCCTTTCGAAATCAACGTACCCTCTACAATGAGCTTTTTTCCATCCTCTCTCAGTTTTGTCGTAACCGGGAAAGACAGCTGCGTGGTTCCCTTCAATGATGGAGACGTAAAAACGTCCGGGTTGGACGTTACGCTCACCGAAGTAATGAGTAACGGTTCCTCACTGATAACTTTCATACCGCAACGCTCCAGACGCCTTGTTTGATGCGAGGCATGATGCCAACCTCTTCTCGAACTGAAGTCTTAGGTGCCAGCCGCATCAAATCGCACCTGTACTGAGCATCCATATCTAACCAGAAATTTGGCGTACCCCCGAGCAAAGCAGCCAACTTATCTGCCAGCACAGACGACACAGCAATGCAGCCGCCAAGAAATGCTTCAAAGTCGGATTCACCCAACCCAAGAGCATCACGAGCGCTCTCACGGAGGCAAGTCCCATCCTCAATTGCGTCTCTCAGCAATTCGCCTGGGGGTGTTGCCCAACTCCTTTCAAAACTCTTAGTCATGGTAATTCCCGATAAACTCAATGCTGACAATCGTGACGGCCGTCCAATCAATGCCACCATCAGCTTTCCTTGGCTCAGGCTTATGTCCAGACGCAAAAACAAGCCTCATCTTTTCATCAAGCCAAAACGCTTTTTGTCCGGCACGATCACCTACAAGATCATGCAAACCGCCAAGCGGCGGCACATCCGAAACTCTTTCGGCAGCCTGAAGCATACTGAGGTATCTCTGCAGCTTTTTTGAGCATGCCTGACCTATTTTGCGCTTTGCTACTGCAGTGTCTTCGCAAATTTCGGCTATATCTGAGTTTGCAAACAGTATCTGCATCGCGCTCCTTGTTGATGTCCCGAGCATTATAAAGTCTCGAGCAACCACTCTGAAAGCAACAACTGTGGGGAATACAACCCCCTTAGGAGGCTCGCAAGTAGAAAAAAATCGGGGGCTTGCCCACCGCGATGGTTCAGGCTCAGGAAGGACCCGTGAGCCTGAATCAGAAATAAAAAAGAGGCTGCCTTTCGACAACCTCAAGCCCCTAGGCCGTCAAGGAGAGATACGGCACTAAGGTAGCGATTTTGGGGTACAAAAAAGCCCGCAAACGCGAGCTCAATACGCTCTTAACTTTTTGCTTTATCTGGGGGAGTCTTCCCTGTTCCTGTTTTCTTTTGGTAGTCACCATGGCTGTAGGCAACGATCAAAGAGACGATGCCAATCAGCGATGAACCAACCAGAAGCGAGGCAATCCCCGGATGATCCAACCAGGCGGCAATCACGCCACAGACAATACCGACAACAGCAATCAAGGCGCCGAGCGTTAGGCCTAACACTCGTTCCTGATATACGTTTTGCTCTCTCTGTTTCGCGAACTCCCTACGAAACTGAGCTTCGCTCTCAACAAGAGCAATCGCTCTTTCGGCGAAGTTCGGATTGAGTTGGTTAAGCCGCTCAATATCCTGCACAGGTAGCGTAGGCGCACTAGTCGCCCTAACTGTGATCTGCTGCATACCATAAACAGTCCCGCCAGGAAGAATCCCGTCCTGTCGAGCCGGCTCTACGGTTGCCGAACCAATTTGTTCAGGCTGTTGCTTTGGGAGTTGTTCGCTCACTTTCCACCTTTTCCGCCGCGGCCTTCATATCTTGAGCCACGACATGCACATCCTGACGAATGTTCTTCAGATCATCCACATTGAAGACCGAATTGATGTCTTCGTACTGCCTTGGTGTGAACAAGACACCCACCAAGGCAACGCCGCTAAGCAAGTTCCTGACAACTTCAGGCATTGCATTCACCTCGATAAGATTGTTCACGGATAGTTGCGAGGTGAGTATATCATCGAGCCCTCCAGGCTGTAAGCGCCATAAAGATATTTACAGAGACGCTCTAAGAACATATCTGCCATGGGACGCGGCATCGATTCGAACGATGCACCCTTACCGGATTATTGGTCCGCTGCTCTACCCTTAAGCTACGCGTCCGGGTCTCATTGGAGGCTGTAGTGGATTGCGAGGTTCAACTCACCAGTGCGACAAAGTCTTGATTTCTTACCAATAAAAAAGCCCGCAAATGCGGGCCATGAATGCTGCTACTCAGGCTTTGGCCTCAGTCCAGCAGCTACTAGCAAAGCGTGATTGCGTTCTTTAGCTTTATTGTACATAGCACTGAAGCTCATGACTTCAAAGTAGGCATTCGCTCTCGGGTAATACCCGTAATAGGAATCCTTTACTGCATTAGGAACAAAATTGTACCTTTCGCACTTATCTATCAGATTGTCCGTGAAATCTGCAACAACAAAACAAAAGTACGGAACTGTCTTCACATTCGGAATTTCTCTACCTGACAAAGTTCTCAACTTACCCTTTCGCAGCATGTCAACATAGTTCATGACTTGCTCAATTGGATTTTCATTAGCAGAATAGTCGTTTCTTCCTGGTCTCTTAAATTCAATAATACTTAATTCAGCAACCAAGTTGTCTTCTCCAGACGAATAAACTTTTATGGACTCTATATCCATCCGCTTCAAAGAATCAACATCTGTTGTCTTATTTTTCTTAAATGACAAATCCGAAGCTATGTAGTGTCCGAATGACAGGCGATCATCTACAAGCCACAAATTTTGTCGGTCAAATGCATCAGCATCTGTACTATCTTTTCCCTTAGGAAATACTAGCGAATGCACTGCATCTTCTAGTCGATATTCACCATCATCATCAAATGATATCGCTTTATCCAAGAGGTCAAGATAATACCTCCGTTTGGCTGCAAATCTGACCAGATCATACGACTTGAAAGGTTCTATTCGATCAGCAATTTCCCGTATCTTCTCTGAAGCGTTCTCTCCAATCCAATCAACTGAAATTAAACTATCAATCTCTCTTCGCTGAGCTCTTTCATATTCAAAGAATTGTTGGTTGATATAATCGTATAAATTTGAGTTTTTCTCTTTAGGCTTAACAAATAGTTCCTTTCCGTATCTATTCACAAATCCTTTGAACTCTGGAGCTTCTTCATCAACAAATTTTTGAATTCTAATCTGAGAACTCTTATCAAGCTCATCAAATTCTTCTTTTAGATAATGTCGAACTAATTCATTGACTTTTTCAAGCAACTGGGACTCGATGGGCTCAAACGGCAGTCCGTCATCCTCCCCTTCAGGAGTCACTGTCGGGAAAATAATTTGCTTGCGTGTCGAACTGACATTCGCATCAAGATAGTCTCCTTGCAGCAACCCAACGTACATGAATGGTTCGCCGGCACCATTTTTCGCCCCAAGAGCATTACATACTCTTGGATCAATACCTTTGCATGGGGAAACCACACGCTGACCCGCACAAAAGTAGACAGCCGTGGGAAGCTTTTCTGTGGGTCTAGTGTTCAGTTTCTGTTGAATCAGAGAAAAATCGTGACCACAGATCCTAAAAGAAGATTTGTCTGGCTTCTCTCCGTTATAGGCTCGTCGGTAATACGTTAAAACTTCCCGCGTTACCTCATTATCATGCACGGTGATCTTTGGAACCGTTTCCATAACGTACAACAACAGAAAGTGCCGGAAAATTGTCTCCGCTATATCGTCAAGAGTGACCGTTCGTTTATTTTGGAATCCCCATCGGATATTTTTCAGTTTAATCTCGGTAGAGATGGACTTACCATCCTCTACCTCCCTTTTAACAATCTCCGAAACTTCCTTTTCTGCGCTGAAATGGAATGACCGTTGGAATTTCTTACCCCCTTCACTGTAGACACTGTTAACTTCAACAGTTGAAAAAACCTTCAGCCAAAGCAAACGGCCTACCCCAAGGCAGCCAAACTCATCAGCCTTGTACTGAGAATCCAATTTCAAAAAGGACTGGAAATTTGCCTCTGTGAATCCAGGCCCGTTATCCCGGATGACGATGTTCTGAATCTTCCGATACGGACGCTCTCCACCATTGGCAGCAACGATGTCAGATTTGGATTCGTCAAGCCATTCGATAAAAACTTCGATATGGCCATCCTTCCGGCCAGTCTGCTGAATGGCTTGAATGGAGTTAGCAACTGCCTCAAGCAGCGGCTCTTTGTACGATTTGATGTCTTTGAGCTTGGCAAGACGTCCGGCGAGGTCGGTATCCATAACTGAATCCGCAGAAAGAAAAGGTTGCAACCTTTTGATTCTATCCTGCTGAGCTGCCCCTTGGCATGCCGGACGATTTTCAAGATGGAGGGCTGATGGATCTTCGGCGAAACTCGCTCTACTTACAAGCTTCGCCAAATTGTAGAAAAAATCTATCATTTTGTTGAAACCTCCGTCAAGTCAAGACATCGAATTTTTGACGTCTTCGAAACTTTTCCCAATAAAATCAAGCTCTTCCGAAAATTTTTGTTCCGCTCTGCAAACACGGTAGTAAAACGCCGTTCGCTCCACCCCTTTCCACTCTGCAATCTGCGATAGATTGCACCTATTCGCCCTCGGCCCCTCGATGTACACCAGCGCCAAAACGGCCTGATACTCCGGGTCCAAACGGTCGATCGCCTGCTGTGTCCGGCGCAGCGAAAACGTGTCCTTCGGCAGGTGTGAACCAAAGACATTGCCACGAGGCAAGCCTTCCAGTTCGGGACTGTGAAGCCCACCTCCGAAACCTTCGATCCAGGCCGCCCATTCGCGCAGCATTGCCTGAACCCATCGCAACCTAGCCATCGGTGCCCTCCTTCAAAGCCTGCCCAAGCGGCAGATCTCCCTGCAGTCCTTCTCCCAGCACCGGCAGCCCCATGTCGAAAATCGCCTTGTCGACGATGAAGTTGACCAGACAAGAATCGACTCGCAGCGCATACATCCGCGCCGGCTCCGGCACGCGTTCGCCGATGCCGTTGACGATCTCCTTACGATCCAAAACCGAAGGATCAGGCAGGTACCGCCTCAAGGGACTCTGCTGGACGACATCGATCAGCTTTTTGGCATCCGACTCGAGCGTGCAGGACGCGATGCGGCCGAGCTTTGCCTTCAGATCCCTCACTGCCCACCAGGACGCGTATTGCGTCACCTTGGCCGTGCAACGCTTGAACTCAGGGCCACGGTCAAAGAGCTCTCCGTGGAAGTCGCAGTAGTAGCGCCCGGCTGAGTAGCTTGAAACCCCAGCGTATTGACAACCTTCAATCGCACACTTTTGGAAACTCATAGCCGCCCCTCCGATTGAAGTCGAACGAACCACGGACGAAAACGCTCAAAAAGCGCCTCACTCGTGTACAACGACGTGACAAACATCGCTTGGTAAACCTCTCCCGGAGACTTCTGGAAGCTGAGCTTCAAAATCTCTTCTTTGGCTTCAGGAACCTTCACAAGCTCCCTCACCCACCGGGCGAGCAACCCTTCGTTCAGGTTCGAGTGTTTGATGGTGGCGGCGTCTCCCTCGCGCGCGAGCGTGCGTGCGCACGTGAGGTTTTTGTTGTTTTTATGTTCTTGTATTGTTCTTATATAGGTTGGCTCACTCTGAGCCATCCTGTTGGCTCGCTCTGAGCCATCCGTTGGCTCACTCTGAGCTATCCGTTGGCTCACTCTGAGCCATCCGTTCGGATTAGATAGCTCACTCTGAGCCATCCCGTTGGCTCGCTCTGAGCTATCGGTTGGCTCACTCTGAGCCAACGACGAGGCGGGGATCTGCAGATCATATCGGTTACCTTTGTTCCGATCCGTCTGCCGACTCAGCCATCTGGACGTCTCAAGAATGGACAAATGCCGCTTCACAGTTGCGACTGAGAATCCCGAATCCATAGCTATCGTTTCAATCGTGACCGGCCAGCCATTAGCGCACCTCGTGGCTACCCACAGCGCAACGCTACGCGTAGGCCCAGGCAATCCACTGGCTCTCAACGCGATCATGTAGTCCATGAAAGCAATTGCCATAGCGATCTACCACTCGACATGAGGTGCAGCTTCTTCTTTGCGCACCTTGCCGTATGTGCGCTTTTCAATTCGCACAGCCAAGCCAGCACCACAACGCCGTTGCCCGCTGACAATGTTGAACAAATGCCCCAGAGAGCAACGGCAATCCTCTGCAAATCGCTTCTTTTCGTCTCTGGAAAGAGAAGATAAAAATTCACCTAATTTCATGGGCGTCATCCATCATTTGATAAACGCCATCATATAGCAATTTTTATTGCCGTGTTCATCAATAGGTGAAAAAATCAGGCTAAATCATTACAGAAAGGCCCAATCATGGAAACCAATCAGATTCGACGAGCGAACCTCAAAGCCCTAGTGGAAACTGTCGGCTTATCCGAGTTTGCGGAAAGAGTCGGCAGGTCAAAGACACAAATTTCCAGTCTTACCACCGGTTGGCGAAACATGGGCGAGCGTCTTGCAAGAGACTTTGAAAAATCTCTAGGCCTTGAGGCCGGCTACTTCGATCGGGAGACCGGCAAATCAAATGGAGACTTGAAAACAATCCTTGATCAGGTGGGGCTGCCCCTGGTTTCCTGGGAATATCTCCTAGGAAGCGACAGAGGCGAAACATTAGGAATTGTTATGGCTAGTAGCAACATTCCCACCAACTCACTTGTCCTGACTATTCGGGATCGCTCTATGGAGCCAACCTTTTCCACCGGAGATCAGATCATTGTTGATCCAAGTAGAAAGCCCAAGCCTTCCACCTTCGTTGTGGCAGTTGCTGACGGCGAGCCGGTGTTACGCAAATTTAAGGCTGTGTCAAAGGACGAGTTTGAGCTCGTCCCCCTCAACCCCGATTACCCCACACTCTCCAATGCAACTTCAACAATAGAGATCAAAGGAGTAGCCATTCAGTTGCGCAAAAATTTGGAGTCTTAAGGATCTAGTTTTCTAACGTCATCACTTTTCCCCCAGGATTCGTCCTGGGGGTTTTTTCTTTGATTTTCATCAAAAGATGATCATTTTTATTTCAGACGTTCATCTTTTGTTTTATCAAATCGTCCAACATGTTGTTAATCTTCTGCCATCAATTCACCTTTTGATGATTGAAGGTACAACATGCCATCCATCAACAAAGCATTCTTACTCGGCCATGTCGGGCACACACCGAAGCTGAGTCAAACGCGAAGCGGCCAACAGGCAACTCGCGTCTCACTGGCCACATCTCAAACCATCTACCGCGCCGACGGCACCAAAGAGCAGCGCACTGAATGGCACAACGTGGTCGCCTACGGTCGCCTGGCCGAGAACATCTGCTCGTATGTCCAAAAAGGGAACCTCTTGTGGGTCGAAGGCGAGATGCACATGCGCGAGTACATCACCCGCGACGGCATCCAGAAGCAGCTCACGGAAGTCATCGCGAACAACGTCCAATTTTTCAGAAACGAACCAGCGAGGTAACGCCATGTCTGAAGACATCAAATGCGTGGTCTACGCACTCATCAGCGCCTGCGGCGTTTACGCCTGGCTGTACGCCCTGGCCGTCATGCCTGGGAAATGAAAGGAGAAGGAAATGACAAGCGTTCATCAGATACCCAGATGCGATCTCAAAGACATCTGGAACGCCGTACTAACGGCTGCCGAGAATGGAACGATCTATTCGCTCGACAACATCGACAGCCTTCTTTCTATTCATCAGTACTTGTTTTCAGCAGATCAGCTCCAAATTTCGGCTCCGCCCTGTCATCAAAAGGATGCATCCAGGCCAAAGGTTCTTTGGTTAGTTGTCCTTTTAGAAGACGAAGGTACATCCCGTCAAAGTAGGCCGCGAGTCTAACCTTTGGTTCCGACCCGGCCTCCAGGGCATCTGGAAGAACGATATGGCTCGGCAATTTCAGTGTTCCTGATTGAGCAAGAGCCTGAATCAGAGATTCAGCACCTTTTTCAGAAAACATCAACTCCTTCATTTTTCCCTCCTCGGGTTGTGGTTAATCGGATGTCAAACGTGGTGGTCTGACAACCCGATGATCTCACCCGGGGAGAGAAATCACAAACGAATAAGCGGACTTTTCAGATGAAAGTCATCAACTTCAAAACTCTTTGCAACTACGTCACGAAATCCGTGATCTGGAACTCACTGCCGGTTGATACCGGCACCAAGGCCGAGCGAATCTCCCGTTGGGAAAGTGACGATGGTGCCGTACTGACAATTTCCGAATGCCCGAGCTACGAACTCAACTTCGTCACGTATAAGCCGGCACAAACAGCCAAGGAGCCGTCCCCCAAGCGCGGCTACTTAACCGACCAAGAGTTGCACTACATCAACGGCCTTCTGGCACGTCGCCAGTCCGGATCGCCGATCGATAACTGGCCACTTTCAATCACCACGGAAATGCGCGGCGGTGACCGCTACGCATCGATCACGACCACCTACGAGGTGTCAGCCGAGGAAGGCACCTGGAAGCACCAGGTAACAGCACTCCCGGGCGACGACAAGTCGACGATCCAGTACCAGTGCGAAAGCTACGGCAAAGAAGGCCTGAAGCTTCACAACACGCTAGTCACACGTATCTACAAACAAATCATTGGGAAACAGGAATGAGATTCATAACACCCCCGACTTTGACCCCTGCCTTGACCCGGGTCGAAAAACCGATTGCACAGTCACTTGATGACATCAAGCTGCGGATCATGCGGCTCGAGCAAACGATGGAAGACCACGCCCGGGTCACTACGGCCACGCTGTACAAAGCCCAGGAACTCTGGAAACCAACCTGGATGCCGGTGGAAGCCGACGGCCTGCACTACAGCCCCGACCGAGACGGCTGGTATCTGGTGACAATGCTCAACGAATCTGACCAGCCCTATGTCGAATGCGTTTTCTACGACGCCGACGACGACCGGTTTGACGGATACGAGTGGACAGACATCAAGGCATGGGCTGAGATGCCGAAGCCCTATCAGGAGACGAAATAATGACCAACAAAATCATCACAGACGCCCAGGTCGAATCGCACATCAACAAGCTGCGAGAGATGGCCGGCTCAACCGACCTCAAAGAAATGATCCGAGCGGATCTCCGGTACTGCGACAGCGCCTACGCCTGGCACCGCCGTACGCGCGAGTTTTGCGCCCGCTTCGGCGTCTGGTACGTGACAGCCTTGGCCGGCATCGCCTCAGGACTCGGTCTGCACTACTGGATCGCCGACAACTTCGGCCCAATGGCTGCCGGCGCTTCTGTCATCGCCGGCTTGCCGATCGCCATCTGCGGCTTTGTTTGGCTTTGCAGTCACTAAAAGGAGACAAGCATGAGGGAATGGTTTCAGATCATTATTGGGCTGGCCATACTGGCGGCAATCGCTCTCCTTTCGCTGGGGATGGTTTGCGCCGGCATCAAGTTTTGGATGGATCTTTTTTGAACTGTTTTGGGAAAAGCAATGAAGGAGCAAAAAATGGAACTCGCACTGGACAAAATGCTCTCAAAAGAGCAAGTCGCAGAGATCTTCGGCATCAAGCCCAAGACCGTCTACACGTGGGTCGCCAACGGCAAGTTGAGCAAGCCCGATGTAATCTCAACCCGTTACTCCCGCTTCCCGCTGTCACGCGTCAAGCAGGACTACTTCCGCCAGTTCGGCCGTGAACTGATTCTCAAGGACTAGAGACCAAACGCCCGGCTTCGAGCCGGGCATCTTTTTATGCGAGTTTTGAAGTGCAGAACTTAGCCCACTCTGCCATCACCTCTCGTCTTTCATTCTCGAGCTTTGCTCGATCATAGGCGCCGCTGTAGCGATAATCGATTTGATGCGCAAGACACAGCTCGACCGCATCGACATTGAAAGTTCGCCTGTCACTCTTTGACCACGTCTTGAAGCACGCCCGGCATGTGCCGTGTTGCGTCATCAACACCGGCTTTCCCAGGCGAGCCGTTTGCTCTCGATCGAGAAGCGGTTCTTCTCCCCTGGAAAGAGCCTCGCTGTTGAGTCTCAGAATCAAGGCTCGCATCCCCATATCGGAAAAAGGCTTGCCGGCTTCATTGGGAAAGACATAGTCAGTGTCCGGGCGCCGTGGCATGGACTTCAACAGGTCGATAGCCTCATCGCTCAGGTAGACCACAAAGTCACCGCGTCCTTTGACCTTCATGCTTTCTTCCGGACACAGCCAAGTGCGGTTTTCGAAATCGATTTGATCCCAGGTCAGCATCCGGACGGGCTTGGAGCGTGAGGCTGTCAGCAGTGCAAAGGCAAACTGTTTGGCCACCGTCGTTCCCTTCTCCATAAGCCTGACATAAAAATCCGGCACCTGTTGGTAGTCGAGAGCACCCCGGTTCTGGATCTCGGGTTTCTGCCGCCCCAGATTCTCCAACAGAGCCCCCAGTGCGCCTCGTGAGTCAGAAACGTTTTGTTGGCAATACCCCATTGCCACAGACCACCGGCAAACGCCGTTTAAGACCGCTCTCACTTTCGACCACGTGCCACGGTTTTGACGGTAGAAAGGTTTAAGAAAGTCAAAGAGGTCAGCCGCCGTCAGTTCCGACATCGGCTTGTCCCCAAAAGCTGGATAGATGTGATTCCGGAGAATCATCCGGATGCGATAAACCGAATACTCTGTGTCGCTGTAGTACCCGGAATCAACACGGCTTTTCAGCCATTCCTCACACGCTTCACGGAAAGTCACGGCATTTTTGGCTTCCCGTTCTCGACGCGTTTTCTGCCGCCGCTTCTCAAGCACAGGGTCAGTTCCGGAGCGAACCTGCTGGAGCAAATCCTGCGCGACGGTCCGAGCGGCCAGAAGACTCATGGAAGAGCAAGTTCCCAGCGAGGTCATCGTTACCTTGCCGGTTTCCGGCGATGTATAGCGATAAACCCAGGAACGCGACGAGCCGCGAACTTGAAGATACAGCCCCGGGGTCCCTCCGAGCGCAGTAAACCCTTCTTTTGTGATGCTGTTGACTTGTTTAATGGTAAGCGGGGCAACGATTTTGGGCATGGCAGCGAGTTTTTTAGCATACACGGACCACCCCATTATAGGTGTATACATGCCGTATACCTAAAAGACTGCGGCTTTACAGAGAATCGCAGAGAATTGCAGAGACAATCAGCGGATAATAAAAAAAGCTCAAAGGCCCGTGGAATGGGACTTTTGAGCTTTTTCATGGTGCTACAAAGACAATCACAGAACATAGCCGACTATCGCTGTTGGTGCCCGAAGCGGGACTCGAACCCGCATGCCATAGGCCAAGGATTTTAAGTCCTTTGCGTCTACCGATTTCGCCATTCGGGCGACATTCGGCAATGTATCTGTGTGCTAAAAGATTCTCAGCACTAAAATAGCGATTTTATAGAAAATCTTTCTCTACGAAAAGTCTCCGATGGCCGCAAAATCTCTCTTCGTCTTTGCAACGCTCTGTTGGGCATTGAGTTCAGGTTACGCCCAGACGCCGGCACTTGATTTTTCTCAGGCTCGACAGCTTGCTCACGACCGGGTGGATTCCATCAAGGTCGAAGCGGCCGAAACAGCCAAGCGCGAAAGCGAAGCCAAGAGCGCGCGCAGCTTGCACGGCCCCAAGATCGAACTTGACTCTAAGCAGATTTGGGGACGCAAAACGCTCGACTATGGAACAGTGAATCTCGGCGGACTTATTCCCGGCCTTCCCCTGCCTCCTATTGATCTTTACCACGAAGAAGACATCGGTGGCCCTCGCGCAGCCATCAACGCTCAATTGCCTATTTACATGGGCGGCGCCATCAATGCCAAAGTTCGTGCGGCCGACGAGGCTGTCTACGAGTCGCAGGCTCGCACGCAGGCTCAGCGCGATACCGTTGACACCGAGCTCGCACAGAAATACTTTGCGGTACAGCTTGCGCGCAGCATCGAACGACTGCAAAACGCAATGCTGCATCAGCAGGAGCTGGAAGTGCGCAAAGCGCTTCGCTTTGAAAAGACCGGCACGATCAGCAAGCTCGAACGCATGGCTGTCGAAGTCAATCGAGACACCGCCAAGCGAGAGTTTTTGACCGCTCAGACAAACCGCCGTGTGGCCGAAAGCGAATTGGCCGGCCTTTTGCGCGAAGAAAGTGTGGGCGAACTCAAAAACCCCCTCTTCGTTGTCACGGAAGACATCGGCACGCTAAAGAGCTGGCAGGACAAGGCGTTGGGCGCAAGCCCCGTCTTAAAGAGCGTGGTAGCACAGCGCCGCCAAGCTGAGCAGGGCGTGACGGCCGCCAAGGCCGCCTGGCACCCCCAGGTCTACGCCTTTGCCAACTACAACATGATCAAGCACTACCTGACGATCCCCGAACCCGACTGGATCGCCGGCATAGGTCTGAAGTTCACGCTCTGGGACAACAAAGATCGCAATGCGTCAATTGCTGCGGCCAATTCGCTCGTCACAAAAGCGCAAGCCGCGCACGACGAAGCGAGAAACCGCATTCAGACAGCTGTTCAGACAGCGTACCTCAAGAGCAACGAGGCCCGCGAAGCCTATCGACTCACCGACTCGACGCTTTCGCTTGCCAAGGAAAACCTAAGGTTGCGTGAAAAGAGCTTTTCCGAGGGACTCTCAACGGCTGATGAAGTCAACGACGCACGCACCAAACTGCTGGCCGCAGAAATCGCCCGGCGCGTCGCCGCCTACCGCTTCGTTGTCGCATGGGCCATGCTTAACGCCGTAAGCGGTGACATGAACGCCTTTGAACAATCCGTCACGCGTCAGACAAACATTTTCGAGTACTGAGTTTTCCGCCATGACCGAATCCAAAAACGTATCCGTTAAAACTATCGCCGTTGCCCTGATCGGTGCCGGTCTTCTGGCCTTTATCGGCATCGGACTATGGAAGGCTGCCACTCCCGCTCCAACCCCGCTTCAAGGGCAGGTGGATGCCCGCACCATTGAAGTGGCTCCCAAGATTCCCGGCCGCATTGAGAAGGTACTCGTCAAGGAAGGCGACACGGTCAAAGCCGGTGCCGTAATGGTAGAGATCGGCATTCCGGAAATTTCCGCCAAGCTCGGTCAGGTCACGGCGCAAGAACAAGCTGCGCAAGCCAAAGCTCGTCTTGTGGAAGAAGGCGCCCGCAAGGAAAAAATTCGGGAAGCCAAGTCAATGTATGAAAGCACCCAAGGTGCTCTGAAGCTTGCCGAGAAAACTTTTTCTCGTGTCAATGCGCTATACAAGGAAGGGCTTGTGTCGGCTCAAAAATTCGATGAAGCCAAAGCGGCCCTTGACACCGCCCGCGGGTTGGCCCGCGCCGCACAAAGCGTTTATGACATGGCGCTCACGGGATCACGCGAAGATGAAAAGCGAGCCGCAGAAGCCCTGGCGCGTCAGGCCGCCTCGGGCGTCGCCGAAGTGCAGAGTCTGGCTTCCGAAAGCTTAGTCCGCGCTCCGCGACAAGGAGAAGTCACGCGTGTCGTGCTGCATGAGGGCGAAGTAACGCCGGCCGGTTTCCCGCTCGTCACCCTGCTGGATCACTCCGACAAATGGGTTGTGTTCAACATCCGCGAAGATGAGCTTGCCGAGATTAAGGTGGGTACCGAATTGAAGGCCAAGGTGCCGGCTTTGGGAGTAGACAACGTTGCCTTTACCGTTTATTGGATCAATCCGCGAGCAGACTACGCGACCTGGCGTTCCACCCGTCAGTCGACGGGTTACGACGTGCGCACCTTCGAAGTACGCGCCCGACCGGTTGAGCCAATGCGCGATCTGCGTCCCGGCATGAGCGTGATTGTTGACCGCGCAGCCCGCGGCTCCTAACGTTTCCCTCGGTTATGTCGTCGTTTCTTTCCGACTTTAAGCGCGCTTTTGTGCAGGAAGCCCGCACCACATCTGATACGCCGCTTTTGTGGCTCACCGGCATCGTGGTCCCCGTTTTCTGGTGTCTGGCCGTCGTTGCCGTCTTCGCTACCGGGCTGATGCGCAACATACCCGTCGGGCTTGTCGACTACGACAACTCCGCAGAAAGCCGGGATTTGATCCGATCTCTGGATGCGGTGGCCTCGGTTGATTTCGTCAATTACGAAAATCCACAGGCGGCAACGGCCGATCTTGCCACAGGTAACATTTACGCTCTCTTTGTCATCGGCCACAGCTGGAGCGAGAAAACGTCCGGCAGCCGTTCCGATTCGGCTCTTGAGCTCTTTCTCAACAAAAGCTACTACGCCATCGCGACCACGGTGGAAACCGACCTCAAGCTCGCACTGTCACAAATTCAAATTGGACAAATGCTTGAGGCCGCCTCCGTCGTAGGCGGCGGCTTTGCCGGAAACAAAGAACGTCTTGCCGTGCTTGACGCTGACATTCTGATTGCAGGCAACCCGGCACTCAATTTCAAAGCGTATCTGCTCACCACCATTCTGCCCGGCGTGCTCGCCTTAGGAGCCATTCTGACTTGCGTGGGATCGCTCACCCGAGAGTGGCGCCTTAAGACCGTACATCAAGTCGTTGAAACTTACTCTCACCTCACGGGTTTTTTGGTTGGCCGCATGAGCTTTTGGTTGGTCCTTTACTCGCTCATGGGGCTGACCTACCTAGCCTGGTTCACCGGCTGGGAGGGCTGGGGCGTGCAAGGCAGTCTCGCCGCCTGGGCGCTGGGGATCGTGCTCTTTTTCGCGAGCATGCCGGCACTTGCCATGCTCTACACGAGCCTTTCGCCGTCGTGGATTATTGCCATGTCGGTTGCGATTGGCACAACCGCCCCCATCTTCCCCTTCACGGGCTTTTCCTTTCCTCTGGATTCAATGGACGCAGCTGCGCAACTACTCGCTCAGTTCCTTCCGTTGACATGGTACCTGAGACTTCATTCCTCGCAGTGGGTGCTCGGAAGCGAGCTTTCGCACACGATCTATCTGCTCTCGATGCTCTCTCTCTTCGTCATTATCCCAGCCGCTGTCGGCCTGACTCTGATGCCCCGGAGAATGCGTAAATGGGCGCAAAAAGAGCGTGAAGCTCAGCCAGTGATCGACCTCCCAGAACCCGTCGGTTTTTGGGAGACGGTTCGCACGGTTCTGGCCCGCGGAGCTTTTACAAAAGACACCTTCGTAATTTTCGTGATCGCCGTAGCCTTTTACCTGCTCTTTTACGCGTGGCCTTACGCAGCACAAAACGTCACCAGCATCCAAACGGCTGTGGTGGATCTCGACCGCAGCGCGGCTAGCCGCGCAATGATCGAACGCATCAAATCTGTGGCTATGATCAATGTCGTTGCGATCGGAACAGATCGTGCCGAGGGCGAATCGCTCTACAAAACTGAAAAAGTGGCGGCCGTGATCACGATCCCTGAGAATTTCGAGGAAAACCTGTTGGCCGGCAAGCATACATCCGTTGCACTTACCGCCAACGGCGCCTTCCCCGTGAAGTCACGCGCTGTGATGGCCGGCCTCATGGGTGTTGTCGGAGAAACAACGGCCGCTAACATGGCTTTAAACCTCGTTCGAGCCGGTGCACCGCTCGAAACCCTTAAAAAGTTGCAAACAGCCCCGGTCGCCTTTACCGACGTCAATCTCTATAACCCGCTTTCCGGCTATGCAAGCTACATCGTTGCCGCCGTCATGCCCATCATTATCCAAGCCGTTATGTTCGTGAGCATCGTCATGAGCTTAGGGGGATGGCTTGCGAGCGCAAATCCGCCTTCCGTGTTGCGCGCCGTTTGTCGCAACGTACGCGGCTTTGCGGCCCTCTACGTCGCTTTCTGGCTCTTTAGTCTCATGTGGCTTGCCTACGCTCTGGGACCGGACTTTGTGCTCTTTGATTTTGCCTCCATGCAAAATCCCGGCGGCACATTATTGATGGCTGCGATCTTTGGCGCCGCTGTTGTAAGTTTCGGTCTGGCCTTTACGTTTGCTATGGGCACAAACGCCTACGGCGCACAGTTCTTTGTTGTCATTTCGGCTCCGGCACTCTTTCTCTCGGGTGTCGTGCATCCGCTCTTTGACATGACGCCACCCGCTCTGGCACTGCGTTTACTATTGCCGTCAACCTCGGGCATCAACGGTCTCGTTGCCGTCTCGCAAAACGGAGCACCGCTTTACGCCGTTACGGTTCAGATCGCACATCTACTTCTTTTGACCGTCGCCTACGGTGTGTTAGCGTTCGTTCTATGGAAACGCACCGCTCGAAAAATTCACGCCGAGCAGTCTCTTAACCGATGATCAACAAGCCAGAACTGAAATCGCGCTTGCGCCTTTTTGCGTTGCCCACCGGAACCGATTACCGAATGGTCGAAGCGCTCAGGGACAACCCCGTTGCCGACATCACCGACGACGGAAACCGGTTGTTATACCAAGCTTCTCCCGATGAGTTTTTTGCGCTTTACGGCAACGGAACAACGATCATCAACGCACACGCCTTCGACAGTGTGACGCTGAGTGCACTTCAGTTCCTATCCCATCATCCGCTCACAGATCTCGTGCTGGCCGGTCGCTTCTCCAAAGCAGCACTTCGGTTCTTCCGTGAATCGGCCGATAACCTCGGCGTAGTGCTCGACATCAATGCAACACCAGAACCGCGCCTTTTTACCACGAAGATGGACAACGGCGTTGCAGCCGCTTTTGAACCGAACGCAGGGTTTGCTAACGAATCGGAAGCTTTCAGTGCGTGTTTAGCGCCTTCTTTGGGAGTCCGGGGTGCTTTGCATTGGACGCAATTGTGGAAACACGAGGCGTCTCTTCCGGCCATGCGCAGCGGTCTGCGCAAGCTTGACGCCTTTTATTCGGTTGCCCGACTGCTTGCGCGTACCACAGCCTCGGCCGCCAACTGGAGCGAAATCGGGAGGCTTGCGCAGATTCCAAGCGTCACGATTCTGGAATGGGCCAGGCATTTGGAAAAGTTTGCGTTGCTTGACATCGTGCCTGCCGTCAATCTGAAGCCGCAGCGCCGCACACTGGATCGCCCCAAGGTCTACTGGCGACATCCGGGCCTCTGTCTGTGGCTTTCGGGACAAATGAACTGTTGCCCCGATACGTTGCGTCTCGCCCTATTTGAAAACGCGGTATACCTAGCGTTGTGCGATATATACCCCGGGACCACTTTTGCGCACTTTGCCGACACAAATCACGTCACCTGCCCTCTGGTTGTAGACATCAACGGACGATACCAGGCCTACTACATCTGCGAGAACGACGAACAGCGGGAGCTTTCGCTTCGCCACCACAAGTCTCTTGTGAGAACCGGACGCTTTCATCCCCAAGCTGGCCTGATCGCGTACCAAGGAATGACGATCCCGGCGCTGATAACATACGTGGAAGTTGCAGTCGCTTCTCGAAAGCAATAAAAATTCTCTTGAAAGGACAAACATGCGAAAGATTTTGACGGGTGCAGCAATTCTTGCTCTCAGCACGAGCCTTTTGACCGGATGCAGCGGCATGATAGAGGCGATCGAAAAAAGCGCCAACTATTCGGACGTCGAAAAAATCGACTACAACCTTTACCGTATTTCCGGCACACGTCCGAATATCAATCAGCAACTGCAGCTGCGCGAATTCCTATATCAGCGTGCTCAAGACTTCTGCATGAGAAACGGTCAGGGAGCTCAGCTCCTTGACGGTGTTTCCGGCAAGAATCCCAAGGGCGAAGGCGTTAAGGCCATCGTGGTGTTCCGTTGTGTCGGCATCATGAAAGGACCGGAAAATACGTTCATCGACAATTCGCCCGAAGCAGATGCCGCTCGTGCCGAAGCCGCACGCATTGCTCGTGAAAAAGCCGAAGAAGAAGCTGAGGCTAAAGCCGAACAGTCTGCAACAGACAATACATCTGCGCAATAGCTTTTTGACGGACAATCAGCTAACGTGTTTCCGAACGGGTGTCAGTGACGAGTCGCCTGTTCGTTTCCAGGAAAGACCGAAAGCCCGGGGAGTTCCGCAGCGAACCGCTCCGGGCATTTTCGTACGTGCAAATACGAAAAACGGCCCGTTGAGGACCGTTCTTCTCTGTGCCTTACAACTCCGTGGTAACGTTAGACACGCTTAAACACCAGCGTGGCGTTGGTACCGCCAAAGCCGAAATTGTTCTTGACGGCAGCGCGGATTTCCATCTGCTGCGGCTTGTCCTTGCAAACATTGATGCAACATTCCGGATCCTGATTGACGATATTGATCGTCGGAGGAGCCACCTGATCACGAATGGCGAGCACAGTAAAGACACTTTCGATACCGCCGGCACCGCCGAGCAAGTGGCCCGTCGCACCCTTGGTGGAGCTAACCACGAGCTTGTCGGTGTGTTCACCGAAGAGTTCGCGCACAGCGCGGGATTCGTTGATATCGCCCACAGAAGTCGACGTACCGTGCGCATTGAGGTAGTCGATATCCTCAGGCTTTAGACCGGCGTGATTCAGAGCCATCTTCATGGAACGAACAGGACCGTCAGTGGCCGGCGTCGTGATGTGATAGGCATCGCCCGACAAACCATAGCCGGCGAGTTCGCAGTAGATCTTCGCGCCGCGAGCCACAGCGTGATCATAGTCTTCGAGAACGAGCAGGCCACAGCCTTCGCCCATCACAAAACCATCGCGATCCACGTCAAACGGACGAGAAGCGTGAGCCGGATCGTCGTTGCGACGGGACAAGGCATGCATGCTGTCAAAGCCACCGATACCGACCTCACAAACCGTGCCTTCGGTGCCGCCCGCCAGCATTACGTCGGCGTCGCCACGGCGAATGATCCAAGCAGCTTCACCAATAGCATGCAAACCGGTGGCGCAAGCCGTCACTGTAGCGAGATTCGGACCGCGAAGGTTCTTCATGATTCCCACCAGCCCCGAAGCCATATTGATGATGCAACCGGGGATCATGAACGGGGAAATACGACGCGGGCCGCGTTCGAGCATCGCCTTATGGTTGACGCAAATCGTTTCCAGACCACCGATGCCGGAGCCAATGATGCAACCGGCGCGATCGCCCGCTTCATTGTTACCGACGAAATCAAGACCGGCATCCTTGAGAGCTTCGGTAGCGGCGGCAGCGGCAAATTGCACATAACGGTCGTAACGACGAGCTTCCTTAGCCTGCAAACCGCCGGCAGCGGGATCAAAATTCTTGACCTCACCGGCAATACGGCAGCCGAATTCGGAGGCGTCAAATTCAGTAATGGGTCCGATGCCGCATTCGCCAGCCAATAACGCTTTCCAGCTCGATTCCACATCGAGTCCCAGCGGTGATACCATGCCCAAACCGGTCACAACCACACGGCGCATCTTTTTATTTTCCTTCCTGTTGTTCTGTGCAATATAAATCCGCTAAAAAAAGGGGGCTACCGCCCCCTTTTGCTTCATGCCGCCCGACGACAAGGTCACTTACCCTCTCTCGGACAGCGCCTCAAGAGGCATTAGGCCTTAACGTTGGCCTGAATGAAGTCGATAGCCTGCTGAACGGTGCGCAGGTTTTCCTGCTGTTCATCCGGGATTTCGATCTTGAAAGCATCTTCAAGAGCCATCACGAGTTCAACCGTGTCAAGGCTGTCGGCGCCGAGGTCTTCGATGAAGGAAGCTTCATTCTTGATGTCGGCTTCGTTCTTGCCAAGCTGCTCAGCGATGATCTGCTTGACTTTCTGTTCCAAATCTTCCATTTCCTACTCCGCGGAATTAGTCTGTGTTGAGCAAACGGTTATCCGTTTGCCGAAGAAAATTTTCTAATCGGGGGATTTTATCAGGCTTGAGGCCTAATTACATCATCCCATGAACATGCCGCCGTTGACGTGCAAAACGGTCCCGGTGACGTAGCCGGCGGGCTCAGAAGCCAAATAGAGCACGGCAGCTGCAATATCATCCGTTTTGCCGAGGCGTGCCGCCGGAATTTGTGCCATGAGATGCGTTTTAACGTCTTCGGGCAACGCGGCGGTCATATCCGTTTCAATAAAACCAGGGGCCACGCAGTTGACGGTCACGCCACGGGAAGCAACTTCACGGGCCACTGACTTGCTCATGCCGATCATGCCCGCCTTGGCAGCCGCATAATTAGCCTGGCCTGCGTTGCCCATCGCCCCAACCACGGAACTCATGTTAATGATGCGACCGAAGCGCTGCTTCATCATCGGGCGCAACACGGCACGGGTAAGACGGAACACGGCCGTCAAATTGGTCTCAATCACGGCGTCCCAAGCTTCGTCGGACAAACGCATCGCAAGCATGTCGCGGGTTATGCCGGCGTTGTTGACAAGAATGTCAATGCGACCAAATTCGGCAACGATCGCTTCCACAGCCGCCTTGCTCGCCTCTGCGTCTGTCACGTTCAGGACGATGCCGCGGCCCTTGTCGCCCAGCGCTTCGCTGATCTGTGCCGCACCAGTTTCGGACGTCGCCGTACCGATCACCTTGGCGCCGCAGTCGGCTAAAGCCAGCGCCACGGCGCGACCGATGCCGCGGGTTGCACCCGTCACAAGCGCAACGCGTCCGGCAAAGCTTTCAGCGGTAAAAAAGTTCTGCATATTCTTTCCTTCTTCTCGATTTATGCGTTGAGTTGAGCAATCACGTTTTTGACACTAGCCATGTCACTCACGTTGGCAACTGTGATTTCGGGAGCAATGCGGCGAACCAGACCGGCAAGCACGCGGCCCGGTCCACATTCGACGATATGGGTTACACCCATTTCCTGCATTTTCTTCACACAGCCGGTCCAGAGCACGGCGCTGGCGGCCTGCTTGGCCAATGCGGCACGGATTTCGTCGATTGACTTGTGGCAAGCAACGTCGACGTTTGCCACAACGGCAACCGTCGGTTCCTGCATCGGTGTGCGTGCCAGCTCCTCGGCCAGACGGTCAGCCGCTGGCTGCAACAGCGTGCTGTGAAACGGCGCCGAAACGGCAAGCACAACAGCACGTTTGGCACCGGCTTCAAGAGCCAGAGCGCAAGCACGCTCAACAGCCGCCTTGTGACCGGCAATCACAACCTGTCCAGGGCAGTTGAAGTTCACCGCTTCAACCGCTTCACCCTGAGCGGCATTGGCACAAAGATCAATCACCACTTCGTCGCTGAGGCCCAAAATGGCAGCCATGCCGCCCACACCAACAGGCACCGCCGACTGCATAGCGCTCGCACGGAAACGCACAAGACGCACAGCATCTTCGATCGAGAAGACGCCTGCGGCCGTCAGAGCCGTGTATTCGCCGAGACTGTGACCGGCCATCACTTCGGGTGTAGGGCCGCCCGCTTCTTTCCATGCCGCAAAAACAGCGTAACTCGTTGCCAACAGAGCGGGCTGCGTGTTGACTGTCAAATTCAATTCCGTATCGGGACCGTTGGCAATCAGTTCACTGAGCTGTTCACCGAGAGCGCGATCCGCTGCCTGCATCACAGCCGCTGCCGCATCCGACTCCTTGGCCCAATCGGCCATGCCGACCTTCTGCGACCCCTGTCCGGGGAATACAAACGCTAATTTCAATTCCGTTCTCCGGTATTTCTGTCCTTTACCACTTCAGGAGCACGCTGCCCCAAGTCATGCCGGCACCGACGCCTTGCAGCATTACGGTGTCGCCTTCATGAATTCTTCCGTTCTTAACGGCCCAATCGAGCGCCAACGGAACGCTTGCTGCCGACGTGTTGCCGTGCATCTGCACCGTTTCCACAGTCTTTTCCTTAGGAATACCGAGCTTGTCGGCAATCATTTCGATAATGCGGATGTTGGCCTGATGCGGCACCCAAACGTCAACCTCGCTCGGAGCGATACCGGCCATGCCGCATACCTCCACAAAGCTCTCGGACAGAGAACTCACGGCCAGCTTAAAGACCTGCCGTCCGTTCATCTGGATAAAGGGATCGCCGGCAATCTTCCCGTTTTCGATGCGAGCGTCACACGCAAGCGTATCCACGCCGAAAGAGCCATCGGCATGCATACGGTGTGCAAGAATGCCTTCCCGCTCACAAGCTTCGATCACAACGGCGCCTGCGCCGTCGCCGAAAAGAACACAAGTCGTTCTGTCGTTCCAGTCAAGCAGTCGGCTCAGCACTTCTGCGCCCACAACAAGGGCTCGCTTGTAACCACCGGTGCGAATCAGACCGTCTGCCACACTCATGGCGTAGACAAAACCGGCACATACCGCCTGAACGTCAAAAGCCGCACAACCCTTGATGCCCAAGGCATTTTGCAGTCGGCAGGCCATCGAGGGAAATAAGCCGTCGGGAGTGGTCGTCGCCACGATGATGAGGTCGATTGTCTGAGGATCGATATTGCCGCGGGTCAGCGCGTCGCGGGTCGCATCCACGGCCAGCGAAAGCGTCGTCTGCCCCTCAGAAGCAATATGACGACAACCGATGCCTGTGCGCGTGCGAATCCATTCGTCGCTCGTCTCGATGCCCCGTTCGGCGAGTGCTCTAGCGAGATCGTCGTTGGTGACGACACGATCAGCTAACTTAGAACCGGTAGTCAGCACTCGGGTGTAGATGCGTTTGGTGCAGTCTGTCATTCGTTCCATCTAAAAAAACACGACGAACCGATTCGCCTCACTGCTGTTTCAGGTTTAGGCCGCCGGTCGTCAAAAAGCATTAGCGAAGCGATATTAGCAAACGGCAGGCATCAAAAAAGGAGATTCGTCCGTACAGACGATCTCCTTTTTCACTTGGTTTCAGTTTTTTCTGTCGACCGAGCTTTGAAGCGGCGGCGCCTTTCAAGTGCTGCAGCGACTCTCAAGGCCGGGGCGGCTTTGCCGGGCTGCCGGATGCCTCCGACATTGACCGAGACATGGGGTTAGGCGCGGTGTTTCACCCGTTGCCGATCTCCCCTGAGCCTGTGCCTCGCGTTCCAGTCGTCAGAATTGACCGGGAACCGAGATTATTCTTCAGCAGCGTCCTGCTTGGTCGTCACAACCTTCTTGCCGCGGTAGAAACCGTTCGGGCTGATGTGGTGACGGCGGTGCACTTCACCGGTACCGGGTTCAACGGCGGTTGCCGGGTTGGTGAGGAAGTCGTGAGCGCGGTGATTGCCGCGCTTGCTGGTAGATTTCTTATTTTGCTGAACAGCCATTTTCTTAATACCCCACGTGGGTTAAAAGTTAACTTTTAGTGTTTGAAGCTTCCGTACACCACATCTTGAGGCACACAAATGCTTTAAATTCAGCGACATAAGCGCACTGACAACGGAGATGCCGCCGTCAATACGCACGTCGAACGCGCCATTATATTGATTGGAAAAGAAATTATCAATACTCAATCCTTCGTTTTTCGCTGGACTCTCCCGTTAAGCATGTTCCATTTGAGTTGCCGTGCACCCAGACTGATAGCAGGAATGTTTCAGCTTTGCCAAGGCCTGTCTGTTGGGCACTTCCTTGCTCTTGTACCGCCTGTATTGGGCATCATTGACTCGGTACGGCAGATTCGGCTCACTGTTTTTGCTCGGCCTGGGCTTTTTTAGGTCCTCAGTTGTCAATTGCAGGTATTGCAACCCGCGACTGACGCCGCAGTTTTCCTCGCGTGCTATGAAAAGAAAGTGCTCGCTGTCGACTTGAGCATTCGCCTCTCCATCGAACAGAATGTGTTGTCAACCTCACTAAAATGGGATATTTCGATCAAATTGAGTTCGATCACAACTGATCCAATGTCTACTGCAAACGTTCCACCCAAGCCATTGGTCAATCTCTACGGCGACAGCGAATTACCTCCCTATTTCGAAGAAATCGTTGAGCCGAAGTCATTCCGCAATCGTCTGATCAACGTCCTGATCTGGACAACGCTTCTGCCTCTGATCCTGCTCCTGTTCTTTCTGCAGAAAAACTTCGAAACCGCCACTGAAGTTCAAAACAACCTTCAGCTCGGCGTTGCGCGAGAAGCCGCTCTTTATGTTGAATCTGGCATATCCAATATCCGAAGCCAACTCTCGTTGGCACTCAGCACCTACAGCCCTGAGACTCCGCTTTCCCAGAGGAGCAGGACATTCGAAAACCTGCTCACACAAAATTCAAGCATCCGCAGTCTCTCGTACACCGATGAAACAGGCTTTACCACATCTCTGCGAAACAATCAGCCACTCGAAACTCCCCAGCATTCGTTGGCAACGCGTGTATTCACCCTGAATATCGATCAGCCGGGGACCAACGGAATTCTTCATCGAACACTGACGGCATCCGTAGATATTTCGATGATTGCCAAAGACTTCGCCAATCTGTTGTACGGGCAAAGCTACGCCGGGGCTATCTTTAATGCCGATCATCAGCTCATCTACGTCATCTCAAGCAATTCGCATTATCACAACGCCGCCTACGATCCACTGACACCCATTGAGCTTACTCAGCTTCATGAATCCAAGGGTGAACCATTTTTGCTTCGGACTGAAGGCGACCGATTTTCTTCTCACATAAAAGCCTTCGTACCCATCGGCTCCATGGGATGGACACTGGTTATCTCGCAAGCTCAGCAAACCCGTGATGAAGCCATGAGGGAAACTGCCGTGATCTGGGCACTCGGTTTTTTTGCCGCACTGGCCGGCACCTTTTTCCTGGGCTCATTCATGGCGGTTCCGATTACCCGTTCTTTCGACTCGCTCGTTGCCAGCGTCGAAAACTACGGTAAAACCGGTCATTTCACTCGTATCGACAAGATGCTTGCGATTGAAGGAACAATCGAACTTGTCAAACTTGAGGAGACATTCGCCCGCATGGCGCAATCTGTCGACAAAGGCAAAGAAGAGCTGCAAAAAGCCAATCTAAGGCTTGAAGACGAGGTTCAGGCTCGCACCAGCGACCTGGTTGCAAGAAACGAAGAATTAAAAACATTGCAGACTTTGCTCGCACCGCTGTCCTCCACCGGTCATTTCATGCCAAAAACATCGGTCATCTTCTACTGCATTGAGCGCTTCAGAGTTTTGCTGGAACTTTCTTCTCTGGTTTTCGAAACCGAAATCTCGACTCCAGCACCGCACAATTCCATTGATGTTCGGTTGGGCAGCACCGTCTACGGCCGTCTGCTTCTTCCGCAGGAAGCCATTCTCACCGCAGACAAGAGGAATTCGCTGGAGCGTCTGGCTTATGCGCTGGCCATTGTCTCTGCCAATGCCAAACTTGTCGAACACCTCAGTCAGGAACAAGCAGCCTTGCAGACCGTCTTTGAATCCATGACCGACGGGGTGGTGATCATCGGCAAATCCGGTCTCATTCGTTATGCGAACGAATACGCCGGCAAACTTCTGAACGAAGGGGACAGCGTATTGATGCTGATGTTCTCCGACATCATGACCTCCAACTGGGAGAGCATAACGGGAAACCGCATCACAGATGATCTGCAAAACAAAACCAAAACCCGCGTCCGTTCTCGCATCGGCGGCAATCGCGTGCTGGAACTCTTGCCGTTTACCGTTTCCGACATGCCGGGACTTGCCGGCGAGCGAACCGGATGGATTCTGCGCGACATCACCCAAGAAGTCAGTCTCGAAGCCGTCAAGGAAAATATTGTCGGCGTGGTGGCTCACGAACTCAAAACTCCGCTCACTTTGCTTCAGCTTCAAGTGCGCGATCTGACTCGAACCATTGAACACGGTCAAATGCCGTCCATCAACGATGTCCGCGATCTCTCCGATGAAACGATTCATTTGGGCCAACTCGTCGACGACCTTCTTGATGTTTCAAGAATCCGCGCAGGAGCCATGAAGCTCAATGTTCGAGTCGTGCACGTGGCCAGCCTTATTGACCGGGCAGAAAAGCTCGCTGCAGCACGCTATCCCATGAAGGTTTCAAGACATATCGACATGGATGCCGAGCTTTTCTGTGTGGATCCGGATCGATTGACGCAAGTCTTCGTCAATCTGTTCAACAACGCAGCTCGCTATAAAAAGCCGACCCAAGAGGTTGCTCTCATTGACGTCAGCACCCGAATCGACGGACAGCAAATCGTCATCGATATTACCGATCAGGGTATCGGCATTGCGCCGGGCAAAGCCAAGCACATCTTTGATCAGTTTTATCAAGCCGACATGACCGCCAGCCGAAGCCACAGCGGCAGCGGTCTCGGATTGACGATCGTACGCGGTATTATTCATGCGCACGGCGGCACCATCGCGGTTCATTTCAGCAACCCTGAATTCGGTACGCGATTTACGCTCAGACTGCCCTTGAGCATGCCACCCGAACTTATTTGAACCAATATCCAGATCACAACAACCATGTCGACCCGCAGTTTGCCTTTGATTCTTGTTGTTGACGATGAAAGCAAAATTCGTCGTTTGCTTACGAAGGAATTGGAAGCCAACGGCTTTGACGTCGTTTGTGCCGGAGACGGAGAGCAAGCACTCGAAGTCTTTGCTCAATCCGATCCGACTCCCGATCTGGTTTTGATGGATGTCATGATGCCGGGGATGGACGGCTTTGAGTGTGCAGAGCGACTTTCGAAGCTGGCTAATGTTCCGATTATCTTTCTCTCGGCTCGAAACGAACCCTCCTTCAAACTGCGCGGATTTGACAGCGGAGCCGATGATTACATCACCAAGCCATTTCTTACTGAGGAACTGATCGCCCGCATCCGAGCCGTCATGCGTCGCGCGCATACCAGCGAAGAATACAATGCACAACGTGAGTACCGTAACGGACCGATGCGATTGAGTGAATCGAGCCGTTCTCTTTGGATTAATGATCGTGAAGTCAAGCTCGCTGACAGCGAATACCATCTGATGCTTGCCCTGATGAAACATCCCGGCAGCGTTATTTCTCACGAGCATCTGTTGCAAAGAGTCTGGGGCGGCCACTCAATAGGTGACGTTCAGAACCTTCGCGTAGCCTTCTCCCGCATCCGTCGCAAGCTGGAGGAAAACGGAATACAAGGTGGAGTCATCTCCGCCTATTCCGGCGTGGGGTACCTGCTACGCGATCTTGTCCGCGATCCTCTGCTTTGAGTTTCCGGACAAAAGTCGTTCGGCGCATAACGTTGATGCAATCTTTTTGCAACGTTTTTCACTCTTTGGTTTACGGTAAAGAAATTTTTTTCTTTCAGACTGAACGATAAGTGTCGGAGTGTACTCACTACGACACGAGTGTTTCATCAACACACGCACTCCATCAAAAGGCGTGCGCGACAAACCAAAGGAATGAAAAATGACAGCTTCCGTAATTGCGCAAGTGGTTATGGTATTGACGTTGCTCCTGATGATTACGGGCAAAACGCCGATCTACATGACCGCAATCGTCGGCGCAACGCTCTCGGCTTTGATTGCCGGTTTCCCCATTATGGGAAGCGCCGAAATGACCATTGCCAAGATGGTTAACACCGGTCTGAACCCAGTGATCGCCGACATGACGGGCATCTTGCTCTTCATCGGCATCATGCAGGCCACCGGCTTCCTTGACGTTATCATTCGCGACATCGTGCGCGTCGGCAACAAACTCGGCGGCGGCACCGGCGTTTGCTCCGCCGGCGGTATCGCTGCAGGTGTGATCGGCGCTCTGACCGGTTTCACGCAGCCCGTTATCACGGCTGTCATTACGGGTCCTGCTGCTGTTCGCCTTGGTGTTGACCCCAACAAGTGCGCCGGTATTCAGGCTCACGCCGGTCATATCGGCAACTTGGCCGGTTTCACGCACCCGACGCAGGTCGCCCTGGTCGCGACGGCAGGCATCAGCTTCGGTCTGTTCAATGTTCTCGGCTTGATCGCCTGCTTGACGATCTTCCTGGTTTCCGCCATCCGTTGCAACGCCGACATGCGTCGCCGCGGCGTGGTCATCACCAAGGAAGAACAAGCGCGAATCATGGCTGAGATCGAAAACCGTGAATACTCCACGACCTCCCTGCGCGCTTTCCTGCCGTTCCTCGTTCTCTTCATCGGGTTCGTAGCCGGCTTCCCGGTCTTCCTGGTTGGTCTTGCTTCCGCCATCGTCTGCATGCTGCTGAGCGGCAAACCGATGCGCGAAGCCGAAGCCGCAATGCTCAAGGGCGTGAGCCTTATCGCCACCCCGATCGTTGCCACCATCGGCTTCCTGTTCATGAGCACCGTTATCAAGCAGGTCGGTCTGGTTCAGACCATGAGCGACGCTGTCGGTCCCGTGCTCTCCGTGGCACCTGTGCTGATTCTCTTCGGCGTTGCCTTCCTGACTGGCTTCCTGACTCAGTCCTACGCAGCCAGCGTTTCCGTTCTCGTTCCGTTCCTGCAGGTTGTTCTGCAGACCGGTGCGGATCCGTTCGCTGCCTGCTTCGCCGCCGCTTCCGGCGCTTCGCTCATTCAGTACTTCCTGACGGGCGGTCCGGTTGCCGCACTGGCTACGGTTATTCCTGTGATCCCGGGTTGCGACCTCAAGACTGCCAATGCCTTCCAGCGTCCGTCGATTCTGGCCGGCTGTGCAATGGCATTCCTGATCACGGTTATCCTGACACTCGTCTAATCTGATTACCGACGATCCGGACGCCCATCAAACGATGGCGTCCGGAGCCTTCTCCGAATGTTTTAGCGCTCTTTTTCTGAGATCCGTCATGCATTTAAGCCTTTTGCCATTGGATCATGCCCGCAACAGCATCGTGGGCATCGTGGGTCACGCCGGCTGCGGTCACTCCAACAGTCACTGCGGATTTATTCAGGATGACTCCGGCGGACTCTGTGCAACGCTTCGCATTCTGCAACTTGCCACCGATCTCGACTTGACCATTCAAAAGGTCGAAGTCACGGTCGGCCAACACGGCGAATTCAGGGTTCTCACCGCTTCAGGCGGCATCGGCACGGCCAGTCCGCGCCGAGGTATTACGCCTTTTGAGGCCGAGCTCTCACAGCGTTGTGTCGGTGAGCAAGCAGTCTGCACGCAGTCTCTTGCTATGAAATGCTTCGGAAGAACATTGGGACAAGGTGCAATGGAGGTTCCTGTTGCACTGCAGGCAGCAATAGCCAATGCAGCCTTGAACTCCTTTGCCAAGAGCATGCCGAATTACTTTATTGTCGGCGACGAAAATATCGACGACAACTTCGGCCGTCTGCTCGGTTGTGTCTTAAACGTCGACGGACTCACTGTTTCTCTCTTGGCACTGGCTAACGCAACACGCGGTGGCCTCGGCCCCAATGAAGACATCGAAGGTAACGTGAACCTTGCAGGAAAAAAGGAGCTGATGAAACAGCTTCGCCTGGACGAACTGCCCACCATTCTCGTTGAAGGCAAGGTTTGCGCCGAACCGGTGAGTTCGAAAATAGACTGTCCGACCTTCGTCACGCGAGCCTATCCCGGCGACGACAACTTTGTCGTCAGCGAGTGTCTGGTAGAAGCAGCAAATGAACTGGATTTTCCAATCGTTTACCCGCGTGAATTGCTGGCCCGTAGAGCCGGAGCCATGCGCGCATTGACCTATGAGATGGGCATGCACATCGCAGACCTCGGACAAAAACTGGCGCAAGCCGTTACGTCAGCTGAAAAGGTCAAAATTGCTGCTGAAATCAACCGCTATGCAAGTGAAGAATTGGGTGGCGTGACGTTCATGAGCGATGACATTCACGAGCTCATGGGCGGCGTCGGCTCCATTCCGGGCACGACCGGTTGTCTGTCGCTTTTCATCTCACGAAAAGAATTGGAGCAGGTCGTCTATCCTTCGCTCACCATGGATGATGCCGATCAGTTTGCAGAGCTGATTCTCACTGGTGTCGGCAAAGTGGCGGCACGCATCGATGAAGCTCTGGCCGAGTACAAGTCAGCAACAGCACGATACTCGGCACTGCACGACAAAGTGTTTGCATCCTAACTTTTTTCTACTTTATCCCGCAAGGAGCATTGGAAATGATTGATAAAAAAGTTGTCGTTGTAGCCACCGGCGGCACGATCGCCATGAAGTACGACCCGGAAAAAGACGGTCTGGTGCCGGCTTGCACCGGTGAAGATCTTGCTGCTGCCGTTCCCGGCCTCGGCGAGGTTGCTCCGTTGGAATTCATTCAGTTCTCCAACATTGCTTCACCCGGTATGACGCCTCAGAACATGTGGGATCTGCATCTCAAGCTCGAAGAAGTTCTGGCTCGGGACGACGTGGCCGGGGCGATTGTCACACACGGTACCGATACGCTCGAGGAAACCAGCTACTTCCTGGATCTACTTCACACCAGTCCCAAGCCTATCGTCACAACCGCCGCCATGCGCGGCGCGGGCGACACCAGCCCGGACGGTCCCATGAACATCTACTGCGCCGTCAAAACCGCTGCCAGTCAGGAAGCTGTCGGCATGGGAGTTCTCGTGTGTCTGAATGAAACTCTGCATGCTCCCGGCGAAGTGATGAAGACGCATTCGGCCAACCCGGCAACCTTCCAGTCTCCTTGGTGGGGTCCGATCGGCTATGTGGATCTTGACAAGATCATTATTCGTCGCAAGCCGCTTAATGTACTGCGTTTCGCACCCAAATCTCTGACCGCTCGCGTCGACCTCATCAAGTGCATGACCGGTTCGACCCGCGACTACATTGACTTTGCCGTTTCTCAGGGCTGCAAAGGCATTGTCATTGAGGGCTTCGGCCGCGGCAATGTTCCCCCACCCATGGTTCCCGGCATTGAAGACGCAGTCAAAGCCGGCGTTGCTGTCGTTCTCACCACGCGTACGCCGGGCGGCCGCGTACTTGACGTCTACGGTTACCCAGGCAGTGTGACGGACACCCGCCGTGCCGGTCTTGCCATGGGCGGCGAAATCTCGGCAGCCAAGGCTCGCCTGAAGCTCATGATCGTCCTTTCCGAACATCCGGAACTTGCGACCGATCGTGATGCTCTGGAAAAAATCTTTGACATCTAGTTTTCGCTTTCCATCCAATCATTGACATTTCCACAAGGCCTCATTCGGTATTCGAATGAGGCTCTTTTTTTTACATTTTTGGCAAACGTTTTTTGCAACAAAATCTGCCACTATGCGATCTTGCATGGTCAAAGTGCTCTTTTGCAGGCAAAATCCCGGCAAAACTGTGCCTATCGGATCAAACAGAGGCACCGATTTTTCTTTGTCCGCAACTGGATATGGACAAAACACTATGCTGAAACAAGCCTGTGCCGATTGTCCGACTCTAGAATTCGACTATCTTCCATACCGAGCACTCTGAATATTTCATCCATGTCACAAAGCTATCGTCTTACGGAAGACGGCCTGCAAATTCGCAACAGCCGCAACTTTGAAACTGAAGAGTATGTACGTTTTGAGTCCATCAATCCTCTGGCTCAGGCATTACGAGATTACATCGTGACCGGCCCCGGTCTGATTCCCGGCATTTCGGCTGCCAGCGTCTGTCTGCAGGCCCAGATTCACGCCAACACCCCGACTCCCGCCTCTTTCTATTACACCTTGCAGGAAGCGGTGTTAGTTCTCAAAGCCGCCCGTCCCTACAGCTTCCCGCTGAGCCGCACTGCCAACGCTGTGTCTCGACTGGTCTCCGCCCTCATGAGCCACAACGCTTCGCCTCAGGAATGTTGCAAGGCGCTCAACTGTATGCATTCGATCATTTGCAACAGCATCGACAAGATTGAAGCACAGATGCGCGCTCACATCGAAAGCACGCTTCCTCAGGACGGCATGATTACGGCGGTGGGAGGTTTCGGTTCACAACATTCAGTCGCGCGCGGCACGCTGGTTCCCGTCCTGATTGATCGCAAGAACGCTGGCAAACGCATCCCGCGCGTGTACTGTCCGGTGTCGCCGCCGCTTGCCGAAACACACTGCACGGTGAAGGAGCTACGAGCGGCGGGGTGCCCTGCGGATCTTGTAACCGATGCAGGTATTCCACATTTGATGATGCGCGAAAATGCGCGCGCTCTATACGTCATCGGCGTGCGCATCTGCGCCAACGGTGATGTTCAGGTTCCAGCCGGCGCGACAGGACCTGCAGCTATCGCCAAGCACCTTGGCATTCCTGTCTACATCGTTGCCTACCGTCACGTGTTTGACTCCAACTTTGCCTCGGCCCAAGAAGCACCCTACGAAGAGTTTGCTGGTCAGGACTTCGACATCGGTACGGTTCCGGTTTCCCGTCACCCCTTCGTAGACATCATCCCCAACGAATGGGTCACGAGCTACATCACGCCCTCGGGCATCATCCCGGCCGGTAATCCGGAAACTCTCAAGCCTTTCATGGATGCCGGCGACCGAGCTCATCTTGAGGCGTTAGAAGCCGTCAAGCTCATGTTCTGATCATGGGAAAACACCGTGCCGATGCGGTACGAGCCAAACAAAGTTTAAGCGCGAAGATCGTACGTCCGGTCTTCGCGCTTTGCTTAAGTTGAATCAGTCAATAATCTCAGTTGACATTGGCGATCGGATGCATCGGTCGCGGTCTGTCGTTATCCGGCTTCGGAGCCTTCACGCGGGCCTTTGCCTTCGGAAGGATACGGACCTTGGCCGTGAGATTACGGCTAAGCGTCGTCATACCCGGCTCAAAAACAGGAAGCGCGGGCGCAGCTTCGGCGGCCATTGCCTTGGCCATCACCATGTCGGCGTTCATGCGGTACGTGACCGGACGATCGTAGGCCGCGTTGTGGAAGTCGACCGTCTCGTAGGTAACTCGAGCGTTTTGGCCGACCATCGCTTCGGCAATGACCTTTGCCTGAGCCTTCATGTTCTTAATGGCCTCGCGAACCAACTGATCCTGCACAGCAGCACGTGACTCTGGGCTCAGCTGGAAGCCGACGGAACTGAAGGCAAAGTATTTCTGTGCGCTCTGCACGAACGGAGCAGCCTGCTCGACATTCTTGAGCTTGGCAGAAACAGACTGACGCACTTCCCAACCAACGATTTCAGGGGCCTCACCTTCCTTGGCCTTGCTGTAGCGCGGCGTTGAGGTGAGCGTCTGGTTCTTCAGTTCGGCCTGCGGATACAAAGCCTTGAGCTGCTTGAGACCTTCGGCGGCCCGTTCAATCGCCTTGGTCGTGGCTTGAGCGATGTCCTTGCTCTGTTCGAGCACATAGAGTTCAATCACAGCCTGATCGTTAGCCACTTCCACACTGGCCGTTACCGGCAAGGTTACCGTCGTGCCCTGCGTAGCACGGGGCGGTTTCGGTGCGGCGGCCTGAACGCCGGCGGCCGCAAAAAGTGCTGCACATACGGAAGCGATAAGGAAAGATTTAGCTCGCATCATGGCTCATCCTTTTTGTTGTTTTAAAAGATCCGCGGTTTTGCAATCCCGCGTTCGATGAGTGCAATCATGGCAAAAAAGTCCCAACAGCGAGCGTTTGGAAACGTTTCAAACTGCTACGGCAAAAGGCAGAAGTTGTTGCAAGCAACTCGCCACCCGCATTGAGCGGCCGGAACAAGGAAAAGAAACCGCCGCAGCGCTGGGAAATCTCATGCATCTGCGGCGGTTTGTAGTGCCTATCCACGGCAACGTTCAGTGGAAATTGTCAACCAATCTTTACGGAAGTGTTCTGTTGATCACCACACGAACGCCCTGGGTGCCCACAGCAACCTTGCCGTCGGCAGCGCCTTCGAGGTCACCGGAAGCCGGCATGAAGTTACCGGAGCGCGACACACGAGCTTCAACATAGGCTTCCTTGACATCTGCCAGAGTCTTCATGCCCATGCCCATCTGGCTTTGAGCGTCCAACCGGAACTTAATGGGCAAATCCTTCCCCTTGTAACTGGCAAACGCCACCGGCATCTTGCTGCCTTCGATCGGACGAGCGTATACGAACACTGTGTCATCGGGACGGATTTTGCTCTTCATTTCAGGCGAAACGTCAACTTCGCCGGTGATCACAGCATTGGAAGCTGCAGGTTGCGCGGTAGCAGAAGCTTCAGCCTGCGGCTCAATCGAACCGATCGAGGGATCGGGCGGCAGACCGCCGGCACGACGGGCCTGTTCGATGTTCTCCATGATCTGGCGCCATTCTTCGCTGCCCTGTTCAACACCGGCAAGCATACGGCTCCAATACTTCACGGCACCTTCATAGTCGCCCTTGTTAAAGCAAAGTGTTCCCATCAGAGCAAGCGCTTTCCAGTGTTGCGGATCGACGGCAAGCGCCTTTTCGATGAGTTCCTTCGGACGGCCTTCAAGGTCACCTTGCTGAGCGGCTGCCATCACGTCGGCCCAATCGGCCAGCACGTCGGCGTTATCAGGAACAAGGCGATTGACCTGTTCAAAGGCCTGAGAGCTCTTGGCCCAATCCTTGACCGCCGCGCTCGTACGAGCAAGCATCATCCAACCGTCGGCGTTATCAGGATGTTCTTTCAGTCGCTCTTCGAGGAACTTCACCTGTTCGGCAAGTTCAGCATCGCTGTGCTGACCTGACATCTTCTGCATCTGCTCCTGCTGACGCGTGAAGTCGGGGTCCATCGCAATCGGTGAACCGATTTGCAGATAAAGCAAAAAGGAAACCACTGGAATGATCACCACGAGAGCAAAAGCAGCGTAAATACCTTGCTTACCCTGCTTAAGCGGCACCGCATCTTCCGGATCCTTGGATTCTTCCAGCACACGGGTTTCGATTTCCCCGCGCGTCTCTTCGTATTCGTCGTCGCTCACGCGACCAGCCTTATGGTCAGCTTCAAGCTCTTCATACTGCTGGCGCAAAATGGCCAGATTGTCAGCCTTGCGGCGAGACAAACCGTCGTCATGATCTTTCTTGACGAGCGGCCAAACAATAAGCGCAAGCGCCACGACAACGAGCGCAATGGCAATAGCGATAAATATAGAAAGCACTTGTTCCTCTCCGCTCGTTATTTGTCACCGCGCAGCAGTGCTTCGGCCCGACGCTTCTCATCGGGCGTTAATGCACGCTCCGTCTTAGCGACCTGACTCTTGCGGCGGCGCAGGTTGATGTAGAAAGCGATCACGGCACCAAAGAAAAGTACGGCAGGGCCCACCCACAAAATCACCGTGCTCGCTTTAAAAGGCGGGTTATAAAGCACAAAGTCGCCATAGCGGTCAACCATGTACTTGATGATTTCTTCGTCAGTGCGACCGGCATTGATCTGTTCGATCACCTGATTGCGAAGGTCAACTGCCAATTCGGCGTTAGAGTCGGCAATCGACTGGTTCTGACACACCAGGCAGCGCAGCTGCTCGGAAATCCCCAGTACACGCTTGTGCGCCACAGGGTCAAACGCCGTCGGAACGGCTTCCTTGGAGTTTTCGACGGCCTGAGCAATAGAAGGAGCCGACTGAGCAGTCGCAACGCCCGCAAATGAAATCAACGCTGCGCAGGCGGTCGTAAGACACAGTTTCTTGAATGTCATGTCGTACTCTCCTTATTTACTGCTTCTCGAGCATATCAACAATGGGCTTGACATCCTTCTTCCAGACTTCTTCTGTCATCGGGCCGATCACCTTGTAGCGAATCACGCCCTTCTTGTCGATCACGAAGGTTTCCGGAGCGCCATACACGCCGAAGTCAATGGCAGCCTTGCCGCTGGCGTCAACAAGCACGACATCGTAGGGGTTACCTAAAACCTGTAGCCAGCGAGTGGCCAAAGCAGGTTTGTCGCGATAGTTGTATCCGACCATCATGGTCTTGACGCCTTCATTCTTGAGCTGAATGAAATACGGATGCTCGTAGCGGCAGGCTTCGCACCAGGAAGCCCAAACGTTGAGCAGATAGACCTTGCCGAGAAGATCCTTCTTGGTGACGGTCTCGCCGCTCATCGTCGGAAGCGAGAACTCAGGCGCGGGCTTATCGATCAAAGCCGAGGGAACCTTGCGGGGATCAAGATACAAGCCCACGAACAGAAACACGCAAACGAAAAGGAAAATCAAAAGCGGAATGAGATACTTCAATCGCAACATGATCAGTCTCCCACAGCCGCGACTTGTGCCGCGCGGTTGGTCTTCTTACGGGAAGTACGGTAACGACGGTCAAGGATGGCAATAAAGCCGCCCAGAGACATCAAGATCGTGCCCCACCAAATCCAAGTCACGAAAGGCTTTCGGTAAGCGCGCACAATCCATGCTCCCTCACCTACCGGCTCACCCAAGCTCACATAAATGTCGCCGTCAATCGAGTGCTTGATGGCTGCTTCTGTCATCGGCATGGAGCGCGAGCTGTAATAGTTGCGCTTTTCGGGATGCAGTCGAGCCACTTCCTTGCCATCCTTGGTGACAATGAAGTCACCGCGGGTGGCCGTGTAGTTCGGACCGCGCACTTCCTCGGTACCATGGAAAGTGAAGGTGTAGCCGGAGACCGTCACATGTTCGCCCGGCAACATGCGCACGTCGCGTTCGGCCGGATATCCCTTGACCAATGCCACGCCCACGACGAACATCGCCACACCGAGATGGGCAAGATGCATACCCCAGAAGGCACGCGGGTGATTCGCCAACTTCTTGAAAAAGCCTACCTTCATGTTGCGGCCGCGTTCGCGGATGTTGTCCACAGCGCTCACGGCAACCCAGGCGGCCAGCGTAATGCCCACGAAGACCCAAGTACTCCAGCGGCCCATCAGAAGCGGCACGGCAACGCCAATGGCCACAGCCACCAGAAGGATGATCCACAGCCGCTTGGTGAGCTGCGTGAGATCAGCCTCCTTCCAACGGGCAAAGGGCGCCACACCGAGCAGGAAGAGCATCGGCAGCATCAAGGGACCGAACACGGCGTCAAAGTAAGGAGGACCAACGGAAATCTTGCCGGCATTGAGCGCATCCAAGAAGAGCGGATAGAGCGTACCGAGCAAGACAGCGCCCATCGCCACAACGAGCAGCACATTGTTGACGAGAAGAAGCGACTCGCGGCTCACCATGGAGAAGTTGCCGCCGAGGCCCACCGTCGGAGCGCGCCAGGCAAAAAGCAGGAACGACAGACCGATCACAACGATCAGGAACGCCAGGATGAAGATACCGCGTTCGGGGTCGGTCGCAAAGGCGTGCACGGACGTGAGAATACCCGAGCGAACCAAGAACGTACCCAAAAGTGACAGGCTGAACGTGATGATCGCAAGCAGCACCGTCCAAATCTTGAAGCAGCCGCGTTTTTCCGTCACGGCCAGACTGTGAAGCAAAGCCGTACCGGTAAGCCAAGGCATGAAGGACGAATTTTCGACCGGATCCCAGAACCACCATCCGCCCCAGCCCAATTCGTAGTAGGACCAGTAGGAACCGAGCGAGATACCCAATGTAAGCAGAATCCACGCCATCGTCGTCCAAGGACGCATCCAGCGAGCCCAAACGGCGTCAAGTCGACCGGCGATCAGCGCTGCAATGGCAAAGGCAAAGGGAACGGTAAAGCCCACGTAGCCCATGTAGAGCAACGGCGGGTGAAAGACCATGCCCGGGTCCTGCAGCAAGGGATTGAGGTCGGCACCTTCGGGAGCTGCCGGGAACAGACGCAGGAACGGGTTCGAGGTAAAAAGCATGAATGCCACGAAACCCGCCGTGATGAACCCCATGACGCCGAGCACGCGGGCCACGGTTTCCTGCGGCAGCTTGCGGCTCGTCAAGGCAACGAAGAAT
>ERZ791626.523-NODE-523-length-41803-cov-3.757665_pt1 | contig 41803 bp, 38 predicted proteins | sample MGYA00510266_ERZ791626 | MGnify/ENA primary metagenome ERZ791626 (study PRJEB30046, sample SAMN00715208) | human gut metagenome | study: EMG produced TPA metagenomics assembly of the A metagenome-wide association study of gut microbiota in type 2...
CATGAAGGCTGAAACGGCGGCCATAAAATATGCCTATATGCTGACCCTGAACATCAGTACTGGTGATGACCCAGAAGCTGACACAAAGACCGATGAACATACATTGGCCAGTACAGGGAGTAACGCCACCTGCCAAACGACGCCAAACGAGGTCAAACGGGCTCCCCATCCCAGCCGACAAGGTGCAAATACAACGGGAAAAGCCCACGTCTGTGCCGACTGCGGTGCTCACATCAGTGATAAAGTGGCAGCCTATTCCAAGCAACAGTTCGGCAAGCCTCTCTGCATGCGATGTCAGCACGAAGCAAGGGAAAGCGCATGACTATAGTTAATGACTTACTTTGAATTATCATACAGCAGTATAGTATGATTTTTAATTAAAAAAATAAGACTCTGTCTGTCCGACAGAGCCTGAAATTTGTGTTTTGAGTTTAATAAATTAAGAAAAGGGGTGCAGAAGGGGTGCAGTGTACGACAAATCTTTTGTAAGTAACACTGATAAACCGCATGGTTAAGCGATTTAAAAAAGATAAAAAAAATAGGTGAATCGGCTTGGGAAGCTCGTATTCTACCACTGAATTACACCCGCATATAATAGGTTAAACCCCCATTTTGTAAAGACCTGAATTTCAAACCTTTACAAAACAGGGGTGCCATATATGGTATCAGCGGTTGTAACCCGGTGCATAGTTGGGATATGTCCGGTTTTGATCCTGCTGATTTTGCTGGTGCTGGTCATTTGGCTTTGGCATCGGTTTTTTGTAGGATTTTTTCTTTTTGCGGTTTGCTTCTGCCCGCTGACGTTCTTTCTTTTCCCGTTCGATGCGCTTTTTTTCTTCCTGTTCGCGTTTCTTGCGGATTTGTTCTTCTTTTTTCAAGTCTTTTTTTGATTCCAAAGAGAAGTCTGCTGATCGTTGTGCATGGCTATGGGATTGTGGGCAAAGCCATCAAAATGAGTATCCTGTGCAAATGCGGCACCACCTGTCAGTGCTGCGGCTGTAATAGATAAAGCAATAAGGCGTTTTATCTTCATATGTATCCCTCCTTCTTGTGTTTATTAGTATACGATTTGATTGTGACAATTTGGTAGCGGCGTGGCTTCGTTTCCTTCACAAAACCGATGAATTTTAAAAACGGCGTCAGAACCGTGTTTTTTTCTTCCTTATATAATACCTATATATAAGGCAAAAAAAGACGCTGCGACACGAGGTCACAACGTCTCTGGGGAGCTGATTAGTGAGCCGACGGGGCAGGCGCTACTTCTTTCTGTGTGGAAGCAGCCTGCTGGCGGGCTTCATATTTGTCCATGTTGCGGGCAAAGAGTCCGGCCAGCATGGAGCCTGTGATCTGATGGACAGCGGCACCGACAGCGGCCGGGATAGCGACAGCCGGGGCAAAGTAGATGGAGCAGATAGAAAGGGCAAGGGCATCATTCTGCATGCCGACTTCCAGTGTAACCGAATGCTGCTGGCGTTTGCCAAAACCAAGTTTTCCCGTGATGAAATAGCCGAGAGCAAAGCCAAACAGATTATGTAAGAGAACCAGGACGACCATGAATACGCCGAGGGAAACGATTTTAGCACCATTGACAGCGACGACACCACCGAGGATGGAAAGAACGGCAAAGGCGGATACGAGAACGAGGACTTTCTGCATCTGTACCAGATAGGTTTCACCGACAAGACGATGGACGAGCAGGCCGAGAACGAGCGGTACGAGGATGACTTTCATGACGGTCATGGCCATAGAAAGGAAGGATACCGTAACCCACTGGCCGGCTAGTGCCCAGACGAGGAAAGGCATCATGACAGGTGCCAGCAGCGTCGATACGGTTGTGATGGAAACGGCCAGAGGAACATCACCTTTGGCAAGGAAGCTCATGACATTGGATGCCGTGCCGCTGGGGCAGGAGCCGAGAAGAACCATGCCGACAGCCAGTTCCGGAGTCAGGCCGAATACCATGACCAGGGCATAGGCGACAAGGGGCATAATAGTGTAATGGCAGACCGTGCCGGCGAGGACTTCGCGGGGACGCTGGAGTACGAGTTTAAAATCCGACGCATGGAGTGTCATGCCCATACCGAACATGACGACTCCCAGAAGCCAGACCGTATTTTTTACAGCCCAGGTGAAACCGGAAGGAACGAAATAACCACCCACGATAGTGAGTAATACGAGCCAGGTAAGATTTTTCCCTACGAAACCGCTTAGTTTTGTAACAAAGTTCATCATAATTGCATACCTCCGAATAAAAAATATAAATGTAAGATTGCTGCAAATAACAAACGGCTGATTGCGTTTACCTGGAGTTAAAAAAAACGCTTTGTCTCTTAGAAAGAGACAAAGCGTTATAGCTCTGCGGTACCACTCTTATTGTCGTGAACGACCACTCTACTGACATCACCGAAAGATTTCTCTGACGTTCAATGCCGGACAAGATAACGGTTGTCAATCGGCCACGCTTACTTGCTTTGCTTTCAGCTGGCAGCTCCTGGGTGATATTCCTTATAGTCTTTACATCCTGCCTCTCACCATGCAGCAGGTTCTCTGTACTGTCAGGGTCTGTAAGTACTTTTCCCAATCAACACTGTTTGATTGTTTGCTTGATGCGTATTATACGCTACCATGGGAGAAGAAGTCAAGCCCTTTTTGTAAATTTATTAAGTTTATGTTTGCAACACAATAAATAATTAAACGTTGTACGGCGATTTTTTGCGTTACGTCATTAGGACATGTATATAAATATATATAAATAAGACGAGACATCCATGCCAAACAGGAATAATATCATTTCGTAAGTAGCATGCAAAAAGTTTTACGGCTTTCGTTAAACGTAAAAGGTACCGGAATTACAGGCTTTATCTTGGGGTTGACAAATCTTTTTGCGGAAAAATCGGGACTTTACAAACGTTGACATCGTGATATACTGTCAAACATCAAGTTCACGACGGCTGCAGCCTAAGAGCTGTAAGAGTGAGCTTAAATAATTAATCAGACATTCTGGTCACACATTCCATCAAAACGTACAGAAAGGTCGTGTTCCTCATGGCACATTTTAATCCCGTAACACCCGAATTGGTAGAAGAACTGAAACGCGTAATGAGCCCGAAACAAGTAAAGACTGATGAAGATTACCTCGTAGCCTATCAGACAGACGAAGAAGGGAATTCTCATTATTTCAGCAAACCGGAAGTCGTCGTATTCCCGGAATCGACGGAACAGGTTGTAGAAATCGTCAAACTGGCGAATAAATATCTCGTCCCAATTACCCCGCGTTCAGCTGGTTCCGGTGTTGCCTGTGGCGCTATCCCTGTATATCATGGTATCGTCGTCGAACTGGAACGGATGAATAAGATTCTCAAACTCGATCCGGACAACATGTACGCTGTCTGCCAGACTGGCGTTATCACCGGGGATTTACAGCGTGAAGCTGCCCGTCATGGCCTTCTGTATGCCGGCGACCCTTCCAGTGCCGACAGCAGCCAGATCGGCGGCAACGTAGCCAATAACGCCGGCGGCAACAAGGCCGTAAAGTATGGCACGACCCGTCATCAGGTATATAGCCTGAAAGTTGTTACTCCGACCGGGGAAGTCGTAGAAGCCGGCTCCCGTCTGAAAAAGAGCTCTACCGGCCTCTGCCTGGAACAGCTCTATGCCGGTTCTGAAGGCACACTGGGCATTATCACGGAAGTTACGGTAAAACTCTATCCCCAGGCTCCGTACGTATTCAATATGGTCTGCGTATTCAAGACCGATGATGAAGCCTTTGCCCTGCCGAATAAGATTCTGAAAGCTGGTATTGATCCGACCAGTATCGAATTCATGGATAATGAAGCATTGGTCATGACTTGCAAATTCCTCGATATGAAGATGCCGCACGTCGATGAAGGCTGTGATTACGTCATCGTCACGGTAGAATCGTTCAATGAAGAAGAATCGGACCGCAAGATGGAATTGCTCTGTGATCTGGCTGAAAACAATGGTTCTATCGATGAATTCGAAGCCGATAAACGTATCTGGACGCTGCGCAAACAGTTTGCCGAAGCGGCCCGTGACGTAGATAAGATGTTCCAGACGGAAGATTTTGTCGTGCCTCTCGATAAGATTCCTGATATCACCAAACAGATTCCGGAACTCCGTGAAAAATACGGCCTGTATTGCGTAACTGTTGCCCATATCGGCGATGGCAATATCCATGTTCTGCCTTTGAATAAAGAAGGCCTTTCTCCGGAAGAATGGTTCAACAAGATTAAAGCCTTCCATCGCGACCTGTTCCCACGCGTCTATGCTCTGGGCGGTAAAATGTCTGGTGAACACGGCATTGGCTTCAAGAAACTTGATGAATTTGCTAAATGCACGCCGGCTCCGGAACTGCATGTCATCAAAGCAATCAAGAAAGCACTGGATCCGAACAACATCATGAATCCGGGCAAACTCGTCGATATGACAGGCGATTTTGTTCAGGAATAAATATACAATAAAAACAGTTGTCAGGGTGTTCTGGTTTTGATTATCCCTGGCAGGTGGTTAAGATAAAAATAGGTTGTCTCATGAAGCTATGATTGCTTTGTGAGACAACCTATTTTAGTTTAGAAAGAAATATCATATGCTGGGGAGAATTAGAAATGACGGCTTTCCCGGAGTCCTTCGTATTGGGCAAGAAGGTCTGGCTTTTCCTCGCTCTTGTATACGAAATCCGGTTCGGCGGCAACGGCTTTTTCTACAGCCGCTTTGAAGTCGTAGTATACCTGCCATTTGGATTCTACCAGTTCTTTTCCAGTCTGACGCAGGAGAAATGCCGGATGATAGGTCGGCATGACCGGGATGTCATGCCAGGTGAACCATTTTCCCCGGTTGCGCATGATGCTGGCCGTGTGGCCATAAAAATACTGGAAGGCTACCTTGCCGAGGCAGACGATGACTTTTGGCTGTACCAGTCCGATTTCTTTCACGAGGTGAATATTGGCACAGGCCTTTCCTTCTTCCAGCGTAGGAGTCCGGTTATTTTTAGGACGGCATTTGACAATGTTGGTCACATATACATGATCCCGGGTCAGGCCGACACTCCACAGGGCTTTGTCGAGAAGCTGGCCGGACGGTCCTACAAGAGGGACGCCATATTCATCTTCGACGCCCCCAGGTCCTTCGCCGACAAACATAAGCGGTGAAGCCGGGTCTCCGGAATACCGTGTCGGGCCCCTGTTTCCTTCATGGCGCAGTTTGCAGGCATCACAGTTCATGAGATCCTGGAGCCATTCTTTCATCTTGTCATCATTCATCGTATGGAACCTCCTGTGCTGTCAGCATGATTCAGGGTCAGGCTGGCAATTTGGGCACCGGTGACAGCGCAGATGCTGTCTGCTGGCAGCAGGACCTGCTGCCCCCGCTGACCGGCACTGATACTGATGGTATTAAAATCCTTAGCAGACGCATCAATATACGTTGGAAATTGTTTTTTCATGCCAATAGGAGAACAACCGCCACGGATATAACCGGTAATACTGGGAAGATCTTTGACATGGAGCAGTTCTACATTTTTATTGCCGCTCACTGTGGCCGCTTTTTTTAAATCCAACTCCTGATTGCTGGGAATACAAAAGACGACGATTCCGGTCCTATTGCCCTTACCGACGAGGGTCTTGAATAACCGGGCAGCATCTAATCCCAGCTCAGCCGCCGCATGAACGCCAGACAAATCATCTTCTGTATAAGCATATGTTTTGATATCGTACATGATTTTATGCTTGTCCAGAATGCGCATAACATTCGTTTTCTTCACCTTTGCCATGCTCCGTTCCTCCCATTCCAGTCGTTTCGATACTACTATAGCATAGGAAGACAGTGATTTCCAGGAGTTTTATTTATCGCAGATTGCAGATGCGATGTAAAGGTGTTTTTCTGGATTTTATACCGTTTTTTTCATTGGGATTTTTATATGTTTCTTGTGATATAATAATTGTCAGACATATATAAACGGATGAAACTATGAGGAGGTTTGATGATGGCGGATAAAAAGATATTGGCTCAGGATGTAGCGGATAAAATTATGGAAATGATTACAAAGGGGCGTTTTAAAGAAGGTGATAAGCTTCCAAATGAAAATGAGTTTTCCAAGGAATTATCTGTAAGTCGCAGTACTTTACGGGAAGCATCCCGGATGCTGAGCACGTATGGGTTTCTTAAAGCTGAACGCGGCCGGGGAACGTTTGTTACACATAAAGCACTGGAAGGCAGAATTAAACCAGATTTATCTACATTTTCTTACGATAAAGCGGCATTAAAAGACTTATATGAAGTGCGCCTTATATTAGAGCCAGAAGCAGCTTTTTTAGCAGCAAAACGCGCTACCGATGAAGAATTGAAACATATTTGTATCATAAATGACCGGATTGAAAAAGAAATATATAAGCATGTTGACCGGACTATGGATGAACAGGAATTTCATGCATCCATTGCTCTTGCTACCCATAATTCGATTATGCGTGAATTGCTGCCTCCCATGAATAAAGCTATATTGCAAGGTGTCAATCTTTCAAAGTTGTATAAGCGTGTTGCAGAAGAAACGCTATATGATCATAGAACCGTGACGGATTTTCTTTGTAATAGAAATGCAGAAGGTGCGAAAACAGCCATGAAACTTCATATATTACATGCAATTGATTCGTTGCATTTAAAATAAACAGAAAAGAAAAATCTTTCCAATAAAATAAATGTCTGACAAATATTGACAAATCATACAAATAAAAGTATAATAAGACCATCAATAAATGTCTGACAAATAAATATAAATCAGACATAATGGACGTTTATTTTTAGAAAGGAAGGATTGACTATGAGAAGCGATTTGGTTAAAAAAGGCAGTACCCGTACGGCACATCGTACCTTATTTCATGCTATGGGGTATTCGAATGAAGATTTAAAAAAGCCTCTTATCGGGGTAGTCGATTCATTTAATGAAATTATTCCAGGTCATATCCATCTCCGGGAAATTGCCCAAGCTGTTAAATTAGGAATTGTTGCAGCGGGTGGTACACCTGTTGAATTTCCAGCTATCGGGGTCTGTGATGGTATTGCGATGGGACATGAAGGGATGCGGTATTCTCTGGCCAGCCGTGAACTCATTTGTGATTCTATTGAAACTATGGCCAATGCTCATGCTTTAGATGGGCTAGTTATGATTCCTAATTGCGATAAAATAGTTCCTGGAATGCTGATGGCCGCTGGCAGAATTAATATTCCAACAGTAGTTGTCAGTGGTGGGCCGATGCTTGCTGGCCGGTATAAAGGAAATAATGTTAGTGTCAGCACTATGTTTGAAGCTGCTGGCAAATTGGAATCGGGACAGATAACGCCTGAAGAAATGGAAGAAATGGAGTGCCGGGCATGTCCTGGATGCGGTTCTTGTGCAGGCCTTTTTACGGCCAATACAATGAATTGTCTGACAGAAGTACTTGGATTAGGATTGCCTGGAAATGGAACCATACCAGCTGCTTATTTCGGCCGCCGACGTATATTAGCAAAACAAGCAGGAAAAGTTGTGATGGATTTAGTCAGACAAGATATTAAACCCCGGGATATTTTATCTTTGGAATCTTTTGAAAATGCCATTGCTGTTGATATGGCTATTGGCGGATCCACCAATACGGCACTACATTTACCAGCTATTGCCTATGAAGCGGGCATTGATTTGCCACTTTCAAAATTTGATGAAATCAGTAAAAAAGCTGTTTATATTACGAAAATGAGTCCTGGTGGGACATATCATATGCAGGATTTGGATGAAGCGGGAGGTATATCTGCAGTTATCAAAGAAGTTAGTAAATTAGGGATTATTCACATGGATGCGAAAACAGTTACGGGTACTATTGGTGACAGAATCAAAAATGCAAAAATAGAAAATCCGGAAGTAATACATACTGTAGATAATGCCTATATGAATAAAGGTGGCATTGCTGTCTTAACAGGCAATTTAGCACCTCGTGGAGCAATTATCAAAGAAAGCGCAGTAGATAAAGATTTATTGGTTTATAAGGGAAAAGCCAAATGCTTTGATTCAGAAGAAACGGCAATTGCGGCCATTATTGGAGGCAAAATAAAAGAAGGAGATGTCGTAGTTATCCGGTATGAAGGACCAAAAGGCGGACCGGGAATGCGGGAAATGCTTAACCCTACTGCTGTTATTACGGGCATGGGGTTAAAAGTGGCACTTCTTACAGACGGCCGGTTCAGTGGTGCCAGCAGAGGCGCCTGCATAGGACATATTTCACCAGAAGCAATGGAAGGTGGACCTATTGCTTTGATTCGTGATGGAGATGTTATTTCTATAGATATTCCAAACCGCAAATTAGAATTATGTGTAGATGATGAAGAACTGGCTGCTCGTAAAAACGCATGGACACAGCCGGAACCTAAAGTAAAGACTGGATATCTTTCTCGTTATGCGCGTATGGTTACATCGGCTAATACGGGAGCTGTAGTGAAATAGGAGAGATTACTATGGAAATATTTCGGAAAATCTGTAAATATATTACAAAGTTATTTCCTCTTTGGGTAGTCCTGTTTGCACTTGTAGCATTTTTTTATCCTGCCCCGTTCAAGGGATTTGGGGGATGGATTACATACTTGTTAGGCTTAATTATGCTGGGTATGGGACTGACAATGTCCTTGGATGATTTTAAATTGGTATTAACCAGACCCAAAGATGTAGTTTTTGGCGTTGTGCTTCGCTTTTGTATTATGCCATTAATTGCATTCGCTATTGGGAAAGTACTAGATTTAGATCCTATGTTGGCAGTAGGATTAATCCTTGTTGGGTGTTGTCCCAGTGGTACCGCCTCTAATGTCATGTGTTTTATTGCCAAGGGGGATACTGCACTTTCCGTTACGGTTTCTAGTGTGAATACGCTGTTAGCACCTATTGTGACACCTGCTATTTTTTCTCTTTTGGCAGGGACAATTATCCCCATCGATGCGATGGCACTTATTATTGATATTCTGAAAGTTGTGATTGTGCCTATTGCGTTGGGGATTATCATCCATATGGTGGCAAGCAGATTGGTTCAGGCCATATCTGAATTTATTCCTTTGGTATCGGTTCTGTCCATCATCGCTATTATTACCATAGTAGTGGCTTTAAGTGCAGAACGTTTGGCGACAGTAGCAGTGATTGCTGCAATTGCTGTCATGCTGCATAATTGTTTGGGACTCACTCTTGGATACGGAGCCTCAAGGTATATCGGGCACATGAATCATCATAAGAGTAAAGCCATCGCGTTTGAAATAGGTATGGAAAATTCAGGCCTGGCCGTTGCATTAGCTATTGCGCATCTTAATCCGATTGCAGCGATTCCTGGGGCTATCTTTAGCGTCTGGCATAATTTTTCCGGGTCTTTGTTAGCTGGATATTGGGCAAATAAACCTGATGAAGTGGCAGACAGGGGTGCACAAAAGGAAATTGAATCTGGCAAGGATTCTTCTGCGACCGAATAATAATCTATATTGTTTAAGAAATTAAATATGTGCTGTATAAGCTGATTCCCACTATGACGTTTAGATATTGGGAATCAGCTTATACAATTAATATCTGTTTATCATTTTTTATCAGCCGTTGCATTGCCTGCCAGCCTTTTATATAATAAATATGCGGGTTTACATTTTTGTATTAATGGGGGTGGGTTTATGAAGATAGCAGCGGTACAGGCAGCCATCAGCTATGGCAATGTAGATGCCAATTATCATATAGCCGATCAGGCCGTTGAAGCGGCGGCTGCAGCAGATGCCGATATTGTCGTGTTGTCAGAGTTGTGGAATACGTCGTTTTATCCACCAGATGTCTATGATCTGGCCGATGAAGAGGGAAAGAGAACAAAGGCTTTTCTTTCCGATGAGGCAAAACGGCATCATGTTCACATTGTTGGGGGTTCTGTAGCCAATAAAAAGCAGGGAAAGTTGTATAATTCGACTTTTGTTGTAGACAGGACGGGTCAGGTTGTCGGAGAGTATGACAAAGTACATCTGTTTACGCCGGGAAAGGAAGATACCGTTTTTACGCCGGGAGATCATCTCAATATTTTTGAATTAGATGGTGTGAAAATGGCGTCGATTATCTGTTATGATGTGCGATTTGGCGAATGGGTGCGTATGGCAGCGCTGGCCGGCGCGCAGATCCTTTTCGTACCGGCGGCCTGGCCCAATCCGCGGTTGGGACACTGGCAGATCCTGAATCAGGCACGGGCCATTGAAAATCAGATGTTTGTCGTAGCTGTCAACAGCTGTGGCCAGGCCGGAGAGTATCAGTTCTGTGGCGGTTCCATGATTATCGATCCCTGGGGCAAGGTCCTTTCCCAGGCAGATGGACGGGAGCAGATTATCACCAGTGATGTCGATTTGTCTGTCATCGAAGGCATCCGTCAAAGCATTAATGTTTTCCGTGACCGCCGGCCGGAATTATATCATCTCTGATATGCCCCGATTATAGATAAGTGAGGAAGTGTTGGTATGGAAGGGGCTATACATGGCCTGCAGGGTATTTTTGAAGTTATTTTTATTATTTCTATCGGCTTTATTTTGTCCCGTAAGGGATGGTTTGATAGCAGTACAAGCGCTCTTTTGACGAAGATTGTCATGAAAGTGGCGCTGCCCTTTTATATGGTAGTCAACATGGTCCGGGATTTTACTCATGATTCATTGGTACAGATTGCGCCGGACCTGGTACTGCCTTTTACTTCTATTTTCCTGGCCTACTTTGTAGGCCGGCTTGCGGCGGCAGTCCTGCATATCCGCAAGGACCGGCAGGGGATATTCATTACCTGCTTTTTTATTGCCAATACGATTTTTATCGGCCTGCCTGTCAACCTGGCCTTGTTTGGTCCTAAAAGTGTACCATCGGTCATGCTTTATTATATGGCTAATACGACCATGTTCTGGACACTGGCGGTGTATCATATTGTCAATGATAGTACAGGTGGAAAGCATATGCCGCTCTTTTCTGTGCAGACGATTAAAAAGGTTTTTTCACCGCCGCTGGAGGGCTTTCTCATCGGCCTCGTTCTGGTTATGCTCGACGTGAAGCTGCCTGATTTTCTGGTCATGAGTTTCCAATATGTCGGAAACATGGCAACTCCGTTGTCCCTGATTGTCATTGGCATTGAAATGAGCCTCATTTCCTGGAAAGACATTCATTGGGACCGGGATATTATCGGCGCTTTATGTGGCCGGTTCCTCGTCTGTCCCTGCTGTGTGCTGGTGCTGCTGCCATTTATCCCTATCACGGATATGTCGGCCAAGGTATTTACCATGCAGGCCAGTATGCCGGCTATGACGCAAATGACCGTCGTGGCGAAATCCGTCGGTGCTGATGTGCAATATGCCACCGAGATCAGTTTCCTGTCTATTGCTCTTGGATTGGTGGTCATTCCCCTGTATATGGCTATTGTCGGTTGAGATAAAGAATTATATAATAGTAAAAGGACGGCTGTCCCAGTGCAGATGCCGTCCTTTTTAGTTGAAACGATGAAATAAAAGGAGTAAACCATGTCTCTCTATGATGAATTTTCTAAGAAGGTGCAGCAGTATGCTCCTGCTGCCTTTGAATTGAATTATGCGATTGCCAATGATCCCGAGTTATCCGGGGAAGAATATCATGCCTGTGCCCGTCACATAGCGGCCTGCCGGGATGCCGGCATGGATGTGACGGAACGGTTCAGCGGACAGGCCACAGCCTATAAGGCGGTTGCCTGCCATGCGGAATCGCCGGTTTTGCGGGTAGCCGTCCTGGCTGAATACGATGCTCTTCCCGATATCGGTCATGGCTGCGGTCATTCGGCTGGCGGTGCTATCAGTTTTCTAGCCGGAGCTGCGTTTCATGCCATGACGGATCTGCCCGTCTCTGTCGATGTCATCGGCACGCCGGATGAAGAACTGCGGGGTGGCAAAATTCCCATGTGCCAGCAGGGGATTTTCAAGGACTACGATCTTGCCATAATGGTCCATATGTCGTCGTGTCAGACGACGCCCAATTCCCGCTTTCTGGCCCTCGATGATTATCGCATCCGGTTTCACGGACAGACGGCCCATGCGGCAGCCCATCCGTGGAAAGGCCGGAATGCACTGAACGGGGCCATGCTGGCCCTCCATGCTATCGATATGATGCGTCAGCATGTAAAGCCCGATACGCGGATTGGCACGTATATCGTCCATGGTGGCACGGCTTCTAATGTCATTCCCGATTATGCCGAGGTAGAATGCTGTGTCCGCCATTCCACCCGGACCTATCTCAACGAAGTGGTCCAGCGCCTGATGCATTGCTTTGAAGGGGCGGCTATTGCTACGGAAACGACCTTTGATGTATCCCAGCTGGGGTATAAATATGATGACCTTGTGTGGAATGAAACGGCAACTGACGTCGTTCGTGGCGTGCTCCGGGATATGAAGATTCCCTTTGTAGAACCGGACTGCGGCGGCAGCTCGGATATTGCCAATGTCAGCCATCAATGCCCAGTGCTCCACGTCCATCTGGCTATGGGGGACACGTTCTATCCGGACCATTCCAAGGAAATTGCCGACATGGTCAAAGACAAGGCTATTGAACCGGTCATCGTCCGCGGCGCAGAAATTATCGGTGCAACCGTATTGCGTCTGGCCGGAAATGAAGCTTTGCGCAAAGCGATGAAAGAAGAATTTGATGCGGCGGAAAAATAACCACCCGGATTTCCAGACCATGGAAATGGCAGAGTCTCTCTGATGTAAAACGGGGCTATCCTACAAAGACACAGTGCTTTGTGGGATAGCCCCGTTTTTGTATGGAAAATATGTCGTTTTCACGAATTATACGATGTCACTTCTTTCCTTTATTAGTCAGATATTGGTCAGAGGAACGGTCATGGATATAATTCAGAAAGGCTTCAGCAACGGCGGAAAGGCTGCGGGATTTGCTGATGGCAAACAGGCGGCGCGTTTCCAGCCCCGGCCCCAGAAGAGGAATACAGCAGATATCCTGGCTGAGCTGATCCGGGCGTACCGGCCCGACGAAAATGGCAGCGACGGTCCCGCTGGAGGCCCAGCGCAGCGGCATATAACGGGACGAACAGACGGCCCGGATATGTGGCGTAAATCCTGCATTCTGACAGATTTCCAGGATTTTCTGCCAAAAGCCGCGGGAAATGGCCAGAGGCACATCTTCCAGAGCCGTGAGAGGCACTGCATCCAGATGAGAAGACAGCCATGGACTTTTTTTGTGAAAGGCCACCATCAGCCGTTCGTCAATGGTATGGCGGACGGAAAATGACGGTGGCAACTGTCCGGCACTGCGGATGACAGCTACCTCTATCGTCCCTTTTTCCAGAAGCTCCAGCAGCTGTCCGGAATTTTCTTCGTATATATCAAAGTCGATTTCCGGATAGGTATTGCTGAAATCAAGGATCATATTGGCACTGTTGGTATCGGGCCAGGTGGGTGTGATGCCCAGGTGAAGCGTTCCCTTTGTCCCGAGGATACTGGCGTTGATTTCTTTCTGCGCCGCATCTTCCAGCTGACACATGCGGCGGGCTTTTTCATAGAGAATTTTCCCGGCATTGTTGGGGGTAATGTGGCGGGGACCCCGTTCAACAAGCTGGGTGCCATACGCGGCTTCCAGTGCTTTCAGCTGGTTGCTCAGGGCGGGTTGGGCGATGTGTAATTCCCGGGAAGCCGCAGAAATCGTGCCGGCATCAATAATGGCGACGTAATTGCGGTATACTTCCAGATTCATGATGATTCCTCCTGTGTGTGAGAGAAAGACTTTACTTTTTTTGTCTTTCTGCACGGGAATAAGAGAACCGTGTCCTATACAGTCTGCATATGCTTTTTAGGCGGATAAGGATGCCGGTTTCCTTCACCAATACCATCATGCCGGCATTTAGATGAAATCATAGGAGTAAGAAGCAAGAAGTGACAAGTAAAAACTATATGATTTCATTATGGGTTCCATGTCCGACCTGTATTTTTAGTATACATTTTTGTGATGTATACTGCAACTGTAAGAAGCAAGAAGAGGTACTACGCAGAATGCTGGGAGGAATTGCATATGGGCGTAACAAAGAAATTTCAAATCATACTGGACAGCCGGTTATGCAAAGGCTGTGGCATTTGTGCCGCTTTCTGTCCGAAAGGTGTTTTTACCCGGGATGACGATGGAAAACCCGTGATATCTGACGATATGGTATGTATTGGGTGTAAGATGTGTGAATTACGGTGTCCTGATTTGGCAATCCGTGTGACAGGAGGAATTTGACATGGCTGGAACCTATGAAATTATGACAGGCAATGAAGCTTGTACCAGGGCTGCTATCGCGGCAGGGATGAGGTTTTTTGCCGGTTATCCCATCACGCCGGCTACGGAAATTGCCGAAATGGCATCGGAACTGCTGCCGAAAGCCGGCGGCACATATATGCAGATGGAAGATGAACTGGCTTCTATTGCCGCCGTCATCGGTGCCTCGGCAGCCGGTGTCAAGGCCATGACGGCAACGAGCGGGCCCGGAGTTTCGCTCATGCAGGAAAATCTGGGATATGCTATTATGGCGGAAATTCCTCTGGTCCTCGTCGATTGCATGCGTCAGGGTCCATGCCAGGGTGTGGCTACCGTACCGGCCCAGGGCGATATTATGCAGGCCCGCTGGGGTACGAACGGGGATCATCCCATCATTGCGATTGCCCCGGCTTCCGTTGGTGAATTATATGAAGAAACGATACGGGCCTTTAATCTGGCAGAAACGTACCGGAATCCTGTCTATATCCTCAGCGACGCCATGCTGGCCCATATGAGTGAACGGGTCCGCATTCCGGATCTGGATGAATATAACGTAGTCAGCCGTAAACGGCCCACCTGTCCGCCGTCAGAATTTCAGGCCTATGCCGACGATGGTACGGGCATCCCGCCTATGGCTTCATTCGGTGATGGATACCGCTGGTTCGTGACCGGCATGGTCCATGATGATACGGGTTTTCCAGTTACAAACAATGCCGACCGGATTTCCTATCTGGTAAAACGGCTCCATGCGAAAATTGAACATAACCGCGCGAATATCGAAAAATACGAAGAGTATAAAACTGATGATGCCGATATCCTCATCGTTTCGATGGGTGTCGTCGCCCGTTCAGCCAAAGCAGCAATCGATGATATCCGCAAGGAAGGTGTCAAGGCAGGACTGTTCCGGCCCATCACGGTATGGCCATTTCCGGAAAGCCGTCTGGAGACGCTGTGCCACGGTGTAAAGGAAGTCGTTACCTGTGAAATGAATGAAGGCCAGTTATATCATATGGTCCGTGAAGTCAGTGGTAATACACCGGTTCGCATGATTAACCAGAATAACGGCGTCATATTGTCAGCCGATACGATTCTTGCAGGACTGAGGGAGGGAAAATAACATGGCGGGTGTGCATGTATATGATAGATTTTTGCGGCAGGACAAGCTGCCCCATATCTGGTGTTCCGGCTGTGGAAATGGCATTGTGACCAATGCCCTCATCCGGGCCATTGAAAAAACGGGCATTGATCAGAATCAGATTGTCGTAGTAGCCGGCGTCGGCTGTTCGAGCCGGGTAAACGGATATCTCGATTTCTGTGGTCTCCATACGAATCACGGACGTCCCCTGGCATACGCTACGGGGGTCAAGATGGCCAATCCCAAACTTCATGTCATCGTCGTTACCGGCGATGGTGATAGTGCTTCCATTGGCGGGAATCATTTCATCCATGCCTGCCGCCGCAATCTAGATATTACGACGGTCATCTACAACAATGACAATTATGGCATGACCGGCGGCCAGTATTCGCCGACGACGCCGACAGGGGCAAAATCCAAGACGACTGTATACGGTAATATAGATACTCCGTTTGATTTGTGCAAACTGGCCAGCGCGGCAGGTGCCACGTTTGTAGCCCGTTCGACGGTCTACCACGTGACACAGCTGGCTGAGCTGATTGCAAAGGGGATAGAACACAAAGGGTTTTCTGTGATTGAAGCCATGAGCTGCTGCCCGACGTTATATGGCCGTCTCAATAAACTGGGGGACGGACCGGCTATGCTGCAGCGTTTCAAAGACCAGGCTATTCCAGTTCAGAAAGCCCGGCAGCTGAGTGAAGAGGAATTGCAGGATAAAATCGTCACGGGTGTCTTCACAGACCGCAAAGACCGCCCGGAATATTCTGACCAGTATCAGCATGTCATTGCCAGAGCCGAAGGGAGAGAATAAGCATGGGAAAACAACATTATGAAATGCGTTTCGCCGGAAGCGGCGGCCAGGGCATGATGCTCATGGGCGATATCATGGCTCAGGCTGCGGGCGGACTGGACACGAAGGAAATCGTCCTTACCCGTTCCTATGGCCCGGAAGCACGGGGAGGAGCCTGCCGGTCTGAACTCATTATTGACGATGAACCGATTAATTATCCCAGCGTGCGTCGTCCCGATTTTGTTCTGGCCATGTCCCAGCAGGCTGCGGATACATACTGGAAAGACATGAAACCGGAAGGCATTTTTCTTATTGACCCCAAATTTGTCCATACTGTACCGGAAAACGTAAAACATGTATACGCCATTCCTCTCACCCAGATTGCAGAGGACGTGACCGGAAAAACACTGGCAGCCAACGTTGTGGCCATCGGGGCCATTGCAGCCCTCACCGGTGTAGAAGACCTGGACGTTGTCAAACGGGCTGTCCGGGAACACTTCAAACCTAAATTGCGGCCATCCAATGATAAAGCTTTTGAAGCCGGCGTGGCAGCCGCTAAAACGCTGATGAAATAAATTCCCCTCTTTCCGGATATAGGCGTATCGGCATGTACCAGAATGCTATGAATCGTGCTATACTAATATATGAAATACATACGAATTATGTTTTTTACTTATGCATGATAAGAAACTTGATGCAGGAAATGAGGGATTTTGATGATTGATATTTCAGATCGCATACGAAATAAAGCATACATGTCCAGAGTTACGACGGCAGAAGAAGCGGCGGAGCTGATTCATCCCGATGATATTGTGGCTGTATCGGGGTTTACGCCGGCCGGGTATCCCAAAGCCGTACCGCTGGCTCTGGCAAAGCGGATAGAACGGGAGCATTTTCAGATTACGCTGTATGCTGGGGCATCCATCGGTGATGAAATCGATGGGGCCCTGGCACGGGTACATGGCATTTCCCGCCGGTTTTCCTATCATACGAATAAAGATCTGCGCCGCGAAATCAATGATGGCAGTGTGGCTTATGCCGATTATCACGTCAGTGTATTTGCCCAGATGCTAAGGGAAGGGTTCATGAAGCGCCCCGATATCGTCGTGGTGGAAGCGGCAGCTATCACAAAAGAAGGAAATCTCATCCCTACTACGTCTGTAGGAACGACGCCGGCCATGATTGACATGTGTCAGAAAGTTGTCGTCGAAATCAATGTGACCCAGCCGCTCAGTCTGGAAGGGATGCATGACGTATACGATATTCCCAATCCGCCATTCCGTGTACCCATTCCCATCGTCCATACAGGGGACCGTATTGGGAAGCCGTATATCACCTGCGGCTGGGATAAAATCGTTGCTATCGTTCCCTGTGATATTCCCGATGCTCCCCGGTCGTTTAAGCCCGTCGATGAAAATGGACGGAAGATGGGGAATCTCATCGTGCAGTTTTTCAAAGATGAAGTAGCCAAAGGCCGGCTGCCGGAGCATCTCCTGCCACTCCAGTCCGGCGTCGGATCGGTAGCCAATGCGGTCATTCAGGGGCTGGCCAAAAGTGATTTCGAACATTTGTCTATCTTTACGGAAGTGCTCCAGGACGGCATGTTTACCCTCATCGATGCCGGGAAAGTCGATGCCGTATCGACGGCTTCTATTTCAGCATCACCGGAAGGGCTGAAGCATTTCTATGAACACATCGATGAGTACCGGAAAAAAATCGTCATCCGGCCCCAGGAAATTTCTAATAATCCCGAAGTGATCCGCCGCATCGGAGCTATTGCCATGAATACGGCCATTGAGTTTGATATCTATGGTCAGGTCAATTCGACACATATCTGTGGCAGTCGTCTCATGAATGGAATTGGCGGTTCCGGGGACTTTGCCCGGGCGGGATATCTGACGATTTTCTTTACCAGTTCGACGGCAAAAAACGGCGCCATCAGTTCCGTAGTTCCCATGTGCTCCCACGTAGATCACACGGAGCACGATGTGGATGTCCTCTGTACGGAACAGGGCATTGCAGACCTGCGCGGTCTTTCTCCTGTCGAACGGGCAAGGACTATCATAGCTAACTGTGCCCACCCGGATTACAGAGACCAGCTCACAGATTATCTGAACCGGGCTATTGCTGCAACGGGCAGCCAGCATGAACCACAGCTCCTGAAAGAGGCCCTGTCATGGCAGCAGCGCTACCTGGAAACAGGGAGTATGAAATAGCATACCACCCTCACAAGTCAGATTTTTCCGGTCTGCCTTGTGAGGGTTTTGTGCATCCTCTGTACATCCCTAGATTTTTATGCCGGTTTTCGTGTACAATATAGGTAAAGACTTTGTATATCATGATCGGCACGGCCGAAGAATGGGGAGATACGATAAATGGAAAATTATGCTGGATATTCCGATGAATATATCAAATATCTGGAACTCCTGGCTAAAGAATACCCGACCCAGGAAGCGACGTTTACAGAAATCATCAATTTGCAGGCTATCGTGAATCTGCCAAAGGGAACGGAACATTTCATGAGCGACCTCCATGGTGAATATGAAGCGTTTTATCATATATTGAATAATTGTTCCGGTGTTATCCGGGAAAAAGTAGAAATGCTCTTTTCCAATTCCATGAGTCAGGAAGAACGGGATGACCTGCTGACGCTCATTTATTATCCAAAAGAAAAACTGGATCTTATGAACCGCAAAAAGCTGGTAACGGACAAATGGGCCCGTAAGACGCTCCATCATCTGATTCGTCTGGCGAAATTGCTTTCGTCCAAGTATACCCGTTCCAAGGTACGTAAGGCGATGCCACCGGTTTTCCGGTTCGTTATCGATGAATTGCTTCATGCCCAGCCGGATGAAGATAAAAACCGTCATGTCTATCATTCCAAAATCCTCGACACGATTCTGGAAACGGGGAGTACACGTTCTTTTATTTATGCGCTGACGGCTTTGATTAAACGGCTGGCTGTGGATCATCTGCATATTATCGGCGATATTTATGACCGGGGTCCCCACGCAGATAAAATCATGGATAATCTCATGCATCATCATTCCATGGATGTCCAGTGGGGTAATCATGACATTCTCTGGATGGGAGCTGCCGCCGGCAGTGCTGCCTGTATTGCCAATGTCCTGCGCAATAATATCCGCTATCATAATTTGGAGATTCTGGAAAGCGGGTATGGCATCAGTCTGCGTCCGCTGGCCCTGTTTGCCTTGAAAATGTATACCAAAGATGACGGCATCGAACCGATGGTCAAGGCAATCAATGTCATCTTATCCAAGCTGGAAGGGCAGGTTATATTCCGTCATCCGGAATATAATATGGATGACCGCCTGCTGTTCCATAAAATCAATCTGGAAACAGGGACCATTACGCTGGATTCCGGAACCTATGAACTGACTACGACGGATTTTCCTACGTTCAATCCTCAGGATCCCTATACCCTGTCTCCGGAGGAACATCGCATTATGGCTGATCTGCAGACTGAATTTTTGCAGAGCGAACGGCTCCAGCGGCATATTCAGTTCCTGTACAGCCATGGCTCTATGTACCGTTGCTACAATAACAATTTATTGTTCCATGGCAGCCTGCCCCTCAACGATGATGGGAGCTTTAAAGAAATTTATTTTGACGGTCATGGTTACAAAGGCCGGGCTTTTATGGATCGGGCCGATTATATGGCGCGCCGGGCGTATACCAAACGGGATACAGACAGCCTGGATTACATGTGGTATATGTGGGGCGGCCCCGATTCTCCCGTATCCGGCCGGATTGTAAAGACCTTTGAACGCAGCTATATTGCCGATAAAGAGACGTGGAAAGAACCGGAAAATGCTTATTTCCGGTTGAACCGGGATAAGGATGAATGCGTCAAGATTCTTCATGAATTTGGTATCGATTCCCCACAAGGTCATATTATCAATGGACATACGCCGGTAAAAGTCAAAAAAGGAGAAAGTCCTATCCGGGCAGAAGGTAAGGAACTCTGCATTGACGGGGGATTTTGCAAAGCCTATCAGAATTCGACAGGCATTGCCGGTTATACATTGATTTTCAATTCTCACGGTATCCGTATCAAGGCGCATTATCCGTTTACGGACGTAGAGGAAGTTCTGCGGACCAATGCCGATATGGGTTCAGAATCGACGCAGGTCGAACTGGAACCCAAACGGGTCATGATTGGTGACACGGACAATGGCAAAAAGCTATTGCAGATGATTGATGATCTGAAAGCTCTGCTCCAGGCATACCGGCAGGGGATTATTATCGAACGGCGCGATGACTGACGAAACGCAGGTAGATTTTTGTATAGTAAAACGGGATTGCATGAGGGTCGGAGCCTGCATGCAATCCCGTTCTTTTGTGTTGCGTTTTCCTTTGCCGGGTATCGATAGGATACGATGTCTTTGCCAGCTGCATCATGACGGTATAAAAAAGAGGCTGTCTGAAAAGACAGCCTCCTAAGTGATTCGCGTGGGTTATGAAATTGTAAATTTAGAATACACCCTGTTGGAGCATAGCATCGGCTACACGTTCGAAGCCTGCAATGTTAGCACCGGCTACGAGGTTGTATCCTAAGCCGTTACGTTCTGCTGCGTCTACAGAGTTCTGATAAATCGTGTTCATGATTTCATGGAGACGGGCATCGACTTCTTCAGCTGTCCAGACGAGACGTTCACTGTTCTGGCTCATTTCCAGAGCGGATGTAGCAACGCCACCGGCGTTTACGGCTTTGGACGGAGCAACGATCATGTTCGGCTGTTCCATTAAATATTTCAGTGCGTCGTTGGTAGTAGGCATGTTGGCAACTTCGATGTAATACCGGATACCATTAGCGACGATCTGTTTTGCTTCTTTCATATGTACGTCGTTCTGCATAGCCGACGGCATAATGATATCAACTTTGACACCCCAAGGTTTTTCACCCGGATGGAATTCTACGCCGAATTTATCAGCATAGTCCTGGACACGGTTGCGGCCGGAAGCACGCATTTCGAGGAGGTAATTGATCTTTTCTTCTGTTACGACGCCATCGGGATCATAGATGTAGCCATCCGGACCAGAGAGAGTAACGACTTTGGCACCGAGCTGGGCAGCTTTCTTGCAGATACCCCAGCAAACGTTACCGAAACCAGCAGCGGCAATCGTTTTGCCCTTAATGTCTTCGCCATCGTGTTTGAGGACATTTTCCAGATAGTATACGGCACCATAACCTGTTGCTTCCGGACGGATACGGGAACCGCCATAGCTGAAGCCTTTGCCGGTCAGTACGCCATTTTCGAAGCAGCCTTTCAGACGGCGGTATTCACCAAAGAGGTAACCGATTTCACGGCCGCCAACGCCCATATCACCAGCCGGAACGTCGATATCCGGACCGATGTACCGATACAGGGCCTGCATATAGCTCTGGCAGAAACGCATGATTTCAGCATCGGATTTGCCATCAGGATCAAAGTCTGCGCCGCCTTTAGCGCCGCCGATAGGAAGACCTGTCAGAGAGTTCTTGAAAATCTGTTCGAAACCGAGGAACTTAATGATACCGGGATATACGTTTTTCTGGAAACGGAGACCGCCTTTGTATGGCCCGATTGCGCCGTTGAACTGGCAACGGTAACCGGTGTTCGTATGGATTTTGCCATTGTCATCTTCCCAGACGACGCGGAATGTAAACATCCGTTCCGGTTCGACCATACGATTCAGGAGATCGTATTTTTCGTATTCCGGATGACGTTCTACAACAGGATCCAGAGACGACAATACTTCTTCTACGGTCTGGACAAATTCCGGTTCATTGGCATGTTTCGTTTTGACGTTTTCGATTACAGATGCAAGATACTTGTTCATAAAGCTTCACCTCATTTGAAAAATTAGTTTACCCCGAACTTCTCTCTACGGCCTTATCATAACACTTTTTTTTTCGTTTGCAAATACCATAATGTGAAAATAAATTATAACATTTTCAACAAAATGCTAAAAATATAAATTAGACGTGAAAATAAATAAATTATATTAATTTGATTACGTTAAAGTTTAAACAAACTTCTGTATCATGCTTTAATATTATTTGATAAATGATAATTTGTAATATAGTATAAATAAACTATATATGTTTGCTATATGAGGACAAAATGTATTATAAACCATACGCATTATACGTAACAAAAGGTACGTCTGCATATAATGTATATATAGTGTATACTGACTAAAACAGGTAAAAAGACAGCCTTTTCCCTGTTTAATGGTATTTGTTCGCAGCCAGAAGGCGGGAAAGGCTGTTTGACGGGTTCAACAAATGGCCGGTCTATGTTATAGTAAGGTAGAAAGTAAGGGGGGATACCGATGGACCGTTGTACTATTCATAAAAGCACGCATTTCTTTTCTATGAATGACCGGATAATGGAGCCCGTGCCAGTATTGCATCGTGACTATGCCGAAGCGGTGGAGCAGTATTTCTATAGGCTGTTCCCCAACCGGACCCGGGCGGCCCTGGCAGATACCGGACCACTGCCCTTGCCGGTAGATATAGAGGTTTTGTATCCTACAGCAGAAGAACCGTTCTATTTTATTCATACCCTGGGAATGAGTGCGGCGCCCATGATATATCCCGAAGGGACTGAAAATGGCGAAGTACGGGAATCCTATAGTGAGCTTTGCCTGATGCTGCCGTCAGACTGGCCGTTTGCCGATAGCCATCATCTTTCCATCGAAGAACCGTCGGCCTGGCCGCTGCGTATGCTCCGCGATCTGGCTAAATTTCCCCATGCCCATCATCTGTGGATGTCGTACGGATTCATGCTCCCCAATTCGGAACAGGGCGAACCGTTTATACCGGGAAGCGACCTTTGCGGGGTTCTTATGGTGCAGTTTGACGGTGAACTGGGAGAACTGACTCTGGACGATGGGATAACCATACAACTGCTGATGCCCGTTCTGGTGTATGCTGATGAGATGGAAGCTTATGATAAACTGGGACCAGATACGCTGATTGAGAGGATTCTGGATTGTACCCATGAGTCGTTTATTTTGGATTTGCATCGCAGCCATGTTGCACAAGGGCTGTTAAAGTAATAGAATAAAACTATTGTGAAAGGAGGAGAGTCAAGTGGTATCGAGTGATAGTGTCATTGCTCCCCATACACCGGCTGAAGCGTATAGTGCCTACCGGACTGTTGCCTCGTCGGTCCTGGTAGCCGGTGCGCAGGAGCTGAAACGCAAAGGGGCTCATTATAAATTAGCCATCGAATTGAATCATGCCGGGCTTTCCTATATCCGGGACAGAGGAGAGGAAATCGCTGTCGGCGCGATGACGACGATGGCAGAAATAGAGAAATCCCCCTTGTTGAAAGAGCTGGCAGGAGGCGCTATTTGTGCATCACTCAGAGATGTGCCGGACCGGGAGTTGAAACAGCATGCGACGCTGGGTGGCCTGATTGCGTCCAAACAGCCCTTTTCTGTCCTGCTGCCTGTTCTCTTGTCTCTGACTGTCGATGTAGTCCTGGAAGACAAGGGGCGCATGGAATTGCGGGATTATTTATCTTGCCCGCCTATGGGGGAATTGATTACGGAAATCGTGATTGCCAGGGAATTTGTTTATACGGCATATATGGCTTATCGAAGCGATGCAGGGCAGCAGCCGTATCTGACAGGTGCCGTCACCATGGGAGAACATCAGTGGCGTATCGTCGTCGGAGGCCGGCCCGGTGTGGCCGCTATTGCGGAAAATGCCAGTGAAGAATTATCGGCCAAAGGACTGCCGGCCAGAGAAAATGTGGCTCATATGGTCAGCGAAGAGCTGGATTTTGAAAATTTCGGTCCCTGTTCGGAGCAGGAACGCCGTAATCTGACTATCGATATGATGCGTACACTGATTAAAAAAGCGTGGAAAGGATTCAGCCGTCAGAACAGCCTGACGACGAAACCGGTTAAAAAGTAGTTAAAGGAAACAAGGAGTCGAGAACGTGAAGGGAAAAATAATCGTCGGCCTATTGGCCATATGTGTGTTAGCAGGAAGCGGATGGCTGTTGTACAGTCATCACGGCCAGCATATTGCGGCGGCTGTACATCAGCAGGCTGCTTCTATTTCTCATCCCGATGTGGCATTTGTGGGAGAGGATTTTACTCTGCCGGCTGTCGATAATGGCCTGCCCGTATACGACCGTTATACGGTACAGCAGCGTAAAGATAAGGGGCTTCCTCTGACATATGGTACGACCAGAGATTATTATTATGGGGATCATGTGGCCTATCTGACTTTTGATGATGGTCCGAATAAAGAAAACACGACAAAAATCCTGAAAATCCTGAAAGACGAACAGATACATGCTACGTTTTTCCTGACAGGCAATAATGTAGAACGTTATCCTGATGTCGTGAAAGCCATTTATGAATCGGGCAATGCTATTGGCATTCATTCATATAGTCATGACTATAAAAAAATCTATGCGTCGCCGCAGGCTTATATGGATGAAGTCGATAAGACGGCAGGACTGATTTATGATGTCATTCATGTACGTCCAGTTATCAGCCGTGCGCCGGGCGGTACGGCGGGACATTTTACCAAGGCTTTCTGGCAGGCCCTCAATCAGGAGGGCTATATTGAAGTGGGCTGGAATTCTCTGACCGGGGACGCCGATGGAACAGGAAAGACTGCCGGAAAAGAAGTGGAAAATATTAAGAAGCAGCTGGCACTGCGGCCGTACCTGCACAGTCATCTGGTCATTCTCATGCATGACGCCAGCGGTCATCAGGCAACGGTAGAAGCCCTGCCGGAACTCATTAAACTGCTCAAGAGCCAGGGGTATACCTTCCGCGTCGTCACTACGGCTATTCCGCCAAGCTGGTAAAAATATACAAAAGTCCTTGACAAGAAAACAGTTTCGGTATAGTATGTATTCATCGCATTTTGCATTTTAATTCTGCAAGGAGCAGTACCATGGACAACACTATGTCTTTCACGGCAATTGCATACAGCTTTAGAAACAGCCAGGCCTACCTGTATTTTGGCACTGGCTATTTTTGCTGCGACCAATTGCATAAACAAGATGAGAACATGGGTTGTCTGAGAAAGTGGCATAGTATCACTGTATAAGACGGTATCAGCAGATGCAGGATAAAGCAGGCTCATGGGAGCCTGCTTTTTTTATATCCGGGAGGCAGGGAGCATAATGATTATTGTACTGAAAGAAAATGCACCGCAACAGGCGGCAGAAAAACTGATGAAAGAAATCAGAGCAAAAGGATTGCAGATTGATGTCAGTAAGGGGACGCGAAAGACGGTCCTCGGTCTCGTTGGTGACACTTCTGTTATCGATATGGAGCATGTTCAGGGGTATGACTATGTCGATAAGGTGCTCCGCGTAGAAGAACCGTATAAACGGGCAAGCCGCGCATTTCATCCGCAAAATTCGATCATCCGTGCCGGAGGTGTGGAAATCGGCGGTAAGAAACTGGCGGTCATGGCAGGTCCGTGTTCTGTCGAAACGCCGGAGCAGATCAATGGCGTGGCTGATGCGGTAAAAGCAGCCGGAGCGGTCATGCTCCGGGGCGGAGCATTTAAACCGCGGACTTCTCCGTATTCCTTCCAGGGCCTCCGGGAAAAAGGGCTCGACTTATTATGTGGAGCCGGGCGCCACGCCGGCCTTCCTGTCGTTACCGAAATCATGTCACTGGATAAACTCGATGAGTTTATAAAAGCCGGCGTCGATATCATTCAGGTCGGAGCACGCAATATGCAGAACTTTGAACTGCTCCGGGGACTGGGAAAGACACGGATTCCCATCCTGCTGAAACGGGGCCTGAGCGCGACCGTAGAAGAGTGGCTCATGAGTGCGGAATACATTATGGCAGGGGGAAATCACAATGTCATTCTCTGTGAACGGGGAATCCGTACATTTGAAACCTACACGCGCAATACACTGGACCTTTCCGCTGTTCTTGCCGTCAAGCGTCAGAGTCATCTGCCGGTTATTGTGGACCCCAGCCACGCTACGGGGAAACGCTGGATGGTAGAAGACCTGGCGAAGGCAGCCGTCGCCGTCGGGGCCGATGGTATCATGGTAGAAGTACACAATGACCCCGATCATGCACTCTGTGACGGTGCCCAGTCGATTACGCCGGCCATGTTTTCTCATTTGATGGACAGTCTCCGCCAGCTGGCGCCTGTCGTAGGCCGCACGGTGTAAAAGAAAAGAAAATCTGAATAAAAACCTTTTTCTGCAGCACGTCATTTAGTATACTAAAGAGGAAACGCTGCATAATATACATTCACGAGTATTTGGGGGGAACGCAATGGAAAGTACAGACAGCGGTTTTTTTACGGATCAAGTCATAGCGATTGTCGGATTAGGCCTGATTGGTGGTTCGTATGCCAAAGGATTCCGGAAATTAAAGGTGAAATCTGTCATCGGAATCGATGTCAATCAGGAGTCTCTGGCAGAGGCACTGGCTGATGGGTCCATTGATGAGGCGTCAACAGATGGCAGCCAGATTCTGGGGGAAGCAGATATTGTTATTTTCTGTATGGCTGCAGACAGCATGATGGCGTTTATCAAAGAGCATCGTCAGGATTTTAAGCAAGGCGCACTACTAACTGATGTGGCTGGTATCAAGGGGGATTCGGCTGACCGCATCAAAGCGGTGCTGCGGGACGATCTGGATTTTGTCCCCGGTCATCCGATGGCAGGCCGGGAAGGCAGTGGTTATGGCATGTCCCGGGCAGAAATTTTTGATGGCGCCAATTACATACTGGTGCCTATGGCAGATAATAAGCCGGAGCATGTCGATGCGATTGAACGGATGGCCCGTGCTCTTGGCTGTGCCCATGTGGTCCGCGTAGGGGCAGCAGAACATGACAAACTCATTGCCTACACGAGCAGCCTGCCCCATGTATTGGCGACATCTCTTATCAATAGTGAATCCATGGATACGATGACCCGGTATTTTGTAGCCGGAAGTTTTCGCGATGGGACACGCGTTGCAGATATCAATGCTCCGCTCTGGACAAAATTATTCTTTTCCAATAAAGAAAACCTTTTGAAAGAAATTGACCGGTTCAGCGCATCACTGAAAGTATTTGCCAATCTGCTTTCTGAAGAAGATACAAAGGGCATGACCCGTTTTTTACAGCAGGCCGCGTTGCGGAGAAGGGAATTAGTTCATGAAACACATTCACGTTGAATTAGGAAAAGATTCGTATGAAATTCACATTGAAAATGGCCTTCTCGACCGGGCCGGTGAGTATATCCGAAACCTGACAAAAGCAGAAACAGTTGCCATTATTACAGACAGTGCATTGGAACCGCTCTATGGAAAGTGCCTGGAACACAGTCTGCAGCTGGCCGGATTCCGGACAGGATGTATCGTGATTCCTGCCGGCGAAGCCTCCAAGAATGCTAATCAGCTCTTAGATATCTATCAGAAGCTGTCTGATCTGGGCATTACCCGGTCAGATATGATTATTACTTTCGGTGGCGGCGTCGTTGGAGATCTGGGGGGATTTGCTGCTGCGACCTTTTTACGTGGTGTGCCGTTTGTTCAGATCGCCACTTCTATTATTGCCCAGGTGGATAGCAGTGTCGGCGGTAAAGTGGCCATTGACCTGCCGAGCGGCAAGAACCAGGCCGGTGCTTTTTATCAGCCAAAAGCAGTTCTGATTGACCCGGATTTATTACAGACGCTGCCAGAACGGTTTGTCCGTGATGGATTGGGAGAAGTTATCAAGTATGGCTGCATCCGTGATGCCAGATTGTTTACTCTTCTGGAAACACTGGATGAACATAGTATAGGTTCTCATTGGGATGAAATCATTGAAACGTGCTGCCGGATTAAGGCAGATGTAGTGGAACACGATGTGTATGATACAGGAGAACGGATGATACTGAACTTTGGTCATACTATCGGGCACGCCATTGAACGCTTGTATGGGTTTGGCCATTATACTCATGGGGAAGGCGTGGCCATAGGGATGGCTCTTCTCACGGCGCGGACAGAAGAACTGGGACTGACTGAACCGGGAACGGCCCGGCGTCTGACGGCTATCCTGAAGCGGTATCACCTGCCGTATACGGTGGATGCATCTGCGGCGGATTTGCTTCCTTATATCGGCCATGACAAGAAAAAGCGTGGCTCGCATATGACTCTCATTATTCTCAACCGCATTGGTTCGTGCCGTCTGCTGCCGGTAGAACTGGCAGATATTCCCACATATATCACAGGAGGGAGCCCGTCATGAATATCTGTATCACACCTCATCCGTTTGGGGGCATACTAGCCGTTCCCTCGTCAAAAAGCCTGGGGCATCGTGACCTCATTTGTGCCGCCCTGGCAGAAGGAGAAAGTCTGGTCGAACATATTTCTGCATCCGAGGACATCGATGCGACCTGCCGGGTTTTACGGTGTTTTGGTGCTGAGATAGAAGAAGTTGCCGATATACTGCCGGGCCGCATTTCCTACCGTATACAAGGTGGTATCCGTAAAGGCTGTACACCGGTAACGGCAGACTGTGGCGAGTCGGGCTCAACACTGCGTTTCCTTATCCCACTTGGACTTTTGACCGGCCGCTCTGTTACCTATACAGGACGGGGGCGGCTCGTCTCGCGGCCCCTCCAGCCGTATTATGCCATCTTCCGGTCCCGTCACATTGCCTATCAGACAGCTGATGGCGGCGGACTTCCCCTGACCGTGACGGGGACACTGTCTCCCGGGGCGTATACACTGCCGGGTAATGTCAGTTCCCAGTTCTTTACAGGGCTGCTCCTGACGCTGCCGCTTCTTGCGGGGGACTCCTCCCTCTATAGCTCGACGACACTGGAATCAGCCAGTTATGTCGGCCTTACCCTGGATACGATGGCCCGTCATGGTGTACATATTGAAGAAGAAAAACCAGGTGTGTATCAGATTGCCGGTGGTCAGTCATACCGGCCGGGCCAGTACGAAGTAGAAGGGGATTATTCCCAGGCTGCATTCTGGCTGGCTGCAGGATGCCTTGGACATGATGTGAAACTGACCGGACTCCGCCGTCACAGTGCCCAGGGTGATGAAGTCATCATTGATATCATCCGCCGGATGGGTGGCCGTATAGATGAACAGGATGGTCTCACCGCCAGACCGTCTTCTCTTAAAGGGACAATCATTGATGCCGGAGACTGCCCGGATCTGGTTCCCGTGCTGACTGTCCTTGCAACGGCTGCTACTGGTACGACTCATATTGTCAATGCAGCCCGTGTCCGTCTCAAGGAATGCGACCGGCTCCACGCTATGGCAGAAGAACTGAATAAACTGGGGGGCAGAGTGACAGAAGAACCGGATGGCCTCATCATCGAAGGTACCGGTCATCTTCATGGTGGCCGCGTGCAGGCCTGGAATGATCATCGCATTGCCATGTCACTGGCAGTGGCTTCCCAGATTGCCGAAGGACCGGTACAAATCGATGGGGCAGAATGCGTCAAAAAATCGTATCCCCGGTTCTGGCAGGATGTATCAGCTATGGGCGGAATGTATACAGAGGAGGCAGGCAGTAATGAATAATACCTTTGGATATCATGCAGGACTGACAATTTTTGGGGAATCCCATGGAAATGCCATCGGGGCTGTCCTCGACGGCCTTCCAGCAGGTATTTCTATCGACTGGGATGCCGTACGGCAGGAAATGGCCCGTCGTGCTCCCGGCAGAAATGCCATGTCTACGGCACGACAGGAAGCTGATGCATTTGAAATAGAAAGCGGCTATTTTCATGACCATACAACGGGAACACCACTGTGTGTCCTGATATACAATAATGATCAGCACAGCCGGGATTACGACCAGCTGCGTCATATGATGCGGCCCGGTCATGCCGATTACAGTGGCAAGGTACGGTATGACGGATACAATGATTACCGCGGGGGCGGTCATTTCTCTGGCCGTATTACAGCACCGCTCGTCTTTGCCGGTGCCATAGCGTCCCAGATTCTGGCCAGAGAAGGCATTTACATTGGTGCGCATATCCTGCGTATCGGATCGGTGGCTGACCGCTGTTTTGCTTCCTGTGGTGAATCGGCGGATTTGTTTCAGAAGTTGAAACGGCAGACGCTTCCCGTTCTCGATGAAACAAAGGCTCCTATGATGGAACAGGAAATCCTGACGGCCAAAAGCCAGCTTGATTCCGTAGGTGGCATGATAGAAGGGCAGATACTGGGATTGCCTGCCGGCCTCGGTGACCCTTTCTTTGATTCCATTGAAAGCCGTTTGTCCCATATGTTTTTTTCTATTCCTGCCGTCAAGGGAGTGGCTTTTGGTGATGGATTTGATATGGCACTGCACCATGGATCCGAGACGAATGATTCCTTTTACTATGACGGAGCAGAGGTCAGGACACGGACGAACCATAATGGGGGAATCAACGGCGGCATCACCAATGGCATGCCAGTCAATTTCCATCTGGTTATCAAGCCGACGGCATCTATTTCAAAAGAACAGGATACGATTGATACGGATACGAAGGAAAATTGCAAACTGGTTATAAAAGGCCGTCATGACCCCTGCATTGTTCAGCGTGCCGTACCAGTTGTAGAAGCTGCTGCAGCCTGGACGATACTGGATATTTTCCTCGGCAGCAGAAAGACGGGTGGACTTCATGACTAAGACGATGCCTATGGTCATTGCCTGTTTTGGCCTGCCCGGGTCCTACACGTATGAGGCGATGATGGCCTATTTTGACGGGAAGGATATAGAACCCCGGTATGCTTCGCAGTTTGAAGACGTCGTTCAGGCTGTAGCCCGGCGGCAGGTACGTTATGGTGTCCTGCCTATTGAAAATTCCTCGACTGGTGGCATTACCGATGTGTACGATCTCATTCACCGCTATGATTGCCATATTGCCGGTGAAAAATACGTGCGTATCGAACATAATCTTCTGGGATTACCGGGAGCGTCTCTGGCCGATATACACGAAGTATACTCTCATCCCCAGGGTATTGCCCAGTGCCGGGAATTTTTGAAAGAACACGAAAACTGGTTGCTCCATCCCTATTTCAGTACATCCCAGAGTGCGGAAAAGGTGCATCAGACTGGGGATGTCCATATCGGGGCCATTGCCAATACGATAGCTGCTGACATGTATGAACTTACTATACTGGCACGCCATATTAATGATAACACCATGAACTATACCCGTTTTTTCATCATCTCCGCCGAAATGGAAGAAAGCGATGATATGGATAAGATTACCCTGGTATTGACGACAAAGCATAAGCCCGGTGCTCTGTATCATGTGTTAGGCCATTTTTTCTATAATGCCATGAATATGACTCATCTGGAATCGCGGCCTATCAAGGGGCGGCCATTCGAATATTTCTTCCATATCGATGTTATGGGAAATATTCGGAATCCGGCAACGGCAATCGTGTTGCACAATCTGGAGGAACATTGCAATTATTTTAAAATTCTGGGGAACTATCCGTCTGATAAAGGAGGCAATATACGATGAAAGCAGGTCTTATTGGAAAATCACTGGGACATACGGCATCACCGGCTATCCATGAAAAAATTTATCAGGCCATGGGGATATCCGGAACGTATGATGTACTGGAAATGCCCCCGGACCAGTTGGAAGGGAATATGAAATATCTGGCACAGGATGGGTATACAGGTTGCAACGTCACTATTCCTTATAAAAGAGATGTTATGCCCTATCTGACGGATATATCCCGGGAAGCACGGGTTATCGGGGCCGTCAATACAATTCATTTCACCAATGAAGGAGCATTCGGATATAATACCGATTATGGCGGATTTGGCCGGTCGCTGGAACAGGCCGGTATCGGAGTTGCCGCACAGGAATGTGTCGTTCTGGGAACAGGAGGAGCTGCCAGGGCCATCATTCAGTATCTGGCAGACAAGAATGCCAAGTCGATTACGGTCATTTCCCGCCATCCCCATTCTAAAATTGAATTCGATGAATTTACGAAGAAAATCGGAGCCTCTGAGATAGATTATCAGACTTTTGAAACATCGCACGCAGGAGAGGTGCTGGTCAATTGCACGCCTGTAGGCATGTTTCCGCATATTGGAGGTTGTCCCATATCTGAACAGCGTATTGCGGATTTCCCGGCTGTCGTAGACCTTATTTATAATCCAAAAGATACAGAACTTTTGAAAATGGCACGCCGCCATGGTGCCCGGACTTTAAATGGCATGTATATGCTCGTGGCCCAGGCTGTGGGATCAGAAGAAATCTGGATGGGACGGGAAATCTCTTCTTCTGTCGTTGAACAAATTGCTAAGGAGATGGAACGCCTCTATGAATGATAAGCAGAATATCATCATTATCGGTATGCCGGGCTGTGGCAAAAGTACCTTTGGTAAAGCTCTGGCAAGAAAACTGGGACGTCCTTTTTATGATGCAGACGACGTTATTGTCCAGCAGGAAGGAAAAACGATTCCTGAACTCTTTGCCATCAGTGAAGACTGCTTCCGCGATGCAGAGGTACGGGCCAGCCGCTTCCTAGCCGATAAAAAAGGCATCGTCGTTGCCTGTGGCGGTGGTGTCATCAAACGGCCGGAAAATATTTCCATATTTAAGAAGACAGGTACGGTCTTTTTCCTGGATCGCTCGCCGGACGATATTGTCAGCGATGTCGATGTCTCCGTACGCCCTCTGCTGAAAGATGGCAGACAGAAAGTGTACAATCTCTATAAGGAGCGTATCGGCCTGTACCGGGATGCTGCCGATTATTGCATTGATAATAATAAGGATATAGAAGACGTTCTCGATGAGTTTGAAACACTTATCAAAACTATTCCATAACACGCATAAAGAATGCCCCAGGAGGTACAATATTGCTTCCTGGGGCAACTTTTTTTAGGCGTATTTTTTTAACCATGAAGGGCTTGCAATATGTGATGCAGTGTCGTCACTTCCAGCTGGCCCGGAGCTGAGGCTTTTTTTGCTGAACCGAAGGTAAGGGCCGAACCGAAGATTTCCCCGCTGATGCGGCTGATGGCGCCAAGTTTCCCCATAGACATGGTGATGAGCGGTTCATCGGGATACTGGGACTTGACGGCTTCCGTTGCCGATAAGAGGGTGAGTACGTCTTTGGCCGAATGGGGCATGCAGGCCAGTTTAGCTACATCGGCACCGAGCTTTTTCATGCCCAGGAGACGGCCTGTGATTTCATCGAATGATGGGGTCTTGTCGAAGTCGTGATTGCTCATGATGACTGTGATGCCATGTTCTTTAGCGATGGTGAGGATTTTTTCTATGCTGGCGCGGTCGCGGAAATATTCAACGTCTACGGCATCGATTGTATCACTGTTGATGGCATAGGTGATAAGATCGAAGTAGTAGCTTTCAGGGACTTCTGTTTCACCGCCTTCTTCTTTGGTACGGAACGTAAATAAGATTGCCCCGTTAGGCAATTCCTGGCGGACAGCTGCCAGAGCCTGGCCGACGGCATCGAGGGACGTGACATTTTTTAAGAAGTCGATGCGCAGTTCAACGACATCGTAGATTTTATCCTGAAGATAGAGGCATTCCTGGATGAGCTCATCAAGAGAACGGCCAACAATAGGAACACAAATTTTGGGCATACCGTTGTCGAGGGTAACATTGCCGATTTTAACCATAATAGTATATTCCTCCTAGCGCAAGATGATGCAGTGGATTTTTTCTATTGACGATATTATACCGTACGGAGCTGATGCAGGCAATGTAAGACTGTCAGAATATGGCCCGGATGACAGAGAGGGATGATACAGATTTTTTTCATGCAGCATTTTTTTCTTGACAAACAGGGCGGCATTAACTATAATGAATAAAAATTCAATAAATATTCATTAAAATAAATTAAGCTGCACATACAGCATCTAAGGAGTGTCACCATGAAAACGAAAGTATTTATCGACGGTCATTCAGGTACGACAGGTCTGCGCATCCATGAACGGTTGGCAGCGCGTCAGGATATTGAAGTATTACAGATTTCTGAAGAATTACGGAAAAATCCGGAAGAAGTAAAAAAATACATGAAAGCGGCAGATATTGCATTTCTCTGTCTGCCTGATGCGGCAGCTGTCGAAGCGGCCGGACTGGCTGAAGGAGCTGACGTAAAAATCATCGATACGTCTACAGCACACCGTATTGCGCCGGGATGGGTCTATGGGTTCCCGGAATTATCGCCGCAACAGAGCGGAATGATTGCCCATAGCAGCCGCGTCGGCAATCCTGGATGTCATGCCAGCGGCGTCATTTCTCTTATCCAGCCTTTGACGGCATCGGGAATCATGCCTGCTGACTATCCCGTCACCGCCTTTTCCCTTACCGGGTACAGTGGCGGCGGCAAAAAGATGATAGCCGCTTATGAAGGAGAAAAGACGACAGATCTCCTGGCACCCCGCCAGTATGGTCTGGGACAGACGCATAAACATCTGCCGGAAATCGTCACCATTTGTCATTTGGCAGATAAACCGCTGTTTTCACCTATCGTAGACGATTATTACAGTGGCATGGAAGTGACCGTCCCTGTCTTTACGAAGCTGCTGAAAGGCACGCCGGGTATACAGTCTGTATGGGAGGCACTGGCAGCTCACTATGAGGGATGTGATTTTATTCATGTGCGCCCTTTGGGAGAAGACAAAGGTGGTTTTCTGGCAGCCAATGACATGAGTGGCCGTGACGATATGGAAATTTTCGTAACGGGCAATGATCAGCGGATCCTGCTCACTTCTGTTTTTGATAACCTGGGAAAAGGCGCGTCGGGAGCGGCCATCCAGAACATGAATATTATGCTCGGCATCGATTCGAAAACGGGTCTGAATCTGGGAGAATAAGGAGAATAGTACAGTTATGACAACAACAACTTTTATGGATCACGATATACAGGAAGTAAGCAATGCCCAGAAAGCACGTATATTGCGCGATGCCCTTCCTTATATCCGGGAATATTACGGTAAGGTAGTCGTCGTCAAGTACGGCGGCAATGCGATGGTCAATGAAGAACTCCGGAAAGCCGTACTGGCAGATATCGTGCTCCTGCATCTCATTGGCGTCAAAGTCGTCCTCGTCCACGGCGGCGGCCCCCATATCAAAGAAGCCCTCAATCAGGTAGGGTTGGAATCGAAATTCCTGAACGGCCTGCGCGTGACCGATGAAGCGACGATGAAAATTGTCCAGATGGTACTGGCCGGCCAGGTCAATAAGGATCTGGTCAACCTTTTGGGGGCACTGGGAGGAAAAGCCATCGGCCTGTGTGGCATCGATGATGCCATGATACAGGTACAAAAACAAAGTGATGAACTAGGACTGGTCGGAGAAATCACACACATCAATCCGGAACTCATTCATGACAGTTTGGCCAATGGATACATCCCCGTCATTTCATCTATCGGAACTGATGGAAAGGGTGTTTCCTACAATATCAATGCCGATACGGCCGCGGCCGAAATTGCCGGTGCGCTTCAGGCAGAGTGCATGATTTCCCTGACTAATATTGACGGTGTGCTCCGGAACCCCGATGATCCGTCCACCCTGTTCCATAGCCTGACTATGCAGGACGTGCAGCAGCTTACGGACGAAGGAATCATTGCCGGCGGTATGATTCCCAAAGTCAAGTGCTGCACCGATGCCATTGACTGCGGTGTCAAACGGGTATTCATCATCAACGGTACGGTACCCCACGCCATTCTCATCGAAATGTTGACAGAAGAAGGGCTGGGAACCATGTTTGTTAAGCAATAATGCCTCTGTAGCGGCTGTCTCAGCCATCGCGATTACAACGGGGCATCTGCAATATAGGAAGTTGTTTTGAAGGAGGAAATGGATATGTCTGCAGAAACAGAAAAGAAAGAATTTGAAAAACTGGATAAAGAATATATTGTCAACGTATATAACCGCCTCGATGCCGTTCTCGATCATGGCAAAGGGTCTCTGGTATACGATGTCAATGGCAAAGAATATATCGATCTCAGTGCCGGTATCGCCGTCAATGTGTTTGGCGTCTGCGATGACGTATGGGAAAAAGCCGTTATCAATCAGCTGGGAAAACTCAGTCATATGTCCAACGTATTCTATACGGAACCGCAGATTATCCTGGCTAAAAAACTCTGTGAAAAAACAGGCATGAAGAAAGTCTTTTTCTCCAATTCCGGTGCCGAAACTAACGAATGTGCCATTAAAGCGGCCCGTAAATATTCTCACGATAAATATGGTGATGGCCGCTATACCATCATCACTCTGAAAAACAGCTTCCACGGCCGGACGATGGCTACTCTTACGGCTTGCGGCCAGGAATCGCTCCATCAGGATTTCGGGCCCTTCCTGCCGGGATTCGTGTATGCTGAACCGGATAATTTTGAATCGGTCAAAAAGCTGGCTGAAGAACATAAGACCTGTGCCATCATGATGGAACTGGTCCAGGGCGAAGGCGGTGTCCATCCGCTGAATCCGGATTTCGTACATCAGGTCGCTGACTATGCCAAAGCACACGACATTCTGCTCATCATCGATGAAGTGCAGACTGGCAACGGCCGTACGGGCGCTCTTTACGCTTATATGAGATATGGCATCCATCCGGATATTGTAACGACAGCAAAGGCCATCGGCGGCGGGCTGCCATTTGCCGTAACGATGTTTGCCGATTCCTGCCAGCATGCCCTGACGGATCATACCCATGGCTCGACCTTTGGAGGTAATCCTATCTGTGCTGCCGGGGCGATTTCCATTATTGACCGCCTTGACGACGACCTCATGGCCGATGTCCTCAAAAAAGGGGAATACGTCAAGAAAGAACTGGAAAGCTGCCAGAATGTAGAATGGGTATCCGGCCTGGGTCTCATGATAGGTGTCAAATTGAAGAAAGACCTCATGGAAGTCGTCAACGGATGCGTCGATGCTGGCGTCCTGGTCCTGACAGCCAACGGACTCCTGCGTCTGCTGCCGCCGCTGAATATCCCCATGGACGTACTGCAGAAAGGTATAGAAAAAATTAAAGCCGTCATTGATGGCTGATAAAATCTAAAACAGAAGCTGCTGTGAGAGGCAGAAGTTATTTCCCGGTAAACGGGCTCTTACAGCCGCTTCTTTTTTTATATTGTTCATGCTATGATATGTCATAGTTTATAAAGAAAGGAAAGTTTCTATGATAACAAAAACAGAACGAATAAAGAAAGATATAACGACGATTGCCCGGTTTCAGTCAAAGAAAGGACGGGGATGTAATCGTTTTTCCTATACGCCGGCATTCCGGCAGGCTGCTGATTATATTGCAGAGGAAATGAAAAAAGCCGGACTTACAGTACGGGAAAATGCCGTAGGTGCCATATTAGGGACCCTGCAGGGAGAACAACCGGAACTTGCCCCTGTTGTTTCAGGCAGCCACCTCGATTCCGTGCCAGAAGGAGGCAATTTCGATGGGATTGCAGGTATCTGTGCCGCACTGGAAGTGGCGAGGGCTTTTCACGATGCAGGGATCCGGCCCCGCCGGTCTTTTTGCTGTATAGCTATTCCGGAAGAAGAAGGACCTCAGTTTGGCTCTGGCTTGTTTGGCAGCCGGGCTATGTGCGGGCAGCTTTATGACGATGAAATTCATCGTTTTCGCAACGCTCAGGGGAAATCGATAGCAGAGGTCCTTACGGCCTATGGTAAGAATCCTGAAAAGATTGCCAGTGAGATGATACACAAAGGCGACTGGGCTGCTTTTTTAGAATTACATATCGAACAAGGGCCTGTCCTTGACCGGGAACATCTTGAACTGGGAATCGTTGAAGCAATCGTAGGATTGAAATATTATTTTGTTACTATCAAAGGAATTTCTAACCATGCAGGTGCTACACCGATGACGATGCGGGCTGATACTGTATTAGCTATGGCAAACGCTGTATCGGCCGGCGCTGATACAGCGTTGACATTGGGAGACGGTACGGTCTTTACCACCGGAATGATCCAGACTCACCCCGGGGCAGGTAATATTATCCCGGATAAGACGGTATTTTCCATTGATTGCCGAAGCCGGAACATGAATAGTATTGAAACGGTCATGAAGGCTGTAAAAGCCTCACTGGAAACGAGTAAGAAACAGAATTCCGGCCTTTCCTATACTATCGAAGAGCGGTTACATGCCGATCCTGTCGAAATGGATCAGTCTTTGCAGAGCCTTCTGGAAACACAGACACAGCTGCTTCATATTCCATACAAACGCATGTGTTCTGGAGCCGGTCATGACACGATGGTTTTCAATCATCTGATGCCGACTGCTATGATTTTCGTACCCAGTCGGGATGGACGAAGCCATGTGCCGGAAGAATGGACCGATTACAAGTATATCCAACAGGGGGCCGAAGTCCTCTATCAGACACTTCGACATCTTACGGCACAATAAAGTATGAATATACCTTATAAAATCACCTGTCAAGTCTTGTTATTCTTACATATTAAGACTAAAATAGGGCTATCAAATTGAAAGGAAGAGGATAGGAGAGAAAACATATGAAACATTTAAAGATTGCGTACAGTTTTGACGTGCAGTATTATTTTGTGGACAGCGACCGGGAAATCGTGCCTGTGGAACAGACGGATTTTACCGATGTGGCTGTCGCCGTTTTATCGGATCAGGATTACGACTACATTGATAAGATTGATGCTACGGGGTTTGGTGTCCCTATCATGGTCATCATGCCAAGTGGGGAAAAGCTGCCGTCCCATTATCTGGATAAGGTAGATATGGTCCTTTCGGAAGAAATGGTCAATAAGAGCCGCTGTATTGAAACGGCAGAACGGCTGGCCAGTAATTATGAACAGACTGTGTTACCTCCGTTTTTCGGGGAGCTTGTCGAATACGTCAGCGAAAAGAATAACCCGTTCGACTGCCCGGGCCATCAGGATGGCGCCTTTTTCAAAAAGCATCCCGCAGGCCGGTATCTGTACGATTTCTTTGGTTCTCATATTTTTCAGTCAGACATTTGTAATGCCGACGTCACGTTGGGGGATCTGCTCATCCATGAAGGGCCGGCTCTCGATTCACAGGATTTTGCGGCTAAGGTCTTTCATGCGGATAAGACGTACTTTGTTCTCAATGGGTCGTCCGCATCCAACCGTGTTGTGACCAATGCTCTTCTTACTCCGGGAGATCTGGTGCTCTATGACCGGAATAATCATAAATCCGTGGCTATCGGCGCACTCATACAGGCCGGGGCTACGCCGGTGTACCTGGAAACGGCCCGGAATCCGTACGGCTTTATCGGCGGCATTGATGCTCATTGCTTCGACGAAATGTATCTGCGCCAGCTCGCGGCCGAACGGAATCCGGAAAAGGCGAAGCAGCCCCGACCGTTCCGCCTGGCAGTCATCCAGCTGGATACCTACGATGGTACGCTGTACAATGCCCGTTATGTAGTAGACCGCATCGGACATCTCTGCGATTACATCCTCTTTGATTCGGCATGGGCCGGATACGAACAATTCATTCCCATGCTCAAAGACAGTAGTCCCCTGCTTCTGGACCTGGGAAAAGACGATCCGGGTATCTTTGTCGTCCAGTCTGTACACAAGCAACAGGCCGGTTTTTCCCAGACGTCACAGATTCACAAAAAGGATAGTCATATTCACGACCAGCCGCGTTATGTGAATCACAAGACCATTAATAATGCATTCATGGCTCAGGCGACGACGAGTCCTTTTTATCCACTCTTTGCCACTCTCGATGTCAATGCCAAAATCCATGCCGGCGATGCCGGGCGCAAAATGTGGCGGGACTGCGTGAAGATGGGAATAGAAGCCCGTAAGGATATTCTTCGCCGCTGCCACTATATCCGGCCCTTTGTGGCACCTGTCGTGCATGACCGGCCATGGCAGAAGGGAAATACAGAAGCCATGGCTGATGATATCGATTATTTCACCTTTGAACCCGGTGCCAGATGGCATGCCTTTGAAGGGTATGGTCCCAATCAGTACCGCGTCGATCCATGTAAGCTATTGCTGACGACGCCTGGAATCGATGCCGAAACAGGGGAATATGAAAACTTCGGTATCCATGCCAATATTCTGGCCACGTATCTGCGGGGAAATGGCGTCATTCCGGAAAAATGCGATCTCAACTCTATCCTGTTCCTGTTGACGCCGGCAGAAAACAAGAACAAACTCCGCTTTCTTACGAGCCAGCTTGTACGCTTCGAACGGTTTGTGGATAACAATGTCCCTATGCAGGAAGTCCTGCTGGGAGTATACAATAAGTATCCTGGCCGCTATACGGGATATACGCTGCGGCAGCTTTGTCAGGAAATGCACGATTTCTTCAAAGACCGGAATGTCAAAGATCTGCAGAAAAAACTGTTCCGCAAAGAATTTTTCCCGGAATATGTTATGCGTCCCCAGGAAGCCCATTACGCCTTTATCCGGGGTGAACGGGAACTGGTGCCTCTCGATGAAATCGAAGGCCGCATTGCCCTGGAAGGAGCGCTCCCATATCCGCCGGGCGTCCTTTGCGTCGTACCGGGGGAACGCTGGTCCCATACGGCTGTCCAGTATTTCAAGGCACTGGAAGAAAGCCTGAATGAACTCCCCGGCTTTGCCCTGGAAATACAGGGGGTATACCTGGAACACGAAGATAATCGCATCCGTGCATATGGATACGTATTAAAAGAATAATATGGGAAAAATTACTGTATATTAGTAAACAAATTGGTTATAAAAATCTGTCGCATGCAGGTGCGGCAGATTTTTTATGCCTATTGTGACACATATTTGGATTGCGGATATATCAATATAGAATATTTATATACATATTAGAGCAAAATAGGCGTGAACATAGAACAAAATATCATTACAAGATAAAAACATGGTAATTTCGTGACAAATATATATAAATTTGGTACAATAGGGGCAAGCAAAATAATTTGTTTACTTTGTTTAATATGTATAAGAAAGGAGGTGGCAATATGGCTCCTGACCAGTGTATATTTGTGTTAGCAACATATGATATGACATATGAAAAAGAAGTAATTTTTGACTCTCAAATATACCGGGGGGGGTATTTGTTCAACGTTACTTTATATTAATATAAAAAATCATTACCATAAATATAAAAAAAGACACAGCCACAACGATATGCTGCCTGTTTTATATTCTCTGCTCCTTCCTTTGGATGACCTGACATACCGGTCAGGAACAAGCGCAATTAGTTCGTGAAATAAATGTTAGCAAACATATTTCATGTAATAGGAGGAGAGAATCATGAATTTATCAGGGAAAAAATTGACGACCGCTATTTTAGCAGGCTTGATGGGCGCCACTGTTGCCGGTATTTCTGTAGTAGGTGCAGTGAATCCAGTTGTTCTTGACGGGACGACTTTAAAAGTTTCTACTATAAAAGGAACTAAACCTATTATGAATCCTGTGAATGTAACTAAAGGGATTATAGATGGATCGACAACAGGGGGGAATATTGTTAAGTCTGATAGCACCGTAGGGGCTAATTTGGATGCGTTAGATGCAGCTGTTGTAGGGAAAGCAGATAAAGCAGAGTTAGATACCAAGGCCAATCAAACGGATTTTAATGCTCTTAAAACGAAAGTAGACAATGCCAAAGTAAATACGGCGCTCCATGTCGATAAAGATGGCAAACTGGT